>Ga0207797_1000266_pt1 | contig 39791 bp, 44 predicted proteins | sample PRCRCaboRojoPR_6_FD_187275 | JGI IMG/M metagenome (GOLD analysis project Ga0207797, IMG submission 187275) | Marine sediment microbial community from Cabo Rojo, Puerto Rico - PR CR 10% Liquid 1 (SPAdes) | ecosystem: Environmental > Aquatic > Marine > Coastal > Sediment | place: Cabo Rojo, Puerto... | reverse complement strand
TCGCCGGTCGCTTGACATGCCGTCGCCGAAGTCCCAGGTATGGGTGACGATGTCGCCGTCGCCCTCGATGCTGTTGTCGTTGAACATGACCCTGGTCTCGGTTGAGCGCCATTCAAATGCCGCGGTTGGCCCCTGGACATCCTCGGGCGCCCATTCGTCGAGCTTTTCCGCCGGGTTTTGGAGGATGCCATAGGCCATGGTGAACGACAGTAGCAGCATGACCAGGCCGACGACGAGCAGCCCGGTTCCCCATATGATACCATAGGTTTCCTCTTTGAATTCCATTGTGCTCCCATCCATGACGCCCTGACAGGCGTGCCATAGTCTAACACGTCCATGAATAAAAATGTTCCTAAATTTTCAGGGAGGAAGGCGAGGTAAGGCATCTTTGTTTCCTGTCAGGCAACAAAATGTTAAGATCTTTTAATCGCATTTGTCCTCTGGATGGAAGAGCCTGACTTTCAGGAAGCCCTCGATATTTTGTCGCTCCGATCAGCGCGACAAATCCTTCGAGCGATTATAGGCAAGGCTAAATCCGTCCAAGAAATTCTGGAAGAGCTTGAAGACACAGATTTTCCTATCAAGTATCGTTCATCGGTGTTCAAATCACTGGAGAAGATGGTGTTGGCTGGTTTGGTAGAAAAAATTAGGGAAGAAAATGCTGTGAAATATCGCTCTCGATATTCATCGGTTACGGCAGACTTGATTCAGGGCAAACTCAATCTAAAGAGGGGAAAGAAATAATGCGATATAAAGATTGGTCTTATCGGTTTGCCGAAGAAGTCCTGAACAGCAGACTGGCACAAAAACAGGAAGTAAAAGAGATTATCGAGACCATAGATTTGGATCCAAACGAAATGACAAGGCCGAATCTAAACCAAGCATTCAAGGAGAGCTTTACACAAAAAGGGTGGAAAACCGAGCAGCCAGTTTTTGCCCCTGAAGATGAGCCTGCTGCAAAGATAGATTTCATGAAAAATCGGGTCGGTGTCGAAGTCGCCTTCTCTCATCCTTCCTTTATGGGGATAGATTTGCTTAAATTCCAAACCCTCTCATATTCGTATAGAAACGAGATAGATGTCGGCATCTATATCGTGACGACGCGTCAATTTCAAAAATTAATGGAGAACAAGTATGATCCAACATGGAGAGGAAGCATGAGATTCGGCAAAGTCAAAAAATATTTGCCCCATCTACGGTATATCATCCAGGTCCCGATATGGCTTATCGGGCTTGAAAGCCCGTAGAAATCTATTCTTCTTTTTTACATCAAATGCTCTACCAGTATCCGTAGTCCGATGAGGATGACGCCGCCGAGGGGCTCGATGCGTCGTTCGAAGAGATGGCCGACATGGTCGCCCAGGATGACGCCGCTGCTTATGTCCTGCCTCCTCTCCAAAAAATTTTCTTTTACTTTCTCGACGACATGCACCGCGCATAACAATAGTGTTAAGTTTGGTGTAGGTGAATGAGAATATTTTGATTGTTTTGATTGTTGCTGCCTCAGATGCTACCAGTCTCAGAATTCCGATGACGCTGAAGACGAAATCATTGGATAAAATTGGTAAACATTAAAATACCACCGAGGGAATAAGAAATCATGGAAGACTCCATCGTCATTCCTCCCTCCGTCAAGGTCTTCGTCAGGCTGGGAAAACACAAGGGCAGCCGAGCCAGCGAGCTCGTCGGCATGCTTCGAGACTATAAAGACGAGTATACCTCGCTTGAACTTCAGGAAGAGGCAATGAAATGGTGGAAGCAGAATATCTGATTGACACGAACATTTTTCTTGAAGTGCTGCTGGAGCAGAAAGAACAGGCGAGATGCCTCTGCCTGTTGAAAGCGATCGAGTCTGGCACCGTTCAGGCTGTCGTCACATCTTTTTCTCTCCATTCAATAGCAGTCATACTGGAAAAACTGCGAGGTATAACGGCATACAGACGGTTCCTAGAAATCCTGCTGAACTTTGAGGGATTGATGACGTATTCCACGACGCCGCAGGACGAAGTAGAGATATGTGCTATTTCCGAGGACAAACATCTTTCTTTCGATGACGCCGTCCAGTATTACGTTGCTGATACCTTTGACCTCAAACTTGTCAGCTTTGACGCAGACTTTGACAGAACAGACCTTACACGGAAGACGCCATCACAGCTATAAGTCCATTGGCTGTACCTTTTCACCACAGGTGCATTATCAGTATCCTGAGGCCGATGCCGATGAGGATGACGCCGCCGATGGCCTCCAGGCGTCGTTCGAAGAGATGGCCGACGCGGTCGCCCAGGATGACGCCGGCGAGGGAGAGCCCAAAGGTGACGGCGCCGATGACAAGCGCGGGTGTGGCGACGGCGACGTCGAGCAGGCCATAGGAGACGCCGACGGCGAGCGCGTCGATGGATGTCGCAATGGAAAGCAGCAGCAAAAACGACATGGCCAGCGGGTCAAATCCTTGCCGGTCGTCGAGCCGCCATGACTCGTAGACCATTTTTCCGCCGATGCCCGCCAAAAGCGCAAACACCAGCCAGTGGTCGATTGCCGCCACCATCCGTTGCGCGGTCCGTCCGGCGAGCCAGCCGGCCAGCGGCATCGCGCCCTGGAACAGGCCGAACATGCCCGCAATGCGCAGGGCATGGTTGACATGCAGCCTGTGAATGTAGAGCCCGCTGGCAACGGCGACCGCGAAGGCGTCCATGGCCAGGGCGAAAGCGATCAGGACAACGGTAACAATGTCCACGACGGGGCAAACACCGCCAGGTATAAAAAAACCTGGCTTACAGGTCGAGCAGGTCGGCGACCGGGTTGACGTCGAGGAGCAGCAGGATCATGATGGCGAGCATGACGACGCCGATGGCGATGGCGATCCGCCGCCAGCGGATTTTTTCGGTGAGCGTCGGCACATAGGCGCCCATCAGCCGGTAAAAGTCATGGTAGCTTTTCAGCAGCGACACGCTGCCGCCGGCGATAAGCCCGATGACCTGGCCGCCCATGCACTGGACCGTCCACTCGCCGATCAGGGCGGGGAGCAGCCAGGCGGGGAGCGCGAGCCGCCAGTATGGCGACACGTCTATCTTGCCGCCGAGCCAGTTGACCTGCGCCTTCCAGACGCCATACCGCCTGCCTGCCACCGACATATAGCCTACAACCACAAGGGGGTTAATAAAAATTTTTAAATATTTTAATTGAATGGTAGTGCATATTTTTGGATGCTGCTCGCCGGCCGTTCAGCAGGGAACCTCGATGCCGTTTATCCGCCGCTGGATGATTCGGCAGAGGCGGCAGAGCTCCTGTTCCACGGGCTGGCCGTCCCTGACCCTTCGTGCAGATTCGTCGATGTCCTCGCCGGCCACCTCCTCCACCCGGTCGCTGCAGCCACGTTTTCTGGAGAGATACTGCGAGACGGCGGCGGCGCTCACGCCGAGCAGCTCTGCTATGTCGGTCTGCCGCAGCCCTTCCCGTTTGAGGCGGCGGGTGAGCGCGCTTCGGAGGCAGGGGAGCACGTCCCAGACGATGGTTTCGCAGGGGCTCTTCGTCATGGCTATTGGTGTAAGCGGCGCCCCTATTTAACTATTGTGAAAAACACATGTCTATATATAGCGGGGCGTGTTGCACGTCTATGCGCATCGGCATCATCGGCGGCACCGGCATCTACGACATGCAGGGCGACGCCCTCGAGGTAGAGACTCGGTACGGTGCGGTCACGGTCACCCGCGTCGAGCACGACGACCGCGAGCTGTTTTTTCTCCCCCGGCACGGCGCCACCCATGGTATCCCGCCCCACCGGATCAACCACCATGCCAACATCCGGGCGCTCGCATCCTGCGGCGCCACCCATGTCCTGGCGGTGAGCACCGTGGGCTCGATGCGGCAGGGCGTGCAGCCCGGTGGCCTCGTCGTCCCCGGTGATTTCATCGACTTCACCGGCATCGCCACGTTTTATGATGACGCGCCCGTCCATGTCGACATGACCGAGCCGTTTTGCCCCGAAACACGGCAGCTGCTGCTCGACGCGGCCAGCTCGGAGGGCAGCGTGTCCGAGGGCGTGTACATCACCACGGCCGGCCCCCGCTTCGAAACGCCGGCGGAGATAGCGATGCTCCAGGAGCACGGCGACGTCGTGGGGATGACCCTTGGCCCCGAGGCAACGCTTGCCCGGGAGGCGGGCATCTGCTACGCGTCGCTCTGCGTTGTCTCAAACATGGCCGCCGGCCTGCAGACCGGGCTCACGGCGGACGAGATCGCCTCCATCTACGAGGAAATGCGCGACGTCGCCGTCGGCATCCTGCTCCGGACGGCGTCGGCGCTCCCCGAAAAGCGGAATTGCACATGCAGCATGGCGGCCACGCGCGGCTCGCTATAAAAAAAGGCCGCCAAAAATGGGGGAAGGGATGCGGATGAGCGGCGGCCCACATGGCATCGCCGGCCTCCGTGCCCGTTTTAGGGCGCTATATAGACGGACGCCCGGCGTTCCATCCTCACTCCTACAACAGCCCGGGGATATATAAGCGCAGAGAGGGAGGGGGACCATGCCGGTATAAAAATGTTGTCCTTTTTTCACGCCGAGAGGGGTCGGTAAACCTTTTATGCAAGCCTCCATGTGGCAATCGTGATTGAATACGCCACCGAGCAATACGGCAACGAGGACATCTACGACATCCTCGTTCCCGAAATCGAGACATGGTTCCGGGACACCTTCGGCGATTTCACCGCCTGCCAGCGCTACGCGGTCAAAGAAATCCACGACGGCAAAAACACCCTGATATCGTCGCCGACCGGCTCCGGCAAAACCCTGTCCGCGTTCCTCGCGGCCATCAACGAGCTCCTTCTCCTGGCGAAGCAGGGCGAGCTCGAAGACAAGATATATGTCCTCTACGTCTCGCCGCTCAAGGCGCTCAACAACGACATCGAGCGCAACCTCCAGAAGCCGCTCCGCGAGCTCTACGAGGCAAACGACATCGAGGACGACATCCGCGTCGGCGTCCGCACCGGCGACACCAGCCAAAAAGAACGGCAGGAGCACACCCGGAACCCGCCGCACATCTACATCACCACGCCCGAAAGCCTCGCAATCGTCCTCAACTCACCCAAGTTCTCCCGCAGCCTCGAAGAAGCCCGCTACATAATCGTCGACGAGATACACTCGCTGGCGGACAACAAGCGCGGCGTCCACCTGTCGCTGTCGCTCGAACGGCTCGTCCAGCGCATGAACAACGAGCCCGTCCGCATCGGCCTCTCCGCGACCATCTCCCCCATGGACGACATCGCCCGCTTCCTGGTCGGCACCGACCGCGACTGCCTCATCGTCGACGTGACCGGCATGAAAGACGTCGACATCGAGGTCATCTCCCCCGTCGACGACCTCGTGTATACGCCGGCGGGCGAGGCGTCCACCGCCATGTACGAGATCCTCGACAATCTCATCCAGCAGCACCAGACAACCCTGGTGTTCACCAACACCCGGAGCGCCACCGAGCGGGTGGTCTTCAACCTCAAACAGCGCTACCCCCGCTACGACGGCGTGGTCGAGGCGCACCATGGCTCCCTGTCCCGCGACGTCCGCCTCAACGTCGAAGAAAAACTCAAACGGGGCGACCTCCGCTGCGTCGTCTCCTCGACAAGCCTGGAGCTCGGCATCGACATCGGCTCCGTCGACCTCGTCGTGCTGCTCGGCTCACCCAAAAGCGTCACCAGAGCGCTGCAGCGCATCGGCCGCTCCGGCCATTTCATCACCGAGACATCGAAGGGCCGGGTCATCGTGTTGGACCGCGACGACCTCATCGAATGCACCGTGCTTGCCCGCGAAGCCCGCCAGGGGAGACTCGACCGGGTGCACATTCCATCCAACGCCATCGACGTCCTCGCGCAGCACGTCGTCGGCATGGGCATCCAGCAGAAATGGGACGTGGGCGAGGCATTGCAGCTCATACAAGGCGCGTATCCCTACCGCGACCTCCCCCGCCAGGATTTCATCAAGCTCCTGCACTATCTCGCCGGCGAATACGAGGAACTCGAGGGCAAAAAGGTCTACGGCAAGATATGGTACGACGAGCAGGACGAGATGTTCGGGCGCCGCGGCAAAATGGTCCGCCCCATCTACTACCTCAACATCGGCACCATTCCCGACGAGACAGCCGTCAAAGTCTACACCACCGACAAACAGTTCGTCGGCAAGGTCGAAGAACCATTCGTCGAACGGCTCAAAAAAGACGACATCTTCGTCCTCGCCGGCCAGACCTACCAGTTCAAGCGCTCCCGGCGGATGCGCATCTATGTCGTCCCGCGGCCCGATGCATCTCCCACCATCCCGTCATGGTTTTCCGAGCAGCTCCCGCTCAGCTACGACCTCGCCCGGGAGATCAGCCGCTACCGCCGCACCATCGCCGAAACGATAGAAAACGGCGACGCCGAGAGCCTGATGCCGGCGATTCGCAACTACTTCCAGGAGCAGCTCCACTTCGGCGTCCCCCACGACCAACATTTGCTCGTCGAAACGTTCCGGCAGGACGGCTACCAGCACAACGTCTTCCACACCCTGGTAGGACGGCAGGCAAACGACGCCCTGTCACGCATCGTCGCATACAGGCTGACCTCGCTCCACGGCTTCAACATCCGGCTGGCCATCACCGACAACGGCTTCGACGTCATGTACCCCGAGCGCCACGACCCGCTGACGGAGGACGACATCCGGGCAGCGCTCGCCGCCAACGACATGCGCGACGACCTCCGCCGCGCGCTCGACAACACCGAGATGCTCAAGCGACGCTTCCGCCACGTGGCGGCGCGCTCGTTCATGATCCTCCGCAACTACCTCGGCCACCACATGAGCGTGTCCCGGCAGCAGCGCAACGCCTCCGTCCTGTTCCGGGTCGTCAAAGAGATCGACCCCGAGTTCCCCGCGCTCAAGGAAACCTACCGCGAAATCATGGAGGACTCCATGGACATCGACAACGCCGTCTCCTACGCCCGCCAGATAGAGCAGGGCGACATCGAGCTCTCGCTGAAGCAGATGGACATGCCCTCGCCGTTTGCCTTCAACATCGTCGCCGTGGGCGCCTCCGACGTCGTTTTGATGGAGGACCGGAAGGCGTTCACCCGGCAGATGCACGAGCAGGTGATGGAGGCCATCAATGCCTGAGGAGCTGTGGCCGGATGTCCACGCCACAGAGGAGCGATGTATCTGGATGCCCGAGCAGGATGCCATCGTCATCGCCGACCTCCACCTGGGCTATGAGGGCGCATTGCGCATGGACGGCGTCGCGATGCCCCGCTATCAGGACCGCGTCATCTCCGAGCGGCTGGAGCGTATCCTCGACCGGTATGACCCTCGCTGCATCGTGGTCAACGGAGACTTCAAGCACAACTTCAGCCGCAACCTCCGGCAGGAATGGCGCGAGGTCAACGCCATGCTTTCCTTTCTCGCCGACGAACATGACGTCCACCTCGTCCGGGGCAACCATGACAACTTTTTGAAGACCATCGCCGTCCGGCACAACGTTCCCATGACCTGGCGCTACGACATCGGCGATGTCACCGTTACCCATGGCCATCGTGACGACGTGCCCCGCGGCGACAGAACGCTTCTCGCCCATGAGCATCCCTTCATCAAGCTCCGGGACGAGGTCGGCGCCACCCTGTCGATGCCCTGCTACCTGTACACCGACGACGTGGCGGTCATGCCCGCGTTTTCCCCCATCGTGTCGGGCACCGATGTCTCAGATGCGATGTCCCGTGACTACTTGTCGCCGTTGCTGCACTCCGTCGACGTCGATGCCTTCAACGTCCTGGCGGTCAGCGACCTCGGCCTGCTCGACTTCGCGACCATCGGCGACCTCAAGGCCATGTATCGGCCGTGAATGTCCGCCCTCTTTTTGAGGTGTCATGCCGGTCAGGGGCGCTGGATGATGTCGCCGGCTGAACCAGTGTAACGGTGCGCTGGCCCTGTTGTGGGACATGTGCTGTTTTGGATAAGGATGTCCATCACCGGGGTATAGGCCCGTTTAAAAACAAACAGTTTTTTGTGTTGTGCAAAGATAATTAAACAAGGTTAACATTTCATGTATGAAATTTGGCAAATACTCGGGAATCCCCGAGCGGAACGAGGAAACGGGATTCGAGTGGGGCACGCTCAAGGTTGACGAGATGGGGTTTGTCCAGGCATCCGACGGCGAGGTTGAAATCGCGGGCAGGCCACTCTCCTGGTGGAAACAGGAATACGGTGTCCCGCTACATATTTTCTACGCCCCGATACTGCGGGAGAACATACGACGGTTCAAGCGTGTTTTCGATGCCCATTACCCGAACGGCCACATCCGGTTCGCCGGAAAAGTAAACGCGCATCCCGCCGTGTTCCGACTCGTCGCCAGCGAAGGCATCGGTGCAGATGTTGCATCCATCAACGAGATGAAAGCCGCGTTGCAGGGAGGCGTAGACCCGGAGGACCTCGATGTCAACGGAAACGCGAAATCCGACGCATTGATCAGGGAGGCGGTACGGCGGAACATGTTCTTCATCGCTGATAGCTACGAGGAAATGAAAAACATCAACAGCGTCGCAGCACAGGAGGGAAAACGGGCACGTGTTGCCCTCCGCATCGCCGGTTTTTCCATGAAGGGAGTGACCGACGCTAACATTTTTACCGCGGGGGTCTGGTCGAAATTCGGCGAGAACATCAAAAACGTCCCCGATATCATCCGGAATCTCGATGACGTTCCGCATATCGACATGCAGGGATTCCATACCCATGTGGGCTCCCAGATAGCCGACCCATCGGCATATATGACAGCGATCGGGAAACTGATCGAAATGTGCCACCTGCTCGAGCAGGAAGGCGGAGACTGCAGGGTTGTCAACATCGGCGGAGGGTTTCCGGCGGAATACGTGAACAAAAAAGAATGGGCCTATCTCGTCGACCGGGTGAAAGCCGGGTATCTTGCAGGGCAGCAGGGCGACCACTCGAAAGCATTTGTCTGGAACAACGAGCATGGTGGTCTGGCCGTAGAAAAAGACGGAACCATCAACCCCGAGGAATGGAGTGGAGAAAAAATGTATTCCGACTATCCGAGGGAGCAGATGCTCGAAGAGGTATTAACCGGCTCCATACCCGTCAACGGACAAAAACTGCCGTTCAAAGAGGCATTGCATGAGCTGGGAGACCCCAAGCTGGTTATCGAGCCCGGCCGGAGCATCGCCGAGGACTCCGGCATCACGCTCGTACAGGTCAGCCATGTCCGAAGCGTGGCGGAACACCACTATCTCACGACGGTTGAAGCCAACGTGACGAACTTCGCGACCGCCATGCTGCTTCCCCCGGTGAACCACTGGACGGTGCTGAACGACCCGTTCAGGACAGACGATGAACCATTTGAAACCTTCCTCGCCGGGAACCTGTGCTACTCGGGCGATATCATCTCCAAATACAAGGTATTCCTCCAGCGGAAGCCCCAGAGAGGCGACATCCTCGGCTGCTACCACACCGGGGCATACGACCCCAGCTTTTTCGCGGCGAACACCAACTCGTTTCCACGGCCCGCCCGGGTGCTGGCCGACGAGGACGAGGTCATCGCGGTCATCAAACAGCGGGATACCTTCGAGGAGATCTTCTCCACATCTGAAAAACCGCTGCCGGAACCCGGTTCGGACTGACTGCTCTATCCCGCAGGAGATGAAAAAGATGACAGCGACACAACATGACGCCGACATCGTCCTCACAAATGGCACCATCTACACGCTCGATGACGAGGACCGATTCGTTACCACGCTCGCCATCACAGATGACAGTATCACGTATGTCGGAAACGACAAAGATGTCTCAGCCCTGGCCGGACCCAACACCCGGGTTATCGACGTCGATGGACACGCTGTTTTGCCGGGCTTCTGCGACGCTCACTGCCACGCCTTGATGGGCGGACGGCTGATGAACGGCTGTCTTTTAACCGGTGCATCCAGCAAACAGGAATACGTGAAAACCATCCAGGCGTATGTACAGGACCATCCCGATGCCACGCATATCTTCGGGTTTGGATGGATACATTCACCGTTTCCATCCCGCGGCCCCAGCAAGGAAACACTGGATGACATCCTGCCGGACATCCCTGCCTATTTCCTCTCGATTGACTATCATTCCTGCTGGGTGAACACAAAGGCGCTGGACGTCGCCGGGATTACAAAACAGACGGCTGACCCGGATGGCGGCCACATCGAACGACATCCCGATACGGGGGAGCCATGGGGCTGCCTTCGTGAAATGCCGGCGATCCGGCTGGTGACCACCCGGCTGCCCCAGCCATCCAAAACGGACTGGAAACAGGCACTGCAAACCTATATGCGGAAGGCGGCGCAGCACGGGATAACCATGGTGTTCGACGCCGGCGTCCTCAACACGGACCAGTGGAACGCCTTCCGGGCGGTAAAAGAGATGGACGACGAGGGGGAGCTCACCATCCGGCTCCATGGAAGCTATGTCTGCGACCCCTCACAGGGCAACGAGCAGATATCCGACCTGCTCCGCGCCCGCGAAACCGTTGGCGATGGAACCCGGTACACGCTCGGGGTCGCCAAGATTTTCATGGATGGCGCCGTCGAGGGACACACCGGCTTCCTGCTGGAGTCATACAAGGACAGGGAAAACTATCGAGGGAACCCGGTCTGGAGCCCGGACGAATACCGGAAAATCGCTGCCGCGCTCGACAAACATGACGTCCAGATACATGTCCATTCTATCGGGGGCGGTGCAACCAGGGAGGCGCTCGACGGGCTTGCCCATGCAGCTGAACAGAACGGCGGGAGAGATGCACGGCACACCCTGGCGCATCTGGAAATCGTGAGCGAAACCGACATACAGCGGTTTCCACAGCTCGGTGTCATCGCCTGTTTTCAGCCGGCCTGGTTTTACATGGACGAAAACTATTACGACGAAACGATACCGCTCATGGGGCGGACACGGGCCGACCGGCGGTACCTCATCGAAGATTTCATACATGCCGGTGCCATGGTTTCCTTTGGCTCGGACTGGCCATGGGGAACCGTTTCCAGCACCATGAACCCGCTGGTCGCCGTCGGCACCGCCGTGACCCGGAAAGACCCCGACGATAGCACGGAACAATCCTACGAGCCACGGCAACGGATGGATCTCAAGCGGGCGATACGATGCCACTGCCATGGCGGGGCGATACAGCATTTCATGGAGGACACGGTCGGCACCCTCGAGCCGGGAAAAAAAGCAGATATCGTGGTGCTGGACCAAAATATTTTCGAAACGCCGGCAGCTGACATCGACACGGCAGCGGTAGCGATGACCATTTTCAACGGCGCCATCATTTACCGGAAAAAGGCACCATAGGTCATCCTCTGCCAGGGCCGGCACGCGTTTCCTTCATGCTCGACGATGCTCTCCATCCTGTCCGCATCATATGCCGCCGGAGCAAAGCTTGAATACCCGGATGTGATACAGCAGTATGCCAGTCGTGGAACTCAAAACGCTGGGCAGGCTGTCCCATCAGCAAAAAGCCGAGATAACCCGGCGGTTCACCCGGACGCTGCAGGACGTCGCCGGCAAGGAACCGGGCTCCGTCTACGTCATCATCCGCGAAATCGAGCCCTCCAACTGGGGGCACGCCGGCGAGCTGTTCTCCGACAAATAGCTAGCGCTGCTCCCGGAGCACCTGCCGCGTGTAGGGCAGCAGGCCGCCCGCCTCGCGGATAGCCAGGATACGGTCGGGCAGCGGCGGAAAGCTGAACGTCTCATCGCCGACGGTCACCTCGCCCTCTCCGACATCGATTTCGACGCTGTCGCCCTCCTCGTATGCCTCGACGGCAGCGGGGCATTCCACCAGGATGAGCCCCTGGTTGAGCCCGGCACGGTAAAAAATACGGGCGAAACTTTTCGCCACGATGGCCCGTATCCCGACGGCTTTTAATCCAACGACCGGCTGCTCGCGGCTGCTGCCGCAGCCAAAGTTGTCGCCGGCCAGGATGATGTCACCCGCTTCGACATCGTCCGCGAAGTCAGGGTCCAGGTCTTCCAGCAGATGCGGCCTGATCTCCTCGGGCGTGCTGCACGTGTAGGTGTACTTGCCCGGGAACAGCTGGTCGGTGTTGACGTCGTCTCCATAGCGCCATACCGTCATTGGATCACCTCCCTGGGGTCGGTAATCTCGCCGTGGATCGCGCTTGCCGCCACCGTCAATGGGCTGGCGAGGTAGATCTCTGCATCCTTGCAGCCCATCCGTCCCTTGAAGTTGCGGTTGGCCGTCGACAGACATCGCTCGCCGGGAGCCAGCACGCCCTGATGTGCTCCCAGGCAGGGGCCGCAGCCCGCCGGCAGAATCATCGCGCCCGCTTCGTTGAGGATGTCGATGGTGCCGTCATGGATGGCTTTGCTCATCTCGGCGCGCGATGCAGCCGCCACTATCAGGCGGACGTTGCTGGCAACGACCTCGCCGTCCAGGAGCTCCGCCGCAGCCTTCAAATCAGCATGGCGGCCGTTGGTGCAGGTGCCCAGGTAGCATTGATGGATGTCCATGCCGGCGAGCTCCGCCGCGGGTTTGACGTTGTCCACGCGGTGCGGCGCCGCGACCATCGGCTCCACGTCGTCCATGTCATAGGAATGCTCGGAGGTGTAGCCGGCGTCGCTGTCAGCCCACACCGGCTCATACATATTGCGGGCGACATCGTGCTCCTCGAGATATGTCTCCGTGACAGTATCGCAGGGAAACATGGCGCCCTTGCTGTCCATCTCGACGCCCATGTTCGCCATGGTGAACCGCTCCGCGATGCTCAACGTCTCGATGTTGCCATGAAACTCGACGGTTTTGTAGGAGCAGCCCGACGCCGACACGTCCCCGATGATGTGCAGGATGAGATCCTTGGCGGTGACCCCGCGCTGCAGCGACCCGTGAAGCGTCATCTTCACGCTCTCGGGGACCTTCAGCCAGGTCTCCCCGGTGAGCATCAACGCCGCGGCCTCCGTCCGGTCGATACCCGCCGAAAAACAGTTCACGGCGCCATAGGAGCAGGTATGCGAGTCCGAGCCCAGCACCACTCCGCCGGGCAGCGCCAGCCCCTTTTCGACGACGACCTGATGGCAGATGCCCGTCCCGGCGTCATAAAAATGCTGGATGTTGTGCCGCTGGACGAAGGCCCGTATCTTTTGATGGTTCGTCGCCGTTTTCTCGTTGGCCGCCGGCACCACGTGGTCGAGCACGATAACCGGCATCTCGGGGTCGGCGACGCCGTATTCCGCCAGTTCATCCTCAATCTTGGCGGTGATGGGCGCCGTGTTGTCATGCGTCAAAAGATGGTCCGGCTGAACGGTCACGATCTCGCCGGCCGAGGCATCCCCGCCGGCTTGCTTGCTCAATATTTTTTCAGCGCAGGTTTTTCCCATGGTAGTCCTCGCCAATGCAAATGGCCACCATAGTTAAGAACGTTGCGCTGGCACCCCACATTTTTTATGCCCCCGATGTATAGACCTGACATGGCAGATGACAACGGATGGTTCAAGCCGGACAGGCTCGTTGCACTCTACGACATCTACCTGGCAGTCGTCTTCGCCGTGTTCTTCCTCCCGGCGATAGCCGGATTGTTTCTCGCCGGCATCCTGCCCGGAGCAGCCGCAACGGTGGTCTCCCTCGCCATTCTCGCCTTCGTCTACTGGTGGATACGCGCCTTCTACAAAACCTCGTTTTACCGGCTGACCGACGACGACATCGAACACCGGCGGGGCGTATGGTTCAAGTCCACGACCGAGGTCCCCTACAACCGGATAACCAACGTCGACACCCAGCAGGGCCCCATCCAGCGATACGTCGACAGCGGACAGGTCAAAATACAGACGGCGGGCAGCTCAGCGCAGAGCGGGGCAGAGCTCAGGATAACCGGGATACACAACTACGAGGAGATACAGCAGGCAGTCGTCGACAGGGTCAAAAGCAAAAAGGCATCCACTGCCGTGGAATCCTCAGGCGAGCAGCCCGACATGGAACCAAACAGGGCGATGCTCGAAGAACTCCGGCGGATACGCGAGCTCCTGGAACACCGCTAACACGTCGCCACGTTTTTATGCCCTGTCCCGATGACAGGCCATGCACGAGATAACGCTCAGGTCGCAGCAGCGCCGGGAGCTCATCGACGTCACCGACCGCGTCACAGCGCTCATAGAGCAGTCCGGCATGTCAGACGGCCTCGCCGTCCTCTACGTGCCCCATACCACGGCCGGGGTCACCATCAACGAGGGCGCCGACCCCGCCGTCCAGCGTGACATCCTCACAGCGCTGCAGCGCCTCGTTCCCCATGATGGCGGCTACGAGCACGCCGAGGGCAACAGCGACGCCCACATCACGTCGTCGCTCATCGGCTGCACCACACAGGTCATCATAGCCGACGGCGAGATGGCGCTGGGCACATGGCAGCGCATCTTTTTCTACGAGGGCGACGGCCCCCGGACCAGGCGCCTGCTCGTCGACGTCATTGCGCGGGAATAGGGACATGTCAGCCCGTGCAATCTAAAAAAGAGAAAAAATGGTTCCCGTTATGGGAACCAGGGGTCAAAGTCGTGTTCGCCCAGGCCGGCGGTGACGGTCATCACCGCGGCGCCATAGAACGAATGGCGCCACAGCACGGTGTCGATGGTGTAGCCCACGAACCCGGCCATGAACACCATGCCCGGTTTCAGCGACAGCCGATGAGTGCCAAGCGGCCCGTAGGTGTTCACGGTGCCCCGCATCGCAATGCAGAGGTCGGCCAGGTCGACGCCCCGCTGCCAGTCAAGTCCCAGCAGCCGGTCGAGCATGTCCAGGAACGGCGTCATGCCCACCCGGAGCGAGACACCCCACCGGAACGAGGCGCTCACCTCGCTGAAAAACACGACGGACAGCGGCGGCAGCCATATACTCGCGGGCTGCACCGCCGGGGCATGGTCCTGCACGGCGGCGAGCACGTCAGCCGCCGATACATCAGCCGGTATCACGCCGTAGCCCCGGAGCAGCGCTATCTGTTCCTCGAGACCATGGGCGGTGTCGAGCGCCCGGTGGAGCGACTCCGCGTCCTGTGTGTCCAGCGTGACGGTCCGGGCCGTGGTGCTCCCGTCTGCACGGTATTCGGTGACCGCCAGCGTGACGGTTTCCTGCACGGCCGGTGTCTCCATCGTATCCCCGGGCTGTATGTCGGTGCTCGCCCGGTGTGACTGCACGCCGATGGCGGGGACGGCGGCCATCGCTATAAAAAGAGCGGCGATGGCTGCACATATTCCTTTGTACAGATATGGTTTCATTGGTACCTCCCACTGTATACAACCGGCTGCGGCATATAAATCTATCCGCTAGTTCGGGAACCAGGGGTCAAAGTCGTGTTCGCCCAGGCCGGCGGTGACGGTCATCACCGCGGCGCCGTAAAACGAGTGCCGCAGCAGCGGTATGTGCACGCCGTATCCGATGAACCCGGCCATGCAGCTCATGCCGGGCCGCAACGTGAGGCGATGTTCGCCGAGCAGCCCGCGAGTGTGCAGGCTGCCGCGGAGCCCCCAGCAGACGTCGACGAGGTCGACGCCCCGCTGCAGGTCGGTTTTCAGATACCGGTTGATGAGCCGGAGAAACGGCGTCATCCCCAGCCGGATGGTGCCACCCCATCGGTAGGTCATGCTGACCTCGCTGAAAAACATGATGGCCAGCGGCGGCAGCCAGATATCCTGCACGTCCGCGGTCATGCCCGTCTGTTCCCGGATGGCCGCGAGCATCTCATGGCTGCCACCGGCCTGGATGAGACCATGGGCTGCCAGCACCCTGAACGCTTCGCGGGTGTTCGATGCCATCTGGAGCTCCCGGGTCATCCGTTCGACGTCGGCGCCGGTGCAGGATACCGCCCATGTCTCCATTGTTCCATCGGGCCGGTGCTCCTCAACCGTCACCGTCAGCACGTCCTGCTCTCCGTCCATGCGGCATGGCCTTCCCTCCCGCATGGATGCGTCCACGCCCGACAGCGTCTCCGTCAGGCCGCCAGCCGGGGCCAGGGTCAGCCCCACGAAGAGGGCGACGGCTGCCACCGCCAGTCCTTTCCTTCCACAATATATGTGCATGATGTTACCTCCCATGGTTTAAACCGGTATCCGCATTTAAATGTATGCGCCGGTGTTCGATAGCTATAAATATGCTGTGCGTGCTATACCCATGGAGGCTATAGATGTATAAAAAAACACTGTCGCTGGCTGTGGCGGCATGCCTTGTTTTCATGGCCGCTCCCCTCATCGAGGGCGCACAGGAACCCGACATGGAGGACGGCACCGAGCGGACGGTGACCTTCGCCAGATGTCTGCCCGACGGCACCGTCGAACAGGTCAGGGAAACGGTGCACGTCGCAGCGGGCGAAGAGCTGTCATCGGCCATCGCCGAGCGCTGCACGACGCTGCTCATGGAGGACGCCCGGTTCCAGCAGGTGATGGAACAGCAGCTCGGGCTCTACCTCATCGTCTCGGGAGGCGACGGGTTCCACATGGCGCTTCCCCCGGCGCTGCTCGAGATACCATTGATGCGTCTGTCGTTCAACCTGCTGCCCTCGATCATCTACTGCAGCTACTCGGACGATGAGGCGTCGACGACGATTACGTCGCTCACCGGGGGCGACGGCATAACCTCCTATGACGGACCGCACAAGGTCCTGGCGGCAGGATTCGTGGGCGTCATCGGATGGAGCGGCGTCTTTTCGTTCCAGAGCACCGGCTACGCGGGGCTGACCCTGTACGCCTGGGCGTCCACCGGCAGCTAGCCCCTCGCGTTTGCTCAGCCGATGATTTCGGTGCATTTATTAACGCCGGTCAGTTATCGTTGGAATGAGACAGGATTGGGAGCGCATGCTGCGTCATCGGATGTGGGGAAGCGCCATGGTCGCCGTTTTGCTCGTGGTGACGGTGACGCCGTTGCCCGTGTTGAGCGGGTGCATGGAGAGCCCGGCGGACAATGACACGGTCGTCGTCATCGAGGCGGTCGACGTGGGCGCTGGCGTGGCGGTGACCGTGGCTAACGAGGGGCCCGCCGACGCCAGCGATGTCCCGTGGACCATCGACGTGCAGGGGTCCCTGTGGCCATCCGGGTTTGCCAGCGGTACCATCCCGGTGTTGCCGGCCGGCGAGCAAACAGTGGTGCAGAGCACGTTTTTCCTGGGTCTCGGCCCGGCGGAGCTCATGGTGCAGGCCGGCGGCGACGTCCGCCGTGGCATCTGCCAGATGTTCGGGCCGTTCACCTTCGGCATCGACATGGTGCAGGCACGCGAGGAGGCCATCCCGGCGGATGCGGTCAAGGGCACCCCCGGCAATGACCATTTTCCGCCCGTGGTGCACGATGACACATGGCGGCAGCCGGTGCCCATGCCCGGCCCGGTCAACACCGCCGGAGCTGAGGATGCGGGCTTCGTGACATCCGATGGCAGCACGTTTTTCTTTTTCTTCACCCCGGATGTAGATACGCCCGCCAGCGAACAGGTCACCGACGGCGTCACCGGCATATGGTGCGCCGAGCGGACGGCCAACGGATGGACCGAGCCGGATCGCGTCGTCCTCAACGACGACCTGGCGCTCGACGGCGCCCCCTTCGTGCTGGACGACAGGTTGTGGTTTGCCTCGTTCCGTGCCGGTAACTACCGGAGCGACGGCGACCTGTGGACCGCCGAGCGATCGGGGGACGCGTGGCTGCACTGGGAGAATGCCGGGCGGCTGCTCAACGAGGAATACAACGTCGGGGAGATGCATCTGACGGCCGACGGGACAACCATGTACTTTCACCGCAGCGAGGGCGGCTACGGCGGCCTTGATATCTGGACTACGGAACTGGTCAACGGCACCTGGACGGAGCCCGTCAATCTCGGTGCTCCGGTGAACACGCCCTCCCAGGACTCCCGGCCATGGGTGTCGGCGGACGGCTCCGAGCTCTGGTTCACCCGCTCCAGCGGCATGGGCTACCCGGGCCCGGCCGTATACCGCTCGGTTAGAACCGATGACGGATGGAGCCAGCCTGAGGAGGTCATCTCCAGATTTGCCGGCGAGCCATGCCTCGACGGGCAGGGAAACATCTATTTCGTCCACCATTTTTACAGCGAGGACATGGAGATGCTCGAGGCCGACATCTATGTCAGCTACAATGCCGGGTTGTAAATCATGCCCATCCCTGGCTAAAAAGGGAGGCATGGGGAAGGGGGAGGCACAAAAAGAGGTGGAGGCGTTCACCCTTCCCCGGTGGGGGCGTAAGGCACACTGATATATAAACGTTTCCCGGCGCCACGGCCATTATCGCTCGTTCGCCACGGCATCGGCCTTCCGGATGATGGCACCGCGAGCAATCCATGGTCGGAGCCCGATGTTAACAGTGATTAAATACTCGGTACGGTTGATATAAATGGGGCAGATCGAGGTCGCCTCCTGAACCTCAATATCCCTTTATACCGTCTCTATCTGCCTTCCGGTGCCGCCATGGCCGCCCATGTCGCGGCAAACGGGCATATCGGGATTTGAACCCGAGTAACTGGCTCCGGAGGCCAGTAGGATATCCAAGCTACCTCATATGCCCAGCCCTGTATTGATATGCGTCTTAAATATTTGCTGCTCTCGTTTGTCCACCCGGTTATGTAAACCCTGTATGGCCGGGGAAACAGAGCTTCGCGACGGCCAGCAGCAGCCCGAACGCAATGTAGACAACCCCCACGATGCGCTTCAGGACACGCTCGGGAGCCGCATTGGCAAACCGGGAGGCCGCCACCGCGGCGCCGGCGCCCGCTGCAGCGCCCAGCAGCGCCGCCGGGACGTCGAGCGCGCCATACATGCCATGGCCGACGGTCGCCGCACCGGCGGTAAAAATCATGATGAGCACCGAGGTTCCAATGGCCATGTGGATGGGATACTCCAGCAAAACCACCAGGCAGAGCAGGATAACCAGGCCGCCGCCGGCGCCGATGACCCCGCAGATAATGCCGATGACCAGCCCGGCGGCGATCATGAGAACCGTTTTCTGCTCCCGCAGCCGATCGATGTAGGGGACGTTACGCAGCAGCCGGCCGTCCATGACGCCGGGCCGGGCAAAAAAGGTCAGCCCGATACCGAGCGTTATCAGCCCGCTGCCCCCGCCCAGCGTGGTCGCCGACAGAAACGAGGACGCCCAGCTCCCCAGGATGGCACCCGCCACCGACGCAGATGCGATGACCGCGCCGGCCCGAAGGTCCACCCGGCTATGGTTGGAATAGGTGTAGGCCGCAACGATGGACACGATGATGTCGATGGCAAGCGCGATGGCGATTGCCTCATAGGGGTCGTAGCCGGCGAACACGACCAGGATGGGAACCGCCACGGCCACCGCGCTCGCCCCGATAAGCCCTGTTATCGCGCCGGCGCCGCATCCCGCCAGCACCACGAACAGCACATAGAGCATGTCATCTCCCCCGTCCCCTCGGATGAGCAAAATATGCGCGACCTCTGGTGTACCGCCGGGTCATCAGCCGTATATGCCAGACTTGATATTTATAGGTTGACGCCCCATCGCCATAAGCATTTTTATAGCCATCCGATGTTACCATCCACGGGTATCGCTCCGCACATGAAAGCAAAGAGGCAGCAGACCAGGGTGTTTTGTATCGGCCTGTCGAAAACCGGGACGACGAGTCTCACCGCCGCCCTCAAAATGCTCGGCTACCATGCCAAGCATTTTCCGATACGGATGATACGGTACAGCGACGGCCGTCTTTCCTTCGACCGCTCCATCGCCGCACGATACGACGCGCTGTCCGACCTGCCCATTGCCCGGTTTTACCGGGAGCTCGACGAGGCATTCCCCGGCTCCAGGTTCATCCTGACCACCCGGCAGATAGACGACTGGCTCGACTCATGCCGCCGCCATGTCTGGCCCGGCCAGCTCATCAAGGCCGACACGTGGTTCAACCGGCTCCACCGTGACATGTACGGCGCCATCGACTACGACCGGCAGCGGTTCCGGGAGGCATACATCCGCCATGTCGACGATGTCAACACATACTTCGAGGGGCGGGAGGATGACCTCCTCGAGTTCAATGTCGCCAGCGGTGACTCCTGGCCCATGCTCTGCAGGTTCCTCGACAAACCGGTACCCGATGAGCCGTTTCCAAAAAAAGACTGCCTGTACAGCACGTTTTTCAAGCTCGTTCCCCTGCACCGTCTCCGCAACCGACGGTAACGTTACAGCAGCAGCGCAATGAGCAGCGCCACCAGCGCAACGGCGAGCGCGGTGAGCGCGATGGCGATGGCCAGCCGCGCCAGTTTTTCCATGCTTTTCGACAGCAGCGCATGGTATTTCAGCGAGAGCACGTCGAGGACGAAGTCGAGTTTTCGATGCATTTTTCCCGCCTGCGCCATGGTTTCGTAGGCGTGGTCTATCTCGTTTTCGTACATGTCGATGATTTCCTCGGCTCCCTCCTCCTCGATTTTTCCTTCCTCGCGGAGCTTTTTCGCCCGTGCTATCTCTTTTTTGTTTTTTCTGACCTGGTTTTCCGCCATGGTGGCGTCGTATGCTGCACGGGCCGCGGAATGATAGAGCGGCTGGAGCCTGGTGTCGACGACGTTTTCCATCCTGATGATGCTGTATCCGCCCAGGTTGCTGAAAATGCCGTCGAGGGTGCGCGACGCCCGCTTCATCGACGATGCCTCGTCGCCCTCATGGGTGCCTCCGTCTGCCATCCATGGTATAAGCGGTGACGGCTAAAAAAGGTATCGATTCCCGCTGCAGCCCCGGGCGGGGAAGAAGTTTAATAAACGCCCCCTGCTATGTATAGATATGTCCATATCGTCCATATCGCGCCATCGAGCCGGGGCGAAGATGACGGCCTTCGCCGTAGCATGTGTGCTCGTCCTGGCGGGGATGCATGTATTCTCCATGTCCGATGTCCCCCGGGATGTGCAAGCAGACCGGGTTATCCTCGTCGTCTCCGGGTACGTGTGCCGTGCAGGGGTCGGCGTGAACAATGCAAGCGTCCAGGTGCTGTCCTATGATTCCTCGGATAACCCCCACTGGAAAAACACATCCACGGGCAACGACGGCAGCGAAAACCCCGGGTATTACCAGGTGTCGTTCAACATGGGCGTCATCGAGGAAACCCATCTCGGCGCTCCGCTGCAGGTGTTTGCGCAGCATGACGGATGGGCGGGCAGCAACAACACCACCGTGCAGACCCCGCCGTCTCAGCAGGTCAACGTCACCATGCAGCCGTTGGACGGCCCCCAGATATCGGATCACACGCCGGCGACGGCATCCACCGGGGACAGCTTTACCTTCAACGCCACCATCACCGCCAACGACACGGTGTCGACGGCATGGGTGACCTACTGGTATGGCAACGGCACGGCGACCAACGCCACTATGCAGCAGACCGGCGGGTACTGGACGCATACCATCTCGGTGGCGCACACCGCGGACCCGCTCTACTATGTCATCGCGGCGAACGACAGCCAGGGGAACTGGAACTACACCGCCATTATGGCCGTGACGGTCATCGACAACGACAGCCCTGTCATCGGCGAGGTGGACTGCACCTCCATGTATGACAACAACGCCACGACGGTCAACGTCACCGGTGAGATAACGGACAACGTCGCCCTGAACATGGTCAAAATATATGTTGTCACCCCCGTCCAGTTCGAAAACCTCAGCATGACCCGGCTCGCCGGGACGGACACCTGGTATTTCAACAAAACATACTCGGAGCCCGGCACGTACACCTATTACCTCTGGGCCAATGACACCGCGGGCAACGGCAACAGGTCGGCGACCTACAGCGTCAACGTCACCGCCTTTCCCCCGTCAGCCAATTTCACTTACACCCCGCTGTCTCCGACTATAGAGGACGCCATACAGTTCAACGACACCTCGAACGACACCGACGGCAGCATCGTCAACTGGACATGGGATTTTGACGACGGCGCCACCAGCTACCTGCAGTCGCCGAGCCATCAGTACCAGCAGGCGGGCACCTACAATGTCACGCTCACCGTCGTTGACAACGCCGGCGCCCGGGGCAGCCACACCGAGCAGGTAACGGTCACCGACAGCATCCCGCCCACCACCACCATCCAGGTGTCAGGAACCGAGGGAGACAACGACTGGTATACCGGCGCGGTCACCATCACGCTCGAGGCCACCGACGAAGGGTCAGCCGTCAACACCACATGGGTCCGGATAAACGACGGGCAATGGCAGCAGTACACGGGCCAGTTCACCCTTGAACAGGAGGGAAACAGCACCGTCCGGTTTTATTCCACCGATATCGCCGGAAACCAGGAACCGGTAAACATCAGGGACATATCAGTCGACACGACACCTCCTACGACAAATGTATCCCGGCAGCCCGCCGACCCTGACCATGGCGAGTGGTACACGAGCGATGTCACCGTGACGCTGGACGCCCAGGGCGGGTTTTCAGGCGTCAACGCCACCTACTACCGCCTTGACACCGGCGACTGGCAGGTCTACAGCGAGGCGTTCGACATCGACACAGACGGCGTCCACACCCTTTCATATTATTCCATCGACGGCGCCGGCAATCAGGAGACGGAGGAAAACATGACGTTACGCCGGGATGGCACGCCGCCTGAAACCGAGCATTCGCTCGCTCCGTCCTCGCCGCAGGGAAACAATGGATGGTACACCAGCGCTGTCACCGTCACATTGGAGGCCACCGACGCCACGTCGGGCGTCAACCATACCCGCTACCGGATAAACGGTGGTGCATGGAAAACATACCGGGAGCCATTCGCCATCGACACCGACGGAGAGCACACCGTTACCTACCGCTCGACGGACCTGGCCGGCAACCAGGAAAACACCAGCATCATATCCCTGAAAATAGACACCGAAGCCCCGGCGGTATCCCTCGAGCGGCCCCGGGCCGGACGACTGTATCTCTTCGACAGAGAACTCATCCCGTTTTGCACCACGCTCGTCATCGGCAAAATAACCATCGAGGCAACGGTGAACGACACAACGTCGGGGACAGCATACGTCCATTTTTCCATCGACGACACGGCAGCCCACAACGACACCACGGCACCATACACCTGGATGTACGACAACACGTCCCTGTGCCGGCGGCATGCCATCACCGCGCTGGCTGCGGACCGTGCCGGCAACACCGCCACCGCGACGGTCTCGGATGTGCGGATACTGAACCTCTGACATCTCCCGGGCTGTTTTTGTCTGCTGCACGCTAATGTATTATATCGGCGAACACCTCGTGTGGGGTGATACAGATATGTGGCATGATCTCCCTGAACCCCTGCATGATTTCCTCAAGGTCGTGGAACTGTTCGTGAGATTGCCTGTCCTTCCAGTATGTCAGCATGACGTATTCGGTCGGCTTGACGGCGATTTCCTCGTATTCGCCCGGTATCATGCCGCCGCCAAATGATATATTGGTGGTCCTGAAGACCTTTGTTCCTATGAATCCCTCCTTGTCCATGGTTTTCTCACAGAGATCTTCGACTTTTTCCTCGAATTCCTCCTCGTGCCCTGGCTTCACCGAGAGATAGTTTATCGCCGTGACCATCGGACTTCCCGCCCAGGTATAGCTGTCCAGCTCCGCCACCGGTATCTCCTCGGCATCGATGCCCTTTTCCTGGAGAAAGTCAACAGCCATCCGGGATCGTTTCGCCCGGGGGCCACAGTAGACTTTTACCTCCTTGCCGTCGAGGAAATCCAGATAAAACTCCAGGTCCCAGACGGGTATGTTCAGGGCGCCCTTGATATGGTTCATGTAGTATTCCTCCCTCGTTTTCACATCTATTATCAGGCTCATCGTTCACACCTGCACGACCAACGAATGTTTCTATTTATTTGTATCGGCCGGTCATGCCACATGCTGCAAACATTTAACTATCCCGTCCTCAATCCCCTGTCGAGCGGCACATGAACTGGCTTTCCCTGTCCAGATGGTCTCCCTACGTTGTCGGCGCCGGTATAGGCATCCTCATCTGGCTCAGCTTCATTTTTTCAAACAGGCCCATCGGCTGCTCGACGGCATATGCCCGCGTCAGCGGGATGGTAGAGAAACTGTTTCGAGGCCGACGGGTCGAGCAGAAAGCATACTACCGGCAGTATGTCCCCCGCCTCGGGTGGGAAATCATGCTCATAGCGGGCGTCATGCTCGGAGCCCTTGCCTCCTCCATGCTGTCAGGGACATTCGAACTCGAAGTCATCCCCGCGCTATGGCAGCGAGCATTCGGCCCGGATATACTGGTGCGCCTTGCCGCGGCAGCCCTCGGCGGTTTTTTCATCGGCTTCGGGGCGAGAATGGCGGGCGGCTGCACCAGCGGCCACGGTATCAGCGGAACGCTGCAGCTCGCGGTCGGCAGCTGGCTTGCTCTCATCTGTTTCTTTGCAGGAGGCGCTGTCACCGCCATGTTTTTATATGTTTTCCTGGGGGGCATCTAGATGCTGGACATGGTCCGGGAAAACAGGCGCATGCGGCTGCTGACGGCGCTCGCCATCGGCCTCGCGTTCGGGTTCCTGCTCGATAAGGGGGGCGCCACCGAATACGAGGTCATCGTCAACCAGCTCCTCATGCGGGATTTTACCGTGCTCAAGATAATACTGAGCGCCATTCTCACCGGCATGATAGGCGTATACGTCCTCGTGAGCCGTGGCATCGCGGATCTCAGCCCGAAGCCGTGTATCACGTGGGCGATCGTGACGGGCGGCCTCGTGTTCGGTGCAGGGTTTGCCATTCTCGGATACTGCCCGGGGACAATGGCGGGTGCGGTGGGCACCGGGTCGATTCATGCGGCGGCGGGCATGCTGGGTATCCTTGTCGGTGCGGGCGCCTATGCATCGGTGTATCCATGGGTCAGGAAACGGTTGCATGTCATGGACCATGGCAGCATAACCATCCCGGACGCGCTCGGGGTAAACCCATGGGTGGTGGTCTGCGGTGTCGCCGTCGCCATCATCGGATGTCTCTATCTCATCGAAACGATGCCATAGGCAGGTGACATCAAACGATATCTTTATCTGAGATACGCCAGCACTGACACGTGTCGGTTAAGTTTAAGTATCCGGGAAAACTTCCCCGGTCGTGGACAAGGAAACGCTCATCGACCGGCTGCAGCGCAACGGATATCTGCGGTCCGACAGGGTCATCGAGGCGATGCGGGCCATCCCCCGCGAGCAGTTCGTCCCCGAGGAGCAGCAGCACCGGGCCTACACCGACGTGCCGCTCTCGCTCGGCCACGGGCAAACCATCTCGGCGCCGCACATGGTCGCCATCATGACCGAGGCGCTCCAGTTGAAGCCTGACAGCCGGGTGCTCGAAGTCGGCACCGGCGAGGGGTACCATGCCGCCGTGGTTGCCCATGTCGCACGCGAGGGACATGTCTACAGCATCGAGCGTATCCCCGAGCTGGCGGATAAAGCCCGGGAAAACCTCGCAGCGGTCGGCATCGACAACGTATCCGTGGTCGTCGGCGACGGGTCCCGGGGGCTGCCCGAGCATGCGCCCTATGACCGGATATATGCCACCTGTGCCGCCCCGCATGTTCCGGAGGCGCTCACCATGCAGCTCGCCCGCGGTGGACGGCTGCTGCTGCCGGTCGGGCGGCGGATGTGCCGGCTCGTGCTCATCGAAAAAAATGAACCCATGCATCGAAGCGATCTCGGTGGATGCGCCTTCGTTCCCATGGTCAGCAATGGAGGCGCCGATGGACCAGATTAGGGTGTCGGCGGCATCCGCCGCATTGCTCGGGCTCGCCGACTGGGAGCTGGCGGTCAAGCCGTCCACGCTCTATTTCATGCTCGGAGAGCGCTGCCAGGGGCAGTGCAGCTACTGCACGCAGGGCGGCGCGTCGCTTTCACGCGTCAGATGGCCACGGTTTCCGCTTGATGACGTCGCGGCCGGAATGCCGAGCGAAGCCGAGCGCATCTGCCTGCAAACCCGTCTGTATCCATCCGTTCTTGATGACGTGGTGGCTGTCGTCGAGCGGCTTGACAGCACGCTGCCCGTCTCCGTGTCCATGAACCCCGTCGAACGCTCGGATATGGCGCGGCTCCGACGGGCTGGCGTCGACCGGGCTGGTATCGGCCTGGACTGCTGCACCCCGGAGCTGTTCAACCGGCTGAAAGACGGGGTGCCATCATGGCAGCGGTATCTGCAGGGACTGCGGGACGCCCGCGACGTTTTCGGAGCGGCGACCGCGCATCTCATCGTCGGGCTCGGCGAAACCGACAGCGATGCCGTAGCGATGATGCAGTGGCTCGCACGCCGTGACATCGGGATAGCGCTGTTCGCCCATCACCCCGTTCATGGAGGACAACGTCCGTCGGTGGAGCGCTACCGCTACCTGCAGCTCGCCCGCTACCTGATAGTGCAGGGGAGATATGACGGCGGGATAACCGATGTGTCGCCCCGGGACATGGCCATGGCGGCCCGGACATCGGGGTGCCCCGGCTGCAACCGTCCATTTTACACCGAGCGGGTGCGCGGCCCGCTGTACAACTATCCCCGCCCGCTGAGCGAGGTGGAACAACACCGCGCAGTCAAGGAGGTACACCACTATGCCAGACGAATACGTATTGCTTCTCAGTAACGAACATCGCTTCGTGGCCAAGCGAGGCACCATCAACACGCATGTCGGCTCCGTGGACGTCAGCGACGCATCATATGGAGATGTCATCCGGGCCGGCGATGTCACGTTTCTGGTGGCACGGCCGACGTTCACCGACCTGCTGCAGACATGCCGGCGCGCAGCACAGGTCGTCACCCTGAAGGATGCGGTGCAGATCGCCGCTGTCACCGGCGTGGGACGAGGATGGCGCTGCGTCGACGGCGGCTCGGGCTCCGGCTTCCTGGCGCTTTTCATCGGACACATGGTCGCCCCCAATGGCACCGTCGTCACCTATGAACGGCGGGAGGATTTCCATGCAACCGTGCAGCGGAACATCCAGCGCTGCGGCCTGGAGGACGTCGTCGTGGCGAAGCACGGGGACATTGCCTCCTTCGAGGAGCGCGACCTCGACCTTGTCACCCTGGACGTCAGGGGAGCCGAAAACCTGGTTGCCCGTGTCCATCGGAGGCTTGCGCCGGGCGGCTGGCTCGCCGTTTACTCGCCGCAGATAGAGCAGCAGATCGCGGTCAGAGAAACAATGGAGCGGGAGGGTTACGGCCGGATTGTGACGATGGAAACATTGCGGCGTACATGGCAGTCCCGCGGGGGCTACACCCGCCCGGTGACCAAGGGATTGCTCCACACGGGTTTTCTGACCTTTGGGCGCCGGGTGACGGCTATCCAAGAGTGACATATAGCATCCATCCGCCGATGACGCCGAGCACCAGCGCGGTGAGCAGCTTCACCACGCCCTGATTTCGGCGCTGCCATTCACCCAGCCGGTCGGAGGTGTAGCCCGCATAGAACAGTGCGAGCACGGCCAGCAGCGGGACGATGAACATTGCGGTGTACAGCAGCAGGTAGCCAAAAGCGGTCATCCAGAGCGGCGAGGCCTGCTTGACGACCGCCATGATGGGAAACAGGACCTGGCCGGTGCAGACGAACTCGAGCAGCGAGATGCCCAGGCCGGTGGCGAAGGCCAGCACCGCGAGCACCACGAGGCCATGCCGCCCGGTCAGCACCCGGATGAGACGGCCCCGCCGTCGCTTCAAAAACCGGGGGAGCTGGAGCACCGTCCGCTCGCTGTCCCTGATGAGCGCCACGTCGACCAGGTTGATGCCTGCGATGCCGAGGGCGAACAGCCCGGCGAAGAGATACACGGCCCGGGATATCTCGCCCAGGTGTGCTATCCCGTAGTAAAACTCGAGCAATCCGATGCCGATGAGCAGGTAGCCAATGAACACCGCGGCCGAAAATGCAACGCCGATGGAGAGCAGCGCCCGCCGTCGATGCCGCATCCGCTCCAGATATGCTATAAAAAACACCAGGGTGGCAAAGGCGCAGGGATTCACGCCGTCTATGAGGCCGCCGGCGACGACCGTTAGCACGGTGAACCCGCGGACGCGTTCCTCCGCCTCGCCTTTCTCCGCCGGTTCGGGGCAGGGCAGCCCCGTGTCGACATGCGCCTGCATGTATCCCTCCAGCTCGTCGAAGTTTTCGAGGTGCCCGTAATGGCGGTCGCCGACGAACACAGCGAAATAGCCCTGCTCCCGCCCGGAGACGTTCGCTCCGGCGTAGTAGCGGGATAGCAGGTCGGGATGAGCGTTCTCGTTGTACATGGTAAGAGCGAGCGGATACCGTGTCTCCAGCTGCTCGAGGCGGTCCTTTGCCTCCAGGCAGTCGGGACAGGTCGGCGAATAGAAAAAGATGACGCAGATGGAGGTGTCGTTGACGCCTCCGGTATCGGTCTCGTCCAGTCCGTCTCCTGTGGCGGCATCGTCTGTCTGTCCACCTGCAACGACGGACAGCGGCAGGATGACCATGAGGAGCAGCACGAGCGCCGGGACATGGGCTTTCATGTATCACCGCTATTGAGCCGTTCTTTAAAAACATACCCATAAAGTTTAACAGGTGCGGCAGCGATATTGGAACATGAACCGGAAGCCATCTGCGGCGGGACGGTTTTACGAGAGCGATGCCGAAAGGTTGCATGAGCAGATAGCCACCTGTTTCACAGACGAGCGGGGGCCCGGCGGGATACCCGACGTCCAGCACGGTCGCGGTGACATCAAGGGCATCGTCGTGCCGCACGCCGGCTACCCGTTTTCCGGGCCGATAGCCGCTCATGCCTATGCCGCCCTTGCCAGAGATGGCATGCCGGACAGATACGTCATCCTCGGGCCAAACCATACCGGCTACGGCGCCCCGGTGGCCATGATGTCGCAGGGCGCATGGGACACGCCGCTCGGAGCGGTGCCGCTTGACAGGGCGATGGGCGAGGCGCTCGCCGACGTGGCGGACGAGGACCGGGTGGCGCACATGCACGAGCATTCGATAGAGGTGCAGTTGCCCTTCCTCCAGTATCTGCACGACGATATCACGTTTCTCCCCGTCTGTCTCGCCCGACAGGATCATGCCACGGCGGAAACGCTCGGGATGGCCATCGCCGGGCTGGATGCGGTGCCCGTTGCGAGCACCGATTTTTCACATGCCGGCATGGGCTACGGCCAGCATCCGCCCCGGGACATGGAGGTGCAGGAATGGGCGCGGCAGCAGGACATGAAGGCCATCGAGGCTATCCAGGCGCTGAAGCCGCCGAGCTTTATTGACACCGTCAAGCATGAAAAGATTTCGATGTGCGGGTATGGTGCCGTGGCCGCTGTGATGCACGCTGCACGGGAGAAAGGCGCCTCCACGGCGGAGCTGCTTGCCTATGGCACCTCCTACGAGGTGCATCCTGCAAGCTCCTGCGTGGGATACGCCGCCATGGTGTTCCGGTAAAAAGAGTTAGCCGGCCTGCGGGCCACCGCCGGCGCCGGCTCCGCCGCCGAGCGCCTGCTGGAGCGATGACTGGAGCTCCTGGACCTTTTCCTTCAGGCTGTTCTCCTGTTTTTCCATCGTCTTCTGCCGGACCTCGAGGCGTTCTTTTTTGTCCTCGAGCTCCTTTTTGACCGCGTCGCCCTCCTTTTTGATGAGTATCGAGCCCACGTTCTTGAAGACGGGGGTGTCCTTCTCGGTTTTTTCGAGCTCCTTGAGGGCCCTGTCAGTGTCCTGGATCTGGCGCTCTATCTGCTGGCGCTGCTGCGCGACGATCTGGAGCTGCTGCTGGAACTGCTGGAACTGCTGGAGCTGGTTCTGCACCTGTGGCGGCAGGTCGTCTATATTCATTGACATGCTACGCCAAATAGCCCCTCCCTTTTAAACGTGTTGGTGCTACAGCGGCGTCGATGGCAACCCTTAAAAAAGCCGGGCAGCCCCCCGCTCCGGCAAAGTTTTATTACCCACCCGGCATTAGGTTTTGTATGCCGCTGAGCGAGGTGAGCCAGGAGTCACTCCGGGAAAAATGGGAACGCTTTTTTTACGATTACTGCAAGGAGGACATCGAGGAAGTCGCGCTGCGCTATCCCGAGGAAAAAAGCGTGCTGCTCGACTACTGGACAATCGACACCCATGACCCCGAGATGGCCGAGTTTCTCATCGAGCATCCGCATCAGGCGCTGAAAAACGCCGAGGAGGCATTGCAGAAGATGGACATGCCCGTCGACCGGCCGATACAGCTTCACCTTCGCGTCCGGAACCTGCCCGACATCCAGAACATCGGCATCCGGCATCTCCGCTCCGAGCACCTCGGCATGTTCATCGGCGCCGACGGCCTGGTGAAAAAGGTGACAGAGGTCCGCCCGAAACTGCAGGTGGCGGCCTTTGAATGCCTGAAATGCGGTGCCATCATCAAGATACCGCAGAGCGGGAACATCCTCAGTGAGCCCATGGAATGCCCCGAGAGCCAGGGCGGCTGCGGCCGAAATTCGAGCTTCCGCCTGCTCACCGAGGAATCCACGTTCATCGACTCACAAAAACTGGAGGTGCAGGAAAACCCGGAAAACCTGCGGGGCGGCGCGCAGCCACTGCGGCTCAACATCTACCTCGAGGACGACATCGTCGGCGACATCGTCCCCGGCGACCGTATCACCGTCAACGGCATCCTGCACGGACAGCAGCGCCGCCGCGGCCGGATGAAGCTTACCGAGTTCAACAAGGTCATGGACGCCAACGCCATCGAGCAAAAAGAACAGGCGTTCGAGGAGGTCAAAATCAGCGACGAGGAGGAACAGCAGATACTCGACATGAGCACCGACCCGCTCATCTACAACAAGATACGCGAGTCAATCGCGCCCACCATCTACGGCCTCGAAATCGAAAAAGATGCGCTGGCGCTCCAGCTGTTCGGCGGCGTCGCCAAGCAGATGCCCGACGGCACCCGCATCCGCGGTGACATGCACATCCTGCTCGTCGGCGACCCCGGCACCGCGAAAAGCCAGCTCCTCCGCTACATGTCTCTTTTGGCGCCACGCTCCGTGTACACCTCCGGCAAGTCGAGCAGCGCCGCCGGTCTCACGGCATCGGCCGTGCGAAGCGACGAGTTCGGCGAGGGGCGATGGACGCTCGAGGCCGGCGCACTGGTGCTGGCGGACATGGGCATCGCCTGCGTCGACGAGCTCGACAAGATGGAGGGCAAGGACCGCGCGGCGATGCACCAGGCCATGGAACAGCAGGAGATATCGGTTGCCAAGGCCGGCATAAACGCCACGCTGAAGTCACGGTGCTCGCTGCTCGGCGCTGCCAACCCCAAGTTCGGCCGCTTCGACCAGTACGCCTCCATCTCCGAGCAGATCAACATGCCGCCGGCGCTGCTCTCCCGCTTCGACCTCATCTTCCCCATCACCGACGTCCCCGAGCGGGGGCGGGATACGGAGCTGGCGAGCTACATCCTCAAGGTCCACTCGGCGGGGGAGCGCATGGAACAGCAGCATCAGCGCGGGGAAACCGTGGAGATAACCGACCAGGAGATAGAGCCCGTGATCGACCCGGTGCTCCTCCGCAAATACATCGCATATGCGAAGCGCACCGTGTTCCCGGTGCTGACCGACGAGGCGATGGAGAAGCTCAAAAACTATTACGTGGACATCCGCGCTCGCTCCCGTGAATCGGTGCCGTTCACCCCCCGGCAGCTCGAGGCATTCGTCCGTATCGCCGAGGCATCCGCGCGCATCAGGCTGTCCGACACGGTGACGATGGAGGACGCGGAGCGGGCCATCGACATCGTCGACCATTACCTTGAAAAGGTGAGCATGGACCAGGAAACCGGCGAGCTCGACATCGACATCATCCAGACGGGCGTGTCGCACAGCCAGCAGGACCGGATGCGCACCCTGACCGGCATCATCCGCGACATCGCCGGCCGTGACGGCTACGCCACCATGGACGACATCATCGGGCGGGCCGAGGAGGAGGGCATGACCGAGAAAACGGTGAAGGACGTGCTGGCGAAGATGAGCCGGCAGGGAATCATCTATGAACCACGACGAGGAAAATACAGACTCACCAACGAATAACATCTGCATCAAGGTGTACACGCAGGGACATCACACCCTGGTGGCGGCCTGCGACAGCGAGCTGCTCGGCACGACGCTGGAGGACGACGACCTATCCTTCGAGGTCTCCCCGGCCTTTTATGACGGCGTCCGCGGCGACAGAGCGCTGCTTGAACGGCATCTCCGGGCGGCGAGCACGGCCAATCTCGTCGGCGAGCGCTGCGTCGCATGCGGCAAACAGCTTGGGCTCATCGACGGGGAAAACGTTTTAAACATTGCCTCCGTTCCGCACGCACAGTTCGTCCTCATGCTCTGACCATGTTTTGTGTGGAATGCGGAAAAAAGGTGTCGGACACCATCGATGGCCTGTGCAGCCGTTGCTACGTCAAAAAACATCGGCTGTTCGACCTGCCCGGCATCATAGATGTCACCATGTGCCCCGTCTGCAACAGATGCAAAATAGACACGGGATGGCAGCACGAGCCACCCGAGCAAATGATCCAGGCCTTCCTTGAGGCAAAGGCGCGGGAGGCACCCGTCACCGGGGTCAGCGTCCACCGCGACAACAACCGGGTGACCTGCCAGGGCACCTTTAGAGGGGAAGCAGTCACCGAGACCACAACGCTGGACATCCGCATGCATAAGGAAATGTGCCAGCAGTGCGCCCGGCTCAAGGGCGGCTACTTCGAAGCTATCCTGCAGGTCAGAAAAAACGGTGGCGACATCACCCAGGAGGAAAAAAACATAGCCGATGACATCGTCGCCCGCCGGGTGATAGAGGAAAGGGGTACCTATGTCTCAAAACGGGTTGAGCACCCGACAGGCATCGACTACTACATCGGCGACCGGGGAAGCGCCTCCCTGGCGGCAAAAACTGTGAAGCAGGCGTTCAACGGCACGATGGACATTTCGTCGTCGCTCGTCGGCCGCAGGGACGGGCAGGACGTCTACCGCGACACCATCATCGTCCGCATCCCCGCCTATCAACGAGGCAGCTACGTGGAACTCGACGACACCCTCTACCGGGTCATGGACACCGGAAAACGCGTCGGGCTGCTCGACCTGCGCACCGGGCAGCGCCGTCCCGTCTACGACGACGAAATGAAAGATGCCACGGTCATCGACGCGGAGCCACGGGAAGCCGTTGTGCTGTCCCGTCAGGCCGGGGAGATACAGGTACTCCACCCCGAGACATATGACACGGTTGTGCTCACGGTACCCGAGGGCATGGACATCGGCGACACGATTACCGTCATCACCTGGAAGGAAACGCTGTATCTCGCAAACCGATAACATGACCCGGATTGTCTCCTTCGACCTCGACGGCACCCTCGCTGACACTGCATACGTCAACCATGTCTGGCTCGAGGCCATCCCCCGCATGTATGCAGAACAAAACGACATCCCGCTGGAGGAGGCAAAGAACGGCATCATCGATAAATATGAACAGGTCGGCCAGGAGGCGCTCGAATGGTACGACATCACCTACTGGCTCGACGTCCTCGACCTCGACATCGGCTGGCGGGACCTGCTCACCCGCCACGTTGACCTCCTCCGGCCATATCCAGAGGTATCCGACGTTGTCCGTCGGCTGCATGACCGTTACACGCTCATCATCACGTCCAACGCGGCGCGGGAGTTCATCGACATCGAAACACGGGCGCTCGGGTTCACCGACCGCTTCGCCCATATCTTTTCAGCGGTGTCGGACTTCGGCAGGACAAAAAAACATCCAGATGTCTACAGGGAAATCTGCCATCGCCTCAACGCCGAGCCGGACGACGTCGTCCACGTCGGCGACAGCTACCCGTTTGACTACTTGGCTCCCCGCGAGGTCGGCATCACCACCTTCTATCTCGACCGGGATGGCAGCGCCACCGGGGACCACGTGGTCCCGGACCTCCGGGCGTTCGAACGCCATCTGGATAAATAAACGCTACGATGGCTCCCGCTCCAGCATGATGGTTTCATGCCGCGCCGGCCCTGTCGACACCATGCTCACCGGCACGCCAAGATATTCCGATACCGCCGCCACATATCGCTGCGCCTCCGACGGCAGCCCGTCATACCCGGTCACGCCGGCGGTATCATCCCAGCCCGCCATCTCGGTGTACACCGGGGTGCAGTCGGCCAGCAATTCAAGCGACGCGGGAAAATCCTTCATGGTTGTGCTGTCGCATCGATAGGCGGTACACAGCCGGACCACGTCCAGCCCGTCCAGCACGTCGAGCTTGGTGAGCGCTATCTCGTCGACGCCGTTGACCCTGCATGCATGTCGCGCGGCGACCAGGTCAAGCCAGCCGCACCGCCGCCGCCGCCCGGTCGTCGTGCCATATTCATGGCCCTTTTCGACGAGATGGTCGCCGACGTCGTCGTGCAGTTCGGTGGGAAGCGGCCCCTTGCCGACCCGGGTGGTGTATGCCTTCAGGATGCCGATGACACGGTCGATGCGCCGCGGGCCGACGCCGCTGCCGGTGCAGGCGCCCCCGGCGACGGGATGCGACGACGTCGTAAACGGATATGTGCCAAAGTCGATGTCCAGCATGCAACCCTGCGCTCCCTCGTAGAGCACGGTTTTCTGCTCGTCGAGCGCATCGTTGAGCAGACGGGTGGTATCCGTTACATGGGGGGCAAGCAGCTCTCCATAGCGGCCATATTCCTCGAGCAATGCATCCACGTTCAGCGTTTCTCCGACGTTCAGGGCGTCCAGCATGGCCTGCTTGATGGGCACCACGCGTTCAAGCCGCCGGTGCAGCCGCTCACGGCTGACGAGGTCACCGACGCGGATACCAAAGCGGGCTATCTTGTCCGCGTAGCATGGCCCGATGCCGCGCCCCGTCGTCCCGATTTTTTTGCCGCCGAGTAGCGCTTCCTCGGCGCCGTCGAGCAGCCGATGGTAGGGCATGATGACATGGGCCCGGTCGGAGATGTGCAGGTCGGGGTGGATGTCCATGTCGTCGAGCATCTCGATTTCCTCGAGCAGCACCGTCGGGTCGACGACGACGCCGTTGCCGATGACGACAGGCCTGTCCTGTATGACGCCGGATGGCATCAGATGGAACTTGTACGTCGTGTCGTCGACGATGACCGTGTGACCGGCGTTGTTGCCACCCTGGAAGCGAACGACGCAGTCAGCGTGCTCGCCGTAAAAATCGGTGATTTTGCCTTTTCCCTCATCTCCCCACTGGAGCCCGACGATAACGATGGCCGGCATGCCGCTACACTCCCAGCGAAATCTTTCCTTGTTCCTTGAGTTTTTTTATCTCGTCGTCGATGGCTTCATCCCGCTGCTCGAGAAGCTGCCGGGCCTTGACGTTCTGCTCGTTGATGGCGTCCTTTTTCTGCTTGTAGCGGTCCCGCCGTTCTTTTTTGATGGCGATGACCTTGCCGCGCAACTGCATCGCTTTTTGATGGAACTCGTCTGCTTTCTGCCTCGTTTCGATATATTTCTGATGCTTGGTATCGGACTCGCTGTTGAGCTGCGAGACCTCCTTGACCAGCTTGATGTATTTCTCGTGGTATTCCTGGTTTTTCTTATGATAGGTGACCACCATCTCGTGCTCCTCGTCGGCTTTTTTGAAGAGCTCGTCGATGGCTGCATCCAGGTCGGAGAGGTCGACCTCCAGCTTTTTCTGTTTTTTCATCTCCTGCTGCAGCTTTTGGTATTCCTCCTGCTTTTCCTTGATGCGCTTGACGGTCTGCTCTTCCTCCTTCGGGCTCATGGGCACGGTTTCCTGCCGCTGTTTGAGCTCCCGGATGTCGAGCCTGAGCTGCTGCACGTTGAAAAAAATGTTGTCGTCCTGCTGCTTGCGGTGTTTCCGCTTCGCCTCGATGAGCTGTTTTCCCTGCTCCTGGTACTCGTTGCGCCGTCGCTTGTGCTCGCGCATCTCCTTGACGAGCTCGTCGCGTATCTCCCTGGCCTTGTTCATCTCCTCGATGAGCTTTCCTTTTTCATCGTTGAGCAGGTCTCGTTCCTCGCGCAGGACCCTGGCCTTCTTGTTCAACTCGTCCCTGCGGGCGCGCAGCTGCTGATATTTCTGTTCTGCCTTCCCCAGTTCTTCCTTCAGTTCCTTGGCCGGCAGGGAACCAATGTCGTCCATGGGCAAGTATATGCCTCTTACATAAAAAATTTTGGAATGTGCATCAGGGACACGGGATGGCACAGGTGGATAATACTAAATATGACACGACCATTTGTTACACCATGAAAGGCAAGGTGCCCTGCGAAGTCATCACCTGGTACGTTCTCCCCGTCATCCGCCGGGAACTGGCGACCAAGCTCGTCAAAGAGCACGATATCACCCAGAAGAAAACCGCGGAGCTACTGGGGCTGACCGACGCGGCTATCTCACAGTATGTCTCCAGAAAACGGGGAAAGATAGACCTCGGCGGCAGGGGGGACAGCGAGTTCGAGAAGTCCGTGCAGCGCATCCTGGACGGCAAGCCGGTCAACGACGAAATATGCCGGCTCTGTAAATATCTGATGTCCCGTGGGATACTCGAGGAGATAGAGGACGGGATATAGCTACGCTACCTTTTCGATCCTGCCGTTCCGACCGGTCGACACCTGGAGCTCGTTGTCCCATTTCTTGACCCATCCATCGACGATCTTGACGACGTCGTCCTCCTGGATGTCGCCGATTTCGTCGTTCCACAGGGTCACCTGGACGGTGTCTCCGTCGTCGTCCCTGCCGACCAGCTCCGCCAGCCGCGCCGTGCCGCCAAAGCGTTTCTGTACCTCTCGCGGCTCCTTTTTCTCTATGATGGTCAGGACGATTTCGTCCACCGTGTTATTAGGCTGCAAATCAGCAATTTTCATGGTCTCGACACGAAAGAGAAAAGCCATATTTAAATCCAGCGAGTCACCCGGCGCAAATGTTTTTAAACGCGCTGCGCATATGGAACATGGAGGCAGCATCCCCTGCTGTCTCAGAGGGGAATCTGTAATGAAACGGTGTCCAGTCACCGGTGAATTCGCCGCCTGCAGCAGAGAATGCACACCCACCTGCTGCGCCATCTTCCGGCAGCACCGGGCACTGAAATATGGACCAGTGCTGAGAACGCCAGAGTTCCCATAGATCGGGTGTACAACCCGCTCGCACATGGGCGCAGAGCTACTGCTGTCGCATCCCGTTTTCTTCGCCTGGCATGGCTCCGTTATCCGCCGTTTTCTTTTTTCCGGAACACGACCTCGGTATGCGGATAGGCGACCTCCACCGTCTTCGACCGTCGTATCTTGCCAAAAATCTCCCGGGTGATATCCGTCGAAAACTCGTTGCGCTTCCGCGCCGGCACATAGTACCGGACGGTGACATCGATGCCGGATGCCCTGAACCTGAGGCGGGTATGTGGCTCCTTGGAAATGCGGTCGGGGAGATACTCCCGCCAGGGCCCCAGCACCGTGTTGACGGCGTTGACGATGATGCGCTCCGCGTTGCCCAGATCGCTCTCATATGTCACGGCGACGGTGACCTCGTCCAGGATGTACTGGTGCTGCGCCGTGTAGTTGACGATCTCCGCCTCGAACAATCGGAGGTTGGGGATGACCACGATGCGCTCGGAGCGTTCTTCGCCGTCAATGGTTCCGCCGATTTCCTTGATGAACATCGAGGTGAGCGACAGGTCGGTGAGGTCTCCCTTGACCTGTCCGATGCTGATGCGGTCGCCGATGAAAAAGGGGCGGCGGACGACGATGACCGCCCAGGCGACCATGCTGGTGAGCGGTTGTCGGAGCGCGAAGCCCAGTGCCACTGTGAGCAGACCCGCCACCAGCCCGAGCTCGCTCAGCGAGCCATACTGGATGACCACGAAGACGAGGATGAGGAAAAAAATGAACACATATTTCACGATTTTGAGGAACATCTCCACGTTGGAGATCTGCTGTCTGGTCTTCGCCCGCCGCAGCGAGATTTTTTTGATGACATAGTAGATGACGAACAGGACGATGCCCACGACGAGGAGCGCTGAGAACAGCTCCAGCAGGTCCATGGCCTGCGCCTTCGAGAAATTGAGCGGCGCGAATATGTCCTCTGCAAGTGTGCCCAGTACCTGGACAATCTGGCTCATCTGTTCCCATCCCATCCCGTGTGCGAGACATCGATACAACGGAACATCCATATTTAAACATGTCCATTTATTTTATATCCCGGCCGGCCAAAAACAGAACGTTTAACTACGATGCCGGATTGTGTTATGATGGCAGACACGGACGTTGTCCGGTCCAGCGGTATCGGGCTTCCCCCGGGTTCTCTGGTCTATCGGGGGGAAAAGCCGGCCGGCCCCGTAAAGATTACCCTACTGGATTACGATGCATCTCATCTGGAGGAGCGAGAGATACGGCAGGTGGAGGAGTGCTTTCAGTTCAAAGATGAGCCCCCTGTCACCTGGGTAAACGTCGATGGACTCCATGAGGCAGATATCATAGAAAAAATCGGCCGTCATTTCGACGTTCATCCTCTGGCGCTTGAGGACATCATGCACACCGAGCAGCGGCCAAAGATGGAGGACTTCGACGACTACATTTTTATTATCTTCAAGATGTTTTATCACGACGCGGCCGCTGACCACCTGAAAACGGAGCAGGTCAGCCTGCTGCTGGGCCCCACCTGGGTTATCTCCTTTCAGGAGGAAGAGGGAGACGTTTTTGAGCCCATCCGGCAGCGGATACGAAACGCCAAGGGACGCATCAGAAAAATGGGTGCCGATTACCTCGCCTATGCATTGATGGATGCAGTGGTCGACAACTATTTTCTGGTCCTCGAAAAAATCGGCGAGCGGGTGGAGGACATCGAGGAGGAAGTCGTTTCTGACCCAGACCCGGAGACGCTGCAGCATATCCACCGTCTCAAACGGGAGCTGATATTGCTCCGCAAATCTGTCTGGCCGCTCCGGGAGGTCATCGGCGGAATGGAACGAGCGGAGACGGATCTCATCGACCAAAAAACCGGCATCTACCTCCGGGATGTCTACGACCACACCATCCAGGTCATCGACACCATCGAAACATTTAGGGACATGGTATCGGGCATGCTGGACATCTACCTGTCCAGCGTGAGTAACAGGATGAACGAGGTCATGAAGGTGCTGACCGTCATCGCCACCATTTTCATCCCGCTGACGTTCATTGCCGGCATCTACGGCATGAACTTCGCCCATATGCCGGAGCTGGCCTGGCGGTGGAGCTACCCGGCGGTCTGGCTGGCCATGGGCTGCGTCGCCGTGACCATGCTCATCTATTTCCGGCGGAAGGAATGGCTGTAACATCAGGCGACAATCGGCAAATTTTTAAGCCTTCGTTTGTTATCTGGCCATGGTACAGCATGAAGCCAGAGAAAAACTGTCAGAGCAGACCCTCGACCTCGAGCGAGCCCGGCAGTCCCTGATAGAGGAAATCGAGGCCGTGAACTGGTACCAGGAGCGCATCGACGCCACCGATGACCAGTCATTGGCGGACATCCTGGCCCACAACCGCGACGAGGAAAAAGAACATGCGGCGATGCTCATCGAATGGATACGCCGCCATGACATGCCGTTCGACGAGGAGCTTGAAACATATATGTTCACCAAGGACGACATCACCCACCTGGAAGAATAACACGCTATCCCGAAACACACATATTCACATGCATCCACGCAGTCATAGCTATAAAAATTTTATAAAAATATAAATAGGATGACCTCATCGTGGAGATAGGAGGTGAAAAAAGGATGGGACTAGATGACATGACCGACACGGCGCGCGGCATACTGATGCTGGTCATCTCCGTGGTGATACTGGTCATCATGGGGCTGATCTTCTTCACCATCGACCTGTGGATCGTCGACACCGCCGC
>Ga0207797_1000265_pt1 | contig 39817 bp, 34 predicted proteins | sample PRCRCaboRojoPR_6_FD_187275 | JGI IMG/M metagenome (GOLD analysis project Ga0207797, IMG submission 187275) | Marine sediment microbial community from Cabo Rojo, Puerto Rico - PR CR 10% Liquid 1 (SPAdes) | ecosystem: Environmental > Aquatic > Marine > Coastal > Sediment | place: Cabo Rojo, Puerto... | reverse complement strand
ATCCATTCCGTCCATTTCAGATGGCTGAACACCTGGTCGATGCTCAGGCCGATGAGCTCCGTGTTGAGCGACTGGAACTCCTCGAAGCGCTTCTGGAACGCGTAGAACTCGGTCGTGCAGACGGGCGTGAAGTCGCCGGGGTGGGAAAACAGGATGAACCATTTTCCCTTGAAAGCGTCGGGCAGCTTCAGCTCGCCGTGGGTTGTCTGTACGGTCATGTCCGGAAACCGGTCCCCGATGAGGGGCATACTTTTTTCTTTGTCTTCCATTTTTTTCACCTCACATGTGTTTCATGTCGTCGAGGATGCCTTCCAGGTCATCCTCGTGTTCAATCTCATCGCGCATGATTTCCAGCACGATTTCGTAGGTCACCGGATCGGTGTCCCTGGTCATGTCCGCCAGTTTCCGGTAGACCTTGATGGCGCACTGTTCACCCTCGATGTTCTGATGGATAATCGTCTTGACCGATGGGTCCTCGGGTGCCTCGTATCCGCAGTTGGTGTGCTCGTACCAGTCCTCCGGCGTCAGCACCGGGGTGCCGTCCAGCTGGATGATCCGATCGGCCAGCATCTGTGCATGTCTGAGCTCGTCGTTCGCATGCTCGAGCAGCTCTGCCTCTGCTTCGCCGTGCATCTGTCCCTCGAGCACCTGGGCGCCGATCCAGTACTGGTAGTAGGCCAGCCATTCGTCTGCGAACGCCTTGTTCAGCAGCTCCACGAGTTCGTCGACGTCCATGTCGACCATTTCTCTTCCTATTGTTCCCATATTTTTTCACCTCATTTGAGCGTGATTTCTTCACTGTTGACCCAGAGGCCGTGGATGTTGCAGTACGACTTGGCGTATATGACGCCGGATTTTTCGGTTTTGAACGTCGTCGTTACCTCTGGGGCTGCGTACACGGTGCTGGTGTCTGCGCCGTCGGTCGAGGCGCCATGCGCCGCGAAGTTGTATCGTCCCACCAGGTAGGGGAACTGTTCGCCGTCGGGCTTGAAGTAGACCTCGATCCATTCGATGTGGTGCGCCGTGGTGTTGGGATGGCCGATTTCCTTGCCCACGCTTGCTTCAACGCGCACGTTGTCGTCCTCCGCTTCGAGTACCGTGATGACCGGCACATGTTTCTCTTTTTTCCAGTCTGCTTTTTGCAGCAGGTCTTCAAATTTTTCCATTCTTTATACCTCCTTGAGTTCTATCTGTTCATGTTTTTTAAGTATTTCGTCAGCTAGTGCATCTATCGATGTATAATCGCTTTCACGTGGATGTCCCTTTATTATAACAGGGTCCAGCAGCTCCACGTCGAGATTGCCGATGAGCTCCTTGACCTTGTTCTCCATCCGGCCGCCCCAGCCATAGGACCCCATGATGCCCGCGAAACGCGTTTTGGGACGAAGCGCATTCGCCAGAAAGGCGGCATACACGGCAGCGGGATGCGGGCCCCCGAGCACCGTCGGCGTGGCGATGACCAGCGTGGCGGCGTCGACGAGCGCCACGGCGAGCTGCCCCACATCGGTGGTGGTAAGATTGAACGGCTTGACCGTTATGCCCCGCTCGACGAGCGCGTCGATGAAATGGTCCACCATCGCCCGTGTGCTCCCATGCATCGACACATAGGGCAGCACGACCTCGCTGGCGACGGCGTCGCCCGCCCATTCCCGGTAGGCATCCATGATAAACGCCGGGTCACGATAGATGGGCCCGTGGCTCGGCGCGATCATGTCGATGTCGAGCGATGCCAGCCTGTCCAGGTTTTTTCCGATCGGCTTGCGGAACGGCATCATGATCTCGGCATAGTAGCGCTTCGCCGCCTCGTACACCCTGGCTTCATCCTCCACATATAGCTCGCTGGTCGCCAGGTGGGAACCGAAGAAGTCGCAGGGGAACAGAATGTGCTGCTCCTCCATATACGTGCTCATGGTCTCCGGCCAGTGAACCCATGGGGTTTCGATGAACCGGAGCGTTTTGTCGCCCAGGGACAGCGTGTCGTCGTCCTTGACGACCTGGATGCGCTCGCCGTTGACATGCAGATGGTCGACGAGCATGGTTTTGCATTTTTCGGTGCAGTGCACCGTTGCATCGGGGTAGCGGTCGAGCACACCGGGGATGCTCCCCGAGTGGTCCTGCTCCGCATGGTTGGCTACGATGATGTCGATGTCGCCGTCATAGTCGTCGAGCATCCCGTGCAGTTCCTCCTGCTTGGCGGGGTCGACGGTGTCGATGAGCGCCGTCGCGTTACTTCCTTCTACCAGGTAGGCGTTGTAGCTGGTGCCGTCGGGCAGCGGGATGAGCTCGTCGAAGAGCTCGCGGTCCCAGTGCCGGGCTACCGCTGCATATATATCCGGTTTTATTTGTTGCAGGTGCATGGTTTACTCCACTGGTTCGAATGCGTCCTTGGCTGCGCCGCAGACCGGGCAGACCCAGTCGTCGGGTATCTCCTCGAACGGCGTGCCGGGGTCGATGCCGCCGTCCGGGTCTCCTTCTTCGGGGTCGTAGACGTAGCCGCAGACCGTGCATACATATTTATCCATTGTTTTCCTCCTTTTCTTTGTGCAGGCATGTTTTGCATATGCCCTTGAGATAGACGTGAACCTCGTCGATGCGATGACCGTCGGTGTCCATGCAGTCCAGGTGCCCATCCTGCTGGGGGATGTCGATGATGGCGCCGCATCGCCGGCAGCGGAAATGGTGATGTGGTCGCAGGTTGAAGTCGTAGCGGAACTTCGTGCCGATGGTGAGCACCTTGACGAGGTCGTGCTGTCTGAGCATGTCGAGCGTGTTGTAGATGGTCGTCTTTGAGAGTGACGGGTTGTCCTGCTTGAGCTCCTCGTAAATGGTATCTGCATCTGGATGTGTGCGATGATGGTCGAGATAGCGAAGCACGGCTATCCGCTGGGGGGTCACCGTGATATCTCGGTCCCTGAGTATCGAGACGTATTTATCCATATGCACCACCTGCTGTAAACGATACTTTTTTGTAACGCTTACAACAAAAAACATAATACAAGGAAGTATTTAATGTTTTTGATAGATTTGCCGTTCACCGCTCGCCCTCGCCCCGATACCACGCAACCATGTCATCGGCAAGCCCCGGCAGAGCCCAGGCCGGCGTAAACCCCAGGTCCCGCTGCGCCCTGTCACAGCGTATATCCCGGCTCGTCCCAAATTGCATCACCCGAAAACGGGTCAGCGATGGCTCACCACGGCGCAGCCGCGCCATCCATTCGGCAGCGACGGCAGCCGCATACGCAAGCACATACGGCACATGCCGCTGTGGCGGCTGCACCCCGAGACGAGCGGCAATCTCCTCGAACAACCGGCGGACAGGACAGGCAAAGCTCACCACGTTGTACGCCTCGCCCGCAATGCCATGCACCGCTGCCAGGCGGAGACAGCGCGCGACATCCCGGGGATGCACCAGCGAAACCAGGCTCTCGCCGGAGCCAAAAAACGGCATGTCACCATGCTCTAGCCGCGACAGAAGCAACCGTGCCGCCGGTGAACCGGCGCCGAGCACCAGGGGCGGCCGGACAGCAACCGCCTCGACATTGCGCTGCTGCAACACGAGTCGCTCCGCATGCAGCTTCGAACGCTGATACGCGTTCATCGGCCGCGGTTCGCTGTTCTCCGTAATCGGTGCCTCGCTGTTGGGAAAGCCGTACACGCCGGCGGAGCTCGTGTACACCAGACGCGGCACCCCGGCGCTGCGGCAGGCATCCAGGACGTGTTCCGTCCCCGCCACGTTGACCCGCCGGAAGCGCTCCGCCGGCCCAAAATCGGCGGCGAGGGCGGCGTTGTGGAACACCAGGTCGATGTCCTCCATCGTTCCATGCAACGTCTCCGGCCTGGTTATGTCGCCGCGGCATATCTCGAGCCCGCCGTCGCCGTCGGTCAGCTGCCCGGGATGCCGGCTGATAACCCGCACCTGGTGGTCGTGTGCCAGCAGCTCGTCGACCAGGTAGCCGCCGATGAAGCCGCTGCCGCCCGTGACCAGCACATGCATACAATGGGCATCCACAGGCCGCATATAACGCCTGCGCCCCGCCTATACCATGCTATATACCCGTATATAGGCCGCGGGGGCAATGCTTTAAAAGCATCCACGGTTCAGCGTTATCACTTCATCGTGCCATCCATTGGCGTGGTGAGGAGAGCACAATGAACAACGACTGCATCATTGAAGCGAGCAACGTCCACAAAATCTATGATACGGGCAGCGTCCGCGTCCACGCGCTCCGTGGCGTCGACATCTGCATCCAGCGCGGCGAAATGGTCTCCCTGATGGGCCCGTCCGGCTGCGGGAAAACCACGCTGCTCAACTGCCTGTCCGGTCTCGACGACGTCACCGAGGGCACCGTCACCATCGAGGGCACCGACATCTCAACAATGTCCGACAACGAAAAAACAAAATACAGGGCCAGGCACATCGGCTTCATCTTCCAGTTCTACAACCTGCTGCCCGTGCTCACCGCCGTCGAAAACGTCGAAATGCCGCTGCTGCTCTCAAACGTAGCGCCATCTGAGGCACGAAACAGGGCGATGGAGATGCTCGAGCTCGTTGAACTGGCCGACTGGGCACACCATACCCCTGCGGAGCTCTCCGGAGGGCAGCGCCAGCGGGTCACCATCGCCCGGGCGCTGGCCAACGACCCCCTCATCGTGTTCGGCGACGAACTCACCGGCGACCTCGACCGTGAGACGTCGATGCAGGTCATGGCGCTCATCGAACGGCTCAACGAGGAAAACGAGCAGACCTTCGTCATCGTCACCCACGACCACAAAATCGGGGAACGCGCCCACCGCGTCCTCAAAATGGGCAGCGGCGTCATCGACAAAGCATACACGCCAACCCGGTGGTAACGATGCTCACAGAGGTGCTCATCGGCCTGTTCATCGTGGTGCTCATCTCGGCGCTCGTTTTCCTGCTGCGGGAGCGCATCGTCTTCAAGATGGGCATCCGGAACATCATGCGCCGGAAGGGCTACGCGCTCATCATCGTCTTCGGCCTCATGGTCGGCACCGCCGTTATCACGGCCTCGCTGTCCGTCGGCGACACCATGGACACCATGATCGCCTCGGAAATCCTGAACCAGTACCATACCACCGACGAGCAGCTCGTGGCGGTGACGCCGACCGGCGAACGTGCCTATTTCAACCAGTCGGTGTTCGCCCGGGTGGAGCAGCAGCTCAGCACCGAGCACATCGACGGTCTTTCCCCGGCGATTCAGGACGCCGTCGCGGTGCTGGACACGGACACCAATCTCTCGGAGACCAGGGTCACCCTCCACGGCGTCGACATGGCTACGGCGGGGCCTTTCGGCTCGCTTGTCACCCGCAACGGCACGGCCATTACGAGCCTGGAGCCCGACGATGTGCTCATGGCTGCCGACACCGCCGACGACCTCGACGCAGGCCGGGGCGACAGCCTCGTCATCTACGCCAACACCACCCCCCGGTTTTTCACCGTCACCCACATACTGCAAAAGGAGGGCCGGGCAGGCGGCGGCCGCGGCATATACATGGCGCTGCAGACGGCGCAATCGCTGCTCAACCGGACCGGACAGATAAACGAGATACTGGTGTCAAACGAGGGCGGCGTCCACGAGGGCATCCGGTATACCAGCGATGTCGAGCAGGCGTTCAAGCCCGTGCTCCGTTCGCTTGCCACCCGAGAGGGGCTGTCCTTCGAGCTGACCAACATCAAAAAGGACATGCTGGACGAGTCACGGCAAAGCATGCGGCAGTTCACCGACCTGTTCCTTGTCTTCGGCAGCTTCTCCGTCATCGCCGGTGTCATCCTCATCGTCAACATCTTCGTCATGCTGGCGGAGGAGCGCAAGCCCGAGATGGGCATGAGCCGCGCCGTCGGCATGCAGCGCGGCCAGCTCCAGCGGATGTACATGGCCGAGGGGCTGGTGTACGCCCTTGTCGCATCAGCGGTCGGCGTCGGGTTTGGCATCGGCACCGGCTACCTCATCATGTGGGCGATGAGCGCGATATTCGCGGAGTTCGGCGCCTTCAACATGCTGCAGTATTTCACCGTCACGCCGGTCAGCCTGCTGCTCGGCTTCACCGTCGGCTTTTTCATCACCCTTGCCACCATCACCGTCACGGCCCGTCGTATCTCCCGGCTGAACATCGTCCGCGCCGTCCGGGACATCCCGGAACCGGCCATCCATCGGAGCGACCGCCGGATGCTGTATATCGGGATGGCGCTGCTTGTCGGCGCCGGCCTGGCCGTCGCAGCCGGCATGGCGGGGGAGCAGGCAGCGCTCTTTTTCTCCGGCGTCTCCCTGCTGTTCATCGGCGCTGCCACCGTTGCCCGCCGATGGGTTGGCGACCGGGCTGCCTACACCGCGGCCGGCGCTGCCACCCTCGCGTGGTGGTTTCTGCCGTGGAGCTGGTTCCCCGACTACGGGGGCGGCATCGAGATGTTCATCATCTCCGGCCTCTTCCTGGTGGTCGGCTCGCTGTTCATCGTGATGTTCAACGCCCGGCTTATCACCGGTATGTTCACGGCGCTGTTCGGCCGGTTCCGGTCGATGCCCGCCGTCCTCAAGACGTCCATTTCGTACTCGCTATGGTCACGCTTTCGCACCGGCATGACCATCGCCATATTCGCGCTGATCATTTTTTCCATCACGGTGATGTCCATGATCGTGGGCATGCTGGGCACCAACATCGAGCGGCAGGTCGACGAGGCGGCCGGCGGCTACGACATCATGGCGTTTACGCTGCCGGAGCTGCCCATATCCGATATCGAGGCAGCGCTCGCCGCGAGGGGCCTCGACGACGAGATAGACAAAACGGCGGCCATGCTCTCAGCCATGGTAACCATCAATACGACGAGGGCCGGCGGCACCGGCACCACGGGCTACCGGTTGCTGGGTGTCAGCGAGGACTTCGTGCAGCACAACGAGTTCGGCTTCGCGGAGATGATCCCCGCATATGCGGATGAAACGGCGGCCTGGGAGGCCGTCATGAGCAACGACAGCCTGGCCGTCATCGACGGGTCGGTGCAGGGAAACGAGTTTGGGCCGCCGTCGGCGTTCACCGTCGAGCTCGGGGGAACGATAACGATGAAAAACAGGGATAACGAGACGGTGGAGAAAAAAATCATCGGCATCCTGGACACCTCCATCGTGCAGGGCGTCTACATATCGGCCGGGCATGCCCGGCGGGATTTCGGCCTGCGGGCACCGACTTTTTTCCTGTTTGGGGTCAGCGACGGCGTTGACACCGACACGGTTTCAAAAAATCTGGAGCAGGCGTTCCTGACGAACGGCATGCAGACCGTGGACGTAAAAAACATGGTGCTTGACATCCTGGAGGCGATGAACCAGTTTTTCAACCTGTTCGAGGCGTTCATGGCCCTCGGGCTGGTCATCGGCATCGCCGGCCTGGGCATCATAACCATCCGGTCGGTGCACGAGCGACGGCAGGAAATCGGCATGATGCGCGCTTTGGGCTTCAAAAAACGTGACGTCCTCGCATCGTTCACCGTCGAGACCTCCTTCGTCGCCGTGATGGGCATCGTCATCGGCACGCTCCTCGGTATCTTCATCAGTTACACGCTGTGGCGGGACAGTTTCAGGCCCCAGGGCTTCGCATTCATGGTCAACTGGCAGCCCATCCTGGCCGTCGCAGCAATTGCGCTGGTCGTCACCCTGCTCAGCATCGTCCCCGCGTCATGGAAAGCCTCGCATATCCCGCCGGCCGAGGCGCTCCGCTACAAGGAATAAAAAAGAAAAAAAGAGGGACGAGCCATCCTATTTGTCCAGGTGGACGTCCATCTGCGGGTAGGGGAACGATATCTCCGCGTCGTCGAACGTCTGCTTGACCTTTTTCTGGAAATCAAAGAAAAAGCTCCAGTAGTCGGCGGTTTTCACCCAGGGGCGCACGACGAGCACCACGGCGCTGTCACCCAGCGAGCTGACGGCCACCTGTGGCGCCGGCTCGGACAGCACCCGATCGTCGCTGGTGAGCAGCTCCCGCGTGGTCTCGATGACGTGGTCGAGGTCGTCGTCGTAGCCCACGCCGATTTCCATGTCCACCCGGCGGGTGCCATGCCGCGTGTAGTTGACGATGTTGCCGCCCCAGACAGACTTGTTGGGGATGATGACCCGCTTGTTGTCGGGCGTGTCCAGCTCGGTGACGCTGATGCCGACGCTCTGCACCGAGCCGCTCTCGCCGTTGACCGTCACGTAGTCGCCGACCTCGAACGGCCGGGTGACGGCGATCATGAACCCGGCGGCGATGTTGCTCAACGTGTCGCCCAGCGCGAAGCCGAGCACGAAGCCCAGCACCACCGAGATGCTGACCAGCGCCGCGCCCATGTTGAGTCCCATGAGGGAGAGCGCGATGCCGACCACGAAGATGTACATGATGATGCGGAGGATGCGCGTGGTAAATTCTACCAGCAGCTCCGACAGCTCCGCCCTGACCATCCATCGCCCCAGCATCGATACGATCAGGCGCACCACGATGACGCCGACGACGAGCGCGATAACGGCGACGAGCATGTCCCAGATGCTCACCCCTATCAATGGCAGATTCTCGTTCAGTCCGTAGCCTGCTACCTCTATAGCCATGGTATCTCCTCCATGTGGTATCGGCTACGGCGATAAAAAGGTTCTGCACATGGCCAGCCCGGGCTCAGATAAAGAAAAAAATGGCGGGCAGCAGCAGCAGCTCCAGGCAAAACACGGCAAGGCCCATGCCCAGTGCCCCCAGCTGATAGCGCCGGGGGAGCACCGTCTGCGACAGGTATATTGCTCCTGCGCCGTAGATGACCACGCCGATGACGCCGATGAACAGCAGCGTGATGGACAGCACCAGCAGCACCGACAGGCCGCCGTACATGAGCAACGCCAGCGGGATGCCCAGCGCCAGCACGTATATCAGGAAGTAGAGCATGAAGCGCTTGTATGGGAGCTTGCCGATGCCGGCGCGCACGGTTTTCCCGACCTCGAAGAGCATACGGGAGGCCGCCTCGAAGGCGCTGTAGACCGTTCCGAACAGGGCGAAGGCCACGCTGAGCTGGTAGAGGGGCTCAAGCCAGGCGGCCATGTCGGAGAAGATGACGGCCTGTCGTTTCAGAAGGTCGACATCGGTGGGGATGCTCCGTCCGAGCCGGTCGGCGCCCGCTATCATATATGCTGCAGATACGAGCGACACGATGGCGAACGCGACGATAAGGTCGACCATGAGCGGGCGGAGCAACAGCCGTGATTTGTTCGTCTCTTCGCTGTCGTCGGGCAGATAGTCGATGGCGCCGTCCCGGCGGTATCTCGCAAAGAGGCGCTCCGACAACCCGTCGGGGTCTGCGCTCCCCCGGAAGATACCCCATCGCTTGACCTTTATCCAGCCGAGGTAGCCGACCAGCGGGACGATGGATATGGTGAGCGTGCCCAGGTATCCGAGCATCGACAGCGGTATCGGGGTCTTGGTGAAATCGGGGACGGTGTCAACCCAGGCAGGGTAGTCGGGCACGTTGCCGATGAACGCGAAATTGGGTAAAATCTCCAGAAAGTCGGGCCGGAGCACCGCCACCGACGCGACGGCGCCGATGCCCAGCACGGCCACGAAAAACGCCTGCGATACCTCCAGCACCTTGTATCGGCCGAGCAGCGCCAGTATCGCGGCGAACACGGAGAACCCGATGCCCCAGATGAGGTAGTGGCCGACGCCGAATATCCATGCGAGTGAATGTCCGAGCGTGGTGATTATCGCCGCAGCGAACGTCGGCACGAAGACGGCCATGATGGCGATGATCAGCCAGTTGATCCATCCGCCCCGGGTTTTCATTGCGAACATGTCCATGGTGCTGATGCCGGATAGCATCGTGAACCTCGTCCCGACGTAGGCCACGGCGTAGGAGCCAATGTTCAGGGTGATAATCCACAGCAGGGCGTAGCCGGCCCAGGCTCCTATCTGGGGGCCAAGTATGAGCTGTCCCTGTCCGATGGTCATCGAGGCTAGGATGGCTCCCGGCCCGAAAAACAGGAGGTAGCGGAGATATTTCCGCAGCGACGGTTTCTGCCGGACGACATCGTGCGGCTCGGGGAAGGACAGCGTTTCTGCCATGACCCCCAATGTGCTTCCCTATTTTAAATTGTACTTTTTTACGCTCGTCAGATGCCGTTCCATTATGTGTCCGGGCACCATCAGCCGGTCGCGTTGCCGCCGCCACCGCCGGCCAGAGCGCCCAGGGTGCCGCCCAGGAAGAACCCGAGGAGGGCCATGGTGGCAAGGTTGAAGTTGATGCTGTGCGGGCCGAGCCCGGCGGCGAACGTGATGGCCGAGAACCCGTTGTAGATGTTGAGGACGAACGGGATGTGGATGTGAATGCCGACGAAGCCGGCCATGCCGAGCAGGCTGGGTGTCGTTACCATGGTGTGTTGCCGGAACAGCGTTTTGGCCTGGAGCACGCCGAAGGCACCCCAGCAGACGTCGAACAGGTCGAACTGGGCGACGCGCTGCCCGCCGAAAAACTTCATGATGCCGAACAGCGGCGGCAGGCCGACCCCGGCTTCGCCGCTCAGCACGTACATGGCGTTTATCTTGCTGAAAAAGGTGAGCATCAGCGGCATCCGCAGCAGCCGGCCCGTCGCATCCGCGTCGTTGAGGTTGTCGGCGTCCCGCTGATCGAGCCCGAGCATTGCAGCTCGCTGCTCCATGCCCGTCTTCCATGCGTCGAGCGATATATCATCTGATAGCAGGTCGTATTCCTGCAGGAGCGTCAGCCGCTCCTCCGCGGTGGACGCCTCGACGATGCGTTCCTTGAGACGCTGGACCGTCTGTGCCGACAGCGACATGACATGGCGCTCGGCGCTGCCATCCGCGTTGTACCGGGTGACGTATGCCTGTCGTGTCTCCTCGTTGGATGTGGCTGCGGGTGTGGCCATCGGTGTTAGTGCGAGGGTGCAAAATATCAGGGCGGCAGCGAGTGCCATGCCCTTCTTCCAGGCTGTTGCGTGCATTCTTTGGCCTCTTTCATATAATGAAGTGTTTCCTTATAAAATTATCTGTGATTATCTCTGGAGTGACGTGGGCAATGGCGGGGCAAAATGGATGCTGCATCGGCGCCGCCGTCCGCCGGGGGTTCTTTCCGTTGCGGGCTTGCCTGCCGCTCCGGTGTCACCACAACTCTTAATAAGGCATTTCGGATGTATGTTCACGTGATTACAATGGCGAAGGAAATTACGGACTTCTTGAACGTGCCAACATATACCCGTCACGGCATCTACGTGGGCGAGGTTCGCAACGTGGCGCTCAACACCGATGAACGTCGGATTGACAGCCTCGTTATCACCAACACGAACCCCGAGGTGGTCGAGGGCTCGGTGGACGTCGGCGTGCCCTACCGTTGGGTGTCGGCTGCCGGAGACATCATCATCCTGAGCTATTTCCCTGAAATGGTCTGCCTGGACGAGGAAGAAGAGGAAGAGGAAGAGTGACCACGAAAAACATATATATCGAAATGCCAATAACAACATTATCTTTCACGGAGAGGTGAAAAATGCTGAAAAGAACAATAACGATTGGTGTGGTCCTTGCTGCATTCATGTTTCTGTCAACGATTCTGTTCGCCCCGGCCGCGCAGGCCATCGAATGGGGTGCGATGAGCGCGTCGCCCGATATTTCCCCGTTTTACGTGAACCGGTATGGCGGTGACTCGTTTACGCTCACGGTCGAATATCAGGAGTTCTTCTTCCAGTATTTCCCGGTGTGGGCCCAGATAGAGGTCGTGAAGAGCCCGAGCTGGCTGACCGTGACGCCGACCCAGAAAACGTTCCCGCTTGACGCACGGACGAACGCCCGGAAGGACGTGAAGGTCAACCTGGCGTTGAGCGAGCAGGACGTGGAGGCGCCCAGCCTGTCGAGCGTGACCATCCAGGTAACGGGCCGCATCGTGCTGGGCGGCGAGCTGCGGGAGGTCGCCCTGGCGGAGACTGACATCCTCGTCGGCGTTAACCCGTTCACGCAGATAACCGTCAGCATCGCGAAGCCCATCGAGCGGTCCTCGCCGGACAAGGAGCTCACGTTCCCCGTCACCATCGAGAACTGGGGCACCGCGCAGACGCGCGTGACGCTCTCGGCCACCGACGTGCCCGACGACTGGACAGATCCCATCATTTCGCCGCAGCAGATCATCCTCGACGCCAAAAAACCGGGCGATCCGAACCCCCCGGAGAAAACCGTCTCCTTCACGGTGACCACGCCGCACGGCACCGGTATCTCGTATCACAACGACCGGGAGACGTTCCTGCTGCAGGCACATGCGCAGTCCTTTGCCGACTACTGGGTGAAGGAAGGCAACCAGTTCCAGAAGTCGTCGAAGGACCCCGAGAACGTGAAGCAGGCGACTGTCTATGCAAGAATGATGGTGAAGAACAGGGGCTTCTATGTTCCCGGGTTTGAGGCCGTCATACTCATCGGCGCGCTCGCTGCTCTGGCGTTCGTCATCCGACGCCGCCGGAGCAACTAATTATTTAAACGAACACCTGTTTACCGGATTGGTAAATCATGCGGAAGGTTGCACTCCTACTCGCGATGCTCGTTCTCTTTTCGCTGCTTGTGCCTCCTCCACAGGAGGCAGAGGCGCAGATTATCCCGTGGGAGGAGTGGTCGAACTTCTGGTGGAACGTCAAGATTGAGCCCGTCGGGCCGACCCAGGCGGCGATTGAGCCCGTGACGGGCCAGTACGGCTTCCGCTTCCAGTTCTATAACGGCGGGGTGGTCAATGGCTCCTCCAACGTGCCGATGCGGTATTATCTCCGCATCGTCGAGATAGACGGCGAGGGATGGTCCGCCAGCGTCAGCCCCTCGTTTGGCTACTATGACTGGAACGAGGTGGGCAACGCGACGGTATGGGTCAGCGCCGGGGTCGACCCCTCATATATTGCCAATATCACGTGCGAGGTTGAGATGCACGTGCGGCCCGGTCTCCTTCCGGGCGGTTTCGTCAAGACGGCCAACGTCACCTTCCAGGTGCGTTCTGAGCCCCAGCGCTTTTTGTATTTCAAGGTCGAAAAGCCGACGATTTCGGGAGAGCAGGACGCCGTCTACCATGTCCCGGTCACCATCGCCAACACGGGCAACCTCCCGGACAGCTTCCGCATCTCCATGGACTATGCGCCCCAGGAATGGGCGTATGCGTTTTCCCGGGAGCGGGTGTACCTGGCTCCGGGCGAACAGACGCAGGTCAACCTGAGCTTTTACATCCCGCATCAGCAGTTTTACATCCAGTATGACAGCTACGTCCTGCAGCTCCGCGTTTCATCGACCAACAATCCCGCCAGCTACCGGACGGAGCCCGTCGTGGTGACCCTCAGCGGGTTCCATCTCACCGTCGGCCAGTGGGCCGTGTTCGGCACCGTGACGCCGTCGGTGCTGCTGCTCATCGGCGTCGGCATCGCGTTTTTCCACGCCCGCAATCCATGCAACCACATCCCGAAGCCATGGAAGGACCCGGCCGAGAAGAAACGCCTTGAGCAGATGGACTGGCGCCGGCGCCGCAGAGAGAAAAAGCTGATGAAGGAGGAATGGAAATCGGCCTATCTCTTCTGCCAGGCCGAGCGCAAACGACGGCAGCAGATACGCGTCCTGCACCGCAAACGAGACCGCAAGCAACAGGCGTTACGGCGAAAAATCATGGATGCCTGGCGGACCGCCTGGCAGAAACCGCTCCGGGAGTGGAACAAACAGCGCCGCGACCTGCGCGAGCGCTACCGGAAGGAAAAACGCCGTCTGCTGACCAAGTGGAAGCGGATGAACCGCAAGATACGGGAGGCCAGCGACCGCCTTGACGTGTCATTTAGCACGATTGCGAAGCCCGAGTTCCCGCCGCTGCGATTGCCCCCCAAGCCGGGGAAGCTGCCGAAGCCAAGCATACCGCAGTACCGGGTCGACGAGCGCCACGGCCGCATTGTTGCGCCGGAGGACCGGGTGGTCAAGAAAATCATGGCCCCGTTGCAGCGAGGGGAGCGCGCCGGCAAGCTGGAGGCCGAGAAGATCAGGCGGCGGGCCGAGGCCCGGAAAGAAAAACTGGAAAAAACCTTTGCTGCCATCGATCACAAGCTGGAGAGCGAGATGGAGCGGGTGCAGCGCCGCATCAGACAGGAGCGCAAGCGCCGGCGGGCGGCGCGCAAGAAAAAGCAGGTGCGCCGTCAGGCAAAGCAGCCCTCCTCGAAGACGGGTAAAAAGGACCGGGAACTCGCGAAGAAGCGGGCGCAGTTGCGCCGCCAGCGTGCCAGGGAGCGCGCGGACGATTCATAGTGACATACGTTACCGTGCCACCTGTCGAGGGAAAAACACTTATATTAATATTTTATTAACCCTCTTGCTATGTATTCGAACAGCAAGACAATCGGGGCGCTCCTCGCGCTGTTTGTGCTCATGGTTCCTGCGGCCATGACCATCACCATGCACCCGGGCGAACCCGCAGGAACCAACGATGCGGGCCACGATGTCGGCTCGGCATCATACAGCCCGGACAACGTCACCGTGGTCGTAGACGTCATGCGCCTCAGAGCCATGACCCTCGACGCAGACACGCCACGGCTCTACTTCAAAATACTTATCAACGGCGAAAACGCAGTCTGGTGGGAACAGGTACACGAGGGCCCGGACATCTATTTCGAATGGCCGACCGCGGCCATGACCGTGCCCTACACCCCCGACGAGCCGGTTACCATCCAGCTCGAGGTCTGGCAGAAACATCCGCTTGGCCCGGATGAGCCCTGCGACGTCAGCCGTGGCACCAGCGACCAGCTCGCCGGGAAAACCGTCACAATCTTCTATGACCTCAAGCGCGGTGAATGGACCGGCGATGATTTCCTCAAAGACGCAAACGGCTACGGCCATGCCTCCGGATTCGAGGACGGTAGCACTGATGACAATGACTGCGAAATCTGGTTCGATATCTACCAGTGGGAGGAAGGCGGCTGGTGGGGTGACAGCAGCCGGCTGACCGGCTGGGAAAAAGAACACGTCTACCGGCTCAACGCCTCGGAGGACTACGCCACCGTCGATTTTAACGGCGACGGCATCCCGCTCGAATGGGAGGACAAATACGGTCTCGACCCCTTCGCCAATCAGAGCCAGGCGGACGCGGACCCGGACAACGACGGTCTCACCAACTACCAGGAATACCGCACCTCGCAGTGGCTCTCAGACCCGTTTGCCCAGGACATATTCATCGAGGTCGACGGCATGAAGGCCAAGCGCCCCGGCCTCGACCCCTATCTCTTCCCGGAGAAATCCCAGCAGCTCCTGCTCAACCCCTTCGCTCTGCACAACATCACCGTCCACATCGACCAGGGGCTGATGGGCGGGGGCGGCGACCTCATCCCCTTCGAGGAGGGCATGACCGGCACAGAGCTGCAGGCCGCCCGCCTCAAATATTTCCTCAGGGGCAACGAAAACTACTGGCGGCGCGGCGTGTTCCACTATGCGTTGATATGCCATCAGATGGAATGGTCGGGCAGACCTGCCGGGGGAAGGATGTGCTACATCGACATGCACACCATCGGCGGCCAGTACGTGCGGAACTGGGCACCCCTGTTCAGGGTGCAGGGCAGCAACTACTACACGGGCTTTGCAAGCGTGTTCATGCACGAGCTCGGCCACACGCTGGGCCTCGGCTCCTTCGAGGGCATCGATAACGAAAAAAGCCGGTTCCCCTGGAACAGGGAATACTGGGAATGGGGTCCATACCGGAGCTGCATGAACTACCGGTACGTGTACAAGCTCGTCGACTACTCCAACGGTGACGACGGCGACCACGACCAGGACGACTGGGCAACCATAGACCTGACCCGGTTCACGCTGTCCGGCTGGTGATCCCGGTGAAATGGTGGGCCGCCGCCGGTGTGATGCTGCTCATCATAACCGCCATTTCGGGCTGTCTCGATGGCGGCGGAGACGAGCCGTATCTGCCTGAGACCTGGACGATAACGGTTGTCTACGCCGGCGAACAGAACGAGACAGAGGTCCTGGTGCGCCATGACCCCGACAGGCAGGACACCGACGGCGACGGCATATCCGACTACGATGAATGGTTCTCGGGCGGCGGCTCCGGAAAGCCCACCAATGCCTCCAACCCGGATACCGACGGCGACGGCATCCCCGACGGCATGGAGGTGCAGCTCGGCTCCGACCCGACCACCTGGCGGCACGACGTCGACCACGACAACGGCAACTGGCGCGGCGACTACGAGGAGCTCCTGTTTTACCGGAACCATTACAATATTTCAAACGAAACCAGCCTCCAGTTTTTGCAGACCGACGACGTTGACGGCGACGGTGTCAGAGACGGCTTCGACGTCGACCCGCTATACGACCTCAGGGTCACCGTCACCATCGAAGCCATCATGATAACATCGGACATGAACGAACGAGACGGTCATTTCGAAACCCAGTTCCAGCTGGTCACCGACGCCACCGCGCTCTCAGGCGGACAGTCATCCGGCAGATACGACATCATTCAGGGGCAGAACAACACCGTCAACTATGCATTCGATGCCGACCTCGACGACGCCGGGACGCCCGGGGGATACAGCAACAGCATCGCGCTCACCGTCATCGACCACGACGAAACCCTGACCGAATGGAACTCGTTCGACGGGTTCCGCGAGCAGGACTTCGTCCGGATAGACGGCAACGGCAGCTACGTCAACGACCAGTTCGACATCACCACTGACTGTGGCAGCTACGCGCTGCACGGCGCCGACGGCAGCATCTGGCTTCGCATCGAGGACGCCAGCGAGCCGTACACCTAGCTGACGACCTCGTCCAGCCGCTCCCCCTCGATAGCCATCTTTATCTCGAGGGCGATACGCCGTCCGGTGGACATCTGCCGCCGCCAGAGCGTGTTGCCATATGGATGTCCCCAGGACATGTGCACGTTGGTGCCACCGCCGATGCGCGGCGCCACGTCATAGATGTAAAAATTGAGGTCCTTGTCCGGGCATGTCTGCAGGCAGAACGGCCCGATGACCCCGTAACCATAGTGTTTTTTCGTTGCCGCCACATATTGCTCGCCGAGCCGGAACACTTTTTCAAGCTGCGATTCTCGCAGCGTGGCAGCGTTGTGGCCCACCACCGTGTACTCGGGTATCCGCTGCTTTTCCGGCAGCGACATCTGCTGCGGCGCCGGCAGCCGGACGTGGCCGTCCAGGCTGGTCTCGAAGCGCCAGTCGATGCCCAAGAGCTCCAGCTCGTCGGTGAGCGGCGAATAAAAAAAGTCAAAGTTGAACACCGGGCCGATGACGTAGCGCTCGATGCGGGCGTTGTCCAGTGCCTCCCGGGTGATGACGTTCTGGCTGAGCAGTTGCTCCGCCTTCTCCCTGTATTCATCGGGGGAGGAGCATGTGAAAAAACCGCGCTCCAGCTTTTTCTGCGCATGGTGGAGCTTGACGATGCAGAGCTCGTCGATGTCCTCCGGCGCGTCGATTTTTTCAGGGAACGGCATGCCCTCTTTTTCGAGCAGCCAGTAGTAGTCTTTTTCCTCGCTTCGCTCCTCGGTGCGCAGCAGGTTTCGCGAGCCAAACATCGGCACCGCAAAGCTATCCTCGATGCGGTCCAGGCTGCAGTACGAGGTAAACGAGCGGTTGGGGATGAACACGATGTCGTTGTCGATGAGGCGCCGCTGGTTTTCCTCCGTCAGTATCTCGCGGAAATGGTCGAACACCCAGGCCTCGTCGACGCATCCCTTGACATGTCGCCCATTATGATGCTGCGTCCTGAAATACCGGGCGTATGTCTGCTCTCGTCCCTTCTGGCAGACCGCCAGCGTCGGAAAGCCCTCCTCCTTGGCGCCGTCGAAGGCGTCGAGCGCCGAATGCGACGCCACGGCCCCGATGCCCGCGTTGTTAAGATCATAGTCCTCCAGTTGCTCCTGCACGACATCTCTATCTAACATACAACATGAATGCCGTCGCGCTTTTTTTATTTTCCCTCAGCCGGTCAGCCGGATGCCCACCAGCGCCGCAACGGCAAGAATGATGATACCCCGGACGGCGCCCGCCGCGACGTTGATGAGCACGAAGTTTCGCTCGGCCAGCGTCGCATCCTCCTGCTCATGCGGGTTCAGCAGCGAAAACAGGTAGAGGGACACGGAGTCGACCATCAGCGGCGTGCTCATGATGACGAACAGGCCGATGTGGCCGTAGCGGCGGACGAAGCGCTCCGCTGCGGCTACGATGCGCGTGGTGAACCCGCCGCCCGACGTTATCTCCTTGATTTTCCGCCGCGCGCGCGACCCGATGTTGAAGACGACGTAGGCACCGACTCCCTTGCCAGCGGCGAGGATGACAATGGGCAGTATCCATCGCAGCGGCGCGGGTAGCTCGGGGTTGAACAGGCCGAGCTCCACGGGGATGGGCAGAATGATGGCGGCGAGGACGACGTATATGAAAAAGATGACGGAGTAGGACAGCGGGTTGCCCATCGCGTCCAGCAGCACCTGCATCAGGTCCATCGTGCCAGACAACCGAGCATTACTCTAAAACCTTTTCTTTTCAAACTGGCGCATCACCACCTGTATGATCAGCCCGGCGACGACGAGACCGGCGCCCAGCAGCAGCACCTCAAGCGACAGATTGGTTATCATAAATATGGAGGCAAGGATGCCGAGCACCGGAATGATGGGCATTCGGCCGATGGAGCCCGGGACGCGGAAGCCCTCCCGCGCCGGCCTGTTGTACCTGAAATAGATCAGGGCGGCGTTGACCGCAATGAAGACGGCGAAGACGGTAAAATTCGTCAGGTTGGCCACCATCTCGACGTCGCCGAGCGCCAGGAACAGCATCGCGCCCGCCGTGACAGCCAGGGTTGCCGCCCAGGGCGTCCGGGTCTTCGATGACACCCGGCAGAACACGTCTGGCAATGCACGCTCGTCGGCGATGCCGTAGACCATCCGGGAGGCGCTCAGGAGCATCACCAGCACGGTGTTGAACGTCGAGAACAGGGCGATAAGGGAGAGCAGCCAGAAGCTTTCCTGCCCCAGCCATGTTTCGGCGATGTCCGCGAGCGGTGAGCCCGAGGCCGCGAGCTCCTCGGCGGGCAGCACGCTCACGGCGGCGATGCCCACCAGGATGTATATGATGGTCGTGATGGCGATGGACAGCACGATGGCCTTGGGGATGTTTTTCCGGGGCTCCTCCGTCTCCTCGGCCAGCCGGGCGATGCTCTCGAAACCGAGGTAGCTGAAAAAGATGAGCACCCCGGCCTTGAGGATTCCCTCGATGCCGTGTGCCATCTGGACATAGTCGGCAGGCTCCCCGAACTTTGGCAGCCCGATGGCCATGATGATGACCAGTCCGGCGGTCTCGATGAGCGTGATAGCGATGGTGAAAAACGCGGTTTCCTGGATGCCCGCGAACACGATGACGCCGCAGACGAGCAGCGCCCCGAACGCGACGGGTATCACTGCGGTTCCGAACAGGCCTGCAAAGTAGTTGGCGAAGCCGATGGCGACGGTGGCGCCCCCGATGACGCTCCCGGCGATGATGAGCCATCCGATGAGCCAGGCGGGCCGCCGGCCGAAGGAGCGCTGCACGTAGACATATTCGGCGCCTGCATCGGGAAAGCGGGAGGACAGCTCCGCGTAGCTCAGTCCCGTGAAGGAGGCGACGATGGCGGCGATGATGAACGACAGCCAGACCGCGTCGCCGGCGAGCCCCGCGGCCTTCCCGATGAGCACGTATATCCCGGCGCCGAGGATGATGCCCACGCTCATCAGGGTGACCTCCCACAGGCTGAGGGAACGCTCCAGCTTGACCATGGACATAATGCGCCCTCGTTTTTTAAATATGCAGCCTTCCCGGCCGCCGGGGCAACGGTTGATGCACGAAACGGTATATATCCTCGCGGAGATGAAACACAATCATCCAGGGGATAGCTAATCCGATGGAAAACATCGGTGGGCAGCACGATGAGGCAGCGGAACCGCAGATATCGGTGTCCGGCGGTCTGGGCGTCAGGATAACCGTGACCAATGCCGGCATCGCTTCCCTGTATAACCTGTCATGGCGGATGATGGTGTCCGGGCCGCTGTGCATAGGCAGCGACATCTCCGGTACCACCGCCGTCCTGGAGCCGGGGCTTCATTCACCGTTGCATTGCAATCCGTCGGCCTCGGCCCCGCCTTGCTCGTGGTCGAGGTTGATGACATGACGGCGTCCACCGAATTATGGCTGCTGGGCCCCTTCAACCTTGGCGTGTACCACGCTGGGCAGCCAGAACAGTAAAAAGAGTCGAAGAAACGGGGCAAGACGAGAAAGGAAAAAGAGGGGAGACATGGAGGCAAAACATGCGTCTCGCCCGCCCCGTTTGCTTTCAGGGATACTATGCCCCGCCCTTTGTTATAAAGGCTGTGGTACAAGCGCCGAAGGATGCGGAACGTTCATCGAACAAAAACCCTCTATGGGGCGGCATGTGGCGCCGGCGGCATCTCGTCGGTCGGCCGACGTATACAGGCTGCCTGCATCTTTTGCCGGGATGACCAAAACGGTTAAATGACGATGTCACATCATCGCCCATGGTGACAGCCATGGACGACTATGAACAATGGATACAGGATTTCGAATGGGATATTCCAGCGGATTACACCATCGCCAAGGCGGTGGACGAGCATGCAGAAAATCCGGACAAGGTAGCAATCTACTGGGAAGACGACCAGGGAAACGAGCACGCCATCACCTACCGGGAGCTCCGCGACGAGGCAAACCGCCTGGCCAACGCTCTCCTCAATATGGGCGTCGAAAAAGGCGACCGCATCATGGTCGTGCTGCCCCGCCTGCCCGAGGTCTTCTACACCCAGATTGGTGCATTCAAGATTGGCGCCATCATCGTGCCCTGCCCCGAGATGCTCCGGGAGAAAAACATCGAATACCGTTCAACCAACTGTGAGGCGACCACCATCGTCGCGTCGCCCTCGGCCGCCGAGCACGTCGACAACGTCCGCGACAAAACACCGCTCAAAAACTACATCATCGCCGGCGGCGAACGCGACGGCTGGCAGCAATACGGCGACCTCGTAAGCGATGCCTCGCCGGAGCTTGAGCCGCAGGACGTCAACGCCGAGGACATCATGACCATCAACTACACCTCCGGCACGACAGGAGACCCCAAGGGCGTGCTCCACGACCACAAGTGGATGTACTGCTTCCTGAAAACCAACGCACGCTACTGGTGGGACGCGCATCCCGACGAGACCCTGTGGTCGACCACGTCGCCCGGCTGGGCGAAATGGTTCTGGAGTCCGCTCGGCGTCGCCGTCACCGTCGGCGCATCACAGGTCATCTACCGGGGCCGGTTTGACCCCAAAAAGTTCCTGCACCTCATGGAAAAATACGGGGTCAACAAGCTCTGTGCTACCCCGACCGAGTACCGGATGTGGGCGCAGGAGGACCTCGAGGCATATGATCTGTCCGAGATGACCAAGTTTCTGAGCGCCGGTGAGGCGCTGAACCGGGAGGTCATCGACCGCTTCAAGCGGGCATATGACCTGCAGATACATGACGGCTACGGGCAAACGGAGAGCTCGGGCCTGGTCTGCAACTATCACGGCATCGATGTCAAATACGGCTCCATGGGCAAGCCGATGCCCGGTTCCGGTGCCACCATCATCGACGAAGACGGCAACGAGTTGCCGCCCGGAAAGATAGGTCAGATAGCGGTCCCCATCGACCATCCCGGCCTGATGGTGGGCTACTGGAACGGCGAAGACCTGGAGGACCTGGCGGTCAACGGCTGGTATCTGACCGGCGACCTCGCGAAAAAAGACGAGGACGGCTACTTCTGGTTCGAGGGACGCGCCGACGACGTCATAAAGGCGTCGGGCTACCGCATCGGTCCCTTCGAGGTCGAAGACGCGCTCGTCAAGCATCCCGCCGTGATGGAAGCAGCCGTCGTTGCCTCGCCGCACGAGATACGGGGCAACATCGTCAAGGCGTATGTCGTTCTCACCAGGCACCATGAGCCCAGCGACGAGCTCATCAAAGAGCTGCAGCAGTTCGTCAAGGAGGAGACGGCGCCCTACAAGTATCCACGGGAGATAGAGTTCGTCGACGAGCTCCCCAAGACCATCAGCGGCAAAATACGCCGGGTTGAGCTCCGCAAGCGAGAACGCCAGAAAAAGAGCAGCTAACCCCCCCTTTTTCCTTTTTCTCTTGCTTTGCTCCCTAAAGGGAGCGTTACTGTTCAGTCGGCAGGATTTCTATCCGTCTACCCATTCCCGCAGCCATCCGGCCAGCTCATTGCGGGGGACACGGACCTGCTCCGTAGTATCCCGATAGCGGACCGTCACCGTGTCATCCTCAAGGGTGTCGAAGTCAACCGTGACACAAAAAGGGGTCCCGATTTCGTCCATCCGTGCATACCGGCGACCGATGCTGCCGCCCTCGTCGTAATAGGTCAGCATGCCCTGGCTGCGCAGCTCGTCGGCGATGCCCCGGGCAATGTCGGGCAGCCCGTCCTTGCTGACCAGGGGGAACACCCCGGCCGTGACGGGCGCGATGTCGGATGGCAGCTCCAGCCGGACATAGCTTTCGCCCTCTTTTTCTCCCCGGAAGTAACTGTGCTCCAGGATGCTGTACAGGATGCGGTCGATGCCGTAGGAGGGCTCCACCACGTGCGGGATGACGTTTTCGCCCGTTATCGTTATCTCCTCCTCCACGACGTCATACAGCCCGGGGTCGACGGGGACGTCCTCGCCGTCCACCTTCACCACGAGGCCGTCATCCACGTTTTCCGGCGGCTCCATCTTTTCCAGCTGGCTGGCAATTATCTTGGCCTGTTCCTTGAACGCGGGGCCCAGCTTCGCCATGTCAGGGATGATGCGACGCCGTGTCTCCTGCCGCGCCGTATCATATCGGCGGAACGCGGTCATGTCCTCGCCCGTGGCCTCCATGTGTGCGCTGAGGTCATATGCGGTGCGGTCGGCGATGCCCACGCATTCAATCCAGCCCAGCGCCGTCCGTATCTCGGCGTCCCAGCAATCAGTTGCATAGTGCGCCATCTCGTCGGGTTCATGCTGCCGGAACCGCAGCTTTTGATCGTCGATGCCCACCGCCAGCAGAAAACGCCGGGTGAGCGCGACATAGTATGCGAGCGCCTGGTTGCCGATGACGCCGCTGTCAAGGAGCGACCCGACCGTGGCCATCTGTTCGTCGGCGTCAGCCGGGATGACCATCAGCGTGTCGTCGGCCACCTCGTCGAAGCGGGGATGTGTCTTGTCCTCCGGATCGAAAAATATCTCTGCTTCGGCCATCGAGAACTCCCGCAGCCGGTAGAGGCTCTGCCGCGGGGAGACCTCGTTGCGGAAACCCTTCCCCACCTGGACGACGCCCATGGGGAGCTGCTTCCGTGAAAACTGGTAAAGGAAGGGAAAGTCCACGAAGATGCCCTGCGCCGTCTCAGGCCGCAGGAACGCCTGCCGCCGGTCGAGGGCGCCGGTCTCGGTCTCGAACATCAGGTTCATGTGGCCGCGCTGCAGCCGCCCGCCGCACTCGGGGCATTCCAGGCTTGAGCGGGAGGCCTCGTCGACGTTTTCCTCCTTGGCTGAGAAGCCACATTTGGAGCAGGACAGCACGACGTCCAGGAACTTGTCGACATGCCCGGAGGCCTTGAACACCGCATATGGCGTGATGGAGGGCGTCGAAATCTCCATGCACCTCTCGCGGAGGACGTAAAACATGCGCCATTTTTCTTCGACGTTGTGCTTCAGCCGGGTGCCCAGCGGGCCATAATCATAGAAGCCCGCTTCGCCGCCGTATATGTCATAGGAGGGATAAAAAAAGCCGCGTCGTTTCGCCAGGGACACTATCTCGCTGTATATGTCCATGTCATTCACGAAATAATTACCTTCATGAGATCGATGTCGCTGACCATGCCCACGAGCTCGTCGCTGTCATCGGTGACCGGCAGCTGGTTGACCTGATGGGTGAGCATTTTTTCCGCCACGCCAGCTATCGGGGTTTTCCTGAACACCGTGAACAGGTCGGTTACCATGACCTCTTTCACCGGGATCGGCGGCAGCTCTATCTTCGATGTCTCATAGTACAGGCGCATGACGTCACGGATGCCCTCCCAGCTCCACATGTCCTCGTCCTCGCCGAGACCCATCTCGGATTTACCGACGCTTTCCTCAAGATGCGAAAAGGTGAACAGGTCGCCGTCGCCGACGATGCCCGCCAGCGCTCCCTCGTCGTCGATGACGGGCACCGCGTCCACGTCGGTGATCTTGAAAATCCGCATGACCGCGGGCAATGGCGTCTCCTGGTAGATAGGAATGAACAGGGGTGAGAGGAACTCCTCGACGATTTCTCCGTCGAAGGTCCTGATGAGGCGGAGGATGTCCGAGGGTGCGATGATACCCTGCAGTTCGCCGTCCTCGACCACGGGCAGCCCGTGTACCCGCTCCCTGTACAAAACGGTCGCCGCCATTTCGATGGTGTCATCCGGCGCCACGGTCAGCGGGCGGTCGTTCATGATGAGCGCGAGCTGCTCCTCCTCATTGTGGCGGAACAGGTCGCTGCGGGTGACGATGCCGGCAAGAGTGCTCGTCCCGGCCTTCACAACGGGCATGCCGGTTATCTCGTGTTTCCCGAAAAGGCGGAGCACGTCCTCCCGGTTGCCCGGCACCGTCGCCGTGATGATGTCGGTGGTCATGACGTCCTTGACTTTTTGTTTCTTGTTCATTGTTTCCTCGGAAGAGGGCACGCCAGCTGCGCCGCGTGCAGGGCGCATCAGATTACGGGCTCCCTCCGGCTCGTTGGTGAATATTACCGCCTACATTTAAATATTTCCTTGGATTGACGGCGGTCATCGCCTGCACATCCTCCAGGGAGACATCAAAATGCTCCCGGACATATGCCATCTCATCCCGTATGTTGGGCGACACGATCATCGCGTTGTCCGTTCCCAGCAAGAGCGGGATGCCCAGCTCACGCATGCGCTCCACCGGGGGGCGGAGCCCGAAAAAGGCGTTGGCGCGCGGGCAGACAGCCACGGGCACACCCGCATCGGCGACGGCCTGAAGGTCGTCGTCGGTGGCACGGCACAGATGCACCAGAAACGATGGCTGCAGCCCGAGCACCATGTCGATGTTTTCCCGGACGCTCTCGCTGGCATGCAGCCCAAACTGCTTGCCGCGCCGCCTGGTATGCGTCGCCACCTTCTGCAGCTGCCCGTACGACCAGTCAGCGGCGCTGCTCACCCCGATGCCGTCGGCATGGTCAAGCAGCATGTCTATCTCCGCCTCGTTGTAGCGCTCTTCCCGGGGGCGCGCCATGATGACGGCCGTGAGGTTGTCCATCCCGTCCATGGCCGCCTTGAGCAGCTCGACGCCCGTGATGCCATCCTCCCGGAAGTCGACGAAATGGGTGACACCGCTCTCGCGCATCGCATGCAGCGCCCGCCGTATTCCCCTGATGACTTCGCTTCTGTCGGCATCGCGGAGCATCCGGTGCTTGTAGCCGTCGGGCGGCGCAACCAGCTCCTCGACCGTCCATGCTTGCTCGGGGAGCGAGATGAACGCGTCGCCCAGATGGGTATGGCAGTTGCAACACGTGCGGGCCATGGAGGTGAAGCCCGGCGGCCTTAAAATCCTTTGTCATCTGCAAATTTTTATTAACCCCCGGGAATTTCGGGAACATGAAAGTAACAATTGTCATGGGAAGCACGAGCGACGAGCCGGTGGCGGCGAAAGCAGAAAAAAAGCTCGACCATCTCGAGATACCCTATGAAACCGTCGTTGCATCGGCTCATCGCACCCCGGAAAAGATAAAGGAAATCGCATCTGGCGACGCCGACGTCTATATCGCCATCGCCGGGCTCGCTGCGGCGCTGCCGGGCAGCCTCGCCGCGCACACCACCAGGCCCGTCATCGGCGTTCCCGTCTCGGGCAAGGTCAACATGGACGCCATCCTGTCCATCGTCCAGATGCCGCCGGGGATTCCCGTGGCAGCGGTCGGTCTCGACCGGGGGGACAACGCTGCATTGCTCGCGGCGGAGATACTCGGGCTGCAGCATCCCGAGGTGCGGGAGCGCCTTGAGCAGTACCGCGAGAAGATGAGGCAGAAATATGTTTGAACCGGAGGCTTTCATCGAGCAGGCCGTCCAGGACATCAGAGAGCAGGTCGACGGCACCGCCATCATCGCGACCTCGGGCGGCGTTGACTCCACGGTGGCGGCCAAGCTCGGTAGCATGGCGCTGGGCAGCGACCTCACCGCCATCTATGTGGACACGGGCTGCATGCGGAAGAACGAGGGAGACCAGGTCAGAGACATCATTGGCGGGATGGACCTGACGCTTCGGTATGTCGAGGCGGCCGACGAGTTTTACGAGGCGCTCGCAGGTGTCGTCGACCCCGAGAAAAAACGTAAAATCATCGGTGAAAAGTTCATCAGGATATTCGAGCGCGAGGCCCGTAATGTTGACGCTGGCTATCTCATCCAGGGGACCATCGCTCCCGACTGGATCGAGAGCGGCGGCGGCCTCCGCGACACCATCAAGTCCCATCACAACGTCGGTGGCCTGCCCGAGGACATGGACCTTGAGCTCGTCGAGCCGCTCCGCGACCTTTACAAGGACGAGGTGCGCAGGGTCGCTCGCGCCCTCGACCTGCCGGTGGCCGAGCGGCAGCCGTTCCCCGGTCCTGGGCTGGCGGTGCGCATCATCGGCGAGGTGACACCGGAGCGCGCCTGCGTCATCCGGGACGCCTGCGCCATCGTCGAGGAGGAAATCGGCACAGCCGTGGCAGAGGGGAAGATGTCGAAGCCCTGGCAATACTTTGCGGTGCTCCTTCCCGTCAAAACAGTTGGCGTTCACGGCGACAGGCGTGCCTACGGCTACACCATCGCTGTCCGATCCGTTGAATCGCTCGATGCGATGACCGCCGATTTCAGCCGCATTCCCTACGAGGTGCTCGACCGTATCTCCACGCGCATCACCAACGAGCTCAACGAGGTCAACCGCGTGGTCTACGACATCACCCACAAGCCGCCGGGTACCGTCGAATGGGAGTAAGATGGACTTCCGGACCTGGGAGCCCATCTACATGCGAATCCTCGCCGACTTCGGCATCAGCCGGGAGGCAGACGAGGAGGCAGCCCGCATTCTGAGCTCGCTGGTCGACAGTCCGGCTCATCCGGCCATCCTCCGGGATATCCTCGCCGGGGAAGACGTATCCATATGCGGCGCCGCGGAAACCCTCGAACAGGAAATAGCGAGCATTGCCGGCGTCGTCGTGGCTGCGGACGAGGCCACGTCGCTCCTCATCCGGCATGACATCCGGCCCGACGTCATCGTTACCGACCTCGACGGTGCCGTCGACGACCAGATAGCGGCCAGCCGGCAGGGCACCGTTACGGCCATCCATGCACATGGAGACAACATTGAAACGCTCCGGCGGCACGTCCCGCGGTTTCCCGGCCCGGTTGTGCCGACGACGCAGGCGGCGCCATTCGACGAGGTCTACAACTTTGGAGGGTTCACCGACGGCGACCGCGCCTATTTCCTCGCTAAAACATGTGGCGCCACCTCGATCAAGCTCCTCGGCTATGACTTCGAGCATCCCGCCCGAAAGCCCGGCAAGGACACCGCGGTAAAGCAAAAAAAGCTCAGATGGGCACGGCATCTGATAGAAACATATTGACCTGGGCTACCGTTTTTTCTCCCATTTTTCGAGCTCAAGTACCCTTCCGAGGGAGCTGCCGCGCCTGATTTCCTCGCGCATCCGGTTTTCCCGCTCGTGGACGTTGACCGCCCGGTTGGCGACCTCCTGCACGCGCTCCCGGGGGATGACCGCTAGGCCGGAGTCGTCGCCGACCAGCCAGTCGCCGGAGTGCACGGTTTGTCCGCCGCAGACCACCTCATGGCCGATTTCGCCGTATCCCTTCGGTTCACCCGCCTCAGCCACCATCCGCCGGGTGTACACCGGGATGTCCAGCTCCCGGATGTCGCCCACGTCGCGGACGGCGCCGTCGACGACCACGCCACCGATGCCGTTTTTCACGGCGCTCCACGTGGCCAGCTCTCCCCAGACCGCCTGCCGACCCGGGGCGGCCTGCACGACGATGACGTCGCCCTCGGATGCGGCGTCGATGGCCTCGACGACCTTCGCCCAGTCGCCATCCATGGTTTTGACGGTCAGCGCCGGGCCGACCAGGTGGTAGCCCTCTTTCAGGGGACGGATGCCGCGGAGCGCACCGGCATTGTGCATCGCGTCGCAGACGTTGCAGGCCGACACCCGCTGCAGCGCCTGCCGTATCTCGTCGCGGCCGTATTTTTTGAACAACTCGCTTTTGATGGCCGAACCCTGCTGCATCGCGGTTTTTATCGTCCGGGCTGCCCTGGATACCTGCTCGGCCTTGATGATGGCGCCACCAACGACCACGATGGATGCGCCGTTTTCGACGGCAAGCGGCGCCGTCTCACTGGTGATGCCGCCCGCCGCCGCGACGGGAATCGAACAGCACGTGGCGACGCGTGCGATGTCCTCGTAGGGCTGCCGACCGGTCATCTGCTCGTCGATGGAGACATGGACGCCCACGATGTCGGCGCCGAGCTCCGCAGCATGCTGCGCCCGCCTTTCGAGGTCGGGGACGCCCATCAGGTCGACCAGGATGTCTGCACCGTAGCGATGCGCCGCCGCGATGCCCTCCCGCAGCGTTTCGTCGCTCGCGACGCCAAGCAGACAGACGACGGATGCGCCGGCCCTGGCCGCCATTTCGACCTCGACGTCGCCGACGTCCATCGTCTTCATGTCAGCGACGACGGGCACGTCAAGGTCCGCGAGGCGACGCACGGCGTCCATGCCCTCGGACTTGATGAGCGGGGTGCCCGCTTCGAGCCAGTCGACGCCGCCCTCCAGCGCTTCCCTGGCTATCTGGAGCGCGCGGTCCATGTTCACGAGGTCGAGCGCGACCTGCAGCACCGGTTCCATGGCGATTTAAACGCCGCGGCGTATAAAAATCTATCACGAAAACACTATCAAGGCCCGCGCTATCACCATCTATGCCGGAGCGCTACACCAAAAACGAGCTCTACCGGGCGGTCAGCGACGTGCTCGACCGCGAGGAATACGACCGCCAGATACGGCAGGAAATCGAGGACTACGGCGGTCTCATCGACGAGGACGCGGCGGCGCTCATCGTGGTGGACAAGCACTGCCGCAACCTGCTGCCGCTGACGCCGATATCGGCGCTTGCCCCGGACATCGACGCGACGCTGTACGCGCTCGTGGAGCACATCGGCGATGTCAGGGAGTTCAGCGGCGGCCGGGTGGTCAACAGCATCATCTCCGACGAGACGGGGCGATGCGTGCTCGTGCTCTGGGACACCGACGTCGATCTGGTGGCCGCGGACAAGATATCCGAGGGCGAGACCATCAAGGTCATCAACGGCTATGTCAAGGAGGGCTTCCACGGCATCGAGGTCAACATCGGCAAATGGGGGCTCATCGAGATCAACCCGTCGGATGCGCCCGGCATCGAGCCGTCGGAGGAGCCGACCCCGCTGCAGGACGTCGACCAGGGCATCGTCGACATCCGTGCTACGCTCAAAGACATCAGCCCGACGCAGGTGTTCTTCACCTCCTCCGGGGAAACATTTTCCGCCCGGGCGACGCTGGCAGACGACACCGGCGAGCGAACGCTCGTCGCCTGGAATCAGCGTGCGAAGCGGCTGCAGCAGTTCAGCGAGGGCGACATGCTCCATGGTATCCGGCTCTACGTGAAAAACGGTGAGCTCCACGCCGGCGACATCAGCAGTTTCGAGCCCGTCGGCTGAAGGAAAGGGATACAAATTTATAAATAAGCACGCCTTATTCTTCTTTACGTCCACAATTCGGGGGAAACAATGACGAAAAAGCCACATGCAAGAAGCATTTTTGCAGTAGCATTCATATCTTTACTTGTGCTGGCCGCGCTGGCAGGCGTGCAGTCCGGCGAAAGCGAATCCATCTCATCCTATGAGGAGCAGGCGGTCAGCGCCGCCTACTTTCACTGGCAATACACCAATGGCACCGAGATAGCGTTCACCGCGTATGGCCCGGACAGCGCCAACTACACCTGGTCATTTGGCAACGACTCCATGGGCTACGGTAAAACGGTGACCCATGCCTTCCAGCCGGGTACCGCCGCCGTCACGCTCACCACCATACATGCCGGCGATGGCGCATCGAACACCCGGACGATTAGCGTTTCCGATGACCCGCCCGTTGCGGATTTTACCTGGGAGCCCGAGACGCCGACGACGCAGACGGAGGTCCAGTTCTGGGATGAATCGGTTGACCCGCACCAGGAGATACGGAACTGGACGTGGCAGTTCGGCGACGGAACGGTATCATATCTCAGAGACCCCGTTCATACCTTCGCCGACAACGGCATATACAACGTCCAGCTCGCGATATACGACGCCAACGATACCTGTCTTGACAGCGTGACGAAGCAGGTGTACGTGTTCAACGTCCCGCCGACGGCAAACTTTTACTGGACGAAAGAACACGACGCCATCCGGTTCAACGGCAGCTATTCCACCGATGACGGCGCGATATCTGCCTGGGAATGGAGCTTCGGCGACGGCAACGGCAGCTACGTCCAGAATCCCTCCCATATCTACCAGGAGGACGGCACCTATCAGGTGACGCTGCAGGTAACCGACGACGACGGTGAAACCAGCGAGGTCACCAAGACCGTCGACACCACCAACGACCTCCCCGGTGCCGCGGCCTTCATCGACCCCCTCGAGGCCACCATCAAAACCGATGTCGTGTTCAACGACATCTCAACCGACAATGACGGCTCCATCGTCAACCGGACATGGAACCTCGGCGACGGCACCACGAGCCATGCACGCAACCTCACCCATCGCTACAGCGCAAAGGATACCTACACGGTCACCCTCACCGTCATCGACAGCGGCCACGCATACAACACGACGACCCGGGAGGTAGCGGTCATCAACCTGCCCCCGGACGCCATTTTTTCATGGATGCCGACCTATCCCGCCGTCAACGAGGCCGTAACCTTCGTCAACTACTCCATCGGCCCCGGAGGCATCCGCCGGAACACCACGGACCTCGACGGCACCGTTACAAACCAGACATGGATAATCGACAACACCACGGTCGGATACGGCCCGACGCTCACCCATACGTTTACCGCGAGCGGCACCCACACCGTCACCTTCAGGGTGACAGATGACAGCGGCGACGTCAACCAGACCACCCATACCGTCCACGTTGCCGACATCTACGTCGACGACGACCAGAGTCCGGGATGGTACGACCACACACATGTCCGGACGATACAGGAAGGCGTCATCAATGCCAGCGCCGGCAGTCTCATCTACGTCCTCGAGGGCACCTACCAGGAGCAGGTGCTCGTCAACAAAAACGTCACCATCACCGGCGACAACGCCACCGTGGACGGCGACGGCGGCACCGCTTTCACCGTATCCGCCAACAGCGTCGTTCTCCACGAGTTCGCTGTCACCGGCGCATCCCGGGCGGTCAACGTATCCGCCGACAGCGTCACCGTCACCCGCTGCACGGTATCCGACTTTGCTCCCTCCGGAGACGGCGTCCACGTTCAGGGCGGCTACGCCCGCATCATGGAAAACACGTTCCAGGGCCCGGGCACGGGAGCCGGCGCCGCCGTCCGGGTAACCGGGCCATATGCACATGTCGCATACAACACCTTCACCGGGGTCACCGACGGCGTTGCCCTCGTCAACGGCAGCGACCACACCGTCGAGGCCAACCATTTCACCGACGCCATCAGCGCGGTGCGGGTCACCCATGCCGAGAACTGCTCTATCACCGGCAACACCTTCACCGGCAACAATCCCTACGCCGTCGATGTCGCCGCCGCGGGATGCAGCATCGCGGACAACACGTTCCATGACAACGGCAGAGCCGTCACGCTCCGGTCGAATGATGCCCTCGTCCGCAACAACACGCTGACCGGCAACACCGTCGGCATCGAGGTCACGGGAACCGACAACGCCATCACGCAGGCCACCTTTACAGACAACGATAGAGCCATCGTCCTCACCTCGTCATCCGGGACACGGATATCCAGCTGCGACCTCTCCGGCAACACCGTCGGCATCGAGGCCTATGACAGCGGGCGCTACGCGGTCACCCAGATATACAACGTCGACGTTTCCGCCACCGCAGCGGACGCCGTCATCCTCCACGACACGGAGGCCTACCTGTCACGCTGCACGTTCACGGGGCACACCCGCGGCATATATGTCAACGATTCCGCCAACGTCCGGATACAGTCATGCACCTTCACCGATGGTGACACCGGCATTTCCATACACGGTGCAGGGCCAAGCGTTACCGGCTGCACCATCTCGTCACATGCAACCGCCATCGTCTCATCGGGCCATGACACCTCCATCGCCAGCTCGCGTTTCCACAACAACACCCTTGCGCTGCTGATGCAGGGAGAAGACGGCGCCATCACCGGCTGCACCATCCAAGACAACATGTACGGCATCGCCGTCCACGACGCCCATCGTCTCACCGTCACGACATCCACGCTCTCGGGCAACACACACGGCATGTCCGCCGAGAACGACACCGATACAGCCATTCAAAACACGTCGTTTGCAAACAACACCAACGCGGTCGCGCTCAACGGCAGCCACGCCGCCGTCATAGCGGACAGCATGATAGCGGACAGCGAGACCGCCCTTGCGCTGACCGACGCGACCAACTGCCGCGTACAGCACAGCCATCTCCGTCGCAACATGCTCGCCGTCACCGTTCTCTCCGGGATGCATACCCATCTGGACGGCAACAACCTGTCCGGCAACCACATCGCGCTCAGGCTTTTCAGAGCGCCCGAAAACGTGCTGGACAACAACTCCTTCATGGACAACGACTACGCCATCGACCTCGAGGGGAGCACCGTGTCCCAGTACCATCAGGACATCGACGACAGCAACACGGTCAACGGGCGGCCCGTCTATTACATTACCGACACATCGGATGTCAACTGGTCCGCTGTTGCACCGGAGGATGGCCGATACGGCTACCTCGCCTTCGTCAGCTGCCACAACGTCACCATCACTAGCGCGGTGACGGAGCCCAACGGCGAGGGATTGCTCCTGGCCGACGTGCACACCTTCACCGTTACAGGAAGCACTTTTGCCAATAGCAGGGACGGCGCCGTGCTCTTCTCCTCGAGCAACGGCTCCATCATGTCATCCACCTGCTCGGACAACGCCGGCGACGGCGTCATCATGACGAGCGGCACGCACAACGTCTCCATCACCGCATGTACCATCACCGGCAACGGGCAGCGGGGTATCAACCTGTATCGTTCCACCGGCGGCGCAGGCCATGTGCACATCGCAGACAGCGATGTCACCGACAACTGGCTCGGGGTCAACATCGAAAACACGGGCTCGAACACGCTCGAAAACCTGACCCTGTCCGGCAGCCAGAACGTCGCCATCCGGCTGTACAAGTCAGATGACATCCATGTCGGCAACACCACGCTCCACGACAACACCGACGGGCTGGAGATAGCACGGTCCAGCGCTATGCTGTACAACCTATCCATGTGGGGCCACAACACGGCCATTACGGCAACGGATGGAACTATCGACATGCAAGGGGGCCATCTGCATGACAACGACGTCGGCGCCGCCGCCACGCGGGCGACGGTGACCGTTGCAGGTGCCACGCTGTACAACCATTCGACCGGTATCATGGCAGATGACAACACGACTGTTTATCTCGGCGGGGTGGTTCTCGACGCCAGCGACCATGCGCTGCATGTCATGTTTTCAAATGTTGCCGTCGAGGGATGCACGGTCACCAACAACACCCACGGCATCCTGCTCGACCATGCCCATGCCAGCATTGCCAACTGCACCAATGGCGGCACCATCGCCAATAACATCTATGGCGTCACCGTTAACCATTCCACCGATGTCATGCTCACCGGCTGCTCGTTCCACGATAACGAAAACGCCGTCACGGTGACCGCCTCAAATGGTACCACCATCGATGGCTGCGTGGTGTACAACAACACCGACGCGCTCCTGGTCAGCGATGCGAACGACACGTCCATCACCGGCTCGCTGCTCCATCACAACGTCAACGCCCTTGACATCCACGCGGACAACACCACCGTGGTCCGCTGCTCGTTCTGGAAGAACATGTACGGCGTCCGCATCATGGACGGCCGCTTCAACGATATCTATCACAACAATTTCGCCTACAACATGGAGCAGGCCTCCGACGCCGGAGCCAACAACTCCTGGGACGACGGCTATCCCACCGGCGGCAACTACTGGAGCGACTACGCGGGCACCGATCATCGTAGAGGGCCGGCGCAAAACCAGTCGGGGAGCGACGGCATCGGCGACATCCCGTATCCGATAGCGGATGGCTCCGCAGCCGACAGCTACCCGCTCATGGACATGGTGGAAAATGCTGCGGCCATTCCCAACAGCCCACCGGTGGCAGCGTTTTTCATCTATCCGGCGCAGCCATTGTCAGATGAACCCGTCGACTATGTCGACCGGTCCAGCGACCCCAACGGGAACAGCGACATCGCCGAATGGCTTTGGGACTTCGGCGACGGCAACACTTCGTCGCGGCAGCATCCCTCCCACACGTATGCCCGTCCCGGGAACTACACCGTCATGCTGACCGTCACCGACAGCCAGAACGCCAGCAGCACGCACGAGACCACCATCACGGTGTCCAACACGCCGCCCGAGGCCCGGTTCACCATGTCGCCATCCGAGGCGGCTATCGACGAGACCGTCCAGTTCACCGATGGCAGCACCGACGGCAACGGCGCCGTGGTCAGCTGGAACTGGACGTTCGGCGACGGTGCCACGAGCAGCCAGCAGAATCCCTCGCATGCATACAGCACTGCGGGCACCTACACGGTGACGCTGCAGGTAACCGACGACGACGGCGCAACCGACACCACCTCCCTTGAAATAAAGGTGTCCGGCACCAGGCCGACCGCGGCTTTCTCGGCGATTCCATCGAAGCCCGGGGCAGGAGAGCCCGTGGCCTTCACCGACCTGTCCACCGATGACAGCGTCATCGAAACCTGGCACTGGGACTTCGGCGACGGCAACGCATCGGCGGCGCAAAACCCCTCGCATACCTACGAAAAAGCGGGTACCTACACGGTGACGCTGACCATATGGGACGACGACGGCGCGAAAAACACCACGACGAAAACCATCACGGTCACAGATGACAACGACACGCCCGGCTTCGCCATGCCGCTGCTGCTGCTGGCGCTCGCCGTTGCATGCCTGGCGCTGCGCAGACGGCGGGGGAAGGTTTAATAACGGTGCTGCTTTTGTGATGGCAGGTGACCCCCACATGGCAGAAAAAGTCGACAGGAAAATGGAGGAACTTGAGAGTAAGCTCCGGTATCAGGAGGCGGTGCTCGAGGAGATGTACCGGGCGCAGCAGTCCCTTTTTCCCGTATTCGTTGACCTTGTCAAGCTTATCAGCCGGATGTATAAAGAAATGGACATCGAGGACGAGGACGTCCAGCGGCGTATATCCCGGCTTGAAGACCTTTTCGTCGAGCGTGAGTCCATCGCCAAAAAATATGGTCTTGACAGCGACCACGAAACCGGCGACCACGGGATGGCCTACACATGACGCATGACCGACAGTAACACAAAAACGGCGCATATCGCCAGGGACATCGCTCGGGCCATCCACCGCGGCGACATCATCGCCAGGGAGCAGGTCGAGCAGCACAAAAAACGGCTCTGCAAACGGTACGGGCTGGACGCACCGCCGGCGAACAGCGAACTCCTCAAACACATCCCAGACAGCCATCGACGCGAGGCGCTGCCGTTGCTTCAGAAAAAACCGGTGCGCACCCTGTCCGGCATCGCCGTCGTCGCGGTCATGACCTCGCCATATCCATGTCCACACGGCCGCTGCATCCCCTGCCCGGGCGGCCCGCCACAGTCGGCGCAGAGCTACACCGGCCGGGAGCCCGCGGCGCAGCGCGCCATCAACCATGGCTACGATCCCTACCGGCAGACCCTGCATCGCATCCGGCAGCTCGAGGCCATCGGGCATCCCGTCGACAAGATACACCTCGTCGTCATGGGTGGCACCTTCACCGCCCGGCCGTTCGACTTCCAGCGCTGGTTCGTCCATCGCTGCCTCGACGCCATGAACGACCGCGCATCCCCATCGCTCGAAATAGCGATGCGCCGCAACGAACATGCCAGCTACCGGTGCATCGGGCTGACCGTGGAGACGAGGCCGGACTGGGCGCGGCTGCACCACATCGACCGCACCCTCAGCATGGGGGCAACCCGGGTCGAGCTCGGCGTCCAGATACTCGACGACCGGGTGCTCCACATTATGCGCCGCGGGCACACCGTCACCGATGTCAGAGCAGCAACGCGCATCTGCCGGGACGCCGGCCTCAAGATATGCTACCATCTCATGCCCGGGCTGCCCGGAAGCGACAGGGAGCGCGATGACGCATCCTTCGACATGGTGTTCGACGACCCCGCATTCCGGCCCGACATGCTCAAAATATATCCCACGCTGGTGGTCGCGCCGTCAGAGCTCCACGAACAATGGCGGCAGGGCGACTACGAACCCCTCACCACCAGGCAGGCAACGGAGCAAATCGCCGCATGGAAAACCCGGGTGCCATCCTGGGTGCGCATCCAGCGGGTGCAGCGCGACGTACCGGCCCCGCTCATCGACGCCGGCGTCCAGAAAAGCAACCTCCGGCAGCTCGTCCATGCATACATGGAACACCACGGACAGGTCTGTCGCTGTATCCGATGCCGCGAGGTCGGCCACCGGCAGTACAAGCAGCAGGCGGACATCGGCGAACTCGCGCTCCGGCAGCGACGATACCGGGCGAGCATGGGCACCGAATACTATCTGTCGATGGAGGACGAGCACGGCGCGCTCGCCGGCTACTGCCGCCTCCGGTTTCCCGGCCGAGCATGGCATCCAGACGTCGGCGACCATGACGCCCTGGTCAGAGAGCTCAGGGTGAGCGGCCCGCTCGTCCCGCTGGGCCGTCATTCACGCGATGACTGGCAGCACCACGGCTACGGAAAACAGTTGCTGGAGGAAGCGGAACATGTTGCCGCCGATGCGGGCATGGACGCGCTGCTGGTGCTCAGCGGCATCGGCGCCCGGGAATACTATGAAAAACGAGGGTACGAGCGGCGCGGCATCTACATGGCCAAAGAGCTCTAGGAAAACAATGTCAGATACGGGTTCACCAGAAATGCGGCCGCGGCCACGACATAGAAGCCCGCCAGCGTGAGATAGAAGCCGGCCCACAGCTCGTTGTTCTCCAGCGCGGTCACCGCAATCGTGTCCCGGGCCATCTTGTAAAACATCCGGCCCGTGGGAAGCGCGAGCAGCATGAGCGCGAGCAGCGACACGGGCAGCCATCCCGCCGCGATGTAGCCGCCGAGCAGAAGAAACGTCAGCAGCGAAAGGCTTCCGATAATAGCGGTCAGCGTCGACCAGCGATGATACACCGTCGGCGTCATGATGCCGCACTGTCTGTCCCCGGCGACATCGGTGAAATCCTTGGTGTTCTGCCATGCCAGCACCCACACCGCCATGATGCTCCCGAGCAGCCAGGGAACAGCGCTGCCAGCATTGCCAAAAATACTCCAGGCGGCAGGAAGCGGCAGCAGGCCGCGGCAGACAGCCAGCGACACGGTGTTCAGCCACAGCCGTTTTTTGATGCGGAAGGGCTCAAGGTTGTACAGGATGTCGAACAGCAAAAACGCGACCATGAACACGCCATACACCAGGTTGACCGCGAAGCCGACAAGGATGGCGAAAATAGCGAGCGCCCAGGCAGCGATCTCCGCCTGCGCAGAGCTGATAGCACCGCTGGTAATCGGTCGGTAGCCCTTGTTGTTGAGCACGTCGATTTCGACGTCCTCGACCTGGTTCAAAATCTGGCCGACGGCCTGCGCCGCGGACAGCGCGAGCCCCGCGAAGATGATGGTGGACACGTTGGGCAGGAAGGTGTCCAGGGCTCCGTTGAACGAGAGCTGAATGACGACGCCGAAGAACACGGCGATAAAGGGCGCGATGAGCGTGAAGGGCCTCACTAGGTGTAGCCATGCTTTAAATCGTCCACCCATTACACATCCGAATGCCCGGAGGCTTATAAACCTTAGCATCAGCGGATTTTAACAAAATACAACGATGGATTAAAAAAACAGGGAGAAAAAGGGAAAAGAGGGAACACGGCTTTTACATCAGGCTGATGCCTGCTGTCATCGCCGAGTAGCCCAGCATGAAGTTCGTGTTCGGTATGCCGACGCCTATCTTGGCGAAGTTGATGAAGATACCCGTGAAGCCCCAGGACATGAACACCTGCGGTCCGACGAGATCCCAGTAGTTCAGGCGCGGCGGCAGCAACTGCGCGTTCAGCGACGCCGTGTAACCCATGAACGGGTACATCACGAAAATCGGGCGGAGCATCATGCCGATGAACGCCTCGCCGGGATACAGCGGTATCCAGGTTCGCCCCTTGCCCACGCTGACCACCGGACCAAGGATGTCGACGGTATGCGAGGGCATCAGCAGATGGCGCAGCAGCTTCGAGGTCATACCGGTTGCTGACAGGAGCCCCAGCCGTTTCATCATCTCGATAGCGTTCTCGATGATCCTGCGTGCTTCTTCCTTCTCTGTCTCATCGGTCTCGTCGTCGGCGTCGTACAGGGTTTCGAACGCCTCCGCTGCTCGGTCCCACTGGTTCGACAGCTGCTTCGCCTCGCTCACGGTAATGGTCTTCTCGGCCATCGCGGTTTTCGTGTTGTCGTTAACAACGGAGCAGTTGACGGTTATCTCCCGCTCGTCATCTGAATGTGATGCATGAACGGGGTTCACCGCCAGCGCCGGTAGCACCAGCAGTGCAGCAACGCCGATTGCGACACTCAGCTTTAGTGTTTTTGACTTCATTCTCCAATCACCTACTTTACCTAATGGCAATACGCTATTTATTTATTTCGATGGTCATATCGGGAGATATCCCGGAACATTCGGGCCCGCGCCTCAAGGGAGCGGCGCCGCGCCACCAGCCGCTCCACACCCGCGAGGTCAATCCAGGGCAACGGCATCCCATATGCGACGTCCAGGAGCAGCAGGTGTTCCGGCGGGGCGACGCCAAACCCCTGTCCGTCGGGGCACCGGAGCGCATCCCGTATCACCCCCGGCGCTATATCGTGGCGGCCGACCTGCCGGAGCGCGGCGACCATCCGCCGTACCTGCTCCCAGAGAAAGCTGTGGCCGGTCACGTCAACCATCGTGATGTCGTCGCCTGTCACCGTCACCCCTGTTATCTCTCTGACAGGCGGGCGGTCGTCCAGCCGGGCGAACGCCGAAAAATCATGGCTGCCCTCGAAAAAACGGGCGGCCTGCCGCATGGCAGCCAGGTCGTAGCCCTCCCCGGGGAGATAGTACCGGTAGCTTTTCCATTGTGCATGCCGCGGCCTGAAATCGTCGTCCACCACGGCGTAGCGGCAGGGCCATATGTTTTCGAGCCCGTATACGAGGCCGTTGGCCACCGATTTTGGAGCCATGTCGGTGGTGAATGCGACAATGTTGCCGGCCGCGCTGACACCTGCATCGGTCCGCGAGGCCATCTGGACACGAGCCCCGGCGGCGCTCTCGATGGCATGCATCTCCCGCAACCTTTCTATGATGGCGCCCTCCACCGTCACAATGGCGGGCTGTCGGGCCGACCCATGAAAACGGGTGCCGTCGTAGGCGACACGAAACGCCAGGCGGTGTGTCAT
>Ga0207797_1000264_pt1 | contig 39897 bp, 39 predicted proteins | sample PRCRCaboRojoPR_6_FD_187275 | JGI IMG/M metagenome (GOLD analysis project Ga0207797, IMG submission 187275) | Marine sediment microbial community from Cabo Rojo, Puerto Rico - PR CR 10% Liquid 1 (SPAdes) | ecosystem: Environmental > Aquatic > Marine > Coastal > Sediment | place: Cabo Rojo, Puerto... | reverse complement strand
CAGGGCCCACGGTGACCCCGGGACCGTCGCCCACGCCCGGCCCGTCGCCCACACTGGCTCCACCCGTGCGTGTCATCGTCTACTACGACAAGAACAACAACGGACACCCGGAGCCGGACGAGGGCATCGTTGGCGCTACGGTGCTGCTTCTCGACGTGTCCACAAACAAACCCGTCGCCTTTGCCCAGACCGATGAATCGGGATTCGCCGAGATCAGCATACCCGTGACTACATCGACTTTCCAGGACTTCCGGGTATCTGTGCCGTTCCTGGGTTTCTCGAAGCGTGCAGCGGCTGGCCAGCGTATCGAGGTAGAGGTCGAGGCTCAGCGCCTGCCCGGGCTGATCCCGTAGGGGAGTAGTCACTATGTCCAACGTCAATATCCCACCTGACATCGCTGCCATCTTCGAGGACTGGTGGGATGAGGAGCTTCTGAAGCAGTTTGGCAACACGGCTCCGTCACCCGCAGATGAGGCCGCCTACATCCAGGACGTGCTCGATCAGGGCGTGCTCGATATTCCCATGGCTGACGGCAGCGTTGTCACCGTCGTGGCAGACGGCAGTGTCGACCTTGATGCGCAGAGCAGGCCGAAGGGCGACATGGACCTGGGAGAGAGCAGTGGCAGTTCGCTGAGTGATATTCCTATCTGGCAGATCGCCTTGTTTGGCGTCGCCGCCCTGTTCATCTTCTGGCCCCTTATCGGCAGGCCGATCAAGAACACCTTAGGGCGGATAGTCGACGGCTCCAACAAGAACGGCGCCGACGAGGTCTCCGTCGAGATTGAGCTCCCGGAGGGCATCGACTCGCTGGTTAAGTCCGGCGACGTGAAGGCCCCTCTGGTCACCCCGCGGACACTGGAGATCCGCCCCAATGGCGTAGCCAGTGCAACGACCTTCATCGTTGTGCCGGTCGAGGTCGAGGAGGCTGACTGGCCGTGTCCAACCAAGAAGTTCAAGGGTCAGCCGGCAGCCTGTTGGGTCTTCGGTACGGTGGTCAACTACCTCGTCGGTATCCCCAATGACGCGGGCTCCGCAGCCGTGTTCGAGGATCTCCAACAGAGCGGCGGGAGCGTGCAGATGCGGATGAGCACGGAGAAGGTCATGCGCTTCACCGTGGACAGAGTGCAGCAGATCGAACGCCACCAGACCGAGGCCCTGGGCCAGCATCACTTCGGGCTGACGCTGGTTGGCCTGGGTGGAGACGGAGCTCAACGATACGTTGCCCAGGCGAGCTACGTTCCGCAGGAGCTCGCCTTCAGCGACCAAGCACCCGAGGACTGGGCAGCCCCCGAAGGCTCCCTGGCAAGCGAGGAGGAGCACCAGCAGCCCACCACAGAGAGCCAGGACGACGAAGAGGTCGCGGGTCTGCATGCCACGCTCAGCCCGACCGCTGAGGTGGAACGTGCGGAAGCGTCCCCTGCGCCCACAGAGGGGAGAAGGGAAGAAACAACCGCTACCGTGGAGGTGTGGGCCGGCCCAACGCCGGAAGGCATTGAGCGGGAAGAGGATGTAGCAGAAACGCCTCCCACAGCCACCACAGTGCCGCACGTGAGCAGTGAAGAGGACGAGACGCCAGACGTAACGCACAGCGTCACACTGGGCGAACGCGTGGAGCTGTCGGATAGGGTTAGCATCGTGCCCGTGGGGCTGAAGAGCGAAGGCGATGGGAGCCTTCTGACAGTCAGGCTGGAGAATCGAGGGTCTTTGCCTTACACGCCCAGCTGGGCAGTGCGAGCAGAGACAGCCGACGGGGAGGTGGTTACGAACGGCATCACTCAAGAGGGAGATCGGGTCACCATCAAGGCGTCCGCACCAGCATCGGTGTGGATCATCAAGACATCTAAACAACTGATTCAAGTCCATACACAAACTGGAGGTGGTTCATCGTGATCGGCAAGATGAGGCAGAGGCTCAGCAGCGTGGTACGAGGGGAGAAGGCCCAGAAGGTTGTGGGCTTCGTGAAGACATATGGGCCGATGACGGCCCTTAACCTCGCCGCGGTCGTCGGGGTGGTCCTGCTCAGTCCTATGACGGTTCTGGCGGATAGCGGGCTGTCATGGGGAAACATCTACGAGCAAGCCAAGATCATCGGGGGATTCCTTGCTGCTTTAGGGCTGGTTGGCGTTGCCCTTCGACGGCTTGGCGGTCCCATCGCGGAGGCGGTCCCCTTCCTGGCAAGCGATCAGTTTATCATCAGCGCCTTCATCGGGGCCATCATTCTGCTGAACGTCACGTCCATCGTGTCGTTTATGGGACTGCCGGCTCCAGGGAGCTAGAGCGCGTTGGCCTCTCACGGGGCTGTCTCGCGCGGAGGCAGCCCCTGGTGAGGTAAGCAATCGGCCACGAGGAAAGGGTATTCGCCATGTACAAAATGCCGGCCGAGGTCATCAACGCAGATCGCCCCGTCATCATGGGGCTTTCAATGCTTCAGATCCTGGGATTGATGGGCGGCATGGTGGTCGGGGATAGGATCGGGAACTCGACCATCATTCAGATCATCTTCGCCGCACTGGGTCTAGGCGTGCTCCGACGCGGAAAAGGACTCTATATCGCCGAAAACGTCTTCTACTTCGTCTATTGGTTCGTGGCTACACGCTTCGATCTGGACGACGGCCTGCTAGATCCTGATGCCCTCTACGACTCCAGCAGAAACACGACGAGCAGCGCGACGTACGTTGTGCGATCCCCCGATGGCTCGAAGATGGTGGTCCGTCGCTAGAGGCAGGTAAGGCATGGCAGCGGTTTTCAGGTTATCGTCGCTCGACTTCACGCAGATGGAATACGGCTCCATCCTGGCGCTCCTCGACAAGTGGCGTGAGATATGGTCCGCCGTGGACACCAAGCGAATGAGACTCGTGACCCGCACGACACCACTTTCGATGGACCAGCCGATCACACACGCCCGCCGCCGAAAAGCCGAGGCGGAAGATAAGCTGGCAGCGGATCACCTTCACTCCTACGCCGGCATGCTCAGCCAGGCAGCTTCACCACGGGCGATGTTTGGCTATGAGCACTACCTAGTGCTGCCGACGTTTGACAGACACAGCGAGGCTCAGGCGATCTTCAAGCAATGGGTGTCAGGAATGGGGCTGAATGGCGCTCCCGTATCCGATCTGCCTTGCTTTCTCCCGACACGCTACCGGAGCGATGAGAATCCCACCATGCTTGTGCCGACAGTCAGCGGCTACCCACTTCTTTCAGTCCTCGTCTCCTACGACATCACAGGCGAGTGGAGCCACAACGTGCTGCTGGAGATACTCCGCCGGCCGGGGATCGCTTTATCCATCGACATCAAGACCCACCGGCGCGGGGAAGCCTTCAAGCGCCTCGATAAGGTCCAAGCCGTGCAGGAGGGCCTGATAACGCAGTTTGGGGCCAAGGCCGCCCTCCAGCGCCAACACACTGCTTACCAGCAGTTGATGGGAGGCATCAGCGCCGGCGATGCCTTGCACCAGGTGTGTATCGGCGTCCTTGTGGCCGGTCGCACTCAGGACGAGCTCCGGCAGCGTGAGGAGGACGTGAAGTCGGATGGAGCAGGAAGCCTCAGCTTCCGCCGCTTGGACGGCAAGATGGCAGACGCCTTCCGGATGTTCTTCACGTCTCAGAAGGGGGACGTCCCTGGCCGATTGTATCGGAATATGACCAGCAAGGGGATGGCCGTCGTCTCCGGGGCGTTGGGAACAAGGGGGCGCAACGAGACTAAGGGCGTCCTCTGGGGCTTCTCAGGAAGCTCTCCGTTCTTCTGGGATGGCTTTGGACCCGACATCAACGAGCCCAACCACGCCGTCATCCTGGGGCAAACAGGCAGCGGCAAGACGACGTCCATCTTCTCCGTTGCCCTCCGTGAGATGAACCTACGGGACACGCAGGTGATCGTGATGGAGCCGATGGGCAACTGTCTGCGGCTCGTCGGTGCTGTCGGTGACGAAAGAGCGTCATACAATCCGCTCCGCCTGGCCGAGCTCCAGATCAACCCCATCGAGATGATCTACGACAACCTGGCAGAACAGAAGGCGCACCTCTCCATCATCGTCCCTCTCCTCTTGGGCCGGGCAGGAGAGAGGCTCAGCGAGGCCGAGCAGGCTGCCGTTGAGCGGGCCGCTGGCCTCATCTACGAGGGCGTTACCCCAGACACATCCCCCGTCAACCAGCCGCGCATTGAAACCCTGGTCTGGGCGCTGCAGAACTCCGGGGCAAAGCCGCGCATCGCCGAGGCAAGTGAGTGGTTGGGAGAGCTTCTGGAGGAGCGGTATGTACGTGGAGCCCTGGGCGACGTCTTCAACACGCCCACCGTGAACGACTGGCGGCTGCACCAGGACCTCGTAGCCTTCGACTTCCAGGGCATTCCCGACGAGCAGGGGCTCCGCAGCATGCTCTACTACCTCGTACTCTCCACCATTCACCGAGAGGCCTACCGGCAGAAGCGGAAGCGACGCCGCTTGGTGATTATCGACGAGTTCCGCGTGCTGTCAGAGCACCCGACGTTGGCCAACAAGGTGGCCGAGATGTTCAAGACGTTCCGTACGCTGGGCGTCGGTGTATGGGCCCTGGAGCAGGACCTGGTCACCTTCATCGGCGCCGGCCGTGTGGGAGCCAACCTGGAGAACACCAAGGCTGGCATCCACATCATAGATAACTCCACGGTCCAGGTGATCCTGGCTCAACGCGCAGTGCAAGGCGAGACAATGCTCCCTGAGATCCTGCCTCAGCTGACGCCCGACCACGTCAGCATGGTCACCTCCCTGGCTCCGTTCAAGACCGATCGGGACAAAGGCCGGGGGTTGGTCGTCCTGTCCAACGCTGTCTACCCGATCAAGTTCTACCTGACGCCGCACGAGTTGTCCGTGCTGGGAGGGACATAGCCGTGAGGAAACCTTTGGCCACCGCACTGGCCCTGAGCATCCTGCTTGTGTTGTCCGCAGCCCTGCTGGCCGGCTGCGGGCCCGCTGCACAGCCCAGCGGCGCCCCGGGAGAGACACTGGGCGACGGTATCAACCCGGGAGCCTATATCAATCTGGGCCCGGTGCGGGGTCTGCAGGTTATGGGCATCCGTCAGCACGAAGGAACTACACCTACAGTCGCCTACACCGCCACTTTCTCCGTTGAGTCCCCCCACGAGGGCGTCTGGGAGGACTCACTGGGCAAAGCGGAGCGCATCCATTTCGACGGAGAGATCGCGCAGCATCTACAGAACACGGTCTATCGGCTTCCCTGGCAAGCGGGAGAAGATGGATCTCTCAGCATCAACGAGGTCCTGACGGAGGCCGTAAGCCCGCCTCGACCGCACCAATATGTCGGTCAATGGCACCTGAACGGAGGGCCTGTGGGGTTTGAGCTTTCCATTGCCTCGCTGGACGGGATACAAGCAGTCGGGTTTTTGTTTCCCAAGTCATTGTATCAGGGGGACCTGAATGATCTTCCCCCCGGCATCAATCAATGGTACTGGCAAGTGGTCTACGCCTCACCAGCGAAGACACAGACCACAAGCGAATCAAGGACGACATCAACAACGTCTGAGGTTTCAGCGCCTACGCCAACGGGAGTCCCCTCGGGATATGGCGAGGAGACGATACTGCCGGATAGCGCGGATGACGATCCAGACGGTGACGGCCTGGACAACGCCTCGGAGTACGAAGAGGGTACGGATCCTCACAACTCTGACATCGACGGGGATGGATTGAGTGACGGTTAGGAGATGGATGGAGCTACGGATACTACTGTTCCACCAATCTGGGGGCCCCGCTGCCCCCAACCACGTCATCTACTTGCCGAGGCTTATTCGGCGTCAGGGGCACGAACTGGGTGACGCGCTCGACGCCCGGGAGGGCTGGCCTCCGCCGGTGGATGGACGCCTACCCGTTTCTGCAGTAGGGGCAAGCGTGCTGCCTGGAGATGCTAAGAGAGCACGGCATCCGCCCAGAAACCAGAGCAAATGGCTACATTCGTGGGATAGCACAGTACATCCTATCCATGACGAGGAGGAGATCGCCGCATGAGCATGCTCAAGACGATACTGCAAGGCAATAATGACCAGCCGGATGACCTCAACGCGTCGGTGCGAAAGATGAGGCTCTTGCTGGCTGCCTGGTTGCGTCAGCGGCTGAAGCATTTGGCCCGGGACGATGAGGGTGACATGCCGGCAACGGCACTACCTGACCTAGCGGGATCGTCGGATCTGGGAGGCGGAGAGGACATTTGGGGCTAGGACGGTCCGCGAGGAGTCGTTGATGGCAGAGAAATGGTGGAGACTTCGGTGGGACGATGCCGGGCGCTCCTTGAATCGCGCCAGGTCGTTCCTGGATGAGATGATTGAGGCGAGCGATCTAGACGTGGTGTGGATCAAGATGCAGGATGATCTGGCACTGGTGGTCCAGGTCGAGCCGCACGCAGAAGCGATCCTATACGAGGGCCTCGGACAGCGGTTGCCCGGAGCCCGGATCGTGTCCGAGTCAGCATCCAACGTCTCTGCATATACCGTGGATCTCGCTCACGCCTATGTCGCCACGGGTCCAGTGCCCGAGGAGCCGGTTTTCCCCCAAGGGCTGCTCGATCTCGCCGTCGGCACCGCTTCTGCCCACCTGTCGTGGCGGAACGGTGTGTTCAGCTGCAGTCTCTTTGCCGACGAGGAGATCGACGCGGAGGCCCTGCAGGCTCGCTGGCCAGGATGCCGCACGTGGCCTCAGTGGGCGAAGGGTATCGTTGGGATGGTCAAGAAGCCGAGGGTCCCATCGTCGCGGATGATGGCCCTCCCCTCCTCACAGGACTTCACGATGCTTGCTTCTCGCAAGACGGAGGCCCGGACGTTTTCAAGAGCGCATTCGACCGGAACCCTCTTGCTGGGCAGCGACGTCCAGGGCCAGCCCCTGCGGCTCCCGGCCCCCGGTGCCCGTCTGCTGTGGGTTGGCTCCCCTCAGCGCGTCGACAATGTCTTTGGATGGATGGCACAACGATGGCCAGGGCGTGTCGTCGTGTTCGATGCCGACGTCCGCAGCGTAAACAAAGCCTGGCAGGATGTGAGTGATGCTGTGCTGATCGACTGGCGCACCCCGGGGCGATCCGGGCACATCAACCCTCTCATGCGTCTACCCGACGAGGCTACGAGCGCATACAGCGAGCGCGTCAGTGCGTGGCTTCAGAGCCTTGGGATCAACGCGCAGGTCCTGGGCGCTCGGGTGTGGGAAGGCTTCCTGGCTCTCCTGCGGCTGACGGCAGAGGGAGAGGGTATGCTGCAGCCCCCTGCGCTGCTGTCGACGCTTCAGGCCGGCAATGCGGGAGATGTGTTGAGAGCATTCAACGGCCTCGTGGGAAAGCTGTCAGGAGCCGAGCGAGTGGCCCTCGAGAGCGTGGCATGGGACCGCGAGCAGCAATGCCTGGCCCCAGCCAGGGAAATCCTGAAGCAGGTTTTCGACATCGCAGAGATGGTGCTCTGGTTTCCAGAGTATCTGCCCTCAGAGCGATTGCGGGAGGCGCGGTGGATTATTGTCCGTGTGCCACGTCGGCGAAAAGGCCAGCGGCTCTACTGGCGGGCGATGATGCCCCTATTCGAAGCGCTCTACGGGAACGACCCCGATACGCTAGTTTTGACGCTCAACGCATCAGCGGTCGGTGGAGAGACCATCGAGTGGAAAGGAGAGACCTCGGTGGTTAGTTGGGGCCCTTCGATAGAGGCAGCGATGGGCAAGGTGACATTGCCGCCCGACTTGGATGTCATAGCTGGCGCGCAGGCGAACACCGGCCGTTTTGCATCTTCCCTCGGCGTGTCCAGGGCCACTCTAGCCGCTCAGAGTATCTATCAAGCTGAATCTCGCCTCGGTGGCGACACTGGGAGTGTTGAACTGCGGCTGCCGAGGTCAGAGGAACGAGTGGTAGCAAAGGAATCCCCCTGGTGCGTAGAAGACAGTGCTATCCCTACGCCGACCACGGTGATGGGCGCACCGGAGGATGCTGAACGCGCCGTTGCCGCTCTGCTGAAAGACTCTCTGACGTCTGGCGATCGCGTCATCGTGATCGGGAAGCGGGACGTCTGGGGATCTCTGAGGAGCGCATTCGGAGAGCAGTTCACGTATTTGCCTGCCAGCGAGTTGCCGATGCTCAACCCCCTGGATCGACGGCGAGACGTGTTCGCCTGGATATGGTGGGGGAAAGGACTGGGCATACCCCCCGAGGTGCTCCAACGCGCCTATCGCGACGGTATCAACACGGTTCAGAGTTTGCTACGCTACGCCAGGCGCGAGGCCGACGAGGACCTGGCGGACAGCTCAGCGGTCGCGGTGCTCCAGGACGTGTGCAGCACGGGGCTGTTCGGTGTCGGCGAGTCTGATCCTGTCGATTGGCTCGCTGAAGCCCCCTGGCTCGCTGTTGAGTCAGTCAATGCTGCCCTGACTCGGGCATTGGTGATGGGAGGGTTGGAAGCTGGCGCTCGGATTGTGCTCTACGACGCGCCCGGTGTCGGTCGGAAGGATCTGCCAGCCTTGCGCCGAGGCCATTCTCTCGTCTATCCCACCGCAAGGTGGATCAACAACGTGCTGGTCACGCGCACTAGCAATGGCCTAATGCGGGACCTTCCCCCCGCAGTCCAAAAGGCGGTCCGATCTCTTGATGACGAAGAGAGCTATCTATACCAGCGTGGGGTTGATCGAGGCCGCCGCATCACGCTGGCGGTGTAGACGATGTTGACCAAGGAGACACACCACGAGATCGCCGTGATCGTGCGAGCTATGAGCCTGGTCGCGGGTGGGGCATTGCTGTCTGGCTGGACGTCGTGGGTTGTCTTGCCCGCCGTGCCGGCGCTGCTACTCGGAGTCTGGGACCTGAGAGTGGGACTCGGTGTAGGCGCTTTGTTGGAAATGGTAGCCCTGCACAGACACGGAGCACTCGCTTTCGTGATTATGTTGAGCGTGGTGCTCCTATGGTCTGAGTATTCTCTCTTTCGGGCTCTTGCGGGGCTGCTATTGGTCGTGGCTGGCTGGTTGGCTCGGGAGCAGACAGCGGCCCTTTCAACAGCGTGGCTTGCAGGCGGCGTCACGCTCATACCTGTACTTGTGGAGGTCAGCCCATGGAAGGAAAAGTAGGCCAGTCGAATGCCCGCGGCGACGTACACAGGTCACAGGTGACCAGGGAAGATTCTGGGCAGGCGATGGCGGAGTTTGCCCTCATACTCCCTCTCCTGCTCCTGGTACTCCTGGGTGTAGTCGAGTTCGGGATGGTTTTTGCCGAGTACATCTTCCTGCAGGTGGCCAACGACCACGTGGCTCAAGGAGCTGCAAGGCTTGGGGGGAATGTCCCGGAACTGGCAACGGTAGAGAACAACAGCTACATCGCGTGGATGGACCCCAGCCAGGCACGCTTCACCGTTGATACGTTGGAGCCCAATGGCACAGTGGCCTGTGACGGCACGTCCAACACCTGCCGGTGTGAATACGGAGATTTCGTTCGTGTCACGGCAGAATACGACACCGCTCTGCACATTCTACTCTTCCATGCTGACCTAACACTGGAGGTCCAGGACTCGCTATTCTGCTGGCGCGGAGGTGCGCCGTGATCTGGAGGGGCACCAGTACAGAGGATAAGGGGCAGGTCGTCGTCATGATGTCGGTCGGGATGGTGGCTGTGGTAGCGGTACTGCTCTTGGTCCTTAATGCTGCGGTCACCCTGCTGTCATATCGAGCGCTCACCCGCACAGCGGAACATGCTGCTACGGCGGCTCTGCGCAGCTTCGAGGCCGGGCTGCAGCAGGTAGATCAGGCCAAGGCCCAAGAAGAGGCTGAGAAAGTGTTGGCCATCGAGCTTGGCAACGTACGGTTCATGAAGGAGACCCCAGCCCAGGTCGCGTCGACACTAGACTTGACAGTCCACAATCCCTCTGGTGACACAGTCGTGGTCAATGGGCAGACCTACCACGGTCCGGTTGTCGAAGTCTCCCTAGACGCGCATCTCTGTCCCCCCGTCTGGTCTTGCATCCCTGTGGAAGGCTATGGAATGACGTCGCTGGAGACGACGCATCAGTCGATCGAGACCGCGACACCGGTATCGCGGGAGCTCATCGAGGTTACGCCAACGCCGGAATAACCACGCAACCAAAAGGAGACAATGGTATGAAACTCACTCGCTCGATCTCAGTAGCTCGCACAGTCCGTTGGGTATTGGTATTACTGGCCATCCTCGCCATCGTTGTAGCCGTTTACCTCTGGATGCAGCAGGTGAAACTAGAACAGGCTTGGCGCTACAAGAGCGACCTCCCGACATTCCATCAGGTTACTGAGGGGAATCTGGAGAAGTTCTATGTCCCTGTCAACCGCAAGTTCGATGCAATGACGGACAAAAGCAACGTCGTGGGTAAATGGACACTGCACCCGGTTGGAAGCGGCGAGTTGGTTCACCCATCACAACTGACGAGCTCGTCCCCGGACCGGTTTCGGTTCGACGGATCCGGAGAGTCGTTGCCCGAGGGCCTGCATGGGTACTACATGAGTGCTCCTGAGGTGGTGCTGGGCAAGGTTACGCACAATGAATACCTCTCGCTGTCGATGGTGGATCGGATGGGAGACGAGTTAATCGTTCTCTTCAGCAAGGCTCGCATTCTAGAGAAGACGGAGGGTGGGATCTTCCTCGGTCTGACAATGGACCAGATTGCAGCCATCGAGGGTCTCCAAGACGAGGTGACGGACGACAGGGAGACTGAGCTGGATGATGAGAGCACCTTCGATGGCCCATTACGGCTGGTCTGGACCATCACGCAGGACGCCAACCCAGAGCTCCCGCCGCTGGCTGTGTTCGATATGGAACTCACCGAAGATACGCTGAGCTCAAGGAAGGGTCAATGAGGCGAGCGGTACTCTTGGGCAGGTTCCCTGCTGCTGTCCGCACGCGCCTCATCAATGAGTATGGCGTGAGATTGATCCTCGATGACGATGATCTGCGAGAATACATGATCCCCACGTTGGATGCCCGGCACTACGACCTGGTGATCGTGGACCAACGCCTGCCCAGGGCCGAACGCATCGCCGCGGTCACGGAGAAGATGGGGCGCACGGCGGTGCAGGTGAATCCCGCCCGGGGCGCCGACGGCGTCATCAAGCAAGTAGCGTTCACCACGGGCTGGGGCGTCGGAGGGCGGACCGTCTTTGTAGTGGTGACATCCACGAAGGGCGGCGTAGGCAAGACGACCACGGCCGGGGCCCTAGCTTCTCTACTGTCCGACGAGGGCTTCTCTGTCCTGACGGTTGACGACAACCCTCATCAGTACAACCTGGTGCGGTTCCTGACCGACGACGAGGTCAACATCATGCCGGCAGAGGACATCAAAGAAGCACAGGTACAGAGGAACCTGGTCAAGGTAGCAGATCGCATTCACCTGCTCGCTCCGGAGCCTTACTTGGACGGCAGTGGGGTGACGCTTAGTACAGCCCACGCCTTCTGGCACGAGGTTCGGCGGATGACCTACGACTATGTGGTGGTGGATACGTCCCCGTCGATCCCCACGCCCGAGAACCCCGGGGATTGGATGGAGGTCTACCTGACCTACGCCTTGCTCACAGGAAGGCACCCGGCGGTCTACGTGGTGCCCTTCACCCCGGTGGAGTGGGGGCACGAAGGGTTAGCACGGACACGGCGCGTGCTCCGCACCTGGGATCAGATGGACTGGATGCTGCCCGTGGTAACGGGCACTTCACGGGAGCATGTCTTGGAGAACATCCCGACCTGGTTACAGAAGAACGGTTGGCACGATCGGATAGTCGCCGTTCCATATTCACGCGGCATACAGACTAACCCACGGATCGCACATCTACAGGAAGGCGGCGCCTTCCGCGATCCCAAGAGGCCGTACCGGCCTCTCACGCAGAAGGTGATGCTCCTGGCGAACCGGCGACAGGAGTGCCTTATCAGGGGCAACGGTCACCGGTAGAGTATCTGGAAACCGTTACCAGATAGGAGATCAAGGATGAGGCGAGCTGTCTACAATGCCGCACGGTTGCTGAGCGAGAAGGTGGCCGACGGCGATCTAGCTCCGTCAGCTGTCAATCCTTTCCGGCACACAAAGGCTGAACGCAATGAGGTGGGTCGCCTCCTAAGAGAGTGGATTCAGAACGGTATGTTGGGTCACGATGTGACGATGGCAGATCTGTCCAAGCTGACCTCGATGCTCGTGGGGCTTGGACCGCTGGATCAGCTAGTCCGCGATCCGTCGGTGATCTCCATTCAGGTGCAGGGCCACGACAATGTCCTGGCACAGCGGAGCGGTGTCTGGCAGAAGACGGATGTGGGGTGGGAGTCATCCGATGACCTCAAGGTCTTCGGTGAGGCGCTGGCTGCCCGCTCCGGCGAGGAGCTGACGCCATCACGGCCCGTCTGTCAGGCCTCTTTTCAGGAGCCGCCCGGACGCATCCAGATCGACGGAACCGCACGCAACGAATCCAGCCTGACAATTCACATCAGGCTGGGCCGTAAAGACCCGATCACCTTGATGGATATGAGGGCAGGGGGAAGCCTGTCCAGCGAGATGTACGAGTTTATGGCGGCGGCCGCCAAGCGCAAGATCGGCGTGTTGGTAGTCGGCGTCCCTGGCACGGGGAAGACGACGCTCCTGGAGGCGTGGGTGGCGCACTGGCCCGCGCAACCGGCGGTGGCTCTCGACGACCGCTCGGAGTTCTACCCGCAACACGCACAGACCGTCGTCTACGATGTGCCCGCCGAGCGTCTCGCAGAAGCGTGCGCGCACGCTTTGCGAAAGAACGTTGACCGGTTGCTGGTGGCCGAGGTCCGCGGCAATGAGGCCGCTGAGATGCTCCGTTACTCAGCCTCAATGCCGATTTGGACGACACTGCACGCCAATGTTAGCAACGCAGTGGCCCGATTGATGGGGCTCTGCAAGGCTGAGGGATCGCCGTATGCGAACGTCTCGGCGGAACTGCTACGTGAGCTCATTGCCATTAGTTTCCCGCTAATCGTAGAGACTGAGAAGTTGGTGATCGGCGGGCAGGCGATCTTCTTCGTCTCTCAGATCGCCCATCTGTCTTCTGATGGCAAGCCGCGCCCCTTGTTCAAAGCCGAGGTCCGGGGAGGGCAGATCAGCTTCGTCAAGCTGGGTGAACCCGATGAATTCCTGGAACAGCACCCACGACGCATCTTCGGCGGCGTCGGGCTGCCTGGACTCGATACGATGGCTGAACTTGTCGAGAACAAACCGCAGCTCGCACTGGCCGGCATCGCGGAGATGTTGAGCGTGCTACCACGAGACGAGCGAGTGCTGGGGTTGATGAAGCGATTAGTCCGGGAGAACGAGGATATTCGCACCATGATCCGAATGGCCATCAGGGATCAGCAGCAGGCAATCCGAGAGGCCATCGAAGCCAAGGGATGGTCACGGGCCCTCAAGTTGTTGGAACAGGCGAGATCGAATCCTTTGATGAAGGCCATCGGAGGAGAGGTCTCCACCCTACAGCTGTCCAACCTGACTAGCGAGGACTTGAAGCGTAGGCTCCAGAACACGGAGGCTGTGGAGGAGGTCCTGGAGATGACGACGGAATCAGAGCGTATCCTGGCTCTACTGGGAGCGATGGAGCGTGTGGAGGCGCATCCCGACCACTTCGATGGGAAGCCAATGCAGCTTCAGCAACGACTAGACACGATAGATCCATCGGAGGCGCTTCACCTCCGTGGCTTGGGATCTGAGGAGGAATGACGATGGGACTAGATCTGGCCCTTGGTCACTGGGCACCGCATTACCTGAGCAGTGCAGCAGCAGTCTTGCTTGTCATTGCCGCACTACCACTCTTCGACGATACGATGATCTTCAAAAAGTGGTACCGGAGAGCTCTCGTCCTTGGGAGCGTTGCTCTAGCATCAGGTTTGGCAATCTCGGTGGTTATGTCGAGCCCCTATGCGCTGGTGGGGATTGCGTTGATCGCGGCTGTGGTCCTCGCCTGGAAAGGGGCCCAGGTCAGGGCGCGGGGGAAGCTGGCCGATGAGGCTCTGGAGTTTCTACACGGCCTAATCTCCGTCATGAGTGCAGATCGAGGTCTGCGCGAGGCGCTGCGAACCATCGCTCAGGACCCGGACTTCCGCACAGCCTATCCCCGGATGACGGAGACAGCACGCGAGATCGTTGCCTCGATGCAGACGGGCACGCCGCTGTCAGAGGCCCTCACCACCGTAGCTGAAGAAGCAGGTGAAAGTCGCCCGGTCTGGCGGCAGATGGCCACCATTGCCCGGATCGCCGAGCAGGGTGATGGACGTGCTGGAATCGAGGAGCAAGCGGATGCCCTGGAGGTCTCCTGGGAGATCCTGTTCGACGTTCAATCTGTCAACCAGAAGCTACGACAGGAAATGAGTTCGATGCAGATGGCAAAGTTTGTTTTTACGCTGGTCCTTCCGGGGCTAAACATCTTCATGTTCTTCATGATCGACGGGTATCAGGCGGCATTCTTCAATTCAATCATCGGCAAGCTCGTCTTGGCTATTGAGGCCTTTGCTATTGTCGGGATCTATACCATATTCAGCCGCCTACAGAGACTTCCGGAGGTACGCCTGTGAACGTGTTTGATGTCATCGCCTTCGACGTTCCCCCTGTACCCAACGTTGCCGTTCCGCTGATGTTCCTGGTGGGAGCCATGTCACTCACGACAGCCGCGGTGGACCCGGCAGCCGTAGCCGGACAGTTGCTGAGGACTGAAGCAATGTTCCAGGCCGCAGCGGGCGTCGTCCGACAACGAAGGGTAGGGCGGTCGACAGTCTTCCTTGTGTCATTGGTGGGCCTTGTCACCGGCCTGGCCGTTGGTGCATTGTCAAGCCTCTGGGTGGGATTGCAGGGCTGGTTCATTGGCGTGGCTCTGTCTCTCGTGGGTGTGTTTTTGCCCCCTCGCATGTTCGACAATGGCTGGCGCGTCAATCTGGTGCAGCAGATCAACAACGAGTGCCTGGGGCTTCTTCAGATGGTCTACGTACTCTCTGGCGTAGGGGGTAAGCCGGTTGACCAGGCCGTGAGAACTTTCGCGCAGACCTGGCGTGACCGGTCGGTGTTGGCACGGATTCTCGGGGAATGCCCGCCGACCGAGAGCCCGGTGGACTTCCTGGCAGCACTGGATATGCCCGGACAGCAGGTCAACATGGCCGTCCTAACCTTGCGGCAAGCCAAGACACTGGAAGGGGAGAAACGCGAGCGAACGCTGGCCCAGCGCGTAAAGGCTGGCATAGCAACCCTCAAACACGATATGGAGGATCTGGCCAGGCGTCGGACGAATATGGCCATCATCGTGGGAGTTGTGATCCTGCTGCCCACGCTGATGATCGCTATTCTGGCCCCACCCCTGATGCAGGTGATCCAACAGTTCTCGGCACGCGGGACTCTTATCCCTTAGAACAAGGAGACAAGAATGACAGGAAGATCATTGAATCACTTCATAACGCTGGTCGTCGTTGGCTTGATCTTGGCAATGAGCGCCACAGTCACCCTCGCGGAGGAGGGCGGCAGCGGACCGGCGGTTGGCGATGTCGCCTTCCAGGATGGATTCGAGGACTGGCATGACGCCAATCAGCGAGTGGAGAACGATTGGGAGACCTGGAACTTGCACGACTGTCAGATCGAGAACGTGCAAGGGGACTTCGACGCGCTCTGTGGGGTGCCGGAGTACAAACAGGCTAACCCTATGGATGCGTACCCGTACCGCAAGCACTCAGGGCAGAACGCTCAGCAGTATTTCACTCCTCATCGAGGCCACCATGCAGGCGTCTGGCGGCGGTTTGAGGCAGAGGCAGGCGCAGTCATCGAGGTCCACGCCTGGGGTGAAGCCTGGTCGTCAGACGACAACGATCCCCACGCCTACGACGCGGCTCAGGAAGTCCGAATGCAGATCGGGGTCGATCCTAACGGCGGCTCTAATCCTGCCAGCCCCTCTGTCGTCTGGGGCGAGCCCGCGAACCCCCCGAATGAATGGCAGAAAGTGCCTCCAGTGGAAGTCACCGTAGGAGACACCGGACAGGTCTCGGTCTTCCTGTCCTCTAACCCGAAGTACACGCTAGCTCACAATGACATCTACTGGGACGACGTGTCTGCCGTATACAAGTCTGTGACCCCGAACCTGCCGGATGCTGAGAGCGAAGAACCAGAGGCGAGCGGAGGTGATGGGGCGAGCAGCGATAACTCATCTGGCAGCGGCTCCACCTCTACGGAGGAATCTGTCCCAGCACCAGATCCGATCCTGGAAGGGATGGTCGAGGATCAGAAAGGCAGCGGGCATCCGGGACAGGCCGGTGACGCACGCCGGTTGTGGGTGCCGTTGTTTGCTGTGGTTATCGGTGCCTACTACTTCGTACCACACAGGCGGGTTCGACGGGTGGCGTGTCGGCGAGGCAACGGTAGGCCGAATCACAGAAGTGGCGAGGCGAGGTGACAATGACCTCACCGTTATCCCCGCAGATATTGGCGCTGCGAGCGCCGCTAGCCGCCTACGCGAGAGCAGAAGCAGCGGCAGAGGAGGCCAAGCGATCCTACCTTGCTGCCAAGAATGCCTTCGACTCCTATCGAACGTCACTGGATGACGAGGCTGACATCAGCGATGACTCGCTGGCGCGGATGCTGCGCGATGAGCTGGCGTCACGCCGCGATACTCAGCAGCGTGCCGAGAAGCAAATGGCTGAAGCTGCGGCCTGGGTGCGTTCGGTCCTCGTTGAGGCATCCCAGGCGGTCGGTGAGGAAGACGGAGCCCAAGCCGAAGTCCCTCCCTCTACTCCCGAAGCCCAAGCAGACGTACAACACGATGGGCCCAGGAGAGAAGCCTCCCCACAGCCAGAGGGACAGGATGAAGCAGCAGCCGATCAACCGGAGGATCCGGAGAACCGGGAGGAGAGGGTTGTGGCACCTCCCGTGGAGGAAGCAGCGGGAGACAACCCGCTGGAGGCGTTGTTGCGCGAGGAAGACAACCCACAACCTGCCCCCTCGCCCACACAAGCGCGGTATGAGCCCGAGCCAGATCCTCCGGCAGCGGACTCCGGGAGGCCCGCCGAAGAGACTACAACGGATGACAAGGACTGCGAGGACGACGCGGATCTAACCTTTGAGGCACTACTGCGCGGGGAAGGCGAAGTGTCCTCTCCAGCTCGAGCCGAACAAGCACAACGTCAGAAACCAGCAGCGCCGTATGAGCCATCTTCCGAGCCTCCCGCCGAGCCCTCCGATAGCAAACAGTCCTCCGATACAGGATCATCGGGGGAGTCATCGGCAGATTCCACCCCTGCAAGCAGCGGCGAAGACAGTCGGCTGTGGGCCGACATACTCTCGGAGGAAGGAGAGGAAGATCTGCTGCCTCAGCGAGACACGACTGTGATGGGCGCCGTCGTCACCGTATGCCTACTGGCTGGAGGGTTCCTGAGGCCCATCATAGGTCCGAAGACTCCTGCTCTGAAACAGGCGACTAGAGGTACTCAGCAAGCGGCAGTCGTGAGCCTGGGAAGTGATGAGGTTGCACCGATACGCCCCGGAGTCACACCTGCGGCTCCGTCGGCGGCATCCGAGTGGACGCTTCTGGCGTCTACCCCAGTGCCCGGCCAGGCAGCTGCGGCGCGGAGAGCATCGGGATCAGAGAGCTTGACAGTAGCACAGGCACTATCGGTGAAGGGCCCAAGAGAGATCCACCTCTGGGATGGAACGTCAGTGCCAGTCGAACCGGCCACGATGCAACAGGACACACACCAGTGGGAGCTGCCTGGCGACAGGGACATCATCGGGTGGCACACAGATACGTCTGACTGTGGTGAGGATGTGATCGTCATGGGGGGGCACGTCTCCTACGACGGCATGCCCGGCTCGCTGGCCGGCCTGGCCGGCGTTGGCCCGGAGGACGTCATCGAGTGCGTGGGACACGATGGACAGACACGTCGTTACGTCCCGCGAGACTACCTGGTAGCCTCAGTAGATGATGACGTAGAGGATTGGCATCCCCCCTGGGGCCCATCGCTGCTTCTGTACACCTGCTCCCCCGAGCTCGATGGATCGCTGATGGTCGTTCGTTTCGAGCACCAGTGAAGCTGTGGGCTTGAGATACTAAGAGAGCAGGAGGGCTCGCAGAGTTTCGGGAAGATAGCGGGGGCAAATGCGTTTGGGTGGTGAGCATACACACCAAGTATACGAAGTGGTAGGGAAGGTGAAAATGGTTCGGGAAAAGCGGTATCTGATAGGCAGTATGGTCCTAGCCGTCGTTGCGCTGGGTGTTCTGGTTGCAGGGATTGCCGCACAAGGCGGCATAGACTGGTCGCAGTCGGACATCCTCCCTAATGCTACGTCGGTCGAAGCTGGCAATCAGATCACATTCACCATCCAGGCGGTCAATTCGTCCACCGTGACTGCCAAGAACGTTATCTTGAGCAGCGAGATCCCCCACGGGACGGAATATGTGTCCGTCACTGGCGGAGCATTTGTGATAACGGATACGGTGGGAGCAGAGCTCTCAGGGCTTGTGTCTGGTCTTTCAACCGACGGTCAACCTGAAGCGACTCTGCCCGGTGGGGTATCGCTGGGCGACCCAGTGAGCCTGGATGACATCGATCCGGAGGACGTGAAGTACATCGGTTGGGAAGGCAACGTGGGACCCGGTCTGGAGAACGCGGTCTCGTTCGACCTTGTGCTGGACGTGAAACCCGATGCGGGTTCAGTGGTGACTTACACCCAATACGTTCTTCACAACTCCTATCTGGTCTTCGAGGAAGATGTCAGTGTGGAAGTGACAGGAAGCGTACCGGCACAGAAAACGGTGATCTACCTGCCCGCCGTCAGATCGGCCCCCGCCACGACGGTCACGATGAAAGCCCCCTTGATTGCTCAGTACAGTGCGATCTCCAGAGCACCTACCGTCGCCGAGGTGCTGGCGGGAGAAGGAGAGTTCGACCAGGTACTGGATTACAACGCAAAAGCAGGGGTGTACATAGACGAGTTCGACGCCGATTACTGCGAGGTGGAGCGTGCGGTCTACGTATTCGATCTCCCCGATGGCCTTACGGCTAAGCAGGTCGTTTCGGCTAAGCTGCGAGCATACGGCAGTGATCTCCCGGGAGACCCGCGTCTCCCCTTGATCGTGTCCAGGGCCACACCGAGAATGCTGGATGACTACGAAGACCTGCAGTTCACTCCACGAGATGTCTTCTATGGTCGAGAAGGAGAGTCCTGGGAATGGTGGTTGCCGCCATCCAACGGCACATGGCAGGCGGTGACGGTGTGTATCCCCGTGGAGAGAGTTGACTGGACCAGGGATAAGGTGGCTATACACATGAGGAACGGCGTCGAGGACAGGCCAGACCTTTGGATTGACGGCAGTGTCTACATGCAATCAGTCACCCACATAGACACTGATCGTCTGGCTCTGGAGCTGACAGTCAGACAGTGACCAAGGGGAGCTGGGGGATGGGTCTCACAAGGGAGACGCGATGAAACGACTGATCCGAGCAGCGTGTCTGTTAGGGATGTTCTTTGGCGCGAGCGTCGTGTTCGCAGCGTCCATAGAACCGAGGGCGGGGGGCGCGGGGACAATTCGCCTTACGGCTTGGCGAGGAAGCACAGCAGCAGATCACAAGGTGTGGGTGCGCAAGAACAGGGGAACGTGGATCTACCTGGGCAAGCTCTCTGGTTCTACGGACGTTATCAACACCGGCCTGCAAGTCAAAAGTGGTGACAGAATAGACGTGCAGATGGATTCGAGCTGGGGCCCGACGTTTTCTTTCAGTAGTCCTGATGGCAGGATCCGTAATTCTTGGTCAGAGAACGGACGTCGGTACTGTGGGGAGGAGGGGATGGGAGAGTCCCCTACAGATGTGACGAGCCTGTGGACAAACAGCAACGAGCTGCTGTCCCTCACGTGCTGGGAGGACTGGGATGACTGGGATTACAACGATTTTGCGCTGCGTGTGGACTACATCGATGGTAACTTACCACCTCCACCTGATCTATCTGCAGTGTGTTCAGATAGGGGAGATCACGTCACTCTCTCGTGGGGTCATGTAGCCGGAGCTGTCGATTACGTCGTCCGCCTCAATCGCGCCCCTAGCGGCGATTGGCTTAACCCGGACGAGGGTGACCAGTTCTTCCGCTCCGGCGGGGCCACCACTGTTGTAAGAGACGTGGAGTGCGGTAGAGACTACACCTGGTCGGTACAGGGGGTGGAACAGGGGGAGAGCTATCCCTACAGCGGAGGGCTCCAATGGGTAGGACCATTCAACTGTGCATGCGGGGGTAAGATGCGGGTCAATGCTGTTGATCCAAGCGGCAATCCAGTCAATGCGGGGGAGATCCGCGTATCTGAGATCGACTGGGCTGGATGGTATCCCTACTGGTCAACATTGATAGACAGCTGTGCCAGCTGTTCATCCCTCACAGCTAATGGCTTCAGTATAGATCGCTTCGGAGCGGGGGGATACGTCGTGGCTAACCCTAATCAGACTGTCTTGGGTGCTACCCCCCATCCCAACACTGGATACTGGTATGACGGTGGTCGCAGCTACTACTGGGAAAGCCCCGACATGAGCAACGACTATACGGTGGATGTAGTGGTTGCTACGAAGACACCAACGCCACAGCCGTACGTCGAGGTGTCCGCTATCGATCCGCAAGGCAACCCAGTGGAAGCAGCCGAACTGGTAGGTTCCAGGGCATCTTACCACGTCGACTATCATGAGTGGGTCTGGTTTAGAGATCTTAGTCAGTGTCAGAATTGCTCTGTCCATCAAGAGACCGACGTCGATAGAGGAGCGGGTGGCTACGCTGTACCCAAGGCTAACCAGGTTGTTCTGGGAGTTACTCCTGAGCCTGCTGACGGCGACTACGTTCGCACCGACGATGGTTACTACTGGGACGATGTTGACGAAGAGAAGTCCGTGAAGGTAGTACTTGCTACGAAGGAACCGCCCGAGATCATCGTGCATACCTTCCATGACTGCGACGCCAACGGCATACAGGACGTCGGTGAGCCGGGATTGAGCGGGTACTTGGTCGGTCTCTTCGGCGGATCATCTTCCTATACTGGCCCTTCCGGCACTGCGGAGTTTGAAGTAGGGCCCGGTAGTTGGACCTTCTGGGCGGATGATAACGGTCATCCTATGACGACCGATGACTGGCAGAGTGTTGACGTGGGCTACGACGAGACGGAGCATGTCCATTTCGGCTTCGTGCTTCCGGTGGAGATTCGCGCTCACGTCTTCCGCGACGATGATGGTGACGGCGTCCAGGATGCAGGCGAGCCCGGTTTCTCCAACATCGGTGTTCAGTTCAGCGATGGGGTATCAGGTGTCACAGAAGGAAACGGGGTCTTCACTCGTAGCCAGTACCCGGGAGACTTCATCGTTGACGTGGATGAAGATGACTCCAATCTTCCTGCAGGCGCCGTCCCTACCACTCCCACGTCTCAGAACGTGGATCTAGCTGGGTGCGAGACCGAGGACGTCTACTTCGGTTTTCAGGTGCCAGGTATGATCCGCGCCTACACTTTCCAAGACGACAATGGGAACGGATCGTGGGACAGCGGCGAGGATGAGATACGGTACGTTCGCGTCGATCTCAGCAACGGGGACTACGGCTACACCAACTACTACGGTAGGGAAGACTTTGAGGTCGCCCCAGGGTACTACGTCGTCGACGTCGACGAAAACGACAACAGCATTCCGTCGAATGCAGTCCTTACTACTCCAGGGTCTCAGGGAGTCACTGTGGATGCGGGAGAAACCGAGCGCGTCTACTTCGGCTTCCGAGTGCCGGGCAGGATCATCGCTCGCACTTTCTTCGATGATAATGGCAACGGACACTGGGACAGCGGCGAGGACCCTTTGCCGTACGTTCGGGTCGATCTGAGCAGCGGGGCGTACGGCTCTACCAACTCATCCGGTAGAGAGGTGTTTGTGGAGTGGCCGGGATACTACGTCGTTGATGTCCACGAGAATGACAGCAGCATTCCTTCAGACGCAGTGCTCACCACGCCGGGCACTCGCGGAGTCAATCTGGACGCTGGCGATACCGATTACGCCGACTTTGGCTTCCAGAGGCTCTGCGGGACGATCCAGGAGATCGTCTACCTGGACGAGAACGACAACGCCGCCTACGACTCTGGAACCGACACTCCATTACCCAACATCACCGTAAGCATTGACTGCCCATATGGGTACGGGGATACGACCTCGACGAACAGCAACGGCCGATACTCGTTCTCAGGTATGCCAAGAGAAACCTGCGTCATCACTGTGGATGAGGCCGACCCAGACCTCCCTGAGCGTGCAGAACTGGTGGAGGGCAACAGTCCCGCAGATGTGCTGTGTACGGGTGAGCGGTACGGTTTCGCTGTGTCCGATACCTGGGAGGGCAGCACGCCCTCGGGTGAGGTGTTCGTCCACGTCTACGTCCACGGACTGGCTGACGACCAGGCGGATTATCTGGCTGACGACCTGATACACCTCGATATCCAGCGTTGGTCAGGTCTGGCCCCCATCTTCCGACCGGACGAGATGCCGGAGATCTGTCTGGAGGGCACGCTTACCTGCACGGTGGCTAGTGAGGTGATGACGGAGCGGTTTGTTCTTGAGGACATCGATGGCGACGGACGCGCCATCGAGAACCTGACGGGACGGCAGCCAACGTTCGATTATCCCAATGGTCAAGAGGTGGTCTACAACCATTTGCACCAGTGGGGTGATACCAACTACGACGATGGGGAGTATCTATGGGTCCTTCTGTTGAGTCAGGGTGGGGTGACGCCCGACGATGGGCTCGCTGCGCCTCCGCACACCCAGGCTATCGCCGAGACCGGCTATCCGGGCACCTACCAGGTGGAGGGGATGCTCTATCTGAGCAGTCAGTTTACCGGGCCTGTGACGTACGAGCACGAATGGAGCATTCCCATTGAGTTCTACATCACGCAGCGGGCACCCTATCCCCAAGTCCCGTGATGCCAGGGCTGCGGGCTTAGGATACTAAGCGAGCACGAAGGAGAGGATCTATGAACCAAAGACACATCGCGCTGCCGTTGTTGGGGGCTATGGCGTTACTGGCCGTGATAGCAGCCCCGGCCGAGGCAGAGACGGCATTGCCTGCTACCGCACCGTTCGCTGGAGAGGCTGCACCTTCCGGGTGGACGTGGTGGTGCGCTGAGGATGAGACAACGTGCGTCATGCTGCCGGACGGCACTGCCGGGACGCAGAAACGTTTTCTGTTGGTGACCAACGACGTGCAGAGCGTCCCCAGCACAATGGCTGGTTGGGTTGGCGGCGGTGAGGTGATATGGGAAGGGGACGTGAAGACAGGGCGGGGCAGCTTCGAGGGCCAGATTGTGAGCAACGGTACCATCCGAGGGTTCATCGGCATGTCGGATCAATGGGCCTGCGCGGCCGTCGGCCTAGAGGATGGGTGGGAGGCAACAGCCAGCGTCTTCAACGGCGTTCTCAGAGGAGAGATCGTCCATGAGTGATCTAGGTAACGACACGACTGTCTGCCCCAACTGCCAGGAAGAGGTCGGGGTAGACGCAACGACTTGCCCCACCTGCGGAGAGGACCTCGTATCGCCAGTCTCTCAGCCCAGCGGGGTACATAGCTTCAGTGTTGCCGTGAGCGATGATCAGGGCCTAGATCCTGTGGGCGATCCAGAACCGCCGCCCTTTTCTGGAATCGAAGGGGAGACAGACCCTTCCAGCCCAGCGCATTTCGAGGAGTTAGGCGACACGGACCCATCGACGGGGACCGAGGAGCAGGAGCGCAGCCGCACATTGATGAAGGTCGGAGCCGCTGTCTTGGTGGTAGCGGCTCTAGGCATCCTGGGCGTTGGCGGATGGCTGCTTTTCTCCGCGCGTTCTGCCGATGCTGAATCCGAGCTGGCGCCGACGTCGGCACTGCCTACGACGACTGCTACGAGCACGCCCCTGTCGGCCGTGCAGCCAACCGCTGTACCTACAATGGCTCCCGTCCAGGTGGAGGTCGAAGGCCCAGGGTCGTTCCCCGAAGCCTCCTATCCGTACAAGGCGATCTACGACGTCAGGCTCAAGCGCGGGCAGTCAATGACGGCGACACTGGAGTGCGAGAGCTGTCTGATGGCGGACGCGACAAAGACGACGGGGCCGCTCCAGCGAGGCTCAGAGACATCGTTTCAGGTCGTCGTGCCTCCGTTGCAGGAGGTCGATCTAGCCCTCTACGTAGCGGGTGAGGAATGCACCGCCTGGAAGCTCTCTCCGTCCAGTGAGGAAGCTGAACTGGCTCTAGCCTGCACACCGGAGCTAGTAAAGTAGCCGATGAACAGCCAAGTGGACGCCTGGTTTGCCGCTCTACCCCTGCCCACCCGCGTGGTCCTCATCGGGTTGATCGTTGTTCCCATTGGGCTCTTTACCTTCACTGACCTCACGTTCGCAGTCATCATCGGAGCGTGGCGCGAGATTGCTACCGCTGGGGTGGGCATCGGCGCCGTTGCCGGAGCGGGGTGGTGGTACTATCAGAAGACACAGCGGAGGAAACAGGAGGCCATCAACGCCAAACTCGCCCAGGAGGGACAAGCGGCTCTGGTCCTCCCTCTGCGAGGCATTGGTGAGCGATGGAGCAAGGCCAGCAAGTACGCCGAGACGTTCGCGGCGAACCTCGCCACCCTGACCCGTCAGATGCCCGACAGCCACCTCTCTCTGGAGATCGTCGGCACACAAGGCGGGATCTACTTGCAGATCTGGGCGCCGGACGCTACGGCCCAGCAAGGCCTGGTCCAGAACCTACTGGCCAGCTTCCCCAACTTGATACAGGTCCGCCCCCCACAGAGCATCTTGCGCCGGAGCGATTTGCTCGTTGACCTCCACCCTCAGACGCAGTGGGCGACTTTTGAGCTCTCTCAGGACGCGGCCTACCCGCTCCGGCAGATCGGAGACTTCAACACGGAGTCCTTGCCCTCGATCTTGGCGGCCCTGATGAGGCAGCCGGAGATGGGGCGGATCGGCTTTCAGATGGTCCTTAAGGCTCCAGGCGGAGGATGGAAGCGGAAGGCAACGCGCAACGCGGCACAGAAACGACAGGCGCTATCCGAGCAGCGCGGTTCATTGCGGGCGTCGGGAGATCGGGAGGAACTCAAGCGCCTGGAGGCTAAGGCGGATGCGCTGACGGGCTCGGCCTGCACCATTCGTGTCTTCGCGGAGCCTCAGTCGGCGGGCCGTCTCAAACGCATGGTCTCAGCGATCATGAGCATGACGCGGAGTCGACATAATGCCCTCCAGGTTGCGGCCAAGGGGCAGGGGGGCGACGTCGTGCTCGGGCGCCACTTTGATTACGGAACCCGCAAAGTGGTGCTCAGTGCCGAGGAGCTGGCGCCGCTGTGGCACATACCCGCGGAAAACAAGGGCGTCGTCACCGCGCGGGGCGTGCAAATCCCCCCGCCTACTGAGGTGATTACGGTCAAGCGGCCGCCGTTCCACCCCGACCACCGCATCCTGGGACGTGGGATGATGGACACTGGAGACCAGGTCTTCGTCAAGTGGCGGCACGGCTTCGATACACGCGTTCACTCGTTCAGCGTGGGACCTACGGGATCGGGCAAGAGCACCCTGATGCTGTTCTTGATGCTCCAGGACATCTGCTCGGGCTACGGCACGATCCTGATGGAACCGCACCGCGACCTGACGCTGAACGTCATCGACAACCTGCCGCCTGAGAGGGCCCGCGACGTGGCGTGGATCAACCCCACGGACCCCAAGATCACGACGTTCCCCGCTCGTCTCGGCATGGAGCCGTGGGACCTGGAGAGGACGTTCGGCCTCAATATGTTGGACTACGGCGGCGATGCAGAGCGAATCCAAGGTGCCACACGGCGCTTCATGTTCGTGGTACAGATGATGCTGGGAGGCAGGACCTGGGATCAGATGCCGAGGATGAAGCGCATCCTGGACAGCAGCTTGGGGGCCATTATGGAGGGCGTCGAGGGCACGCCGACGTTGATGCACCTATGGCGGTTGATCGACGCGGAGGAGAGCGAATACCGGGACACGTTGGTCGAGCGGGTAAGAAACCCGATGGTCAAGACCTTCTGGACAAGCGAGTACGAAAGCTGGAACTCGGGGCGCAAGGCCGAGGCATTCGGACCGGTCCGCAACCGCATCCAGCCCCTCATACAGCATCGCATCGTGCGGCACATCGTCGCCCAGGAGCACACCACACTGCCATTCCTCAAGCTGATGGACGCCGGGAAGACCATCCTGATCGACCTCTCAGCCAATGATGAGCGGATCAGCGAGGCCTCGGGAGCTCTGGGCACGATGATGATCACGTTGCTGTGGGCCGCAGCGAAGTCACGGGTCAAGCATACGTACCCGGTGGCCACGTATCTATGGGTGGACGAGTTTCACAACTACGTCACGCGGCAATTTGAGCAGATCTTGGCTGAGGCTCGTGGGTTCGGGCTCGGGGTGAACGCTGCTACTCAGTCCTACGAGCAGGTGCCGGACTTTATGCAGGAAGCGTTGGAGGCCAACGCCTGGACCAAGCTAACGGCGGCGCTCAGGTCGCGGAGCGACGCCCGGCGCATGGAGCAGATCCTCGACGTGCCGTCGGAGCAGTTGAGGACTATGGAGAGGTATACATGGGCCGCGCAGGTATCGGCGAACCGTCAGACTACCGACACGTTCACCGTCCGAGCACTCCCCCCTGTCATGTGGCCTGAGCAGGCCGGCAAGGGGAACGTCTACCTGGATGCAGGTAAGCTGCACGAGTCCTTTCGCCAAGCCGGGAACGGCGAGATGCCGCATCCCGAGGATCGCGGAGGAGAGCCCTTCGATGCCTTCGAGGGTGTAGGGGATCTTGACGCGGGAGATGAGGCCACCTGGAAAAAGCACCGAGACGCGATGGGAGGCAAGGACCTCGATGGGCGAGCCGAGTATCTCAAGGACCTTTCGGACGATGCCTGGGACGAATACCGCCTAATCCGGCAGATGATGGACAAGCGGTGGTATCAAGAGATCGTCTCGTCTCCGGAGGGTTTTGATGGACGACGGGCCTGGATTCGCACGATGTCAGCACTGCAGCTCGAGACACCACGCGACGAGATCGAGGCGGAGCGCCTGCGCCTGGCAGGGAAGGCGGTCGACATCGCCGACGAGTATGCCGATCTATTCTAGCGACAAGTCATCAGCATCACGGAGAGGGGATTACGATGGATCGAGGATCATTCAACTTGGCATCACCGCCACGCATAATCGGGGCCAATAGCATCAACTATCGGGACGAACGTCCCGAGGTATCTGTTACGTCTAGCTACGTCCGTTCGCTGTATCTCACGGAACGAGACCGGGCGATACTGCGTTTCTTGTCGGAGATCGGCTACGCCACGACTGGGCAGTTGAAGCGTCTGTTCTGGCAGGATAGGTCGTTACAGGTGGTAAGTAAGCGACTCTTGAGCCTGTGGGAGAAGTGGGTGTTGGACCGGCAGCCCTTCTACCGAGCCGGAGACTATGGGGTGCCACGTCAGTTGGTCTATATGCTGGGGCGAGCCGGGGTGAGAATACTACAGGACCTCGATGAGAATGTCACCCAGCGAGACGGGACGTTGTTGATGCCGCACAATGTCCTATTGTGCGAGGCTCTGGTTAAGCTCGTTGACAAAGCGAGGCAGCTAGGCGAAGGGCACAACGTCAATTTCTACGGCGAGGCCGCGGCCCGGACCGCGTTCAAGTGGGAGGGCAACTGGGTCAAGATGCGCCCGGACGGTCTGGTCTACCTGGAGGCTGACGGTAAAGAGATCCCCTTCTACGTGGAGTTCGACCGGAACACAAGCCCTATCAGCCACATGATAGGCAAGGTTAAGCAATACAGCCTCTACCGGCGGAGTGACAACTGGAAGATGGACCATAGAGTGTTCCCGGCAATTCTCCTGATTGTGTGGTCCAAGTATGAGGTCGATGGCTTATCGGAGGAGGAGGCAGCGGATCGGCGTCGGACTAGAGCCCAGAGACGCCTGGATGCGCTCATCGAGTATCTGCAAGAGGCGATCAAACGTACAAATCTGCGTTGGTTCTGCCAGCGACTCGACCTGGTGGGTCTAGAGCCGTGGCGCGTCGTCACAAGGAACGGCATGAAGCGGTCACCTCCATTCTTCACTCACCAGAATCGCGAGGGGCGATGATTATCCTCATGAAGGTGAAGGCAACGCATATGGGGTCGGGGGAGATGCTGCCGCCAACCCTGGAGCTGACCGAGAGAGCACTGATACGAAGGGATCCGGAGGGCCTGTCGAAGCATATCGTTGAGGTGCCCCTAGACCAGATCTCCTCCGTGAATCTGACCGAGCATCCTATCTATGCCACGTTGAGCGTGGTCACGGAGGGAGGTGATGTAATCGAGACCAAGGGCCTGCCCAAGCAGGAAGCTAGAGAGCTCAAGGAGCTCATGGGAGATGCCAGAGAAATCCATGGAGGATAGGCAGTAGCCTATGTAGACGCCGCTAAGGAGACCAACAATGGCAACGATGGTCAGTGCAGCACCAAGGACAAGAACGGCTTGCTTGGGGAGGGCAGTGTCTGGTGTGTTTCGTGACATCATGGGTCTCCTCAGCTTAGTGGCGTCAAGTTTTCGCCTACAAGGCCTGGGCGATCTGTCGAGCCAGGTAGTAGATGCCGCCGAAGAGCCCGGCGATGGGGATGATGGCGGCGGTCGCGCTTAGGGCGATGAGGGCCCTCTCAGATAGTGATACGGCGTTTCTTCGGTATAGCATTTGGGGACTCCTTTTTCTACTGGATCTTGATAATGAGTCTGAGCGATTACGTAACCTCGCTTGCGAGTTCAGTATACGGGACGTGAGGGTATGCCTTCAACCGACACTGCCGGACATTTCGGACAACAGTCAGAGTCACGGATTTTGCGCTGCAGCGGCAGGGCCAACGGTCTGACGAGGATCGAAACAGATATGACCTATTCAACTGCTGACGTCGCTGATCTGCTCTGTGTTTCGCAGCGCACAGTACGTCGCTGGATCAAGTCGGGTGAGCTTCAGGCACAGAGAACACCGTCCGGACGGGGAGTATGGCGTATCCCGGCATCCGAGGTGGAACGGTATCAAGCCGTCAGGGCTGACCAGGGGGAGTACGAGCAGGTAGATAGGGCGACTCTGTACGTTCGCGCTCTGGAACCTACAGGGGATCTCCTGGATCACATAGAGGCCCATCTGCGGCAGCACGCAGCGCGGAACAGGTATCACATTATGGACGTAGTCCGTGAGACCTCCTCCGGCGTCGACAGCGATCGCGACGGCCTTACGACGTTGCGGCGCTACGTTCTCAAGGGGCGCATAGACGTCATCGTCGTTGAGCGTGTCGACCGCATCCTGCTGGCCGGCTACAGCGAGTTCGAGCACTGGGCCAAAGCGGCCGATGTCCGAATTGAGGAAGCCGGGATCATTAGTGAGAGCATGGCTGAGCAGTACGCCGAGGAGATAATCGAGGATCTATTCTTTCCTCTCGCTGATGCTTTGTCTCTGGCGGCTGATCGCTCTCGAGCCGAGCAGGCGACAGCCCGCGTGCTGGCTGAAGCCTGGCGTTTTCTGGATCTTGAAGGGTCCAATGTCCGTCCGGACGCGCTTGTGTCCGAAATGTCCGCTAGAATCGGTTGAATCCCCTTTCTCCCGCGGAGTATAGTGACGATAGCACTTGAATCTGGAAGATGAGAGGTATTGATGGTCTGTGATCACGCGCTCAACAAGAGCCGTCTCTGCCTGGAGCAAGACGGTGTGCCCTCGGCAGCGGCCCGCAACATCGTCGAGCATCGTGGTACAAGGAGACTCGCCGCAGCCGCGGCTCGCTCCCGGACGGATGTCGCCGGCGTCATCAAAGGACGCCAGGAGACCTATGACTCAACCGAGCTCTGCCCTGACTGCGGCAGCATAAAGAAGCGGCTGTCCGCGTGCCCCCGCTGTGAAGGCAGTGGGCACGTGCCGAGCGAGGCGCTTCCCGACACACTGAGGAGCAAAGTGGGCACTGATCGAGTAACGGCTGACGACTTGGCCAGGATGGTATCTCGGGGCGATGGAGCGCTGAACGTTGTCCGCGCCTTCCCCGGCGTGGTCAGTCGTCTGGACGACGAAGGACGGCGCCAGCTGATCGAAGCCGCGCACCGACGGCCGATGATGGCTATGCTGGGGCGTACGCCAGATGCGTTGGTGGAGGTGGGGGGCAAAGACGTTCTGAAGGAGATCGCCCGGAAGAAGCCTCGGCTGGCCCGACGGTCATTGAGGACGTCAGCCATCCTGGAGCTGGAATGAGAGAACACGGGGCTATCTGGAAACGGTTACCAGATGCGAAGCTAGTGCTGGTATGTTCGTGGTTTGAAGACGAGCCGCGGACCAATGTAAGCTTCGTAGAAGAAGTGAGGGGGCGAAGACAGTGAAAGGCGCAACACACGCAGCCGCCGGCCTGGTGGTCGGCGTAGCCCTACGCGAGCTGACCGGTGATCCTACATACTGGCTCCCGGTTGCCGGCATGCTGGGGGGATTGCTCCCCGACATCGACGAGCCCAACTCAACCGTGGCCCACCTCCCCGGGCAAGTACGCAAGACAGTGCGGCGCACGGCAGGCAAAGGCCCAGCGGCGGCCCTGGTGAACCTTGTGGTGAGCATCGTGACCGGACTCCTGGAGGCAGTGACGGTGGCTCTAGCAACTCTCATCAAATCTATGCTGGGCCACAGGGGGGCGATGCATTCCCTGGCGCTGGCGACGAGCATAGCAGTGGGTACGACGGCGGGGACGGTAGCCCTGGATGCTATCGCGGAGGCGAGCTGGTCATTCCGCATTCCCGCTCTCGCAGGTCCGGTTCTGGGAATGGGGTACATCACACACTTGATTACGGATGGGATGACGAAGTCCGGAGTACCGCTCCTCTGGCCGATGAGCAAGCAACGCATCCGACTATTGCCGAAATGGCTGGCAGCCAAAACGGGAGGCACTATTGACTGGCTTGTGATGTTTGCCTGCAATGCAACCACGTTCGGGCTGATATTGACTGACTTGAACTGGTGATCTGTGGGCGGGCGCGTGCATGCGGGCCTGCCAATCGCACGAGTGACAAGACTGCTAATCGAGATCAGGAGGCACAAGCATGGCTGCAGCACCCAGAGAGATTACGTTTCAGACCGGCCCTTACGGTGAGATCTTCCCCCTGCCGCTCTTGGCGGGGATGACAGCCGAGGAAGCATTGGAACAGCTAGTCAAGGACAGCGCCGAGATGGGGCATCCCTTCGATCCCCCCTCACGTGGGCAGTATGTAGATGAGATGGTATTCAGGGGACAATGCCACGTCCACCAGCAGCGATTACCCAAGGCGATGGCCGGTGAGATGGACGACGTGCCCGAGGCGACAGCCCTGCAACAGGCCGTGATGGACCTCGGCCACAAGATGTCCCTTCGCCCGTTCGGAATGGAGATACTGGAGTACGCGAGCTTCGCTCCAGTCCTCCAGTATCTGGGGGACGATCAATGGCAAGTAGGGCTGGAGGAGCACGGGCGCGTCCGCACCTTCGAGGTTGATGACCCCGCCAAGGCAGTCAAAGTGGCCCAACGCATCTTCAAGAAGTGGGCGGACGAGGATGACGATGGGTGGATGGACATGGCCAAGGAGGCGATGGAACGGTATCCCCGCTCGCTATTCCATCACTTTTGGGCCCACCTAATCCGTCACAGCGAGGATCGGGAATGGAATCGAGGCGGGGGATACGTCCTTCACTTGCAGGACAACCATTATCGGTTCCGCTTGGCGTTGCCCGGGGGCGGCATCCGGCTGTTCAAGACGACCGGGCCCCGTGGCGTGCATATCGCCGACGCCGTCGCCCGGAGGGCCGGCATGGAGCCTCGGTTCCCACCTTCGTCGCTGATCATGGAGTGGCTAGTGAGCGAAGGGCTGGCAATGCCGGCCATGGAAGACGAGCACCGCTGGGACATCGGGAACGTGAAGGTGAGGATGCTTCCTGAAAAGAAGATGTTCATCCTGGAGGATGCAGCAGACAACCACTACATCATTCGCATAGAAGGGAAGCCCCCTGAGCTCGTCATGCACCCGGTCGAGAGGGGGCAGCCCGATACTTCTCGGACGTTGGCGCACACGGCTATCGAGCCACCTTTCAAGCAGTGGATGGAGGATTTCGGTCGGACGGTGCTGACGATGTGGTTTGTCTACGATGCCAAGCTAGGCGGCAGAGCCCAAGGAGAGGACTAAGCTATGGTTTGCGACACTGGAGTCCACGCAAGCGGCCAGTGCCTGGCGCAGCAGAGCGGAGTACCAGCCGCAGCCAGTCAGGGTACATGGTCGTCGGTGGGCGCTGAGCTACCTCATTGTCCCTACTGCGGCGCGTTTGTGTCGCCATCCACCGGCGTCTGCAACAACCGATCCCGTTGTCCGAAGTATGGCAACCAGGTCAGGGAACCGATGGGATGGCCGCCCGCTAACGTCCGCTTCACGATGGACAAGAGCAAGTGGGGAAAACCGGTCACGATTCCGGTGGGAAACACCTCATCACAAGCTCAACCCCAGGCCCAGACTCAACCTGCAGCACAATCGATACCAGCTCAGCCACAGCCGCAGGGTCAGCCCGCAGCACGGGCGGTGCAGGTGCAGCCACAGCAGGAAGGCGTGCCGAACGTCTCTCCGGCTGTGATGCAGCCGACCGCCACTCCGCAGATGCGGGCGTTCGCTCAGATGCAGCAGAAGGCTCAGGGCGGCAACCCGGTTCAGCTCGAGCCCCTGAGTGAGGAAGCGGCGTTGAAGGAGAAGCGACGGGAAGTCGAGAGAAAGCTGAAAGCCATCGTGGACAACTGCGGTGTCCAGGCGCTCGACAGCGACAACAACGTCAAAGATGGCTACTTGGACACACCTGTGGCGCAGGAGTATCAGAAAGCCAAGAATGAGCTCGATGCTCTGGAGGCAGAGAGTCAAAGAGTCCACTCCATAGATCTAGGCAACGTCGTCCTGGGGGTTGACCAGCCTGCTGACGGCGTAGCGGTGACAAAGAAGGACTACTGGGGCAGCTTCGAGTTCGGCGACAAGTCCAAGCTCGGCACCCAGCAGGAGCTGCCGTGCTCCCATGACCTCTACGATGTTGGGCGTCGCTGGAAGGCGGGTAGCGGCGTAGCGGCCCAAGAGGGAAGGCAGGCCAATACCGCAACGACGGCGGGAGCCATCTCGCCGATGGCAGCGGACCTCCTGGCCTACAACGGGGATAAAGAGAACGTGCTGGAGAAGGATGGCCTGGTGCTTTGGCACGGGGATACGTTCAATGGGCCCCACAGCCCGTCCAAGTGCCCAAACTGCGGTAAGTTCGTAAGCCCAGGCAAGCCCTGCGCGCACTGTGGGTATAGCGGCGCCTTCGCTGCTGTGTACGACAGAGAGACAAATGAGTCGGCCTGTTTCGTGCCAGGATGCCCTGGCGTTGTCGACGGCAAGCCCTGCTCCCACCAGATGGGGGCGCGGTTGGCGGCTTCTCTGACGGATGGAGAAAGGGGAAAGTATCGAAGCCAATTCGCCACAGCCATCAACAAGCTCAGGCAGTCCAATGGGGGCTCCACTGTTGTTGAGGATGCCGTTCACGCCGGCGACGCGGCCTACGTACTGATGAAGGAGGCGTGGCCGGATGAGGAGATGACGTTCGGCTCCAAGGAAGCCGCTGCGCGAGCCAACCAGGTGTTTGGAGCGGAAGTGCAGTCGAGCGACGGCAAGGCGAAGGAAGCGAGTGTCACCGACCGCATTGGGGAAGCTCTGGGTTCTCCGGAGGCTCCGGTTCCCTCTCAGAGCAACAGAGAGCCGGCAAAGCATAGTCCGTACTTCGTGATGACCGATCAGGTTGAGGAAACGATGGAGATGATGGGCGGCGCGCTCCGGCTCGGCTACAGCCCCAACGCGCGGGGCATGATGGGCCGCACGTTCGGCTTCTTCGGTCCTCCTGGGACGGGCAAGAATGAGATGCTGCGCGAGACCGCCGCTACGCTGGAGATGCCCTACCGTGAGATCGACTTGGGCCGAGGCGCCGATCTACAAGCTCTCATCGGTGAGGTCGTCCTAGAGCCGGATGGCAGAGGCGGCACGCGCTCGGTGGCCAAGCTGGGACCTCTGGGCAAAGCGCTGACGCAGGGCGAGGTTGTGGCGTTGAACGAGATCATCCACACCGATCCCGACTCCCAGACGCTCCTGCACCAGATCACGCAGGAGGGCAAGATCCAGTTACACAACCCGGAGGGCGCAGATCAGGTCTACGACGTCCATCCTTCCTCGATCCTGGGTGTGACCTGGAACCCGAAAGGCGGCATTCAGGACCGACCGAGCGAGGCTCTTTACTCCCGTCTATTCACGCGCCGCGTGGGCTATCCCGATCCGGAAGAGGAACAGCGCCGACTGCTGGGATGGGCGGAGGGTCAAGGTATCCCGCACATGGACGATGATGCCGTAGAGCGGACAATCACGTTCGTTAACGATCTACGCGAGCTCTCGGTGCGCGGTGGCTTGGACGTACCGCCTACATTCCGTGATGCTCAGCGATTCGTGACGCAGTGGAAGCTGACCGGGAGCATCAACCAAGGTCTGGAACAGATGCGTGGCTTGGCATCCCAGCTGGACGATCACGACCTGCAGTGGGACGAGGTCAATAACCTGTTCGCGCGTACCTTTGGCGACCTGGTAGCGTAGCGAGGCAAGGAGAAGCCTATGGTCTGTGACAGCGGAGTGAGACAGAGCGGGCACTGCATGGAGGCCGCGGACGGCGTGCCGAGTGCAGCAGTCGACGGCACGCTGTCCCGCAACGGTGAAGGGCCCGCACATTGCCCGATCTGCAAGGCCTTCATCAGCCCGGGCGAGCCCTGCAAGCGGTGCATGCACGTGAACCGGGCCCGTGTGTCGAGCACCAAGGAGGCTGTGCAGGCCAGCGCCCAGATGGGATTTGATGATCCATTGAACAATCCAGTCGCAGAGCGGATCTACGGACGGTACGCCTCGGTGGTGACGCGGCAGGATCGCCGGGTGGAGCTGAACCCAGGCGGCGGTTTCGCGACGAATCTGAAGGGCAGGATCTTCGTCGATCCTTACCCATTAGGACCGGATGGACCTATTGAGGACCAGATCATTGCTACGTGGGGCGGCATCGAGCACGAGCTGGCTCACGAGAAATGGTCACCTCGGGGAGTCCTCCTCGCCGCCGGCCGCATCGGTCGAGGGCAAACGGACCGCAAGTACTCTGGATTCTCAGGTGGCGACCTTTCCGCGGGGGCTCGGAGACACGTCAAGGAGTGGCTCAACGTCATCGAGGACGGACGTATCGAGAGGCTCCTGCAGGAAGAGGTACCAGGTGCGTTCAAGCGCGTCCGGGCTCAGGATATGCTGCACCCTCGATGGAATGAGGCAGTGGGCAAGGACGTCCCTGTCTACTATGAGGTCCTGGGAGCGGCGCTGTACGACGCGCTGCCCAACTTCGCTCTACAAAGACACACGTACAAGGCGATGAGCCCCGAGGCGCGGCAGTTGTTCGACCGCATTCGACCTACCCTACAGCAAGGCGTCACAGGAGATGCTGTTGGTGCTCTCAAGTCTGCCGCCAAGATTGTGAAGACATTGGACGAGGCCGGTCTCTTCGAGCAACCACAGAACCTGCCGGCCACCATCCAGGTCCACACCTACACGGGCTCCAAAGATGCCGACGGCAAGAGCTCTCCCTCAAAGGGCGCATCGATGCCTACTCCCGTCAACGCCACTCCGCAGCAGCCGCCTGAACAAGAGAACGATCAAGAGAGCAGCGGGAAAGGACAGAGCAAGCCGCAGCACTGCCCTCAGTGCGGGGCCTTCGTGGACAAGAACGGGCATTGTACAAACTGTGACTGGGCGGCTCCACAGGCGGACGATCACCAGGGAAGTCAAGGCTCCGGCGGCACCGGGGGCGACGAAAACTATGAGGACACCGCCAGTCAGAGTGTCAGCGGTGACCGCCAGGAGCGTGATGGCGCCTACGAGGACAGAGGCGGCAGCGGAGGCGGGGCCGATTCTGATGAGGATGGGAAGACGCCCAACGATCAGAGTGGCAGCGGTGATGCTGATTCGGGTGGCGAGGATGGCGAGGCGGGCGGCAGTGAAAACGCCAACTCCGGTAGCAATGGAGGCGATACTGGGACCCGCAGCGATGGTAGCGCTGGGGCAGGGGAGGGGGGCGGCAGCGAAGGTGCTGGTGGAGGTGGTGATGACGCCTCGGGTGGGAGCGACCAGTCAGGGGGTGACGGTGATCAGGACAGTAGCAGCAACCAGGCCGGTGGCGGAGGAAGTGAACCTGGAGAGGCGGACCAAGGCGGTGGAGGCTCAGAGGACTCCGATGGCGCTGAGAAGGCGAATGAGCCCGAGAACCTAGATGACTTCCCCAATTGCAGCGACGAGGACCGGGAAGATGTCCAGAACGAGGCAGAGGAAGTCCTGAACGACCTGCGTGAAGAAGCAGCGCGGACGTATGCCAACGCTGTGCGCGATTTCGCGGAGGACACCGCACGCAACGACGCCCAGAAGATCCACGATGGCAGCCAATCGTCTGTCCATGTGCAGTTCGCCGAGGGGCCGAGGACAAAGGTACGCCTCCAGAACGGGGAGCCCTATGGCTCGGATCGCGGCGCTAACGAGGTGCGAGATTTCCGCCAGACGTACGCCGGTGCGGCTCGCCGGTTTGCGCGTGAGTTACAGACCATCAAGTCGGATGTTCAGGCCGATCGCCCCTTCCAGCGACGCGGGCGCTTCGACCGGAGAAGGATGAAGGCCGCCGTCAAGGGCGACGACCGCGTCTACTTCAAGCGCGGGGTGGACCTGGACCAAGACATTGCGGTGTCCATCCAGGTGGATCGAAGTTCTTCGATGTCCGGACAGACCATCAAGGAGGCTGTCAAGGCAGCTACAATCACGTCGATGGCGTTGGAACAATCTGACATACCCTATGAGCTTCGGTCGTTCCGCGGAAGCGGGGAAAGGGGACACCAGGTCCTACACAAGGATTTCGCCAGTCCGAAAGCGACGGACAATGATCTGGGCGAGATGATCTATACGCAGGGCTCTACGCCTATGAAAAGGGCAGTGGAGATCACCAGAGCATCGCTGTCTGTACGGGAGGAAGGGATTAAGCTGGCGTTCATACTAGCCGACGGCGGGCCCAACGGCTACTACAACGACTCTGAAGGGGATGGCTACGGGTACGAGACGCCGGTGAGGAAGACGTTTGAAGCGATGGAAGAGAAGGGCATGACACCGGTGCTGGTTTTCACCTATCCGGATGAGACCAGCGAGATTATGAGAGAGCGACTGGACACCATCGCTGGACGAGGACGGTGGGTACACGTACGGAGTCCGGCCAGCCTGCACAAGATCGTATCTGACCGGATCCGGGACATCTACAGGAACGCCAAGCGCAACCAGGGAGGTAGATAGATGCCCGCGGAGATCCGGGAAAAGCACTGGTGCTGGCGGCGGTCCTGACCACGAGGTTGGCGAATAGCGGGCTCTACTCCCATCTTGCCGCGCGGCGAGAGTGCGGGGGTGACTGGTCGTATGATAGCGCGTGCGCTGCCTTGAGGGTATGCAGCGTGGCTGAGGGCGTGCTGCTTCGCGGCGGTCATTGTGTGCCCTGCGGGGCTTACTTGTCGGAGCGACGTTGACTTATGGTCTGTGACAAGGGAGTGAGACAGAGTGGGCGCTGCCTGGAGGCCGCCGATGGTGTATCGAGCACAGCGGCTGACTCCGTATGGCCGCAGAGGGTTCACCCCCGCTGCCCGCATTGTGGAGCATGGGTCTCAGCAGTGGGGCGGTGTCAAAACCCCAGGTGTTCTCACCACGGCAAAGAAGTCATTGACATGGCCAAGAGACACCTTGTGGCACGTTGTCCGGTCGACACGCTCAGCGAGGCGACCACTGATGACATAGAACGCGCAGCGTATCAGATGGCCTATGAGGGAGTGCCAGTTGCAGCCCGTGAGTACAATCCCTTTGAGGAAGGAGACTTGCGACATACTATGTTTGACAACTGTGTGTTGAAAGCGAAGCACGACGTGGAGGCGGACGCCGAGGTGGTACGGGTGATTATGGATGGAGAGAGCAACACACCTCCAGAACAAGTCGATGAAGCCGCACCCGTTGATAACTAGGAGAGAAACTGGGGTGGCCGTTGCGCAAGCACGGGAGGGGCGGTGGGATCCAGTGCTAGGGCTGGTGGGATCTCAGTTCGACAACGGGACTGGGAAGCAGGTAGAGATCATCAACGTGAACCAGTGGCCCATTGGACTGGATCTCCGATGGGCCGATTACCCTACTTCAGGTGCCGCCGCGTTCTGCATGAGGGGCATGTCGAGAGCTGCGGACTTAGTATCCTAAGGGAGCACAGGATGGGCTCTCTGACGCCGCTCTGGGAGCTTACCGTGGCGGAGGAGGGAGATTCCATGCGCTGGCGCGGCAATCTGGCGCCCAGAACGCTTCCTGTGGACCAGAGCGAAGGTCTATCGGCTTCCCAGGGGCGATGTTGGCGCAGATTGCCGCAACTTGGCGCAACCTGCGCCCTTTAGCGCGGTGTAGTAGGGCTCAAGTGGACGTGGGCCCCGATGGATACTCCCAGGGAGTGCTGGCTATGTGTCTAACCTTCTGCCATCGGCGTGCTCTTGTCTACAACAACCACACTTGCGATGTGTGTGAGGACTGCACGCACCGGCTCGGTGGGGCGGGTCGATGCGAGCAGTGCATATACTACGCCGGCAACGACGTGTGCGATCTGACGAAGTCTCGGGTGCCGCGTTGGCGGCGGTGCTGCCATTGGAATGTTGAGCGCGACGAGCTTTTCGAAACTGAGGTCCTCGCGCCATCTGAGGTAGCACCAATGGTTCCATTGGATGCGGTGGACCCTGTACTCCTGGCGAGAGAGTATCGGGACAGCATTGAGCTGTTCGCCGACGAGTGGGGCTTGGGTCCGGAAGGTATCCCGGTTGCCAAGCTCGCTGTGCCGGTGGTGTACGGGGCGATGTGCAGCGAATGGGGCGAGGCAGTGGGGATGGAAGCCGGCCCAAGATGGGCGGAAGGTATGGCCATCACAACAGGAGGCACAGGACGATGAACGTAGCATTTGTAGGGAAGGGCGGTATTGGCAAGACGACGCTGGCGGCGCTGACCATCGAGTGGGCAGCGGAGCACTATCCAGACGAGGCTATCCTGGCCGTCGACGTGGACCCGGCCTGCACGCTGCACTACGCGCTGGGATTGCCCGAACCGACCACGGTTGGTGATGCAGTCGAGGAGACCAAGAGCGTCCTCAACACCGGTCGGGGCATTCCCTCCGGGATGACAAGGGGGGAGTGGTTGCGAGGGGCGCTGGGCGAGTTGATCGTGCCGGTTGATACGCTGCGTGACAGCGTCGATCTCTTGGCCATGGGGCGCACCGAGGGACGCGGCTGTTACTGCAACGTCAATCACATCCTGAGGGCCACGGTAGATGGGATCATCGACCAGTACGACCTGGTGGTGATGGACACGGAGGCTGGTATGGAGCACGTCAGCCGCAGAACCTCAGATCGCGTGGATCATCTCTTTGTGGTGGCTCAGACAAACATCGCGTCGCTGGGCGTTGCCAAGCGGATCCTGGAGACGGCGGATGACGTGGAGCTCTCAGTGGGCCAGAATCATCTCGTGTTGAATGCGGTGGACGGGGCGGACGACTGGGTAGAGGACCTGCTGGCTGCAAAGGGACCTTCCCATGCTGTCATTGAAGACCTTACGGTTGATGGGGAGGTGATCCAGGTGGTGCGTGATGAGGGCATCCGCAAGGCATGGATGACGGGGGATCTCATCGGGTACGAAGGGCCAGCAGTAGATGCATTGGAGTCTGCGTTGGGACGGCTGATCGTACAGTAGATCGAACACCGGACCGGGGTGTCCGAAATGTCCGC
>Ga0207797_1000263_pt1 | contig 39930 bp, 34 predicted proteins | sample PRCRCaboRojoPR_6_FD_187275 | JGI IMG/M metagenome (GOLD analysis project Ga0207797, IMG submission 187275) | Marine sediment microbial community from Cabo Rojo, Puerto Rico - PR CR 10% Liquid 1 (SPAdes) | ecosystem: Environmental > Aquatic > Marine > Coastal > Sediment | place: Cabo Rojo, Puerto... | reverse complement strand
GTACCAATCAAGGCGAACAGAGGGAGGGGACGTCGAATGAAAAGAAGCATCGCGATCCGGTAGTGGATTGAAGTAGGAGCCCGCGTCCCGGGACGATGGGGATTCGCGTTTCCTTCTGACCGAAAGGGATCGCACCAGTACGAAGTCTATTCACTCCGCGGCGCGATCCCTTTCCGGTTGTTCACATGAACAGGAGCCGGCTGACGGAAGGCTCCACTTACCCCATGGCGTCAAACGTGAGACCGGCGGCGAACGCCTCACCGTGGGGAAGGGCGCTGAAAGGCTATCGCCCGTACACCACAACGGTAAAGGTCGCGTAGAGGCCCAGGATGCTGGTCGACTCGTAATCGACGTAGACGACCTCCGTGATGCCGCCGTCTTCCATGGCGGCTCGGATGCTGGCGTCGCCCGTGGCGATGAGTCCGAGGTAGGATTCGGCCATCGCCCGGCCTTCTTTCAGATCGCCGGTGTCCTCACTGGGCGTAACCTGGAGGGGGGCCTGGACTTCGGTGTAGAGCCCGCCGTAGATCGGAGTGGCCACGGCGGCGCATCCGGTGACGAGGACGGTGCTGGAGAGGAGAAGAGCAACAAGAAGGTACGAACTGAATCGCTGGCGCATGGCACTGTCGGGTTTGGGGGAGGAGAGGAAGGCGCATCCCCGGGGCTTTTGCGTCCACCGGAGATCCACACGCCCTACGGTACCGAAAACCCTCCGCATCCGGTATCCCGTAAACACGCCATTTTTGCGCGGCGGCCGGGGCGAAGATCACAGCAGCCGTTCTCGGAGCGCCTTCACGATGGCGCCGCTGCGGGAGTGCACCTCCAGCTTCGCATAGATATTGCGGAGGTGCGTGTCCACGGTGTGCGGGCTGATGAAGAGCTGCTCGGCGATTTCCTTCTGCGTCTGCTCGTCGACCAGCAGCTGCAGGATCTCGCGCTCGCGGTCCGTCAGCCCGTAGTCGACGCGGGGACGGATGTGGTCGCGGAACAGCCGCAGCACCTTCCGGGCGATGAACGGGCTCATCGGAGCGCCTCCGTCCAGCGCCGTTTCAATCGCGTCGATGATGCGAGCCCCAGAGGCCGGCTTGAGCAGGTAGCCGCACGCGCCCGAGCAAAGCGCCAGAAATACGTCCTCGTCGTCTTCGCGGACGGTGAGCACGACGAGATGCGTGGTCGGGGAGACGTTCTTGATGTGGCGGATCCCTTCCTGGCCGCTCATGCCGGGCAGGCCCAGGTCCATGAGCACGACGTGCGGCACGTCGCCCCGCTCCAGCACTGCGAGTGCTTCCTCGCAGGACCCTGCCGCCAGCGTGCACTGCATCGAGGACTGCTCGTCGATGAGTTCGGCGATGGTCTCGCGCAGATACGTGTTGTCCTCCACAATCCAGACGTGCGTGGACTTGTGAGTCACGTCATTGGCCGGGTTCGTGTCGGCAAAAGCGAGGAGAGATCGGTTTCTGACGCCCGTCGGCCCGCGCACGAAAGCCTGCGACACGCTCTGCGACGAGACACCGAGGGGAAGCCGTTCCTACGATACGGAGGGCCTTGCAGTCCAGCATCCCGTGTTTACGCCATTTTCGCTGTCAGCGTGATCCGGGTGCCGGCGCCGGGTGTGCTCTCCACCTCAATCTTTCCCCCGATCGCATCAGCACGTCTGCGCAGGTTCGCCAGTCCGTGTCCGTGTGCAACGCGTTCGGGATCGAAGCCCGCCCCGTTATCCTGAACCTGCAGCGTAAGGCGGCCGTGTTGCAGCGTCACGCGAATCCAAACGTGCTGCGCCTCCGCATGCTTGGCGATGTTGTGGAGGGCTTCTTTGTAGACGAGAAAAATGTTGCGGATAAAATCCAGGTCCAGCCGTTGAGCCTCCTGCGCGGGCGGCCCCTCGAACGTGTATGGGGTTCCGTTGAGAAGGGCGGGAGCGACTCGCCGCATCTTGCGGACCAGGTCGGTCACCGTGTCGTGCTTCGGATCGACGAGCCAGATGATGTCGCGCAGGGCGCGGACCGTGTCATCCGCCGCCTCGTGGATGCGCTGCACGTGTCGCCGATCCCGCCCGTCGGACTGAAGTTGGCGGTTGAGCATCTCGCTGATCAGGGCGATCGAGCTGATGTTCGAGCCCACGTCGTCGTGCAGGTCCGAGGCCAGGCGCAACCGCAGGCGCTCCATGTCGAGCAGATGGCGGACGCGAAGCCGGTAAGCCGCCACGAGACCTCCGCCGACGAGGCCGAGGGCGAGCAGCCGAAACCACCAGGTCTGCCAGATGCGGGGGCGGAGCGTGAATGCGACGGTGGTGATCGCCCCCCACGGACTCATCCCGCTCGCACTTTGCACGCGGAGCGTGTAGGTGCCCGGGGGCAGGTTCGTGTAGGACGCCGTGGGCCGCGTCCCTCCCTGAATCCAGGTTGCATCGTACCCGTCGAGCTGATAGCGATAGCGGTTTTGCTGGGGCGCCATGAACGACAGGGCCGCGAAGTCGAACCGAAGGTGCCGAGTGCCAGAGGGAAGGACGAGGCGGCCTTCGGACTCCCCAACGCGGGTCTGGAGAATGCCATCCGCCACAATCTCGTGAAGGAGGGTGCGGGGAGGCGGGGGCGACGTGAGGGCGCGCTCCGGGTCGATGAGAACGAGGCCTTGCAGATTGTTGAAGACGAATCGCCCGTCGTGCAGGCGCCAGCCGCCGGGCGAGGCCCGGTTGCACTCGCGGCTCGGCATGCCCTCGGATTCGGTGAAGACGAGCGGGGCGAGCGGTTCGGCGGGACGGCGGTCCTGTGCCACAGCATCGGCGACGGCATGGAGGCGGTCGTGATCGACCCGGAAGATGCCCTGGTCGCTCGACATCCAGATGCCGCCGTGGTCGTCCCACAGCATCCGCCAGACCCCGTTGTGATGGAGCCCCTCGCGCACGGTGATCGCGGCAAAGCGCCCGTCGCGGTACCGGTGCAGGCCGTCGGCGTAGGTGCTGAACCAGAGCGTCCCGTCGGGCTCCTGGTGGATGGCCACGACGAACGGACTGTGGAGGCCCTCGGTTCGTCCGAATGTGTGCAGACGGTCCCCGACGAGCTGGTAGAGGCCGTTTTCGCTGCCGATCCAGAGGCTGCCGTCCATCGCGGCATGGAGCGCCCAAATCTGCTTCGCGGTCCAAAAGGCGGGATCGGGCTCGGTGATGCTGCCGTCGGGATGTCGGGCCAGCAGCCGCGAATTGGTTCCGACCCATAGGAGTCCGTCGTCGGTTTCGGCGAACGCACGGGTCTCGCCGATCCCGTCGATGCGAGCAACAATGGTTTCGTTCTTCAGGCCCACCGCGCCGCGCTGTGTCCCAACCCAGAGCGTGCCGTCCTTGGCCTCGTAGAGAGCCCGAACCTTATCGCTGGGCAGGAGGTCGGCGCGGGTGAATCGTCGAGGCGGTCCTCTGTCGTCGAAACGATGCACTCCGCCGCCCCAGGTGCCCACCCACAGCGCCCCGTCGCGCGTTTGGAGCACCGGCACGGTAAACGTTTCCGCCAGTCCAGAACGCTGTGTCATCGCCGTGAGGTCTCGCGGTGCCAGTTGCACGATGCCGCGGTCGGTGCCCACCCACAGGCTTCCTTCATGATCGACCCCCAGGACGTTGATCTCCGCGTACGCCAGATGGTCACTCAGCGGAATCCGCTCGGTGCGGCCCGCGTGAACGCGAAAAACGGGATCCCGATGCAGGATCGAGGTCCACATGCCCTGTTCGGTCGGGAGGAGCAAGCACGGTTGTGACCGGCAGACCGATTCTCCATTCGGCAAACGGACATGCGTTGAAAATTTATCGGGAAGGTGAGTTGCGCGCCCGGTACGCAGGCCCAGACTGTCGATGTGAAGGGAGGGCGTCCGGTCGCTCCCGTCGTAGCGGACAAACGGAGGGACGTCGATCGGTGCATCGGCCCGTGCCGGCATCCGATAGCGACGGACGTGATCGGCAAAGCCGACCCACACGGTTCGACCGTGGCCCCAGACGTTGTACCTGCGCGCCTGGTACGGCGGAAGCGAGGGAGGGGCAAATGGCCTGAAGCGAATCCCGGCGGGATGCGTGGGGTCCAGAAATCCAACGGCCATGCCGCCGCGGGTGTGGACGAGAACCCTTCCCTCCGATCCGCCGAAGAGACGGACCACGGCATTGGACGGCAGGCCTTCCGCCGTCGTAAACCGGGTGTACGGATCCGCGGCGCGCGGGTTGATGCGAATGAGGCCGCGGGGACTGCTCATCCACAGCGTGCCCTCGGGAGTTTCGAAAAATCGGTTTTTGATGGTCGTCCCGAGCACATCCATCCGGGGCATTCGGTGAAACCGGCGTCTCTCGAGGTAGCCCAGATGATTGTCCTTCGTCAGGATCCACAGACGTCCGGAGCGGTCGGCGTGGCTCGATTCAATCACCTGCGTTTCGAGGCCCGGCAGCGGGACCGGGCGGAACCGGTAGCCATCGAAGGCCGCAAGCCCGCGCCCCGTAACGATGTAGAGCGGTCCATTGGCAATCTGAACGATGTTCTCCACATTCCCCACCGGAAGGCCGTCCGCAGGGGTAAAGACGCGGACGTGATACCGGTCGAGAGGGAGGGCCACCGGCTGCCCGAGGCACGGGAGGAGACGACCCATCCCGAGAAGCAAACACGCCAGCAGGAGTCCGTGCATGGGTGTCGTGAGGAGAGGCACGGGTCCGCGTCATTCGGGAGGAAGAATCGGACGAACGAGTTCATGCCCCCATGGCCGGACCCGCCACCTTCGGCGTGGCACGAGAGTGACGCCGCGTGGACCCGAAAAGGGCGGCAAAGATGACCCCAATGATACGTCGTCCGGCAGTGTAAAGAAATGGAGTTTTCGCGCAGGTACGGATGCGCCAAAAGCGACCGGCATTCGCCTGCGGGGATGATCGCGAGCGCAGAAAGAGACATTCGGAGGGCGATCCGCCGGCCGTGGCACCGGCGGGGACAGGGGCGCTTTTTCGATCTTCCCAGGTCCCGATCTTGCTGTCGCCCCGAGAGAGCCCGGGCAAGAAGCACTTTACTTGGTCTCTTCCTCTTCGCTGGGCGCAGGAACGCCGTCTTCCATGCGCGGCTCACCGCGGCGGCTCCGGTCGCGCGGCTCCATCACCGTGAGCGTCGTCGTTTCCGTCGCGTCTTCGTGCCTGATTTCCAGGATGTAGGTGCCGGGCCGTACGTAGGGAACCCCATTGTCGGCCGCTTCCCAGGGTTCAGCGTCTTGCTCGTCCGCCATGCGGTCATTGAGGACCTCCAGCTGGGTCGTGTCGGCAGACAGATCGTAGGTCGCGTAGTTCAGGCCCTGCTCGGCGTCGTGGGTAAAGGTTTGCACGTCAACCCCGTCCTCTGTGGTTACGCGCATCGCCGTTGTGCCATCGGTGCCGACGTAGTACGGAATCGTCACCGACGGCGTGTCGGGGTTCATCCAGACGGCGCCCCGGTTTCCCCAGTCCGCGTCGTAGCGAAGGCTGTCGATGGCGAAGACGTGAAGCGGCTGCGCGCGGAGATCGGGCGTGAGTTGCTGGACCTCTTCGAGGTCGGCGCGGAAGAGGGACCGACCGTGCGTGCCGACGATCAGATCCTGTTCGCGCTGCTGGATCTTGAGGTCGTGCACGGGGGCGGCGGGAAGGCCCTCGTGCATCGCCATGAAGCGAGTGCCGCGGTCCAGGCTGACGTAGAGGCCGTGGTCGGTGCCCACATACAGGATGTCTGGATTCTCCGGATCTTCCAGCACCACATTGACCGGCTCGGCCGGCAGGTTCGTGCCAATGCGGGTCCAGGATTGACCGTAATTGTCGGACCGGTAGACGTAGGACGCGAAGTGGTCGTAGGTGTATCCGTTGAGGGTGGCGTAGACGCGGCTCGTGTCGTGACGGGAGGCTTCGACGCGGCTGATCCACAGGTCTTGCGGAAGCGGATCGTCGATGCGCGTCCACGAGGAGCCGCCGTCTTTGGTCACGTGGATACGCCCGTCGTCGCTGCCCGTGTAAATTAAGCCGAAGTGCAAGGGGCTCTCGTCGAGGGTCGTGAGCGTGCCGAAGGGGACGTTGCCGGACCGACCGCCCTTCGTGAGGTCGGGCGAGATCTTCGTCCACGAGTCGCCCTGGTCCATCGAACGGTGCAGGTACTGCGAGCCGAGGTAGAGGATGTCCTGGTTGTGCCGCGAGAGGTGGATCGGGGTTGTCCACTGGAAGCGGTAGGGGCGTTCCCCGAGGGCATGCTGCGGCTGGATCCGGGTCGTTTCGTTGCTTTCCCGGTTGATCCGGAAGTAGTTCCCAAACTGAAAGCCGGTGTACACGATGTCGTTGGTGCGCGTGTCGACCTCGATCTGCATCCCGTCGCCCCCCATGAGCCGGTCGTACGGATAGTCGCCCTCGGCGTACCACTCGTAGCTGTGCTCGTACGTGTGTGGGCCCGTCCACACGCCATTGTCCTGCAGCCCGCCGTAGACGTTGTAGGGGTCGGCATTGTCCACTTGCACGGCGTAAAACTGCCCGACCGGCGGTGTATTCGCTTTGAACCAGGTCTCTCCGTCGTCATAGCTGATGTTGATGCCCCCGTCGTTGCCGTTGATGAGGTGACCCGGACGGTTGGGGCTCACCCACAGGGCATGGTGATCGACGTGCACGTTCCGGGCTCCGATCTCCGACCACGAAGCGCCGCCGTCCTCCGACTCCAGCATCGGGACGCCGAGGATGTAGATGTGCTGCGGATCGTCAGGCGCGACGCGGATTTCGCCGAAGTAGTAGCCGTAGGAGTAGAAGAGATCGTCGATGTATTCCTCGTGCGTCTTCGTCCAGGATTGGCCGCCATCCGTGCTGCGGAAGACCTGCGGGCCCACCACGGGCGTGTCGAAGAGCTGGGCGTTGGCGTCGTGCAGGTACTCGACGAGCGCCACCGGTTCGATGGATCCCTCCCGAACCATGCCCAGCACCGACTCGGCCGTGTACGTGGACGGAAAGTCGTTCCGGTCCAAGTAGCTGTTGATCGCTGCCTCATCGAGCTCCAGGAAGGCCTCCCGGCTCATGTCGCGGAGCCGGTCTTCCGTAAGGACCGGTTCTTCGTCGTCCTCTTCTTCGGGACGGCGCTCCTGATTGTCCAGATAGGCGTACAGCGTCCCACTCTCGTCATGCAGCGCGAGGCCAATGCGCCCGACGTGCTCGCCCGTCGGAAATCCGCTGTCGTCGGTCGTGAGCAGCGACCACGTCTCGCCGCCGTCCGTGCTTTTGTAGATGCCGGAGCCGTCGCCGCCCTCGACGAAGTTCCACCCGCGCCGCGCCCGCTCCCAGGCCGCCGCGTAGAGCACGTCCGGGTTGGTGCGATCGATTTCCAAATCGATGACCCCGGTTCGATTGTCGATGGAAAGCGTTTTCGTCCACGACTGCCCGCCATCGGTGGTTTTGTAGAGGCCGCGCGCTTCACTTTCGGAGTAGAGGGCCCCGGCCGCGGCGACCCACGCGGTCTGCGGATCGTCGGGGTGGAGGAGAAGGCGACCCGTGCGTTCGGTGTCCGCCAGTCCGAGATGCTGCCACGTGGTGCCCCCGTCGGTGCTTTTGTAGACGCCGGTCCCGGCGTAGGACGACCGACTGGAGTTGTTTTCTCCAGTGCCCACCCAGAGGGTCTCGCCGTCGTCCCAGTCCACCGCAATGTCACCGAGCGTCATGACTGCTTGCTGATCGAACAGCGGCGTGAACGAGTGGCCGTTGTTGGTGGTTTTCCACAGGCCGCCCGAGGCGTAGGCCACGTAGAACTCCGTCGGATCCTTTGGATTGACGTCCACGTCCACGACGCGTCCGCTCATCACCGTCGGCCCGATGTTCTCGAAGGGAACCCGATCCACGAGCGATTCCTTGACGAGTTGCTGGCGTTGCTGGTAGGCCGTCATCCGCTCGTGGCCGGGAGTGGCCGGGACAAGCGACTCCATGGTCGGCGGCGCGTCGGTGGGTTGCGCGATAGAAGGGCCCGCGATCCCGCCGGCAAGAGCGAGGAAGAAAAGAAGCGAAAGCGTACGACGAAGGGGCATGGCAACAAAGATCGGTAGCAGGGAATCGGCCTGTCCAAACGTACGAGGTAGCGGGGAGCGGGTCAATCCCGAGGCTGTGCGTTGTCTGTTATGGGGGGCGGCTCGAACGTTGACGCGTAGGAATTTTGGATCGATCGAACCCCGGGGGAGTCAGAGCATCGATTGCTTCTTCCCGTTCTCCGCGCTTCCTTTCCTTTCGTCCCGGTTCACCCCCCGCTGAACCCTCCACGTCCTCAACAGCCACGAGACATGCCGCTGAACCTCCGCAGCCAGTCGTTCGCAATGCCCGGTCCGGCACTGCTCGTCCACGGCGGCGCCTGGGATATCCCGGACAATGCTTGTGACGACCATCGGGACGGGCTCGACAGCGCGCTGCGAACCGGGCGCGAGCTCTTGGTGAATGATGTCGCCGCGCTGGATGTGGTCACGGAGACGGTTGCCACGCTGGAAGCCCACGGCGCCTTCGATGCCGGTCGCGGGGCCATGCTCAACCAGGATGGGGAGGCCGAGTTGGACGCCGGGGTCATGGAGGGACACACGCTGGCCTACGGCGCGGTCCTGGCCGTGCAGCACATCGCGCATCCGGTGCGGGTGGCCCGCCAGCTGCTTGCGGCGGGAGAAGGGCGGGTCCGAATGCTCGCCGGCGAAGGCGCCGAGCGGTTCGCGGAGGCCCAAGGCTTCGAGTTGATTGAAAAGGAGGACCTCATTTGTGATCGGGAGCGCGACCGGTTTGCAGCGCTTCAGAAGCAGGCCGAACACTTTTACCCCAGCCAGTCCTTCCGGCCTGGTGCGATGCCGTCCCTGCGGGGACACGACACGGTCGGATGCGTCGCCCGGGATGCCGATGGACAGGTGGCCGCGGCGACCTCCACCGGCGGGACGCCGTTTAAGCCGCCAGGGCGCGTCGGCGATTCTCCGCTGCCGGGCGCCGGCTTTTACGCGACTGAGGACGCGGCCGTCAGCGCAACGGGGTGGGGCGAGGCGATCGCGGCAGTCGTACTGGCCAGCCGCACCGTCGAGGCGATTCGCCAGGGGAAGGAGGTGGAGGCGGCCGTCCGCGCCCGTCTTGCCGACATGCACGCTCAGATTCAGGACCGCGGCGACGAGGGCGCCACGGGCGGACTGATCGCCCTTGATGCACACGGGAACGGTGCCATGGCGTTTACCACGCCGCGCATGGCTCGGGGCGGCTGGCACGCGAACGCGGAGCCATGGGTCGCGGTGTGACGAAGAGAGACGATCCTCCGATCAGGGTTACCACCCTATGCGGCGAGGTTCGTCGGGGGACTCTTCGTCGGCGACCGGCGGGAGCGTCGCATCGACCGGCGTTCCGTCCACGTGTTGCACCTGCACGTCGGTGTAGTAGAACGTCAGGATCTCGCGGTAGGAAAATCCCTCCTGGGCCATCGCATGAGCGCCCCATTGGCTGAGGCCAACGCCGTGGCCGAAGCCGCGTCCTTCGAATACGTAGACGTCCCCGTCGCGCCAGGCGTCGAACCACGTGCTTTTCAGCTCGGCGCCCGGCACGTTTCGGTTCACGTGCAGGCGAAAGTCGTTGGAGCGCACGGCGTGGCGGGTCTTGTCGGCATCCAGCAGATCGATGTGCGTAAGGCGCCGCCCATCGGCCCGGTCGCCGAGGTAGAATCCGGTCACCGCAAACGGCTTCCATTCGCTGAGCGCAGACAGCAGCGTCGACCGATCGATGCGGGTCGTCCACCGATGGTGAGGCGACCGTGCGTCGTACGGATCGTTGCGGGCAATCAGATACGGGTGGTTACGCTCGGCCGACCAGACGGCGCTGGGATTGGCCGTGTGCCCGCCGCTGGAGGAGAAATAGACCGCCTCAATCAACCGATCGTTGTAGGTGACAACTTGCCCCTCCGTGGCCTCGGTGGCCTGGCGCGACCCGTCCGTCACGGCCGACGCCCCGCGATACACCTGCGAGGCGGTGTGGTCCACATGGTCGTACGCTCCTTTGAACTTGGCGGCAGCGCGGAGGGCATACGTGCGCACGAGGACGGCCATGGCCTTTGCGCCCTCGATGTCGTCGAATGGATACTCGCTCGCCACCACGCTGGCCACATAGCGGTCGAGGCGCACGGTGTTGACGAGCACGAGGTGGTCGCTCCGGCTCGTATCGGGACGGACCCGGATGCCACCGGTGTACGTGCGGGGGCGGGTCTCCGCGTGGGTGAGCGTCCATTTCGTCGTCGTGTCGGAGGGATCCAGACGCAGAGCGCGCGCATAGAGACCGCCGCCGGACTGGCGCAGCTTGACGTCGTCGGAACGCAGGCTGAGCGTGGCGCTGTCGCCGGCGGCGATTGTGGCGACCGGGGCCGTGTGCTCTGGAATGTGCACGCGAAGGGCGCCCTGCTGCACCGTGACGGTGGCGGCGCGCACGCCCAATCGGTCGAGGATGCGCACCCGAATGTGCGACGTGTCTGCGGTGGCGTCGGAGGCCGCGGTGGGACCGGCGATGCACGCTGCAAGCAGAAGGAAAAGGGCGAAGCGAACCATGGTACAGGTGCGGCCTCGGTGAAAAACGAACCAACCAATTTCAATGTACGGACGCCGTGTGCTTTTTGCAGCCCCACGTGCTCCTTTCTTCTCTGGTTCCCCCTATCTCTATGCTCGTCGACACCCATGCTCACCTGTACCTTGATCGCTTTGATGAGGACCGCGACGCGGTGATCCAGCGGGCCTACGACGCCGGGGTCGAGGTCATTGTCCTGCCCGCCATCGATCCTCCGTCCATTCAGCAGGCTGTGGATCTGTCGGAGCAGTACGACGGCCTCTACGCCATGACAGCCCTGCATCCGTCCGAGACGAAAGACGCAACGGATGCAGACTTCGACGCCGTCCGTGCATGGTGCGACGATCCGAGCATCGTGGCGGTCGGCGAGAGCGGCCTTGACTACTACTGGGACCGCTCGTTCGACGACCGGCAGCAGGCGTTCTTCCGCCGGCACATCCGGCTGGCCATGGAGGTTGATCTTCCGCTCATCGTTCACAACCGGGAGGCCACGCAGGACATCCTGCGCATCCTGCGGGAAGAACGAGAGGCCGCGCCACATCCCGAGCGCATGCGGGGCATCCTGCACTGCTTCGTGGATCCGCCCGAGGTGGCCGAGCAGGCTCGCGACCTTGGGTTCTATGTGGGAATCGGGGGCATCGCCACGTTTTCCAACAGCGACGTGGACACCTACCTCCCGGACATTCCCATCGAGCAGATCGTCGTGGAAACGGACAGTCCCTATCTGGCTCCGGAACCCAACCGGGGCGACCGCAACGAGCCGGCCTATGTGCGCCACGTAGCGGATGTGGTGGCGCGTGCGAAGGATCTCCCGATTCGCGAGGTGGAGCGCATCACGACCGAGAATGCGTTCGACATCTACGGACTCAAGGCCCACTAATGCGAATGCGAGGGTCGACCTTGGTCCTACGTGGGAGAACCAGTTTTGGCCGTCAGGAGGGAGGCTCCGTTATTCGAATCTCGTCCCGCGTGAAATCCACCTTTCGGTCTTCGGACATCGAAAGGTCAGGAGGGAGCTCTCGTGGTTCGCCTGGCACCGAATACGTGGGCGAATCGTCCGAAAGAGCGGAGTCGACGTGTCGGTTGCGGGCAAATGCAAAACGCCCCGACCGGAGCCATTCCGATCGGGGCGTTGCAGGGCTGAAGGGGGAGGGAAGATGGAGGCGCTGTCCCCTCCACCGTTCATCCCTCCCCACGTCCAAAGCTACTCGTCGCCTTCGTCGACGACTTCGTAATCGGCATCGCGGACGTCTTCATCGTCCTCGGTCGCGCCGTTGCCGCCCGGTTGCGGGCCGCCGGGCTGCTGGCCGCCGGGCTGAGCTCCGGCCGGTCCTCCGGCGGCGCCTGGTCCGCCCGCGGCGCCCGGGCCGGCTCCCGCAGCACCCGCCCCCGCGGCGGCTCCCTGCTGGGCCTGCTGCTGTTGGGCCTCGCGGATCTCCTGTCCCGCGGCCGACCACGTCTCGTTGAGGTTCTCCAGCGCATCTTCCAGACCGCTGATTTCTTGGTCGGCACTGGCCGTTTCAAGCTCGTTGTTGAGCCGCTCCAGCGCGTCTTCAAGGGCAGAGCGCTTCTCGTCCGAGATGGCATCGCCGTACTCCTCGAGGCCCTGCTCCACGGAGTACGCCATGGAGTTTGCCTCGTTGATCGTATCGGCGCGCTCCTTGCGCTTCTCGTCTTCTTCGGCGTGCTTCTCGGCATCCTCGCGCATCTTCTCGATTTCCTCCTCGGTCAGGCCGCTGGAGGCCTCGACGCGGATGGACTGTTCCTTGCCGGTGTCCTTGTCCACGGCCGAGACGTTTAAGATGCCGTCGGCGTTGATGTCGAACTCAACCTCGATCTGCGGCGTGCCCCGCGGAGCCGGCGGAATGCCGGTGAGGTGGAAGCGACCGAGCGTTCGGTTGTCCTTGGCCATCTCGCGGTTGCCCTGCAAGACGTGCACCTCGACGGACGTCTGGTTGTCGGCGGCCGTCGAGAAGATCTCGCTCTCCTGCGTCGGAATCGTGGTGTTGGCCGGGATCAGCGTGGTCATCACACCGCCGAGCGTCTCGATGCCGAGGTCGAGCGGCGTCACGTCGAGCAGCAGCACGTCTTCAACGTCGCCGCTGAGAACGCCTGCCTGGATCGCGGCGCCGAGCGCAACGACCTCGTCCGGGTTCACCGACTTGTTCGGGTCGGTGCCAAAGAAGTCCTTGACGGTCTCCTGGACAAGGGGGACGCGAGTCGAGCCTCCTACGAGAATGACCTCGTCAATATCGGTTTTCGAGTGGCCCGCGTCGTCGATGGCCTTCTGCATCTGCGGCACCGTGCTCTCCACGAGGTCGTCGATCAGCTGCTCGAACGTGGCCCGGTTGACGTCCATGTTCAGGTGCTTCGGGCCCTCGTCCGTCGCCGTGATGAACGGCAGGTTGATCGTCGTGGTCTTGGCGCTCGACAGCTCGATCTTGGCCTTCTCGGCGGCCTCCTTCAGGCGCTGCAGGGCCATCGGGTCTTGGCGGAGATCCACGCCCTGCTCCTTCTTGAACTCATCGGCAATGTGGTCGATGAGCCGCTTGTCGAAGTTGTCGCCACCCAGGTGCGTATCTCCGTGCGTGGCGTTCACCTCGAAGACGCCGTCGCCGAGTTCCAGGATGGAGATGTCGAATGTGCCGCCGCCGAGGTCATACACCGCAACAACCTGGTCGGACTCATCGTCCAGGCCATAGGCCAGAGACGCGGCCGTCGGCTCGTTGATGATCCGGCGTACGTTCAGCCCGGCGATCTTGCCGGCCTCTTTCGTGGCCTTCCGCTGTGCGTCGTTGAAGTAGGCCGGCACGGTAATGACCGCGTCGGTGACCTCTTCACCCAGGTAGTCCTCGGCCGTCTGCTTCAGCTTCTGCAGAATCATGGCCGAGATCTCCTGCGGCGTGTACTCGCGGTCGCCGACCTGCACCCGGGCGGTTTCGTTGTCCCCTTCCACAATCGTGTACGGGACCTCCTCAATCTCGTCCTCGACCTCATGGTAGAACCGACCCATGAAGCGCTTGATGGACGAAATCGTGTTTTCCGGATTCGTGATGGCTTGCCGCTTGGCCGGGGCGCCCACAAGCCGCTCACCGTCGTCTTTGTACGCGACCACAGAGGGCGTCGTGCGCGCGCCTTCCGCATTTTCGATGACTTTGGGATCGCCTCCCTCCATCACCGCCACGACGGAGTTCGTCGTGCCTAAGTCAATGCCAATAATTTTGCCCATGGGTGGAGTCGAGTTGATTCGATTCAGTACGTGTCGTCGGTCTGAGGCAGGCCTGCAGGTGCAGGCGACCACATGTCGATGTCGTTTCTACATGCGATCAAGAACAATGCCTGCCCGGCACGCCTCCGTTTTGCCTGTCACTCTGACAGCCTTGCGCGATTTCTACGAGGCCGTGTCGAGTGAAGTCCGCCATTTAAGGGGGCGCCCTGAAATCTTTGCAGGAGGCCACCGGCGATCCCCACAAAATCTACGCAACTACAGTCCGCGCCATGCGTGGAAGCCCATGCTCATTTGATCCCGAGTCGGCTGCGAGCGAATATATAGAAGCCCTGCCGTACCACTCCTTCTGAATCGCACGGAGCACGGCGGTTCTTCGGTCAGGGGCTTTTCATCGGGGACGTCTGTCCAACCCTTCACGTCTACATGTATTCGTCGGCTTCCGTCCGCTACATCCCCAACGCGCTCACGGTTTTCCGCATCCTGCTCACGCCGTTGGTACTGGTGTTGTGCACGATTCCAACGCTGGCGGCGCAGGGGACGGCGGTGGTGGTGTTCATGTGCGCTTCGGCGTCCGATTACTACGACGGCGTGTTGGCGCGCCGCATGGGGGCCCGCTCGCGCCTGGGGCAGTTTCTGGATCCGCTGGCCGATAAGATTCTGGTGCTCAGCGTTTTCGGCATGCTGGCGGTGGAGGAGCCGCACATCGTGCCATGGTGGGCAGTTTTGCTCATCGCGGGCCGCGACGTCCTGGTGACGGCCCTCCGCTCCTGGGCCGAGGCCCACGGCCGTACGCTGCGCACCTTCCGGATCGCCAAGGGCAAGACGCTCCTTCAGCTTGCGTTCCTGTTCGGCATGCTGGTGCTGCGTGCGGCCGCGCATCTCCCGCCGCCCATCTCCGACGGTGCGCGATGGCTGCTCTACGAGACCGCCGTACCGTACGTCCTCCTGGTCTTCGTCGTGGGCTTCACCGTTGTCACCGGCCTGCTGTACCTGCTGGCGTCCGAGGAGGAGACGGTGCGCAGCGACCCCTGATGGACCGCCCCGACAAGGCTGTTCCCGGAACGCCTACTGTCGAGGCGCCTCCTGACGGGACGCTTCCTGACGGGACGCCTCCTGAGGCGTTGGACTCACAGGATCGGTGCCGAACTCCTGCCCGAACATTTGCCACACCGTCAGAAACAAAGCGGCGATGATGGGGCCGATCACGAAGCCAGAAATCCCGAACAAGGTGAGCCCACCGAGGGTGGCAACCAAAACGAGATAGTCGGGCATCTGCGTGTCGCGTCCTACCAGCAGCGGGCGCAGCACGTTGTCGGCGAGCCCGATGATGAGCGTGCCGAACACCAGCAGAACAAGGCCCTTGGCGGTCGATCCGGTCAGGATCAGGATGGCGGCCGCGGGTGCCCAGACCAGGGCGGCCCCGACGGCAGGGAGGAGGGAGAGGACCGTCATCACAACGCCCCATAGGATGGCGGCTTGAATGCCCAGCAGCCAGAAGATGACGCCGCCCAGCGTGCCCTGCACGATGCCGACCACCAGCGTCCCTTTGATGGTCGCACGGGCGACTTCGGCAAACTTGCCGAACAGTGCTTCCTCGCGGTCGTCCCCAAGTGGAAGCGCGTATTCGAGCGCCTGGAGGATGTATCCGCCGTCCCGAAGGAAGAAGAAGAGCAGATACACCATCAGGAAGAACTGAACGGCAAAGCGGGCTGCGTTTTGCCCGACCGCCCAAACTTGGGTCGCCAGGGTGCGGCTGGCGTTCACCGCGGCGTTGGAGAGTCGCTGTCGCAGGTTGTCCGGGTCGAGACCCCAGCGTTCGAACACCTCCGTCGCGAGCGGCACCATCTGTTCGATGAACTCGATGGGGGCCTGCAGGCGGATCTCACCGCTGGCAATGCGGTCGTAGATGGAGGTCGCCTCCTGGGCAATCGCCAGACTCACGAAGAAGAGCGGAAGGATTACCATCACGATGATCGTGATCACCGTGAGGACTGAGGCAACGGAGGACCACCCTTTCACGTGCGACTTCCACCACTCGTACACCGGCTGAAATAGGGTGGCGAGCACGGTGGACCAGAAGACCGGCTGCAGGAAGTCCCATATCAGACCCAGAAACGCCAGTGTCGTAAGGGCGACCAGCCCGAGAAAAAACGCGTTTTGAATCTGGCGCAGTTGCATGCGCGACGGGGACGTGGGAAAGGGCAGACAGCGTCCAACCTACGACCGGCGTCCGAAAGATGCAGTCGGCCCCACGCGGAGGCCCCGGATGGGGCAGGCAGGATCGGCGGCCGAGTCGGCAAGCCGGCACACCAGCGCGATCGGGCCGAGCGAGGCACGATCAGGCCGGCGGCGGTCCTTCTTCGGACGAGGGCTGGACGAACGGAAACAGTACGTGGTAGGGGTGCGGAAGGCGGTCGGCCACGTCCTTGATCGTGGGGCGGCCCACGGCGCGTTCGAACACCTCCATTACGACCGGGACCAGCGCCTTTGCCTTCGGATACCCAATGTCGGCCCGGGCTTTGACGCGGTTCAAAAATTCTTCCGGCGCGAGGCGCTCGATCTCTTTCCGCGAGCTTTCGGGCCGTGCCGCATGCAGCAGGTGGGCCAGTGATTTCGGAAGCGGGGCGCTTACCGCATCGCGCTCGGTGCGGTAGAGAATGTCGCTAAAGGTGCGGAGCGTCGCCTCCACCAGGCGCTCGGCCGCGTCGCGGTCCGAGAGGTCCGTTTGTTCCAGAATGGCATCGACAAATTCAGCGTGAGTCATGACGCGTCGCTCGGAGATGGGAGGAATCCGCGAACTGCTATTCTTTCCAGATGACCTCTTCCGCGTCGCCCTGTCGCTCAATGATGCGCACGATAAACGCCTCGTCCATGTGGTTGCGCATCGACCGCGCGGTGTCGATCACCTGCTGGCGCTTCTCCACGCCCTCGAAGCCGTGAACGGTAAACCAGTCGAGTTTTTGGTCCGGATTGCAGGCTTCGATGCGAAAGAGGAGGGGAGCGTTCATGATTGCAGGGCGCGGTTCTGGAAGAGAGGATGAGGGGTCGCAAGAAACGGTACGAACCGCGGTGCAGACGATCCACCACATGCACGGCAAAAAATCGATAATCGTTTCGGGCCATACGAAAAGCCGCCCCTCCTGTACGGAGAGGCGGCTTTCGTTGGGGTCGTACGTGCGCCGTGTGGCGCGGCAGGGAGGAGTTACATCATGCCACCCATGCCGCCCATGCCGCCCATGCCGGCCGGCATGCCGCCGCCACCCGGGCCGCCAGGACCACCGCCCTGGCCACCGCCGTCATCGTCGTCGCCCGTGTCGAGCTCGGCAACGACCGACTCGGTGGTGAGCAGCATGCTACCGACGGACGCGGCGTTTTCGAGGGCCGCACGCGTCACCTTGGTCGGATCGAGCACGCCGTCATCGAGCAGATGGCCGTACTCCTCGGTGCGGGCGTTGAAGCCGAAGTCTCCCTCGGAGTCTTTCACCTTCTGCACGACGATCGAGCCCTCATGGCCCGCGTTCTCCGCGATCTGACGGAGCGGGGCTTCGAGCGCCCGCTGCACGATCGTGACGCCAATGCGCTGATCCTCGTTGGCAACCTCCACGTCTTCGATCGAGCGGAGCGCACGGAGGTAGGCCACGCCGCCACCCGGAAGCACGCCTTCCTCGATGGCTGCGCGCGTCGCGTTGAGGGCATCCTCAACACGCGCCTTCTTCTCCTTCATCTCCGGCTCGGTCGGGGCGCCCACGTTCAGCACGGCGACGCCGCCAGAGAGCTTCGCAAGACGCTCCTGCAGCTTCTCTTGATCGTAGTCGGACGTCGCGTTGTCGATCTGCTGCTTGATCTGGTTGACGCGGGCCTGAATCTGCTCCTGCTCGCCGGCGCCGTCCACGATCGTGGTGGTGTCCTTGTCGATCGTGATGCGGTCGGCCTGCCCGAGATAGTCGAGCGTGGCGTTCTCGAGGCGATAGCCCTTCTCCTCGGAAATGACCGTTCCGCCGGTGAGCACGGCGAGGTCTTCGAGCTGCGCCTTGCGGCGATCGCCGAAGCCCGGCGCCTTCACGGCCGCGACCTTCAGGGTGCCGCGCAGCTTGTTCACGACGAGCGTGGCCAGGGCTTCACCCTCCACGTTCTCGGCAATAATCAGCAGCGGATTGCCGCTCTGCGACACCTTCTCCAGGACCGGAAGCAGGTCCTGCATGTTGTTGATCTTGTCCTCAACGATGAGGATGTAGGCGTCTTCGAGCACGGCCTCCATCTCCTCGGAGTCCGTCACGAAGTAGGGGGAAAGGTAGCCGCGATCGAACTGCACGCCCTCAACGAGGTCGAGGTACGTTTCGATGCCGCGGGCCTCCTCGACGGTAATGACGCCGTCGGTGCCAACCTTCTCAAAGGCGTCGGCAATGAGAGAGCCGATCGTCTCGTCGTTGTTGGCCGAGATGGTGCCGACCTGAGAGATCCGCTCCTTGCCTTCGACGTGGTTGCTCTGCGCACGGAGATCCGCGACGACGTTTTCGACCGCCGCATCAATGCCGCGCTTCAGCTCCATCGGGTTGGCGCCGGCCGTGACGCTCTTCATGCCCTGGTTGATGATCGACTGCGCCAGGACCGTGGCGGTCGTGGTGCCGTCACCGGCCACGTCGTTCGTCTTCGACGCCGCTTCCTTCAACATCTGGGCACCGACGTTCGGAAGCTTCTCCTTCAGGTCGATCTCTTTCGCGACCGTGACGCCGTCCTTCGTAATCGTCGGCGAACCGAACGACTTCTCGAGGATGACGTTGCGGCCTTTCGGGCCAAGCGTGCCTTTCACGGCACGGGCCAGCTTCTCGATACCCTCTTTGAGGGCATTGCGAGCTTCTGCATCAAATTTGATCTGTTTCGGCATAAGTGTGCTTGAAGCGATTGGTGAGACTCGTGTGCGTAGCAGTGCAGGGGGCCCCACAGAGGGGGGCAGAAGCAACGGGTTGAATCCATCGCCGCGACGCAACAGGACAACACAACACGCCCCGCGAGGATGGACGAACCAGCGCGATTAGTCTTCGATGATGCCGAAGATGTCCGTCTCGCGCATAATGAGGTAGTCGTCGCCATCCAGGGTGACTTCGGTTCCGGAGTACTTACCGTACAGAACCTGGTCGCCCTCGGAAACAGTCAGGTCAATCTTGGTGCCGTCTTCAACACGGCCTGGACCGATGGCAACGACGGTTCCCTTCTGCGGCTTTTCCTGTGCCGAATCCGGGATGTACAGTCCGCTATCGGTTTTCTCTTCGGCCGGTTTGGGCCGAACGACGACGCGGTCGCCGAGCGGTTGGATGCTCGCCATAATGGATCGGAAGTTGGCTTGTGAACAGTTCAGCGGGAGTGCGTAGATGCTGGGCTGTTATCACTCTCCAGCGGTGAGTGATAACAACAATTTCGGTAGACGATACATGCCCTCGAAAGGATGTGTTCCTCTGTGCGCTCCACTCGGGGGATGAAGATCGTTTCATGATCCCGCCCGGCAAGATCCGGTCCGGTAGCAGGACCCGCACGGCCCGTTTTGGGCCGAGTACTGGTGTCATCAGCCGGCCGATGAATTGTTCGTAGCGACCGCTTTCGTCTCGCGTCCGCCGATCTCCTGAGCGAGCCCGTGCGAGAGATCGAACGGTCAGCCGGCCGATGAGTAATGCATTTCTGAGCTGCTCCACCGCTGAGGTCAGCGTGGGCGGTCGTGTGATTAAGGAGGCTTCCACGGTGTCATGGTCAGTCAATTCCCCGCATCCGAGTCGGCGAGAAGCGGGTGGGCCACCGGGCTGGTGGTCGGAATCGCGCTCGTTCTTGGGGCCGCCCTGCTCCCGCCGTATCTTCCAGCGCCGTGGCGCGCGGCTCTCATGGCAGCGTTCAGCGCAGCATGTCATCAACTGCCGGCACGCTCTCTGCATGTCGATGGGGTGCAGCTTGCGGTGTGCGATCGGTGTCTCGGGATCTACAGCGGACTTCTGGGAGGAAGCCTTGCCCTGTGGGCGCTGCGGAGGACGTGGCAGCGTTTCGAGACAGCGGGTCGATACGTGTTGCTCGGCGCGCTGGTGCCTCTCGGCATCGATTGGATCGGGCCCGTGCTGGGACTGTGGCAAAACACGCCGGTCAGTCGCGCCCTCACCGGATTTCTCTTCGGCGCGGTGGCGGGGGCCTTTGTCGTGGATCGGTTGCTGCGGTCCGCTTCGTCGTCAGCGAAACGGCTTTCGGTTCAAGATCGCGATGCATAGATTGCAGCGGTCCGCCGTCGGTGGGTTCGCTTCGGGCTTCACCGTTGCTGTTCACGACCTTTCCCTGCGCCATGTCTTCCAAACAGCAAGCCATTCTTGTCGGTGCCATCGTCACCGGCGTGCTCAGCACGTCGTATTTGCAGTTCATCAACGTATTATGCTGTCTGGGTGTGCTGATCGGCGGTGCCGTTGCGGTGCAGCAGTACACCTCGATTGAGGGCACGGCCATTGAGTCGGGCGACGGGGCCCTCCTCGGCGCGATGGCCGGCGCCGGGGGCGTCATCGTCTCCGCAATTCTCGACCAGGTGCTCAAGCCCTTCCGCCTCGACTCGCAGTCGATCGTTCAGGATTCGTTGCAGCGCTACCTCGAAAACATGCAGGGACAGAATCCCGTCCCGGAAGCGGCGTTGCAGGGGGGAGAGGGAAGCGTCGGAATGATCGTCGTGAGCCTCGTGTTTGGCATGGTCCTCTACGCCGTGTTTGGAGCCATCGGAGGCGCCATCGGCGCGGCAATCTTCGGGGAGGAGACGTCTGACGGCGAGCGCGCCTGAGACAGCCGGTTCCGACACCCACCTGCCGCCGAATCGTCAGTCGAACAGCGAGGGTTCCTGCTGGCGGCGATCGAGCTCTTCGATGAGGCGGCGGTTGGCCCGCGGGAAGGCGTAGTCGTCGAGCGCCCCGACAGAGACCCACCGGATGGGCTGCCCCTCGTTGGATTGCGGTTCGCCCGCGCGGATCCGACAGCGGAACGCGTGGAGCGTGATCTTGAAGTGCGAGTACGCGTGGGAGAGCGTGTAGAAGTGGTCCTCCACGTCGACCTCGATCCCGACCTCTTCCCGGAGCTCGCGCGAGCAGGCGGTGGGCAAGGATTCGTCTTCTTCCTGCTTGCCGCCCGGAAACTCCCACAACCCACCTAGAAGCCCGTCGTCCGGGCGACGCTGGATGAGCAGTCGCCCCTCGTCGTCAAACACCAATCCGACGGCGATATCGTGGTGCGGCACTGGTTTTGCGTCAGGCGTTACCGGGTAGTCCTGCTCCCGGCCCCTCTCGTGGGCCCGGCAGACGGATGCCACCGGGCACCGTGTGCAGTCGGGCGCGCGGGGAGTACACACCGTCGCCCCGAGTTCCATCATGCCCTGGTTAAAATCCCCCGGGCGTTCTGGGTCGATAAGCGCGTTGGCGATTCGGCGCAGGTGGCGTTTCGTGGTGGAGGAGGTGGCGTCGGCTTCCACCGCAAAAACCCGTGTAAGCAACCGCGATACGTTTCCGTCCAGAACGGCGTGCGGCTTCTCGAAAGCGATCGACAGAATGGCCGCCGCCGTGTACGGCCCGATGCCCTTGAGATCGCGAATGGCGTCCCACGTGTCGGGAACCCGGCCGTCGTGTTCCTCGACCACCGTCTGCGCGGCATTATGGAGGTACCGCGCTCGCGAGTAGTAGCCCAGGCCCTCCCACAGCTTGAGCACGTCGTCTCGGTCGGCACGCGCGAGGGCGTGCACCGTCGGGAAAGCGTCCAGGAAGCGACGGTAGTAGTCGCGGACCGTGTCGACCCGGGTCTGCTGCAGCATGATTTCCGACACCCAAATGTTGTAGGGATCGTCGGTGTCGCGCCACGGCATGTCGCGCTTGTGGTCGTCGTACCACGCCAGAAGATCGGATCGGAAAACCTCGACCTCGGCGTTGGTGGGAGACAGGGTAGCGAGGGCGTCGGAATCGGTTGGCACGACGGGGACGGATTGGCGGGAGTCGAGGCCAGCGGAATCGAGGCATCGGGCGGGCGAGCCAAGAGACTCGTCGCAGAGGCGGGCGGGACCGTCAGTTGGCTCGAACGGTTCAGTTGGCTCGAACGGTGATGACGAGCGCGAGCGTGTCGGGCAGAGGCGCGCGGGCGACCGGGCGCAACAGAACCGTCGCGCGCCCGGCATCCGCGGGCTGCGTCACCCAGGCGAACGAGCGTCCGACCACACCGCTGAGCGCAGGACCACGGATCAGGCGGTACCGGTTGATCCGTACGGAGTCACGCTCTGCCGGAAGCGCAAGGATGAGCGGCTGGCCGGCATCCACGGTGGGGCGCAGGGTGTCGGTCGCAGCGGACGGCGCAACTCGTGGCGGGCTGTGCGGGTTGTTCGCGTGCGAACCGGCGTGTCCCTGGACGGTGAGCACCGCGAGGGCGAACAGCGGAACGATCAGAATCAGGCGTGAAACGTGCATTGCTTTCCATCATGACACGCGGAGGAACCGACAAGATATACCTGGTGCGGGCGGGCGTGTTGCTGCTTGCCGGGATCGTTGCGCTGATCGTGGTTCGCCGGGGACAGGCCCAGACGGTCCAGTCGCCCGTGTCGCTGCCGATGGCCGATTCGCTCCGCGGCGCTGTGCAGTGGACGCTGCGTGTGGACGGACAGGCAACGGCGTGGCCCGGCGCGCGTCCTACGATGCCGTTCGACAGCCTGCAGGCCGTGGTCCGGCAAACCGTACGGCGGTTCCGGCAGGATGGCTACTACTATGCCGCCCTGGACTCCGTGACCCTACAGGCGACGCCGCGCCCGCCGACGGTTCGGGTTCACCTCCACCGCGGCCCCCGCATCGACCTCGGCCGCATCCGCATTCTCGGTGCCGAGGTGCTGTCCGAATCGCAGATCCGTCGGGTGATGGACACCGAACCTGGTGCGCCGCTGGATGCCGACCGGCTTCGGAGCGACCTCCACGCGGTCTTGGCACGATACGAGGAGGCCGGTTATCCCCTCGCGGAAATTCGGGTGCAGGAGCTTGCCTTGCGTCGAACGCCGAGGCCGCAGTTGGTGCTCACACTGCGGGTTCACGAAGGGGCACGTCTGTGGCTCAAACGGGTGGAGGTTCCGTCAGGCGTTCGCACGTCGCCATCGTTCGTGGCACACGCGGCGGGTCTCACGGCGGGGGCTCCGCTCACCAATTACGATCCGACTGCGATCCGCCAGGCCCTTCAGGAGACCGGCTTGTTTCGAGAGGTGAGAGCTCCCGAAATACGGGTGGCCGACGACGGCGGAGCCGTGCTGTTTGTCCCGCTGGAGGAACGCACTCCGGGTTCGTTCGACCTCGTGCTGGGCTATCTTCCGCCGTCCCGACCGGGCGGATCGGGCCAGGTCGTCGGCACCGGGCACCTGCAGCTGCGGAACGTGTTTGGCGGTGGGCGCCGGGCTGCCGTCGCGCTGGACCGCCGCCCGAGCCAGGCCAGCCTGTTCAACCTGAAGGTGACCGATCCCTATCTTTTCGGATGGCCGCTTCGTGTGCACGGGCGCTTCCGCGGCGAGCAGCGGGACTCCACCTACAGCCAGCGCGCTCTGCACCTAGGCCTCGGCTATCAGTTCGCCGGTGGCTGGCAGATGCAGGGGACGGTGACGCGAGAGGTCACCGATCCCGGGTTTGCCGGGGCCCAACTGGAAGCAGGACAGCAACGCATTGCTCGAGCCACCTCCTGGTTCTACGGCGGAGGCCTGCGCTATGAACGGGTTGACGACGCCATGAACCCGCGCCGCGGCGGGTGGATCGATGTGCAGCTCGAACAGGGACGCAAGGATCGACGCCTGCAGCAGGCGGCGGGTCCAGACACGACGACCACGCGAGAAACCCTGCGTCAGGAGCGCATCCAAGGCGCCGGGCGGGTGTACGTTCCTGTGCTGGATCGGCACGTTGTTGTGCTTGGCGGAGAGGCCCAGGCCGTGTTCAGCGATGCCTACGACCGCAGCGATTTGTTTCGCCTTGGTGGGGCGTCGTCGTTGCGCGGATACGAGGAAGATCGCTTTCTTGGGAACGTTGTGGGGCGTCTCCTTGCGGAGTATCGTCTCCAAATCGACCGGGTGTCGTACGCATTCGCCTTTACCGACGTCGGCTTCGTGCACCGCCCCGATACAAAACTACTCGATGCTGACCAGGGATGGCATCCGGGATTTGGCTTCGGCCTTCAGTTCAGCACCGCCTTGGGAGTGGTGGACCTCAGCTATGCACTCAACACCGCGTCTCTGCAACCATCGGACGGGAAGATTCATCTGGGGTTGGCGTTCGATCTGTGAGGGCCCGGTCCGCAGGGAACGGTCCGGCCCAGGCCGCGTCCGCGCACAAACGTTCTGCCTTTCGCGCCGCCTCCTCATCGTGCTCCCGCTCATCGTGCTCCCGCGACCCGAGGGCGCGCGTGGCGGCGGTCGTTGTCACGGTCGTCCTTCCGGGAAGGCAACCTCGGTCGGAGACGCGTCGTGGAAAACAGTCCGTGCTTCTGCCGGTTGCTGATGGGCCCTCGCGATCCAAGACGGACGCGGGCCTCGGTGCACCCTCTTGAGTCAATCCCGCCTGGCCATGTCGGGGCTTCTCCAGACCGTACAGTCATTTCTTGACGACACCCGCGTGCTGAGTCCCGGAGCGCGGGTGGTCGTCGGCGTGAGCGGCGGGGTCGATTCCATGGTGTGTGCGCATGTGCTCCGCCGTCTCGGGCACGACGTGATCGCCGTGCACGTCAATTACGGCCTGCGCCCCGAGTCCGACGAAGAGGCGGCGTTCGTGCGGCGCTGGTGTGCGTCGCAGGCCCCGTCGATCCGGCATCGGGAAACCCACGCCGATCCCGAAGAAGAGTCCGATGCCGGCGCCTCGCTGCAGGCGGCGGCCCGCAGGCAGCGGTACGCCTTCTTCGCCGAGGTGGCACGCATCGAAAAGGCGGCCGCGGTGGCCACGGGGCACCACCAGAACGATCAAGCGGAAACGATCCTGCTCAACCTGCTGCGCGGAAGTGGACCGGAAGGCCTGGCGGGAATGAGGCCGTCCCGTCCGCTGGAGATCGACGGCGAGAGCGTACCGCTCATCCGCCCGTTGCTCGACGTTTCCCGAGGCGCGATCGAGGCCTACGCCCGCCGGTACAACGTGCCGTGGCGCGTGGATCCGACCAATGCCACCACGAAATATCGGCGGAACGCGATTCGCCACGAGGTGCTTCCGCAGCTGGCAGAACTGGAGCCGCACGCCGTTTCCAACCTAGCGCGGGCTGCTCGCCTCATGCGCAACTACGTGGACGAGACAATGCGCCCGGCCACCGACGAGCACCTCGACCGCTGCTTTCGAAGTCGGCCCGCCGGCGGGGCGCTGCACCTCGTGTCCGTTCGCGATCTGGCCCCCGTCTGGCAGCGACGAGTCATCCTTGCGGCGCTGGCGCGGACGCTCCCCGAGGCCCCTCGCTCGGAGGCCGTCGCCAACGAAATTGCCCGGCTCATCCCGGCCCAGGTGGGACGGCGGGTGGAGTTCGGCGACGGCACGGTCTGGCGCGGCCGCACCGAGCTCCGGTTCCTGCCCGACAGCGCCGTCCCCTCACCCGTACCGGGCACGCCGGTCCCGCGCAACACCGACGTTGCACTCCCCCTCGGCACGCTCCGGATTGAGGAGACGAACACCGTGCCCGATGAGCTGGATGCGGGCGGGCCGACCGCTGCCTATGTCGATGCCGAGCAGCTTGGAGAGCCGCTGACCGTTCGCACCTGGGACGACGGGGACCGGTTCCAACCGCTCGGGCTCGGAGGCTCGAAAACCGTGAGCGACTTCCTGACGGATGCGCACGTCCCGCCCTGGATCCGACCGCACGTCTACGTGCTCTGTGCCGGCGATGCCATTGCGTGGGTGGTTGGGTATCGACTGGACGACCGGGTCCGGGTCCGCTCCAGCACGAACCAGGTCGCGCGGCTCCAGTTTGTGGCGAGTGAAAACCCTGTGTTCCGCTCCCATTTTTCGTGATGGTCGTGTACGTTTTTGTCACCGGATCCCGCCTCCCCGACCGACGCCCCCAACCTTCCCCATGCCCGCCACCCGCGATCTCACCGACGCCCCCGTCGAACCGTCTGAAGAAGCCATCACGGTGCGCGGCGAGCGATTCCGCCGGTATCTCTCCGCCGACGCGATCCAGTCGCGCGTCCGCGAGCTCGGCCGTACGATCAGTAAGGACTACACCGACACCACGCCCATCCTCGTGAGCGTGCTGAACGGCGCCTTTATGGTAACGGCCGACCTGATGCGCGCCATCACCATCGACTGCGAGGTCGACTTCATCAAGCTCTCCTCCTACGGCGACGAAAAGGTGTCCAGCGGTCAAGTGCGGGAGCTGAAAAGCATCGACGCCAATCTCGAAGGGCGCGACGTGCTCATCGTGGAGGACATTGTCGATACCGGGCTCTCGATGCAGTTCATGCTGAACCGGTTGCAAGCGTACAACCCCGCCACGCTCCGCTGTGTCACGCTCCTGCACAAGCCGGTCGCGACCGAGCCCGATCTGGATCTCGACTACGTGGGCTTCCAGATTCCGGACCTCTTCGTGATCGGCTACGGGCTGGATTACGGCCAAATCGCCCGGAACCTGCCCGACATTTACATCCTCGATGCGGAATCGAACGGCGAGGTGTAAGGTGCTGCATCCGCCGCCGAATCGCCTCGGGCACCGCGCGTCCGGGTCCCGATCGCTTCTCCTGAATTCCAACACCTCCCCCTGTCGTGCCGACCCCGCGCATCTTTATCGCCTACACCGGCGGGACCATCGGCATGAAGCAGACCGAGGAGGGCTACGTCCCGTCCTCGGGCTACCTCCAGCAGCTGATGGCAGAGATCCCGGCGTTCCAGGCCGATGACGTGCCGGACTACGACGTGTACGAGTTCGATCCGTTGCTGGACAGTGCCAATATGACCCCCGACGACTGGGGCCACCTGGCACGGGTCATCCGAGAACACTACCGCAGCTACGACGGCTTCCTGGTCGTTCACGGCACGGACACAATGGCGTTCACCGCCTCGGCGCTGTCGTTTATGCTGCATCCGCTCGATAAGCCGATCGTCCTGACCGGGTCGCAGATCCCGCTGGCCGAATCCCGCAATGACGCCCAGGGCAATCTGCTGACCGCCCTCCAGCTCCTCGGCACGTATGCCGACCGGCTGCCCGGCGTGTATCTCTACTTCGACGACGCGTTGCTGCGCGGAAATCGGGCTACAAAGGTGAACGCCGACGCCTTTGCGGCCTTCGCGTCGCCCAACTTTCCGCCCGTCGGCACCGTCGGCATCAACGCGGACATCACGTGGCCGCTCGTGCCCCCGGTGCCGGACGACGATGTTCTCCCGTCGGTCGCACCGCTGGGACGGGCGACGGTCGCGGCCTTTCGGCTTTTCCCCGGTCTCAAGGCCGAATACCTCGAAACCGTCCTTGCGCCGCCGGTGCAGGGCGTCGTCTTGGAATGCTTCGGCTCGGGCAACGCGCCCAGCAACAACGAGCAGTTTCTGAGCGCACTCCGGCGGGCAACCGAGCGGGGCGTGGTCATCGTAGACGTTACGCAGACGCTGCGCGGCACGGCCGATCTCAACCTGTACGCGACCGGTCGGGCGCTGCGAGAGGCCGGTGTCGTGAGCGGGTACGACATGACCTCCGAGGCCGCCCTCTCAAAGCTCTACTATCTTCTGGATCAGGAAGAGGATCCGGGCGAAGTGCGGCGCCTCATGCAACAGAACCTCCGGGGCGAGTTGACCCCGCCGGAGGAAGTGCCGTCTGCTCTCGGCCGCACGCGCCAGCGGCTCGCTCGGTTTCGATAGATCGGGCCGAAAGCGCTTTGCTGGGTTCGCCGGACGAGCACAGCGGTTCGCCACGGCGGTCCTGCTCGCAGACGCCAGGAGGGGAGGACGAATCAAGAAATGGATTTGTAGAAGCGGAAGCGTTCGGCATCCACCTGGTAGCTCCATCCTGGCGACACAAAGCGGTGATGCTCCACCCAGTACGGAAAGTCCCGGTTGGGCATCGCGATCTCGCTGAAGAAGTGGCGCGTCTTGATCGAGAAGGGACGGTAGGCCGGGTCGGCATGCCGAACGTAGTGCGCGATCCGCAAGGCCTGCTGCCAGGCAGGAAGTTGATTTGCGGGCGTCAACGACGTGAAGAACGAACGACGCGGCGCGTTGGGGTTGAAGGCGCTAAACTGGTAAGGATCCAACACGACGCCCTTATAGGTGCTTTCGCCTCGGTACTTGGTTTCCACGCGATTCCGGATGACCCACGCAACCAATTCTTGCTCGTGCGGGAGCCGGGTTTCCGAATAGATGGCGCGGGCCAGCCACAGCGTCTCTTCGTCGATTGCGGGGAGCGCCGTGGACGGATCAGGATCCTCGTTGGTGCCTCCGTACACCCCCCGGAGCAACGCATAATGCGTACTGGAGGTGTCGATGGGAGTCGTGTCCGCATCGGACGAAAAGACGGTAGACAGCACGGTGGCCGTCAGTCCCGACGATGGGGAGCGACTCGTTTCCATCGTTGGGGACAAAGTGGCGGCCGATACGGCAAAGATCCCCACCGAGGCACAGGCGATAGCCACGTATCTACTCATGCGGGTTTAGCGGTTGTTCGAAATCCAGTGAGCAGCATCCGAAAGGGGCCGAAATGTGCGCAAGTTGTTTACAATCAAATACTTACGAGTAGAGACCTCATCGAATAGCGGACCGATCAACGAGTGGCCCCACGCAAGGTTTCCCATTACGGTTCTCTGTAATCCACTGTATAGTAGGGGCTTAGCGCAAATATCGTTGTTCTTAACGCTCCCTTCTCTCCGGATTGATCGGTGCTTAATCGCATGTTGATGTCAAACAATAGATTGTAACGAAACGAAGCGAAATCGTTCGGGCGAAAAGCGCTTTCTGAAACTGCACACCATCATTTATGTCCTCCTTGCTTCACATTTGCGCGGATGAGAACATTCCGCACGTCCGTCAGGCCTTCGGCACATTGGGAACGGTGGAGACGCATCCGGGGCGCACCATCGGCGCCTCGGAGGTTCGAGATGCAGACGTGTTGCTTGTGCGGAGCGTTACATCGGTGGGGTCCAAGCTGCTGGAAGGGAGCCACGTACAATTCGTCGGCTCCGCCACCATTGGCACGGACCATGTGGACCGGCACTATCTTCGGGAGTCGGGCATCGCATTTGCCCATGCCCCGGCCTCCAACGCGGACTCGGTTGCCGACTATGTTGTGGCTGCAGTGTTGCTCCTGGCCGCCCGGCGGAAGGCGTCTCTGGCAGATCGAACTGTGGGCATCGTAGGGTGCGGCAATATCGGGGGACGCCTCGCGCAGCGGCTGCCGGCCTTCGGGATGACCGTGCTCCGGAACGACCCGCCGCTGGCCCGGGCCGCGGAAGATGCAGGCCAGGATCACGCCTACGTGTCGCTTGACCGACTGGTGGCTGCTGCAGATGTGATAACACTGCACGTTCCCCTAAAAAGGGAGGGACGGCATCCGACGTATCACTTGATCGCACAGGACGAGCTGGAGCAGATGGACGCCTCCGCCTGGCTGCTCAACACGTCGCGGGGCGCGGTGGTGGACAATAGTGCACTCCACAGGGCCTTGCAGGACGAAGGGATTGGGGCCGCCGTCCTCGATGTATGGGAAGACGAGCCCCTGCCCGATCCGGCGCTGGTCCGTGCGATCGATCTGGCCACGCCCCACATTGCGGGATATGCGTACGACGGAAAAGTTCGCGGCACGGCCATGCTGTACGATGCCCTCTGCAGGCATCTGGACGTGGAGCCGAAGTGGGATTCGCAGTCCGTTCTGGCGCCGGACCGCCCTGAGGCGCTGCGGTGCTCCCCGCCGGATCCCCGGCTGCCGGCCCCCGACTACGCCCATCACCTGGCACGCCAGATGTATCCCATCGCTGCCGACGATGCCCGCTTTCGTCCCACCCTGGCACAGGGCGCCGACGAGCGCGCTGCTCGGTTCAGCGAACTCCGCACAACGTATCCGCAGCGCCGCGAAATGCAGATGCACCACGTGCCCGCGACCGCCATTCCCGACACGCACCGCCGCGTGGTGGAGCAGGGCCTTCAGGTCGAGACGCGGTAAAGGCGACTGCGTTCGCCAACGGGCCGAGTGCCCGAGCGGCCCGCACGCTACTCGCGATAGCCGTACGATCGCAGATAACTTTCGCGGTCCCTCCAGTTTTTGCGGACTTTGACGTGCAATTGCAGGTACACGGGCGACTGCACAAACGCCTCGATGTCGGACCGGGCCCGGGTCCCCAGTTTCTTGAGGGCCTTGCCCCCTTCGCCAATGATAATTCCTTTGTGGGCATCGCGGGTGACGACAATCTCGGCGTCGATAAAGTCTTTCTCGCCCTCGGGCCGCTCCTTGTAATCCACGATGTTGACCTGGAGCGAGTACGGAATTTCTTCGTGATACTGTTGAAACGCCTTCTCCCGAATGATTTCTGCCACGAAGAATCGCTCGGGGTGCTCGCTGATCATTTCCTTGGGATAAAACGGCGGTCCCTCGGGCATCGCGTCAACGATGAGAGTCACCAGCGTCTCCACGTTGTGTCCGGTCTTGGCCGAGGTGGGGACGATCTCGTCGAATGCCCGCAGCTCCTGATACGACTCGACGAGCGGCAGCGCCTCTTCGGTCGGGATCAAATCCATCTTCGTGAGAACCAGGAAGGCCGACTTGTCGCCCACCTGGTCGAGGCTAAAGGTGTCCGGTTTCTCCTGGGTGGCCTCGTGCAGAAAGAGGAGAAGGTCGGCATCGCGAATGGCCCCTTCCACCTGGCCCATCATGGCCTCGTGCAGTCCATACCGCGGCTTGATGATTCCGGGCGTATCCAGAAAGATGACTTGGTGGTCCGGCCCGGAGTGAATGCCGATGACGCGATGGCGCGTGGTTTGCGGCTTGCGGGTCACGATCGAGAGCTTGTGCCCGAGCATGGCGTTCATGAGCGTGGACTTGCCCACGTTGGGCTTTCCGATGATCGCCACGTAGCCGCTCTTGTGACCCTCGGGAATGTCGTCGAAGAAAGGCGGCGGTGCGTTTTCCATAGCGAGGGAGCGGCGAGGAGCCTGAGAGTCGGAAGGGGAAAGAGCGGCTTACGATTTGACCACGCGGACCATGTCGCGCACGGCCTGGTCGAGGCCCACCATGACGGCTCGGGCGATCACTGCAAACCCGATCGACACCTCGGCCACGTGCGGAACGGTTTCGCGAAACAGAGCGAAGTTGTTGTAGTCGAGTCCGTGGCCGGCGTGGACCCGCAGGCCGGCATCATGGGCGAGGCGGGCTCCGCGGGCCAGGCGCTCGGCCTCAGTGCGGCGGGCTTCGTCGGTCGGGGCGTTCGCGAAGTCACCGGTATGAAGCTCGATCGTGTTGGCGCCCGACCGTGCGGCGGCCTCAATCTGTTCGGGGGTGGGGTCGACGAACAGGCTCACCTGTTCCACGCCGGCGTCGTACAACCGGGGGATGACGGTGTCGAGCCGATCGTGATTGGCCGGTACGTCCATGCCTCCCTCGGTTGTCACCTCCTCGCGGCGTTCGGGGACGAGGGTGGCCAGGTCGGGGGAGACATCACAGCAGATGTCCACGACCTCGCTTTCGGTTGACAGCTCGAAGTCGAGCTTTCCATGGACCGTCTCCGCGAAAAGTCGCACGTCCCGCTCCATAATGTGGCGTCGGTCCTCGCGCAGGTGGAACACGATGCCGTCGGCCCCGGCCTGTTCGCAGAGGGCCGCCGCGTGCACCGGATCCGGAAACGTTTCGCGGCGTGCATTCCGAAGGGTACCCACGTGGTCGACGTTGATGAGAAGATTGATCACAGGCGCGGTCGAGGTTTCGGGACGAGGAGGGAGGAAGGCGTGGGAGAAAAAGCCCGCGGGCACGAGGTCCAAGCGCCGAACGAACCCGGTCGCTGGCTTTGGCCGAATCGATCTCTCCTACCAGAAGGCCATCGGCTTTGTTTTGCCGCTCCCGGGCTCGCGCGCCGCATCCATCGCTTCGGCGTTGCGATCGCGGAGTGCCATGCCAACAGGTTGGTTGCAATTCGGAAGGGCGGCGTGTATGTTCGCTCTTGTTCCTGCCCCGTCTGCGTCAGCGTGCTCATTGCGACGGTCGCGAAGCGCGTGGGGCATCGCTTGTGAGATTTCTCATCATCACCCACCCAACTGCGCACATGGCAACGAGCAGCCAAGGCCTTCGGACCGGTATTCAAGTGGTGCTGGGCATCATTATTATAGGACTTGCCTATTTTTTGTACCAATCGATCACCGAGCCCTACGACCGCATTGAGCGCCAGCAGGAAATCACGGAGCGCACGCGCAACCGCATGGGCGACATCCGTGCCGCACTCATCGACTACGAGCGCGACAGTGCATCCTATCCGGATTCGCTGGAGATTCTTCTTGAGCACATCCGTCGCGATACCGTCCTGTCGACGCGTCAGGACAGCATTTTTGGCGAGCCCATCAACCTCGACTCGTTGCTGTACTCCCCGCGCACCGGCAAACGGTTCCAGTACACGGTGAACGACACCGGGCGCGTTGAAGTCTATCTGCTGCAGGATCCGGATACCGACGACCAGATCGGAACGCTCGAAGAGGACCCGACGCAGACGAACGTCGCGTCGTGGGAGTAGCCCGCACGCCCTGGCGATCGGATCGGCTGATTTCTCCACCCGTTCGGGGCCATCGCCCGCCGTCGGAGCCATGAGCGCAACTGTCGTAGCTGCATTGGAGGTGGACGGCGCCGTGATCCGGTACGCTGAAGTCGAGCGAGACGCGGAGGCGCTTACAATTTCGCGTCTCGGCCAGCAGACGCTGGATTTCGACGTGAAGGCCCATGCGCTGGAGGCCAACGATGAGGAGGCAGCGTCGACGGTGGCGGCAACGCTGACCGCCGCAGTTCCCGAGGCCCGCGCCGAGCGCGCCATGGTGGTCATTCACCCCTCGGAGGTGTGCGCCTTTTTCACCCCTGTGCCGTCCGATGTGTCCGGTGCAGAGCGCAAGCGGCAGGTCGTGCGCCAGGTAGCGCTCCTCTCGGGCGCTCGTTCGCTGGAGGGCCTGCACGTGCGCGCCCAACTGGTGCGCCGCGGCGCAACGGAAACCACCGAAGAGGGCGAGGGGGAAGCCCCCCGCTGGCTGCACGTCCTGCTCGTCCCCGACGCGGTGCACGACCGGATGGGACGCATCCTACAGCCGCTGCCGGTGACGGACTACGACTGGATGCTAAGCACCGAAGCCGCCGCCCGGCTCACGGCACACGTTGCTCCCACTGCTCGCCCGGAAGAGGGCGCTGGGTCGTTTGCGGTTGCCGTCGGGCAGTATGCCGAGCACACCGAGTATGCCGTCGTACAGGATGACGAGTGGGTGCACGATCACCACAGTCGGGCCGTCGACACGATGCAAGACCGCCTGTATCATCTCGTGGCCCTGCTGAACCGTCTTCAGATTCCGCTCCGACGCGTCGATCGGTTGTGGCTGTACGGGCATGCTGACCCGAATGCGTACGAGGTCTTCGAATCCGTTTTCCAGGTGACGGCCGAACGCCTAGAGCCTTCAGCCGTCCCCGGGTGGCCCGAGTCGATGGATCGGTCCTTGGGCGGCCTGTTCGTTCCCTGCGTCGGCGCGGCCTGTTGAAGCGCCTGTTCAGGCCCCCCGTCCGGCCGCCGCCACCGCTCCAGCGATCGTCGGGTTGACGGACTGCGAGTGTGGAACGTGAGGCGGAGTGCCTCCTTTCCACCTACGGCAGTCGGTCGCATCGCTGCAGCATTCGTTCTCCGTCAAAGAGAGGGGTAAGACACGCATCATGCGAATCATTGCCGGTCGGTTTAAAGGACATGGTCTGAAGTCGCCTCCGGGTCACGAAACCCGGCCGTCGACGGCGCGGACTCGCGAATCGCTGTTTGGCCTTATCGACGCCCGGATGTATCTGGATGGAGCCGAAGTGCTCGACCTCTTCGCAGGCACCGGCGCCCTTGGGCTCGAGGCCATCAGCCGGGGGGCTGCGCTCGTCACCTTTGTGGAGCAAGACGCTGAGGTGCTCGACTATGCCCGAGAAAACGCCGAAAAACTGGGTGTCGAAGATCAATGCATCTTTATCGCGGGCGATGCCGTGGAGTATCTCCGTCGCTACAGCGGCCCGGACCTCGATCTCATCATGGCCGATCCGCCCTACAAGTTGGAGGCCATGGAAGAACTTCCGGACCTGGCGATTCCTCACCTCGATGTGGACGGCATTTTCACGCTGGAGCACAGCTCGCATCACTGGTTCGACGAGCATCCGCGTTTGATGACCAGCCGTCCCTACGGGCGCACCATCGTAAGCCTGTTTCGCCCGGCGCTTCCGCCCGAGGAGGAGACGGAGGCGGCCGACAGCGAACCGTCGTCTGCGCCCCCCGCCGATCCTGCATAACCCCGACGTTTCCGTCCTCCGCGGCCTTCATCCCCCATGACCGACGACCTCGCCCTCTACCCCGGCACCTTCGATCCGTTCACGTACGGACATCGCGACATCTTGGAGCGTGCGCTGCGCGTGTTTAACTTCGTCGAAGTGACGGTGGGCATCAACGCGGAGAAAACGACGCTCTTCGATACCGACGAGCGCATCGATCTCGTCCGGCAGTGCACCGAAGACCTGGAGGGCGTCCGGGTGGCTTCCCACGAGGGCCTCATCGTAGACCGCGCCGAGGAGGTTGGCGCCATCGCCCTGGTGCGCGGCCTGCGTCAGGTGAGCGATTTCGACTACGAGTTCCGCATGGCGTTTGCGAACCGCAAGCTTAAACCGGATCTCGAAACGATCTTTCTGATGACCTCGGAAGAGTACGCCCTGATCAGTTCGTCGATGGTCCGCGACGCGCACCGGTGGGACGGCGACGTCTCCAAGTTTGTCCCGCCGCCGGTCGTCCGGGCGCTGGAGGAGAAGAAGCTGGAGCACACCGCTTAGAGGGCTGTCTGTCGCGTCCGTTCCCCGTCACCCCCCCCATCCAAGAACCCCAGTCCAGTATGGCAGAGTCAATTTCGTTCAACCGCCGTGTCGAGTCCATGCAGCCGTCAGCGACGCTGGCGATGAAATCACGGGCCACGGCCATGCGGCGGGAGGGGCACCCCGTGGTGGCACTAAGTGCTGGTGAGCCCGATTTCGACACGCCGGCGCCCATCGCTCAGGCGGGCAAGGATGCCATCGAAACCGGGTTCACCCATTACACGGAGAATCCGGGCACGATGGAGCTCCGCGAGGCCATCGCGCACAAGTTGCAACGAGACAACGATCTCGACTACGCGCCGGATCAGATCCTGTGTTCGAACGGCGCGAAGCAGTCCATCGCCCTCGCCACGCACGTGCTGTGTGACGCCGGCGACGAGGTGCTCATTCCCGCACCCTACTGGGTAAGCTACCCGGAGATGGCCCGCTTTGCCGGCGCCGAGCCGTCGGTCGTGCCCACCGGCGTGGAGGACGCCTACAAGCTCACGCCCGCGGCGCTCGACGCGGCCATCACCGACCGGACCCGGCTGCTCATCCTGTGCTCGCCGTCCAATCCTACGGGCACCGTGTATACCCCCGAGGAGTTGGAGGGGCTGGCCGAGGTGCTCCGCGACAACGAGCACGTCTTCGTCCTGTCGGACGAGATCTACGAGTACGTGCTGTATGACGCCGAACACCGGGCGTTTGCTTCCTTGCCGGGCATGAAGGAGCGCACGATCACGGTGAACGGGTTTTCCAAGGGCTTTGCCATGACCGGCTGGCGTCTCGGGTACATGGCCGGCCCGTCGGCCATCGTGAAGGAGTCGGCCAAGGTGCAGGGGCAATTTACGTCGGCGCCGTGTAGCATCTCGCAAAAGGCCGGAACGGCGGCGATGCAGATGGATCTGGAGCCGGTGCACGAGATGGTGGCTGCCTTCCGTGAGCGGCGCGACTTTGTTATGGATCGGCTGCGTGCAATGGACGGTGTACGGTGCCCGACACCGGAGGGCGCCTTCTACGTTTATCCCGATGTCTCCGATTACTTCGGTACCACGGCGCCCAATGGCGAGATCATTGAGGACAGCAGCGACCTTTGCTTCTACCTGCTGGAGGACCGGTACGTCGCCTTGGTTCCAGGAACAGCGTTTGGGGCCCCCAACGGACTTCGCATCTCCTATGCGTCCTCGATGGAGGATCTCGAGACGGCAATGGACCGGATCGACGACGGGTTGGCCGCGCTCCGGTAACCTCTGGGTTGGTGCGAATGGGGGGCAGGCACCGTCCCAAGCCGTTGAGCCTGCGCTCGGCCCGCCGCCGGGGCTCTGTAAAAGAGACGTGAGTTTGGCACCAGGGACCGGAGGCATGTCGGTCGGTGGGGGCCTCCCACGAACCCCGCTGCCCGGAAGCCGTTAAGGGACCGTTCCAAACTCGACGGGGCGGAATCCGCGCGCAGCGCGTCCGGCGGCCCGTGTCGCTGTTATCTGATGCACCAATCGCTTCTGCTTGTGGAGTCTCGGCTTCCCTCATCGACCAACGGGTCGCCGCGTGTCGAATCGTCGTCTGCGCCCGAGTCGAGGGCGTCGCGGGCGAAAGCGTCGTCCACCGATCGGCCCTGGCTCCACCTGCTGCTGTTTGCCCTGACGCTCGCCTCTACGATTTACGCCGGCGGACTGTGGGTCAATCGGGTGCTTTATTATGAGGCGCAGGGGGAGATGATATCCGTCCTGGGCTTTGCCGTGAACAGCCTCTGGCTGGTGGACGGGCTCCGCTACGCGATTCCGCTGCTCGGCTTCCTGACGGTCCACGAGTTCGGCCACTATTTCGCGGCGCGGTACCACCGCATCAACACGTCGCTGCCCTACTACATCCCGTTTCCGTACAACGGCATCGGCAATTTCGGCGCCGTCATCCGGATCCGCGAGCCCATTCCCTCGACGCGCACCCTGTTCGACGTTGGGGCGGCCGGGCCGTTGGCGGGCTTCGTCGTGGCCCTGGGCGTGTTGCTGTTTGCCTTTGCCACGCTCCCGCCTCCCGAGTATCTGCTCGACCTGCCGGGGCACGAAGCGTTGAAAGAACACATTCGTCAATACGGCACCTTCCCGGACTCGCCGCCGGAGCCCGACCCCAACTCGATCATTATTGTAGTCGGGCAGACTCCGCTCTACTGGTTTCTGTCCCAGTTTTTCGCGAATGTGCCCCCCATGTACGAGATGTACCACTATCCGGTACTGTTCGCAGGGTGGCTGGGCCTCTTTTTTACGGCGCTGAACCTTTTGCCCGTGGGGCAACTGGACGGCGGACACGTGCTGTACGCGTTGTTCGGCCACAAATGGCACGCTCGGCTGGCACGCACATTCGTCCTTATTCTGCTTCTGTCGGGCGGCGTGGGCTTCATGCAGGACACCCAGGCAATGTTGTATGAGGAGGCGCACTGGCTCGGCCACTCTGCCTGGCTCCTCCTTGGCGCAATTTTCTACGGGTACTTGTATCGCGTCTTCCGCGCAGATCACACATTGATGGCCCCGGCGCTGCTCGGCTTGTTGGGCGGCGTGGCGCTGGCGGAGGTAGTGGGCGGACCGCTGACTCAGTTTGGCTACACGGGCTGGCTCGTCTGGACGCTCCTGATCGTGTTTCTCATCCGGGTGGAGCACCCGCCCGTCGTGTATCAGCAACCCCTCACCCCGCGCCGTCGAATGCTCGGCTACGTGGCCATTGCGATTTTCGTGCTGTGCTTCAGCATCCGACCTCTGTCGGTTCTGTAGCTCGCGATTCGCCTGCATCCCTGTGAGCGCCGCCCGTTCCCGGATGTTCACTTGCCTGACCATCGTCCCCCGTCCATCGTGAACTCGACCTCCTGCGCCTTTCCCGGTCTTCGTACAGCGGTCCGCCCGTGGCTTGTCGCCGTCTGCCTCGTGGGGCTGCTGGCGGCCGGGTGCGACGACACCCCCGGCACGCAAGCCATCGATCCGGAGCCCCCAGAGCTGGCTGGCTTTTCTTTCTCGCCGAAGCGGGTCGTTGTTGACGATGTGCCGCCCGATCGCATCCAGGACGACCGCGTGCAGGTTCCGCTCACGGTCGAAGCCCGGGCGAGCGATCCGGATGGGTCGGTCGATCGGGTTGAGCTGGCGCTGGAGCCGTCGCAGAACCCGCAAGGCACCCTGTTGCTAGACCTGCCCGCCGCGGACGGCGACCGCTTTGCGGGGGCCATCAACATTGGGCTGCCGCTGGTCGATGAAATTTACACCGTGCGCGTCTACGCGGTGGACAACGACAGCCTGGTTAGCAACCAGGTGCGTGGCCAGCTCCGGGTCGTCGCGCCGACCGACACGACCTCGCAAGCTCGCGCTGCCGAGTAACGGATTCCGCTTTGCAACCGACTCTCTGCCTGATGTCTCCTTTCTCGCCCTTCGCTTCTGCGTCCATGAGGATGCGTCTTGCTCTCGGGATTCTCTGGGTGATACTGGGCGCGACCCCGGCGGCGGCTCAGCCCACCACGTGGAAGCAGCAAGCGCAGCAGTTGGCCCCGGTGGACGGGGTCTCCAGCAACTCCATCCAAACGATGGAAGCCGACGGCGATTCGCTGTGGATCGGTCCGCTCCTGTCGGTGTACGTCGAGGCCGAGCAGCGCTTCTTTACCGCGGAGGTCCCGCAGCTTCTGGACGAGGACAACGTCGTGTTTGCGATTGACGCCACCAACAATCCCGAGGGCCCAACCTCGACGGTGTGGGCGGGCCTGGCCTTTGACGCGGGCGGGGGGACGCCCGGAACGGCTGGCTTTGTCTTCTCGACGGACGGCGGGGACAGCTTCACGTCTCGCCTTCCCGCCCTGGATGCACCCGACGATACCACCGTGACGTACGGCGGCGTTTCGTTCCCCGCCATCCCGGTGACGGCCAACGAGAATAGTGCGACGCAGGACCTGGACGCCGGTCCGCCAGGGGGGACGGTGTGGATCGCAGGCGGGCAGTCCGGCATCCGGTCGTCCACCGACGGGGGGCAGACGTGGCAGCGGGCTGTGCTTCCGCCCGACACGCTTGCCGCCGTGGCGCCCGGCGAAACGCCGCCGTTTCTGGTCGGGCCGCCCGTGGACCAAGACCGGGGCTGGCTGAACCACGTGGGCTTTAGCGTGCTCGTGGACGAGACCGGGACCGTATGGGCCGGAACGGCCGGGGGCGTCAACCGCTCTCGGCCTCAGGATGTGGAGGGCGAGGATCGGGCATGGCAGCGGTTCGCGTACGACGGCACCCCCGACGGACTGACGGGCAACAGCGTCGTGGCGCTGGCCGAGCAGCCTCTGGCGTCCGGCCGCAATCCCATCTGGATGGCCACCTGGGCGCTGAACCAGTCGCAGTCGGATCGGCAGCGCTTTGGCGTGACGGTCACTCGCGACGGCGGAGCGAGCTTCGAGCAGACGCTCATCGGGGAGCGGGTGACGGACTTCGCGTTTCGCCGTGGCACAGGGGCCTCCCCGTCGCTCGTCTACGCGGCCGGGGAGAGCGGGCTGCTCGTCTCGTCCGATCAAGGCCAGACGTGGCGGGCCGTGTCCGACTTCCGGTTGCAGCGCGAGACGTCCGTCCTCCGTTCCGATGCCCGTGTGCAGACGGTCGCCACCACTGCGTCTGCGCTGTGGGTGGGAACCAGCGACGGGCTGCTGCGCCTCCCGCGAGCGCGCGAGTCCGCCCTGTTGAACGAAGATCCAGCGGCTGAACGTCCGCCGTGGCGCCTCTTCCGGACCAACGTGCCCGTGAATCCCGAGGAGCCTTCCGAGTCGGTGCCTGATGTGTCGACCTACGCGTATCCGAATCCCTTTTCCCCGTCAGAGGACAATGTTGTGCGCATCCGCTATGACCTACAGCAGGCCCGTACGGTGACGGTCGACATTTTCGACTTCGGGATGAACCGCGTGCGCAGCCTCACCCGCGACCAGCCGTCTGGGCAGCAGGAAGTGGCATGGGACGGCACCGACGAGGATGGTCTGCGCCTGCCGAACGGCACGTACTTCTATACCGTCGATCTCGGCGGCAAGACGGTCGAAGGCAAGATTCTGCTCGTGGACTGACCCCGCGCCGCATCCGACCCCGCGCCGCATCCGACCCCGCGCCGCATCCGACCCCGCGCCGCATCCGGACGTACTCCTGCTCGACTTTTCAAC
>Ga0207797_1000262_pt1 | contig 40145 bp, 30 predicted proteins | sample PRCRCaboRojoPR_6_FD_187275 | JGI IMG/M metagenome (GOLD analysis project Ga0207797, IMG submission 187275) | Marine sediment microbial community from Cabo Rojo, Puerto Rico - PR CR 10% Liquid 1 (SPAdes) | ecosystem: Environmental > Aquatic > Marine > Coastal > Sediment | place: Cabo Rojo, Puerto... | reverse complement strand
GGTCGGCGATGCCGGTCTGCTGGTTCCACCCGGCGACCATGAGGCTTTGGCTTCGGCCATACGCAAGCTCTTGCTGGATGCAGGCCTGCGAACCTGTCTCGGCCTGGACGGCCGCAAGCGCATGGAGCGCTTCTTTTCCTGGGAGGCCTGCGCCGAACGGACTGTTGCTGCCTATCGCAGGGCGATGACCTCGGCTCATGGATAACTTGGCGAGAGTCGTTCCAAGGCTGCTCAATAAACCTTCATGCCTGGGTAGGCACAACCAAGCATGAAAAAAGCACGTTTCGGCCGGGACGCCGAGCGCCGGTTCCATCGCAGCACAGACCAGAGAAAGAGCCAACGGCTCAGTATGCGATCCTTGATGGATTTTAAGCTCGAATGAAAGGAAGGGCTCCTAGCGGTTCAAAGCCACGCACCATATGGAACCAAGCGAGGCGCCCCGGCCCACTTGGCGCACAATCACCAGCTTGGAGCTTTTTTTCATACAAAGCAATGCTCCTGTTCGACGAGTGACCGAAGGTACGCCAATCCAGGCTGTTTCTCGAAAGCTTTTGCCAGTCCGGCGGAAGGAGACCTGGCCAGAGCTCCATAGAAGACCACCATGCAGACCATTGACCCACGCCGGCTCCCGCTGAAGACAGGAGACCGCCTCCTTGACCTTGGCTGCGGAGAGGGGCGCCATGTCCATGCTCTGGCCGGAGACAGCCGCCTGAGCCTCGTCGGCCTGGACCTGAGCCCCGAGTCGGCTCGAACGGCCTTAAACGGCCTGCAGACCTACTTTCCCAAGAGCGAGCCGGCCAGAGGCAAATGGCTGATGACCCGTGGCGACTGCCGCCGGCTGCCCTTTGCCGAGGCCAGCTTCCAGGTGGTTATCTGCTCCGAGGTGCTGGAGCATATCGCCGATTACGGCAAGGTCCTGGCCGAAATGCACCGAGTTCTGGCGCCTGGCGGCACTCTGGCTGTCAGCGTTCCCAGGGCCTGGCCCGAACGGCTCTGCTGGCTCCTGTCCCGGGAGTACAGCCGTGAGCCGGGAGGCCATCTGCGGATCTACAAGGCTGGCCGGCTCAAACAGGAGATCGAGCAGTCCGGCTTCGACTGCTATGCCCGCCACTGGGCACACGGTCTGCATTCGCCCTACTGGTGGCTCAAGTGCCTCCGCTGGGACAAGCGGGAGACCTGGGCCCCTGTCAGGCTCTACCATCGCTTTCTGGTCTGGGATCTTCTGAAGGCCCCGCTCCTGACCAGGCTGCTGGAAAGGCTCCTCAACCCGGTTTGCGGCAAGAGCCTCGTCCTCTACTTTCACAAGGTGGTTGCATCGTGAGCAGACTGATTCTCAGCCGCGCCTTCTTCCCCCGCCGCTTCTTGAGAAGCACCGGGGAGTACATTGCCTCGGTCCAGCTCCCCTCCGGGGGGATTCCCTGGCAGACCGGGGGGCTCCTCGATCCCTGGGACCATGTGGAATCAGCCATGGGCCTGGCGGTCTGCGGCTTTCTTCCTCAAGCCGAGCGGGCCTTTGCCTGGCTGACTGAGCAGCAGAACCCCGACGGCTCCTACTGGCCGGCCTATGTGGACCGAACCCCTTTGGACACGACCCGCAAAGAGACCCATCACGCAGCCTATCCGGCCACCGGGGTCTGGCACTCCTACCTCCTCGGCCGGAAGCGCGCCTTCTTAGAGCGCATGTGGCCGACAGTTCAAGCAGGGCTGGACTTCGCCTGCGCAAGGCAGTCGGCCCATGGCGAGATCGCCTGGGCTCTGAAGCCGGACGGGTCAACGGACCAGGACGCCCTGATCACCGGCTGCAGCTCGATCTACAAGAGCTTGGAGTGCGGCTTGAACATCGCCGCCGTCCTCGGCCAAAACCGTCCGGACTGGCTTATCGCCCGGGAAGAGCTCGGCCGGGCCATCGCCGAGAAGCCGGAGCGCTTCGATCGAACCTGGCCCAGCAAGGCCAGATACTCCATGGACTGGTTCTATCCCGTCTTGTGCGGTGTTTTGAGCCCCGGCCGGGCCAGAGAGCGATTGAAAGACAAATGGAAGGACTTTATCGAGGAAGGCCTCGGCTGCCGATGCGTCCTGGACGAACCCTGGGTCACCGTGGCCGAGACCTGCGAGCTCGTGCTGGCCTTGCTGGCAGCCGGCGAAAGGGCCAAGGCGACCCAGGTCTTCGGCTGGCTGCAGCATAACCGCGACCCAGATGGAGCCTACTGGACCGGGTATCAGACCGAGCTCGACCTGTACTGGCCCGACGAGAAGCCGACCTGGACGGCCGCGGCCGTGCTCCTGGCCGCCGATGGCCTGGCCGGGGTGACCCCGGCCTCCGCGCTCTTCATCAGGAGCGAGGAGGCTCCCCCGTGGCAGGAGGAGCCCGCGGCCGCCGGCCTGCGCCAGGCCTCCATCTGAGCAGGGCTCCTTTGCAGGGGGCCGTGGTATGGGGTGTGGGATATTATGGGGTATGGATTATGGGGTATGGATTATGGGGTATGGGGTATGACTCGTATTGAGCTTTCCCTCACTCCAAGACAGTACCCCAAGCTTTTTCGCCTTCCAGTATCCTCTGACTCCTGAACCCTGACTACCTGAATCCTGAAAATTCGATCCGGCGGAGGATTCCCAGGCTGTTGACCAGCTCGACCGCCTCGAAGAGCCCCGAGGCCAGGGCCAGGTCGTAGATCTCCCGGGGCGGCTGCCCGCCCTGTTCCGGATCGAAGAAAATGTCGTGGATAGCCAACACGCCTCCGGGCGCGACCATGGGAGCCCAGCTGCGGTAGTCCTGCAATGCGGCCGCCCGGCTGTGCCCGCCGTCAATGAAGACCAGGGCCAGCGGTGTCGTCCAGGCCTTGGCCGCCAAGGCTGATGAGGCCACGATCGGCAGGACTGTCCCCTCGAGCCCGGCCCGGCGAATGGTCTCCCGAAAGGCCCTCAAGGAGTCCATGCAGCCCAGGTTCCGGTCGTAGAGATCGGGGTCGTGATACTCCTGGCCCGGCTGATGCTCCTCCGAGCCCCGGTGGTGGTCGATGGACACGAGCAGGCCGCCCCGCTCCCGAACCCCGAGCCCGAGAAAGACCGTGGACAGCCCGCAGTAGCCGCCGATCTCCAAGCACGGCCCTTGCCCCGCCTGCTCCCGGCCCAGATCATACAGGGCCGCCCCCTCGTCTTCGGCCATAAATCCCTTGATCTCATCGAGAAAAGGGGCCTGTCGCCTGATATGGGCCATCGTCGCCTTGAAGCATCTGTTCATGTCCGTGCCCTTAACCAAGAAAACCACCCTTGTTTCCCCTCCTTGAACCGATGCGCCTCGTGCCTTGACCAACCGTGCATGCCGCAAAGGAAGAACCCTCCCCTGTCCCCTCCCTCCGGCCCAAGGCGGCCGCAGGGAGGGGTACCAGGGACAGAATGGACTGCCTCTGAGATATGACAATCAAAGTTTGACAGGGTACAAGTGCATTCATGACACAGTGGGTATCGCAGAGAAGCTGTTTTAGCCACCCGCTCCGCCCCACCACAGTTAAAAATCCGACCACAAAGGCCGGATTTTTATGCTCTCTCTGAAATATATAACCATCATGCCTGGGTAGGCACAACCAAGCATGAAAAAATCACGTTTCGACCAGGGCGCCGAGCCCAGGTTCCATGGCGACACAGACCATAGAGACAGCCAACGGCTGAGCATTCGATCCTGGAAGGATCCTGAGCTCGAATGAAAGGAAGGGCTCCTAGAGGTTCAAAGCCCCGCACCTTATGGAACCAAGCGAGGCGACCCGGCCGAAACGTGCAAAAAATCAACACCTTGGAGCACTTATTCCATAGTAAACAGCTTGCGGTTCCCACCGCAAGCTGTTTACTCGCAAGCTGCTTAGACGCGCTCGAAGATCCCGGCTGCTCCCATGCCGCCACCGATGCACATGGAGACGATGCCGTGCTTTACCCCCCGGCGCTCCATCTCGTGCAGCAGGGTTGTGGTCAGCTTTGCCCCGGTGCAGCCCAAAGGATGGCCCAAGGCGATGGCCCCGCCGTTGACGTTGGTGATCTCCTGATCGAGCCCAACCTTGCGCATGCAGTAAAGGGCCTGGGAGGCAAAGGCCTCGTTGAGCTCGACCAGCCCGAAGTCCTCGAGCTTCATTCCAGCCTTCTTCAACACCCCAGGAATGGCCTCGGACGGGCCGATGCCCATGAGCTCCGGAGGGCAGCCCTTGACATCGTAAGCCACAAAGCGAGCCATGGGATCTTGCTGTATCTTCTTCAAGTACGACTCAGACACCACCAGGGTCACGGCCGCGCCATCGGTCATCTGGGAGGAGTTGCCGGCGGTTACCGAGCCGCCGGACTTGAACGGGGACTTGAGCTTGGCCATCTTCTCCAGGCTGGTTTTCCTGGGCCCGTCGTCGATGTCCACGACCTCGGTGGACTTCTTCAGCTCGCCGCCTACGACCGCCGTCCGCTCGACCTCGACCGGGATGATCTCCTCGCTGAACTTGCCCTCCTCGATGGCCTGAATGGCTCTATCGTTCGACTGCAGGCCGAAAGCGTCCTGGTCCTCCCTGGAGATGCCGAACTTCTCGGCCACATTCTCGGCCGTAATGCCCATGGAAGCGTAAGACTCCGGCCAGTTGCTCACCAAATCGGGATTGGCGCTGTACTTGTTGCCCCCCATGGGCACCATGGTCATGGACTCGACCCCGCCGGCCACAATGCAGTCGGCAAATCCGGCCATGATCCGCTCCGCAGCCATGGATATGGACTGCAGCCCGGAAGAGCAGAAGCGGTTGACGGTCTGTCCGGGAACGGTATAGGGCAGGCCGGCGTTCAAAACGACCATGCGGCCTACGTTCATGCCCTGCTCCGCCTCGGGGAAGGAGCAGCCCAGGATAACATCCTCGATGTCGTTCTGGTCGATGCCGGTCTTATCCAGGAGCCCCTTCAAAGCTACTGTGGCCAGATGATCGGGCCGTACGTTTACGAACTTGCCCCGGTTGGCCTTACAGCCAGGCGTTCTCACGGCCTTAAGAATATATGCGTTTGTCATGTCCGCCTCCGTTGCTTAATTTCGCAGGGGTTTGTTGGTCTTCAGGAGATGATCGATCCGCTCCTGCGTCTTCTGTTGGCCGCAGAGCCTGAGGAAGACCTCCCTCTCCAAGTCCAGCACATACTGCTCGGTGATCAGGGTCCCGGCGTCGACATCCCCGCCGCTGATGACCTCGGCCACCTGCCAGCCCATGTCGTACTCATACTCAGTGATGAACTGGCCTTCCTTCATGTTCCAGAGCTGACTCTTGATGGAAGCAGCCACGCTCCGGCCAGGAGCCTTGAAGGGCTTCTGCCGCAGAGGCCGATAGTTCTTGGCCAGGCTGAGGACCTTTGCCTTGGCGTCGCCGAGCAAGCTGTCGATATCGAAGGTCACGGTATCGCCATGCCGCAGGTAGCCCAGCTGAAAGGCCTCGTCCGCACCCATGGAAACCTTGGCCTGGCCGATATTCATGAAGTACTTGAAGATAATCTTCTGGACATCCACATCGTTCTGCTCAGCCAGCTCCACAGCCCGGAGGCAGAGCTCCTTGGTGCCGCCGCCGGCCGGAAGCACTCCGGCGCCCATCTCCACCAGGCCCATATACGTCTCCACATAGGCGTTGATGGCATCGCAATGCAGGCAGAACTCGCAGCCCCCGCCCAAGGTCATCCAGAAGGGCGCGGCCACGGTGGGCACATGGGCGTACTTCAAGGCCATGGAAGCTTGCTGGAACTTGTTGACCATGGCCTCGATCTGGTCCCACTTCTGCTCCATGATGCCGGCGGCCAGGAGGAACAGGTTGGCCCCGACCGAGAAACGCTCGCCTTGATTGCCCACAACGATGCCCTGCCCCTCGCGCTCGGCGCGCTCGACGCAGGAGAAGATCATGTCCAGCATGTCCTCGCTGATGGAGTTCTGCGGGGAGTGGAACTCCAGGCAGAAGACCCCGTCTCCGAGATCAACGATGGAGGCGTTGTCGTTCGACTCCACGACTCCTTTGGACTGCTTGATCAGGTCGAGCTTGATCTCCTCGGGCTCAAAGGGGATCTCCTTGAAAGTGTCCTCTTGAAGGTCAAAGTAGTACTTGATCCCGTTCTCGACCGAGTAAAAGGACTCGATGGTCCGCAGCTTCTCCGGGACCTCCTTGCCGTCTGCCTCGGCCCGCTTGACGAAGGAATCGACCCCTATGGCATCGAGCATCTCGAAGGGGCCGATCTCCCAGTTGAAGCCCCACTTCATGGCGTTGTCGATGTTCACGACGTCATCAGCGATCTCGGGGATGCGCTTGAAGGCGTAGAGCAAGGTGTCGCGCAGGGTCCGCCAGGCGAACTCGGCTGCCTTGTCCTCGCCCTGGATGACCGCCTTGACCCGTTCACCAGTGGTCTTGGCCATCTTGGCGAACTTGACCGACTCGAACTTGGGCTTCTGTACCGGCTTGTACTCGCCAGCGTCATAGTCCCAGTAGTAGCGCTGCGTTCCTTCCGCGGTCTTCGCCTTTTTATAGAAGCCCTGCTTGGTTTTGTCGCCCAGCTGGTTGTTCTGGAGCATCTTCTGGAACCACTCCGGCAGCTGAAATACGCCCCTCTCCTCGTCATTCGGCAGAGCCTCGTAGGAGTTCTTGGCCACATGGGCCAGGGTGTCCAGGCCGACCAGATCGGAGGTCTTGAAGGCCGCTGTCTTGGGACGCCCAGTCGGCTGTCCGGCCACGGCGTCGACCTCCTCGACGCTCAGACCCATGTCCACCATGTGGTGGAGGCAGCTGGCGATGGAGTAGACGCCGATGCGGTTGCCCACGAAGTTGGGCGTGTCTTTGCAGTAGACGATGCCCTTGCCCAGACGCTTCTTCAGGAAGCGGGCCATCCCGGCCACAACCTCAGGATCAGCCTCCCGGCAGCCGACGATCTCCATAAGCCGCATGTAGCGCGGCGGGTTAAAGAAGTGTGTAACCAGGAAGCGCCGCCGCACATCGGCCGGCAGGGCCTCGGCCATCTCGTTCACGGACAGGCCGCTGGTGTTGGTCGACAGGACGGCCTCTTCGGCCAGGTTGGGCACCACGGTCTCGGCAAAGACCTTCTTCTTGATGTCCATGCTCTCGACGACCACCTCGATGACCCAGTCGCAGCCCTGGAGCTTGTCAGCATGATCCTCGAAGTTGCCGACCTCGATACGCTCTGCATACTCTTTCAGCAGAAAAGGAGCCGGCTTCATGTCTTTCAGGCTGCTCAGCCCGTTTCTGGCAATGCGGTTGCGGACCTCAGGGCTGTCCAGGGTCAAGCCCTTGGCCTTTTCCTCATCGGTTAGCTTTCGAGGGACGATGTCCAGCATAACCACATCCAGGCCGGCGTTGGCCAGATGCGCCGCTATGGTCGCTCCCATGACGCCGGCGCCGAGCACGCCGACTCGCTTCATCGTTTTCATGATCACCCTCCGATGGTTGTGTTTGACGAAATGCACTCTGCCCCTTGTTCGATCACCTGAACGCTCCGTCAAGCCTCAAGAATGCCTCACCGTTCGCAGCACTCTTGCCTTCAGAAAGCCGAGCGGCAAGGCAACCAGTTTCTGAATGAATATTCATTCATGGATGTATAGCAAAGAGCTTTTCGGGCTGTCAAGACGGCCTGTTCAGAATTGCCCGCTCGGGATGCATTTATGCTCTTCCTTTGCAGGTATTCGACCGATTTGACAAAAAGCAGATTGCTGATTAAAAAAAGGCTTTGCAGAGAATCGACAACGCAATGGCGAGGTCATGCCGCGTTCCTGGCGGCCTCGCTTCGAGACCTTCAACCCGTTCGGCCAAAACGTATTTGGCAAGGAGGGACACATGGCGGAAGCGGCATTGCAAATAGGAGGCGGTCCCAAGAAGACCTCCTTCATGGAAAAGGTCATGGAGGTTCTGCCCGAAGGCGGACACCTCAACCTCTGCCTGACCTGCGGCGCCTGCTCATCGGGATGCCCGGCCACCGGCATCGACGGCATGGACCCGCGCAAGTTCTTGCGCATGGCCGCCCTTGGCTTGGACGAGGAGGTCACCAAGACCGGCTGGGTCTGGTGCTGCACGCAGTGCCGGCGGTGCGTGCATGCCTGCCCCATGGGCATAGACATCCCTCGGCTGGTCTATCATGCCCGGGCGGCCTGGCCTAGAGAGGAGCGGCCCAAAGGCATTCGAGGCTCCTGCGATGCAGCCATCAGCACCGAAGGGGGCAGCGCCATGGGGGCCAGCTCTGAGGACTTCAAGTTCGTGGTCGAGGATGTCCTGGAGGAGGTCCGGGAAAACCAGCCCCAGTTCAAGGACATGGAGGTGTCCATCAACAAGGAAGGGGCCACCTACTTCCTGAACCAGAACTCCCGCGAGCCGGTCACCGAGCCGGACGAGATGGTTCCCCTCTGGAAGATCCTGCATACGGCCGGCGCGGATTGGACTTACGGGACCATTGGCTGGGCTGCGGAGAACTACTGCATGTTCCTCTCCGACGACGAGGCTTGGGAGAAGATCGTCCGGGCCAAGGCCAAGGCCGTGGACGACCTGGGCTGCAAGTACTGGCTGAACACCGAGTGAGGCCACGAGATGTACGCGGTCCGGGAGGGACTGCGCAAGTTCAACATCGAGCACAACTTCGAGATCGAATCAATCATTTACCTTTACGCCCGCTGGATTCGGGAAGGCAAGCTGCCGGTAAACTCCGACTGGAACAAGGACCGCAAGGTCAAGTTCACAGTCCAAGATCCCTGCCAGCTGGTGCGCAAGAGCTTCGGCGACGATGTGGCCGACGAGCTTCGCTTCGTGGTCAAGTCCGTGGTCGGCGAGGAGAACTTCATCGACATGCAGCCGAACAAGTCGAACAACTTCTGCTGCGGTGGCGGAGGAGGCTTCCTCCAGGCCACCGGCTTCGGCGAGCAGCGCCGACAGTACGGCAAGATCAAGTATGACCAGATCATAGCCACGGGTGCTGACTACTGCATCACCCCGTGCCACAACTGCCACTCTCAGATCCACGATCTCAGCGAGCACTTCGGCGCCCATTTCCCGGTGGTCCATCTCTGGACCCTGATCGCCCTGTCCTGCGGCTTCCTCGGGGAGAACGAGCGGGCCTACCTGGGAGAGGACCTCTGCGAATGCGGTCTGGAAGATATCGAAGAATAACCCAGTAAATGAAATCCGCATATGACCAGCAAAGCCGCCATCCACTGGCGGCTTTGTTCTTTTGTCTAAAAACCAACCATTTTTATCGGAATTAAGTTCATGAGCAGACACGTCGTTGTTATCGGCGGAGTGGCCCTCGGGCCCAAGGTGGCCTCGCGGCTGAAACGGTGCACCCCGGAGACCAAAGTGACCCTGTTGGACAGGGACAAGCTCATCTCCTACGGCGGGTGCGGCATACCCTACTATGTCGGCGGAGATGTCCAGGATATCACCGAGCTACGCAAAACCATGTACCACATGGAGCGCAACGAGGAGTTCTTCAAGAAGGTCAAGCACTTTGACGCTTTGACCGGAAAGGAGGTCATCTCCATCGATCGCAGGGCCAAGACCGTCACCTACCGCGATGTGGACACCGGAGTGGAGAAGGACCTGAGCTATGACCAGCTGGTCCTGGCCACCGGCACCACACCGGTCCTCCCTCCGCTGCCCGGTTCGGACCTGCCGAACGTCTTTACCGTGTCCAACCTCCATCATGCCAAGGCCATCAAGGAGCAGCTGACCCAGGGAGCAGTCGAGTCTGCGGTCATTGTCGGCGCCGGGGCCATTGGCCTGGAGATGGCCGAGGCCTTTGCCGATCTCTGGGGTGTCGAGGCAACTGTGGTCGAGATGCTCGATCACGCCCTGCCCACGGCGGTCGGCCCAGACATGGCCACGATAATCCATGCCCACCTCAAGAAAAACGGGGTGACGGTCCGGTCCAAGACCAAGGTCACCGAGATCCTCGGCGATCAGGAGAACGGCGTTACGGCGGTGAAGACCTCTGAAGACGAGATCCCCTGCCAGGCAGTCATCTTCAGCGTCGGCGTCCGTCCGAACTCCACACTGGCGGCTGATGCCGGGCTGACCATCGGGGCCAACGGCGGAATTGTGGTCAACGCCCGGCTGCAGACCTCAGATCCAGCCATCTATGCCGGGGGCGACTGCATTGAGCAGCGGCACTTGATCAGCGGCGAGACCATGATCATGCCCTTGGGCTCCCTGGCTAACCGCCAGGGACGGGTCATCGCCAACAACATCGCCGGGATGAACGACCAGTTCAGGGGAGTCATCGGCAACTTCTGCCTCAAGCTCTTCGACATCGGCGTGGCCAGGGCCGGGCTGACCATGAAGCAGGCCGGAAATGCCGGGTTCGACCCGGAGTACGCCCTGGTCGTCCAGCCGGACCGGGCCCATTTCTATCCAACCTCTGAGATCATGTACCTCAAGCTCATCGCCGACAAGAAGACCCGCCGGGTCCTCGGTGTTGAGGGCCTGGGACCGAACGGTGATGCAGTCAAGGCCCGCGTGGATGCCATCGCGGCCATACTGCCTTACAATGTCGACCTGCAGGAGATCTCCAACCTCGAGGTCTGTTACTCGCCGCCTTACTCCGCGGCCATGGACATCGTCAATGTTGCCGGAAATGCCCTCCAGGACATCCTGGACGGCCAGAATCGTCCCATCTTCCCCTTGGAGATCGCCGAAGCCTTCCCCAAGTCCGGGGGCGTGGTCCTGGATGTCCGCAGCCCCGAGCAGGCTCGCTTCGGGCTGGAGAAGTACGGGGAGCAATGGCTGAACATCCCCTTGGGAGAGGTTCCGGATCGGGTCGATGAGGTCCCCAGGGACAGACCGGTCTATGTGTACTGCAACACCGGGACCCGCTCCTATGAGGTCCAGCGCTACTTGAACACACAGGGGTTGGACAATGTCCTCGGCGTCCAGGGTGCCTATGCCGTTTTAAAGCACGCCGCCCCGGAGTTCGACCCCAGGGAAGAGTAAAGGCTGGAGCTGAAGCGGCTCCGCACCAACGCTTGACAGAAGCACGAAAGCAAGCAGCTCCGCGTTCACGACACAGAGAAAGAACCCTGGCTTGATGCCTGACTGAGGAGTCTCTACCTATGCCCAGGAGCACCAACACTGCACAGCACGGCTCGGTTCTCGTCATCGGGGGCGGGATAACCGGCATGCAGTCGGCTCTCGACCTTGCCGAAGCCGGCTATTTTGTCCACCTCGTCGAGAAGTCCCCGGCCATTGGCGGGACCATGGCCCAGCTGGACAAGACCTTTCCCACGAACGACTGCTCCATGTGAATCATCTCGCCCAAGCTGGTCGAGGTCGGCCGGCACGAGAACATCGAGGTCCTGACCCTGTCCGAGGTGACCGGGCTGTCCGGGGAGGTGGGCAGCTACACGGCCACGGTGAAGAAGTCGCCTCGATTCATTGACATGGACAAGTGCATCGCCTGCGGTCTCTGCGCCGAGAAATGCCCGGCCAAGACCGCGGACGAGTTCGAAGAGGGCTTGGCTAAGCGTAAGGCCGCCTACCTGCCTTACCCGCAGGCCGTGCCCTTGAAGTACGTCATCGATCCTGACCGGTGCATCTACTTCAAGAAAGGCAAATGCCGGGCCTGTGAGAAGTACTGTCCGACCCAAGCGGTCAACTTGGAAGAGAAAGAAGAGATCCTCGATCTCAATGTCGGGGCGGTCATTGTCACCACCGGCATGCAGACCTTCGACCCCTCGTCCATTGACTGCTTCCAGTACGAGGCCCTGCCGAACGTGATCACCAGCCTCGAGTTCGAGCGCATCCTGGCCGCCGGAGGGCCCACTCAGGGCCATGTCGTCCGGCTCTCCGACGGCAAGCCGGCCCAAAAGATCGCCTGGCTCCAATGCGTTGGCTCCCGGGACATGAACCGTTCCAGCAATGAGTACTGCTCAGGGGTCTGCTGCATGTACGCCATTAAGGAGGCGGTCATGGCCAAGGAGCACGTTGGGGAGCAGTGCCAGCCGGCCATCTTCTTCATGGACATGCGCACCTCGGGCAAGGACTTTGAGAAGTACTACACCAAGGCTCAGGACCAGGGAGTCCGCTTCGTCCGATCTCGGGTCCATACCATAACCCAGCTCGATGAGAGCGGGACCCTGAGGCTCGATTACGCCACTGAAGACGGGCAGCTCATCCAGGAGGAGTTTGATCTGGCCGTGCTCTCAGTTGGCATGGAGCCATCGGCATCGGTCACCTCCATTGCGGACAATCTCGGCATCGAGCTGAACGACTTCCGCTTTGTCAGCACCACGGACTTCTCCCCGGTGGCCTCGACCCGCCCGGGCGTTTTTGCCGCTGGGGTGGCCCAGGGCTGCAAGGACATCCCCCAATCGGTCATGGAGGCGAGCGCAGCTGCTTGCAACGCAGGCATGGAGCTGGCCTCGGTCCGGGGAACCCAGGTCACGGAAAAGACCTTTCCCGAAGAGAAGGCCGTCGATCCACAGGATATCCGAATCGGTGTCTTCGTCTGCAACTGCGGCTCCAATATCGGCGGCGTGGCTGATGTCCCGGCCATTGCCGAGTTTGCCAAGGATCTGCCGCATGTGGCCTATGTGGAGGAGAATCAGTTCACCTGCGCCCAGGACACCCAGGAGAAAATGGCCCAGACCATCCACGAGAACAACTTGAACCGGGTGGTTGTTGCGGCCTGCACCCCCCGAACGCACGAGCCGCTCTTCCAGGAGACCATTCAGAAGTCAGGCCTGAACCCGTACCTCTTTGAGATGGCCAACATCCGCAACCAGTGCACCTGGTGCCACTCAAATGAGCACGACAAAGCCACGGAGAAGTCCAAGGACCTGGTCCGTATGGCCGTGGCCAAGGCAGCCAGGCTTGAGCCCATTCCGGAGCTGACTGTCGATGTGAACAAGACCGCCTTGATCATCGGCGGCGGGCTCAGCGGCATGACCGCCGCCTTGAGCCTGGCTGAGCAAGGCTTTCCGGTTACACTTGTCGAGCGGTCCTCTGAGCTCGGCGGCGCGGCCAGAGACCTGCACACCACTTGGCAAGGTCAAGATGTCCAGGCCTCCCTGAAGAGCATGATCGACGAGGTGCTGGATCACGAGTCCATCACGGTCCTCTGCAGCTCCGAGGTACAAGGCTCCGAGGGCTTCGTGGGCAACTTCCAGACTGAGGTGGCGACTCCCGACGGCTCGACCCTGGTCAACCACGGGGCGACCATCTTGGCCACCGGCGGCACGGCCGCGGACACCGAGGAGTATCTCTACGGGAAGAGCCCGCGAGTGACCAAGTGGCACGAGATCGAGGAGATCCCGGAGAAGGTCAAGCAGGCCCGAAGCATCGCCTTTATCCAGTGCGTCGGGTCCAGGGATGCAAACAGACCATACTGCTCCCAGATCTGCTGCACAACATCCATTATGCAGGCTATCGCCATCAAGGAGCAGGACCCGGAAAAGAACGTCTTCATCCTCTACCGGGACATCAGAACGCCCGGCGGCAAGGAAACCCTCTACAAAAAGGCCAGGGAGCTCGGCGTCATCTTCATCCGCTACTCCTTGGAGGATAAGCCACAGGTCCGGGAGACCGAGCAGGGTCTGGAGATCGAGCTCTTCGATCCCATTGTGCAACGGCCGGTGATCATTTCCGCCGACCTGCTCAATTTGGCCACGGCCATAGAGCCCAACCGGATCAATGACTTGACCTCCATGTTCAAGCTCCCGGTCAATAGCGAAGGCTTCCTTATGGAGGCCCACGCCAAGCTTCGGCCGGTTGAGTTCGCCTCGGACGGGCTGTTCCTCTGCGGGCTGGTCCACTACCCCAAGGCAGTGGAGGAGTCCATCGCTCAGGCCAAGGCCGCAGCCAGCCGGGCAGCAACAGTCCTGGCCAAGCCCAAGGTGCAGATATCGCCCCTGATCTCTCAGATCGATCAGGACAAGTGCATTGGCTGCGGCCTCTGCGTTGAGCTCTGCCCCTTTGGAGCCATTGTGCCCGAGCAGATCTCCGAAGGCATAGTCAAGGCCAAGAACGTCCCTGCATCCTGCAAAGGCTGCGGGATTTGCGCGGCCAGCTGCCCGCAGCGGGCCATCGACATGCTCAACTACCGCGATGTTCAGATCGAGGCGGCCATCGAGGCCGCTGTCTGAGGTGGCCTCGCGGCTGCCGAGGGCTGAGCAGTTCAATGCCCTGGAGCACTTTTTTCATAATAAACATTGTGAGGGACATATGGCTCAGTTCGAACCCAAGATCCTGGCTTTCCTCTGCAACTGGTGCGCTTATGCCGGAGCTGATCTGGCCGGCGTCTCCAGGCTGCAGTATCCGCAGAACCTCAGGCCTGTTCGGGTTATGTGCAGCGGCCGGGTCGACCCGGTCTACATCATTGACGCCCTCAAGGACGGGGCTGACGGCGTCCTCGTCTCCGGCTGACACATCGGCGACTGCCATTACCTGGATGGTAATGTCCAAGCCGAAAAGAAAGTCCGCCTGACCAAGAAGGTCCTGGAGCTTGCCGGGATCGATCCGCAGCGTCTGGATCTGCAATGGGTCTCCTCAGCCGAGGCCCAGCGATTCGCCAATATCGCCACGGCAATCGTCCAGACGATCACCGAGCTCGGTCCCTTGGACCGGAAGGCTCTCGACCTGCCCCTTGAGGCCGCCCGGCGAACCGTGGACAACGAGAGCGTCCGCTGGACAGTGGGCAAGGAGAAGCCCATCACTGAACACGGGGACGTCTACGGCCGCAGCTGGGATGTGGAGAGCTTTGAAACCTTTCTCGACTCCGTAGCCAGGGACGAGCTGGAGAAGAACCTCATCTATGCGGCCCTCAGGCGCGGCTGCAAGTCCGTTCGGGATGTCGGCTCCGAGACTGGACTTGATCTGGCCCGGATCTCCTTTCTCATGGCCGATATGGAGCGAACCGGCCAGATAGCCTTCAAGGGCATGAAGGATCATAAGCCGGAGTTTGAAGCGGTAGCCTAAGCTCGACCGCTTCGCATCATTCGAAGCGTTTTTCCCCAAGACACCACATACAGGGAAGGATACCCCATCATGACAAAGGAGACAGCAACAAGCGGATCCGTTATGGTCGTCGGGGGCGGCATCACCGGAATGCAGGCCTCCCTGGACATGGCCAACTCGGGATTCAAGGTCTATCTGGTCGAGCAATCCCCGTCCATCGGCGGGATGATGTCCTGGCTGGACAAGACCTTTCCGACCAACGACTGCGCGATGTGAATTATCTCCCCGGTACTGGTCGAGGTCGGCCGGCACATGAACATCGATATCCTCGCCAACAGCGAGATCGAGTCTGTCCAAGGGGAGCAGGGCAACTTTGAGGTCTCCGTCAGCTCCAGGCCGAGGTTCATCGACCCCCAGGCCTGCACCGGCTGCGGCGAATGCGCCTCGCACTGCCCCATCAGCGCCATCGACGTCTACAATCAATCCATGCGCGAACGCCGGGCCATCTACATCGACTATGCCCAGGCCGTCCCGCTGGCCTTTACCATCGATCAGGAGGCCTGTATCGGCTGCGGCCTCTGCGAGAAGATGTGCTTGGCCGGAGCCATCAAGTACACGGACGCACCTGAAAAACACAACCTGGAGGTGGGCTCCATTGCGCTGGCCGTAGGGACCAAAACCTTCGATCCCTCAGGTCTGGATATTTATGGCTACGGTCAGTACCCCAACGTGGTCACCAGCGCCGAGTTCGAGAGGATCCTCAGCGCCTCGGGACCCTACTTCGGGAACCTCATGCGGCCCCTGGACCGGGAAGAGCCCAGGAAGATCGCCTGGCTCCAGTGCGTTGGTTCCAGGGACATCAACAGATGCGGGAACAGCTACTGCTCCTCGGTCTGCTGCATGTACGCCATCAAAGAAGCGGTCATCGCCAAGGAGCATGCCAGCGGCGATCTCGAATGTGCCGTGTTCTACATGGACATGCGCACCTATGGCAAGGACTTTGAACGCTACTTTGACCATGCTCGAGAGGAGGAAGGCGTCCGCTTCATCCCCTCCAGGGTGCATACCATTACCGAAGACAAGGAAACCGGCGACCTCGAGCTGACCTATGTCGACGACCAGGGGCGGATGCAGTCCGAGACCTTCAACCTGGTCGTCCTCTCCGTGGGCCTGGAGACCTCCCCCCAGACCCTGGAGCTGGCCGAGCGGCTCGGGGTGGACATCTCCGAGAACCGCTTCTGTCAGACCTCGACCTTTGCCCCGATCGCCACCTCCAGAGAGGGGATCTCCGTGTGCGGCGCCTTCCAGGGCCCCAAGGACATCCCCACCTCGGTCATCGACGCCAGCGCCGCGGCCTCGGCCGCGGGCGAGGTCCTCAGCCCGGCCCGCTTCTCCGAGACCAAGACCAAGGAGAAGGCCCCGGAGCGGAACGTCCTGGGCGAGCGGCCGAGCATCGGGGTCTTCGTCTGCAAGTGCGGCAGCAACATCGCCGGGGTGATCGACGTGGAGGCGGTGCGGGACTACGCGGCGCACCTGCCCTACGTGGACTTCGCCACCGACAACCTCTACACCTGCTCCCAGAACACCCAGGAGGAGATGGCCCAGATCATCCACGAGAAGAATCTCAACCGGGTCATCGTGGCCTCCTGCACCCCGAAGACCCACGAGCCGCTCTTCCAGGAGACCCTGACCGACGCCGGCATCAACAAGTACCTGTTCACCATGGTCAACATCCGCAACCAGGACTCCTGGGTCCATAAGAACAACCCGGACCTGGCCACGGAGAAGGCCAAGGACCTGGTCCGCATGGCCGTGTCCAACGTGGCTCTCCAGGAGCCGCTGGAGGAGCCCGAGCTCGGGGTCAACCAGACCGCCCTGGTCGTGGGCGGCGGCATTGCCGGGATGACCTCGGCCCTGAGCCTGGCCCGGCAGGGCTATGAGACCCACCTGGTCGAGCGCGAGGAGGCCCTCGGCGGCCAGGCCCGCTTCCTGTACAAGACCTGGAAGGGGGAGGACATCCAGGCCCACCTCCAGGACCTCATCGCCCAGGTCCAGGCCGAGCCGAACCTCCAGGTGCACCTCAAGACTCGGCTGACCGATGTCTCCGGCTTTGTGGGCAACTTCAACTCCACCCTGGACAACGGAGCGGAGACCCAAACCCTCACCCACGGGGCCACCGTTCTGGCCACCGGCGCCTCCGAGCTCGAGCCGGAGGAGTACCTCTACGGCCAGAACCCCCGGGTCAAGACCAGCCTGGAGCTGGACCGGATGTTCCAGAACGACGACCCGGCCCTGGAGCAGGCCAACACGGCCGTGTTCATCCAATGCGTCGGCTCCAGGGAGCCGCAGCGGCCCTACTGCTCTCGAATCTGCTGCACCCACTCCATCCAGAGCGCCCTGGAGCTCAAGCGGCGCAACCCGCAGATGAACGTCTTCGTCCTCTACCGAGACATCCGGACCTACGGCGAGAAGGAGAACCTCTACAACCAGGCCCGGGAGGCCGGCGTGGTTTTCATCCGTTACTCCCTGGAGGACAAGCCCGCGGTCGAGGCCACGGACCAAGGGCTGGCCGTCAGGGTCACCGACCCCATCCTGGGGCAGCCCGTGGAGATCCAGGCCGACCTGCTCACCCTGGCCTCGGCCATCGTGCCCGAGCGTGACGAGGAGCTGGCCAACTTCTTTAAGGTCTCCCTGAACGACGACGGCTTCTTCGCCGAACGCCACGCCAAGATGGGACCCTCGGAGTTCGCCACCGACGGGATGTTCCTCTGCGGCCTGGCCCACTACCCCAAGTCCATCGACGAGTCTATCGCCCAGGGCAAGGCTGCCGCGGCCAAGGCGGTCACTTTGCTCTCGCAGGAGGTCATCCACTCCAGCGGCGAGGTGGCCCAGGTCAACCCGATGTACTGCAGCAGCTGCGGGGTCTGTGTGGCCATCTGCCCTTACTCGGCCCCGTCCTTCATCGAGGAGGGGCGCTTTGCGGGAAAAGCGCAGATCAACCCCTCGCTGTGCAAGGGTTGCGGCCTGTGCGCCGCCTCCTGCCGGTCCGGAGCCATCTCCCTCAAGGGTGCGGACAACCGGCAGATCTTCGCCATGATTGAGGCCATATAAAATTTTCAGCCGGTTATACCCGGCTGAAAATTTTATTCATAATTGTCTTATGGAAATATTCTTCAATTGTAAAAATTCTCAGCCTGCTGAGAATTTTTAAGGAGTAGGACATGACTGAGTGGGAGCCGAAAATCGCTGCCTTTCTCTGCAACTGGTGTTCTTACGGGGCTGCGGACCTGGCCGGAGTCAGCCGCATGCAGTACCCGGCCAACATCCGCATTATCCGGATACCCTGCACCGGCGCCATGAACCCCAACTTCATCCTCCAGTCCCTGCGCCACGGTGTGGACGGGGTCTGGGTCTCCGGGTGACACCCCGGCGAATGCCACTATTTGAGTGGCAACCTCTACGCCAGGCGGCGGTTCGTGATTCTGAAGAACCTCCTGGAGTACATCGGCATCGAGCCCGGACGGGTCCATTTCTCCTGGATCTCCTCGGCCGAGGCCACCAAGTTCCAGGAGACGGCCAAGGAGGTGGTCAGCCAGGTCCGGGAGCTGGGGCCTGCCAAGCGCCTGGTCAAAGATATTCCCATGGAGGCGGCATGAACGAGACGACCCAGCAGATACGGGCTGCGGCCAAGCGGCTCCTCGAGGAGGGCCGGGTGGACTGCGTCATCGGCTACGCCAAGGGCACCGTGCCCATGCAGGAGCAGCCCTACTTCGCCTACACGCCAGAGGAGGCGGAGAACCTGGTCTGGACCGGGTTCTGCACCAACAACCTGGCCAACTTCCTCATCCGCCGCTCCGGCAGGAACGCGATCCTGGCCCAAGGCTGCGTCTCGCGCAACATCGTCGGCCTGATCAAGGAGAACCAGGTCAAGCGCGAGGACGTTTACATTCTCGGGGTGCACTCCCCCGGCATGCTCGATGCGGGCAAGATCAAGGCCGAGTTCCCGGACAAGGTCATCACCGAGGTCGAGGAGGACGGGGAGGAGATCGTGGTCCGCGGCCGGGGCTTCGAGGAACGCCTTGATCGCAAGAAGGTCAAGCGGAACAACTGCTACACCTGCACCCACCGCAACGCGGTCCTCTATGACGAGTTCATCGGTCAGGAAGGGCCCCAGACCGGCGGCGGGGACATCGACAACGTCGCCGCACCGTGGGAAAGCCTCGATCCGGACCAGCGTTGGGCCGAGTTCGAGTCCACCTTCAAGGACTGCATCCGCTGCTATGCCTGCAGGAACGTCTGCCCACTCTGTTACTGCGACGTCTGCTTCGTGGACGAGAACAACCCCCAGTGGTGCGGCAAGGGGCTGGAGGAGCCGGATGTCTTTACCTTCCACATCCTGAGGGCCTTCCACTGCGCCGGACGCTGCACGGACTGCGGGGCCTGCGAGTCCGCTTGCCCCGTGGGCATCAAGATGCGCACCCTGACCAGCAAGCTGGAGAAGGACATCCGGGAGCTCTACGGCTACCAGCCCGGATTGGACCTGGAGACACCAACGCCACTCACGGTCTACCGCCCCAACGACCCGGATGTGGCCGAGTAACCCACGGCCGTTGCCCCGGAGCCCAAGCTCCGCCGACGGGCCGTGAATGAGGAAGGCATATGGCTGACAAGCGAATCAATAAGGCCGAGCTGCCCAAGCTGCTGGAGCGGCTCGCCCAGGAGCACGAGGTCTTCGCCCCGGCCAGGGACGGGTCGGCCATGGTGTGGTCCCGAGTCGAGCCTGGAGACGTTTTGGAGCTCGAGTTCACCAACACCGACCTGTCGCCCAAAGGGTTCCTCTTCCCCCAGACCGAGCGCCTCATGCACTTCAAGAACGACCCCGAGGACCCTGAAGGCATGATCATGGAGGCCGAGCCCGGGCTTCCCGGCAAGCGTCTTTTGCTGAACATCAGGCCTTGCGACGCCAAGGCCTTCAAGGTCCTGGACAAGGTCTTCGAGCGGGACGAGGAAGCCACGGACGTCTACTGGAAGGACAAGAGGGACAAGACAGTCCTCTTCGGCTTGGCCTGCAAGGATCCCTGCCCGACCTGCTTTTGCACCACGGTCAACTGCGGCCCGCACTTTGAGGAGGGTCTGGACGCCCTCCTGGTCGATCTCGGCGATCGTCTCCTGGTCAGGCCCCTGAGCGAAACCGGGGAGCGTCTCACGGCTGACCTCGAGGAGGCCGGCCAAGAGGACACGGAGGCGGCGACGGCCCAGAAGGAGGAAGCCGAGGCGGCCATAACCCGCGGCGTGTCCATGGAGAACATCGAGGCCCGGAACGTCCTGGAGGAGTACGAACACCCCTGCTTCGACCGCATCTTCGAACCTTGCATCAACTGCGGGACTTGCACGTACTACTGCCCCACCTGCCACTGCTTCGACATCCAGGACGAGACCCAGGGCGAGCTCGGCAAGCGCTACCGCACCTGGGACACCTGCATGAGCTGGCTGTTCACCCATCACACCTCGGGACACAACCCCCGGGGCACCAAGAAGGACCGCGTCCGGCAGCGCTTCATGCATAAGTTCAAGTACATGCCCATCAAGCTTGAAGGATCCATCGGCTGCGTCGGTTGCGGCCGCTGCACCTCGAAGTGCCCAGTAAACATCGATGTGCGCAGCGTCGTCAACAGCATGAACGAACAAATCGGCGAGTGAAGCGAGTGCACTATGAAAAATCCCTATCTGCCCTACCCGGTCCGCATCCGTAAGGTCGAGATCGCCACCGAGGACAGGAGCCTGCGGACCTTCGAGCTGGAGTTCCTGAACCGGGAGGACGCCGAGGCCTTCGACTACCTCCCGGGGCAGTTCGCTGAGCTCTCCGTGCCCGGCTACGGTGAGGCCCCGATCGGCATCGCCTCCAGCCCCACCGAAGGCGAGCACCTGACCTTCACCGTGAGCAAGGCCGGTCTGGTCACCTCCAAGCTGCACAGCATGAAGGAAGGGGACATCATGGGCGTGCGGGGCCCGCTGGGGAAGCCTTATCCGCTGAAGGACATGGAGGGGAAGAACATCGTCATCCTGGCTGGCGGCTATGCGGTGACCACCCTGCGCTCGACCATGGTCTGGCTCCTGCACCCGGACAACCGCGACAGCTACGGGGAGATCACCTTCGTCTACGGGGCCAGGACCCCGGGCATGCTCCTGTACAAGGACACCCTCGAGGAGTGGGATCAGCGCAGCGACGTGAACACCTACATCACCATCGACAACCACGTCGAGGGCTGGGACAAGTACGTCGGCTTCGTGCCCCAGATCGCCGAGGAGGTTGCCCCGAGCCCGGAGAATGCCGTAGCCCTCATCTGCGGGCCGCCGATCATGATCAAGTTTACCCAGCCGGTTCTTGATAAATGCGGCTGGACAGGCGATCAGATCATCATGAGCCTGGAGAACAGGATGAAGTGCGGCATCGGCATCTGCGGCCGCTGCAATGTTGGTCCTTACTATGTCTGCAAGGACGGACCGGTCTTCACCAAGGCCCAGCTCGACGAGCTGCCGAAGGAGTATTAATTCAGAGCATAAGGCTGTGAAAAAGCCTTATGCTCTGAATTACCATCTTCGAGGAAGCGCCGCACGGCGCTTCCTCGGGATGAACGAAAAAACCTTTATACTGCCACCCGCACTCAGCCGAACCGCCCAGGAAGCCGCCTGCAGAGACAAGGTAGGGGTTCGGCTGCTACTCGCCGCCGGCTAGGCTGTCCAGCTTGGCCAGAAGCTCCTGGGAAAAGGCGAAGTCCTGGTGGCGGATGGTCCCGTCGGCATCCAGGACGATAAAGGTGGGAAAGCCGGGCACGCCGAACTCGCGGGACACCGTGCTCCCGTTGTCATAAACCATGGGGAACTCGTCGATATTGTTCTGTTCAAGATAGCTGGCGGCTCGCGAGCGGGAGTCGTTCAATCCGGCGTTGATCCCCAGAAAGACGACACCCTGCTTTTGGTACTCCCCGGCCAGCCTGTTCATGTTCGGCAGCTCCCTCTGGCAATGCGGACACCAGGTCGTCCAAAACACCAGCACAGAGGGGCTGCCCATGATATCCTCCTCCAAGCTGAAAGTCTCATCGCTGGTGATGCTCTCCAGCTGAAACGACGGGGCGCTTTGGCCGTTCCCTAAGGCCGACGCGCTCGAGGCCGCCAAAACCAAACCGATGAGGGCCATCCCCATAGACATCCAGATTCTTTTCATCTCTCGTCCCCATGTGCTTCGTTGCATCTCATCAAAGAAGGAAGCCCAGACTGAACCATAGAGTCGCTCAGCCTGGGTTACAGCATCAGCTTGCCGGCCTGAAAAACGAAGTACTCACCCAGCCCGATCATAGCCAGGCCAAGAATGACGCGGACTACTCGCATCCAATTGCCGGGCCTGGGCAGAGCTGTCATCAGCCCGGAAAAGGTTCCCACGATGATCAGGAGCAGCCCCATACCCAAAGAGAAAACGAACAGCAGCAGCCCGCCTTGAACAACATTCTGGGTGCTGGCCACATAGGTCAATACCACGCCCAGGACCGGAGCGGTGCATGGCGAGGCCACAATGCCGGAAACAGCCCCAATGATAAAGGCCCCGATCAGCCCGCGGTGGTCGTTGCTCCCCCCGCTTCCGCCTTGTGGAGCGAGCAGCGGCAAAGGGATGACCTCAAGGACGTTCAGCCCGAAAAGGATGATGATGTTGCCGACGATGAGCTGGGCCCAGGGGTTGGTGCTGATGCTGCCGAACAGGCTTCCAGTCATGGCCGCGATCATGCCCAGGGCGGAGTAGACCGCGGCCAGCCCCAGGACATAAGCCAGGGACAGGAAAAAGGCCTTGAACCGGGTCCTCTCTCCGATGGTTCTGGAGCCCACATAGGAGGCCACCACCGGTAAGAGCGGGTAGACGCATGGCGAGAGGCTGGCCACGAGCCCGCCGAAGAAGCAGATCCCGGCCGAAAGGATCAGCGAGGCCTGCAAGGCCGATTGGAGATCCACGGCCAGATCACCCATATTGCCACCTCCCCATGCGTGTTTGCAGTACTGGCAAACTTGTTCACGATGTGAACCATATGGAGACCATACTGCAGCTTTGACCATGTGTCAACTGATCCGCTCCGGTCCAGTAAAGACATTCAGCCGTCCGGGCCTGGCATAGCCGATCAAGGTCATGCCGGCTTTCTCGGCAATGGCCACTCCCAGCGAGGACGGCGCGGTTCTGGACAGAACAATGGGTATGCCCATCCGAGCGCATTTCAAGACCATGTCCGAGGTCAGGCGGCCGGTGGTATACATGGCCCCGGACGGCCCGAAGCGCTCCAGGAGAATGGCTCCGATGACCTTATCCACGGCATTATGCCGCCCGACGTCCTCGAAGGCCCCTTGAAAGGCCCCATCACCCCAGAAGCCACAGGCATGCACGCAATGGGTCAGCCTCTGCAGGGAGGAGATGCCCAGAGTGCCTGTTATGAGCTTGGCGATGGCCTCGAAGCCCAAGGTACATTCTGCCAGCGGTGGATACTCCTCCTCGAGCAACCGCCGGGCAATCCGCCCGGTCCCGCCGCAACCCGACGTGACGACCATTTCCTCGTCCATCTCGGCCAGGCTTTGCTCTATCCTGGCATACACGGTCACCCGTCTTTGGGGACAAACGAGAACCTCGACCACATCCTCCGGGCCACGGATATAGCCCTGCCCGAAAAGGAAGCCCAAAGCGAACTCTTCAAGATCTGTCGGCAGCACGAGGGAGGTACCGACGAGCTCGTCATTCAGGGTCACCTCCACCGGCTCCTCCACCAGCACAATCTCTTCAAGTGCTGAAGCCCCTTGAGGAGTGAGCAGGGTCGTGGTCCGATTACAGGTGACTGCCATGGCCGCCTCCGTTTACCGGTAAGGTCTGGAGGATAAACGCTCAGCCGGAGCTCGCCCCAGCCCATCAGGGCAAGGCAACCCTGAACACACTGCCTTGGCCGGGAGAAGAATCGACCTCGATGCTGCCTCCGTGCTGATCCACGATATGCTTGGCCACAAATAGGCCGAGGCCGGTGCCTTTCCGTCCTTTCGAGGTATAGAACAAGGTAAACAGATTGTTCCGGCACTCTGGATCGAGCCCGACACCGTTATCGGCAATCTCGAAGATGGTCTGCCCCTGATCGCATGCTCGGACCGAGAGAGCGATGCTCGGCCGGTCTGTCCTGGGTGCGCTCAAGCAGGCGTCAACGGCGTTTTCCAGGATATTGGTCAAAGCCGAGTGGATGGTGTCGCGGTCGACCAGGACCTCCCAGGAAGGATCGGCCAAGCTGAGATCCAAACACAAGCCGTGCTCATCGAGCCTGGGACGAACCTGCCCCACGGCATCCTCCGCGAGCTCAGAGGCCTTGACCGGGGCCTTCTCAATCTCAGGCTTCTTGGCATAGAGCAGGATGTCCAGAACCATCTTCTTGATCCGCCCGAGGGTGTGGGTGACGGTTTGCCACCCTTGCTGGATCCGCTCCAGGTCACCTCGGGCCAACCCGGCCTCAACCTTGTAAGAACCGCCGTCCGTAAGGGTCAGGAGGTTCTTCATCTCATGGGACACGCTCCCGAGCAGCAGACCGAGAGAGGTGAGATGGTCCTGAAGCTCGCGTATCCGGGTGATGTCCGTGGAGACCTCCATGACTTGGGCAACTCCCCCCTGGGCGTCCTTCAGGGGTGTGGTCGAGATGAGCACATTGCGCATGGCACCGTCTCGAGTTTGAACCGCACTCTCGCTCTGCCGGGGAAGCCCGTCCTCGAAGGTCATGAGCGCTGGGCAGTCGGTGCAAGGGGCTTCCCTCTGCTTGAAGACTCTGTAGCAGCATCCCCCGGCGGGATCGCCGAAATCCTCCTTGAAACGCTTATTGGCCGCACGGACCCGGAGGTCCTCATCGAGCACGGAGATGTAGCAGGGGACCTCGTCAAAGAGCTGCTGATAGTGGTGCTGGGTTTCCGCCAAGGTGTTCCTGAGCTCCTCCATCCGGCTCAGATCCACGCAGAGCTCCAGGACCATGTCCTCGCAGTTGTCACCGCCCGGGAAGGGGAGCGTGTGGACCTCGACCGGTGCCAGCTGCTCCCTCCGGGTTCTGATCAGCTCCCGGCTCCTCTGGCCTGTCTCGGCTTGGAAGGTTCTCTTGACCGGACAATCGGTGTCTCCGTTGCCTCGCTGCGCGTAAATGGCCCAGCTTGGCTCCCGCAGCAGATTCCCGAAGGTCTTTTCAAAGAGCTGGTTGGTGTCCATGATCTCCAGGTCGGGGGAATGGAGGCTGATATAGCAAGGCATCTCATTGAACAGGGACAGCTCTCCTTCATCCGCGTTCTCCGTCAAGGTGCTCATAGCGCTGAAGAACCGATCCATAACCTGGCAGGCTGCTGCAGCCCGCTCAGCCTGAATGAGCCTGGCCGACCTCTCCTTGGCCAGCTCATCGAGGTTGTCGGCATAACCTTGCAGCTCCTCCCGCAGGGCAATCTTTTCTTCAGCCCGTCCAAGGGCGATATCCAGCAGGTCCTCGTTGACCGGCTTTGTGAGCACATCGCAGGCCCCTTGCCTGAGGGCTTCAATGCCCAGCTCCTGGTCATCCTGGCCGGTAATCAGGATGACTTCACTGTCCGGTCGGTCCTGTTTGATCACCTTTATCAGCTCCTGAACATGCAAACCGGGTACAGACACATCGGCCAGGACCAGGCTGGGCAGCTGCTCCCGGAAGACCCGACAGGCCCGGGTCCCGTCTCCGACAGGGACGATGTCATATCCTCGGGCCTCGAGCTGGGAGCTCAGGGTCCGGCGATGGCGTGGCGCACATTCAATCAGGAGCACATGCTTCTTTTCGTTTCGCTTCATGGATGGCCTCTTTGAAAAAAACCTCGGGACGTCGCTGCCTTAGGGACTACGAGTCAGGAAAATGTCCAAAACATACCGCGAACAGCTCATCCAGCCCCTTCCGAATCAAGAACCGAGCGAACCACCTCGAGAACCTGTTCAGGCTCAAAGGGCTTGTCAATGGTCGCGGCGGCATCCTTCACCGCATACTTGTTGCTGGCCAACCCGCTGATAACCACGATCGGCACGTCACTCAAGGCGGGGTCTTTTCGAAGATTCCTGAAAAAACGGGTCCCCCACTCTCGTGACATGTCCAAATCGAGGGTGATGAGATCGGGCTTCTCCCGGCGGGCAACCTCCAAGCCCTCTCGGCCGTCGTAGGCTCCGGCGGTCTGATAGCCGTTGTCCTGGAATATGGTCTCGAGAAAATCCACAACACCAGGCTCATCATCAATGCAGAGAATTTTTTTGGCCATGCTGCCTCCACCTGTGGCAAAGGTTTGCTGCTGCTTAATGGCAAGGCTCGCTGGGCGTGGCCGTGGGCCGGGGCCGCTCAGGAGCGCGGCCCGGAGAAAATCGCACGTGCCTGGAGAAAAATCAACACCAGCCTTGATGCAGGGCCTGCCATGTGCGTGCGGCCTCCTCGGCAGCTCGTTTCGGCCCCCCTCGGCACTCCAACCTGGATTCTGCCTGCCCCAGCGAGCACATCATGCAGCAGCCTTGAGAAAAACCGCCAGGTGCAGTCTTTTGACGAACAGCCTCCCTGGATGGCATAATGAATGATTCCTGTTTGCGTCGAGAAAGCACAATGAGCTCGAGTGGCTCTTCGGCCGCTGACCCGCTTCGGAGCGGGGTCCGCTCGTTGCGCATACCCGAAAAGGTTTCTGCTTGCTTCCTCCTGGACCCCCTGGTCGAAGCCTGCGTTTTTTCAGGGAGCCATCCCCCTTTTCGGGACGACCGGAGAGGCCCAATCGGAGAGAACCATGATCACGCGCTGGATTCCCTGGAGATTCATCCTCAAACGTGCCGCCAAAGCCTACGGGGTAATCGATCCCCTGTCACTGCTTGCCCGCATGCGTCGCTTCGCCCAGCCCTCGGAGGTCCAGGAGCCCATCGAGCTCCTGCGGGCCGGGATTATCTTCCACGCCCGGGGGCTCATCAACACCAAGGCCATTCAGCATAATCTGGACTGGGTCTGGCCCTACTGGGTGGAGAGGCAGTTCAATCCTGCTGACATCTCCTTCATTCCCCGAGCCTTCTCCTTCAGCCACGTTAACCTGACTCATCGCAACTGGACCGCACTGGGTCTGCCGGACAGCGACCACTATCCCATCGTCGATCCTCGCGGGCTTGTCACGCCGCATTTTGACGGCTGGTCCCTGGACTTCTGGCTCATCGACCTAAACGGCGACAACCTCCTGCCGAGCAAGGAAAAGGAATGTCGGCAACACCTGAAGCTCGACCCGGAGATGATCCTGGAGACGACGGTCTCCAGAGGTTCCCGGACCCTGGTTTCCCACGCGTCCGTGAGCCATACCGGAAGCGAGGAGAGCCTCCATCTGGCTGTCCGGGCTGAAGCCGAGAGCACCATCCTCCTGGCCGTCACTGTCCGCCCGTACAATCCTGAAGGCATTCAGTTCATCGACCGCATCGAGTTTGACTCGGCCAACCGCCTTCTGACCGTCAACCGGGACAAAGGCATTGAGCTCATGGACCCCCCCGAGCGGGTCTGTTTGTCCAGCTACCCTGAGGGAGACGTTCTGCACAAGCTGGAGGAGCACTCCCAGCCGTCTGAAGTGACCTGCAAGGTAGGCATGGCCTCGGCGGCTGCGCTTTTTCCCCTCAACGAGTCTGGAGCTCGTGAGGTCAGGCTGCGTATCCCTTTGCGCTCCGAGCACGATCCGGCCGCACATTCGAAGCCTCGCCAAACCTGGCCGGAGGCCAAGTCCTGCACACCGGCGCTGCGTGTGCCCGATCCAGGCATCCAATCCTTGTTCGACAACGCCGTGCAGACCCTGGTGCTCTTGTCATCGCAGGACGCTGTTCCCGGCCCGTACACCTACAAACGCTTCTGGTTCCGGGATGCCTGCCTCATGCTCAACTCCCTTTTGGCTTTGAACCTCAAGGAACGCTGCCAGCGGGTCATCCGGGGCTTTCCGGACAGGCAGAAGCTTTCCGGCTACTTCCAGTCCCAGGAAGGGGAATGGGACTCCAACGGACAGGTGCTCTGGATCCTCAACCGCTACCACCAGCTGACTGGAACACCGTGCTCCCGGACCCTTCTCGAGGCCGCCAGAAAAGGCGTCCGCTGGCTGGGCCACAAGCGGAGCGAGGTCGACACCGGCACCAGGCACGCCGGGCTGCTTCCAGCCGGCTTCAGCGCCGAGCACCTCGGGCCAAATGACTACTACTACTGGGACGACTTCTGGGCTCTGGCCGGCCTGCAAGGTGCCGCCAGCCTGTTCTCTGCGCATGGGCTGAGTCAGGAAGCCTCGGAAGCGGAGGCACTGGCCCGGGAGTTCCATTCAGCCATCGATGCAAGCCTGTCTTCGATCCCGGAAAGGCAAAGCCACGGTGGTATCCCGGCCTCTCCCTACCGCAGGATGGATGCCGGTGCCATTGGCTCCTTGGTCAGCGACTATCCGCTGCAGCTTTACGAAGCCGGCGATCGGCGTATCATGAACACTGCCGAGTACCTTTTGGACAACTGCTTCCATGAAGGCGGCTTCTTTCAGGATATGATCCACTCCGGAATCAACCCCTATCTGACCCTGGCCATCGCCCAGACCATGCTGCGCAACCGCGACCTGCGTTTCCGCGACCTGATTCGCAGCGTAGCCGACCTGGCCTCACCAACCGGTCACTGGCCGGAAGCTGTCCACCCCATAACCAAGGGCGGCTGCATGGGAGACGGACAGCATGGCTGGGCCGCAGCAGAATGGGTTATGATCATCCGCAACCTGTTCATCCGCGAAGAGCCGGACGGCCTGGTAATCGGCTCCGGCCTCTTTCCGGAATGGCTGGCCGGCGATCAAGAGCTCTCTTTCGGACCGACCTTGACGCCCTACGGCTCTGTCAGTGTCCATTTCACCAAAGAGCAGTCCGAGCTCCAGGTCACAGTCCAGTCCGAGCCCGAGGGATCCGCTCCCCCTGTTCTCCTGCAGGTCCCCGGGTACGAAACGACACGCCTGGCCGACCCCGCCCGACCCACAACCCTGAAGCCATCGGACTGATCATGAAGATATGCATGTTCACCAACACCTACCTCCCCCATGTGGGCGGTGTCGCGCGCTCAGTCGCTTCCTTCACCTCTGATCTCCGATCCATGGGGCATGAGGTGCTCGTGATCGCGCCCACCTTTTCCGGGACAAAAACCACGATCGCGGACAAAGGCATCTTGAGGGTGCCGGCCATACAGAACTTCAACGGCAGCGACTTCTCTGTACGACTGCCGCTGCCTTTCACCATCTCCGAAGAGATCGACGCTTTCGATCCGGACCTGATACACAGCCATCATCCCTTCCTGCTCGGAGACACGGCTCTCAGAACGGCCAGGCAGCGAAAGCTGCCCCTGGTCTTCACCCATCACACCTTGTACGAGCAGTACACCCACTACGTTCCCTTCGATTCCAACACCATGAAGCGCTTCGTCATTCACCTGTCCACCCAGTACGCCAACCTCTGCACTGCCGTTATCGCGCCCAGCCAAAGCGTAGCCGAGCTCTTGCGCTCCCGGGGGGTAACCAGGCCGCTGGTTGAGATCCCGACTGGCGTGGACGTCGATTTCTTCGCTTCCGGCCGGGGAGCTTCCTTTCGGGAGAACCTGGGCATACCGCACGAAGCCTTTCTCCTGGGCCATCTGGGCCGGCTGGCCCCGGAGAAGAACCTCCGCTTCCTGGCCGAAGCCGCGGCCTTGTTCGTTCGGGAAACCGAGCAGGCCCGCTTTGTGGTTGTTGGAGACGGTCCGAGCGCTGCGGACATCGAGGCCATCTTCACCAGGGAAGGCCTCGAGGATCACTTGGTATTGGCCGGCAAGAGAACCGGGCAGGAGCTGGCCGATGCCTATGCGGCCATGGATCTCTTCGCCTTTGCATCCAAATCCGAGACCCAGGGCATGGTTCTGGTCGAGGCCATGGCTTCTGGAACTCCGGTCGTTGCCTTGGATGCCTCCGGGGTCCGCGAGGTGGTTCGGGACGGGGACAACGGCCGCCTCCTGGCCGAAAACGCCTCAGCCGATGCCTTTGCTCAAGCCCTGAAGGAACCATTCGCCAATCGAGGCAGTCTGGAGCGCTGGAGTGCCGGAGCGAAGAAGCAGGCCAGGCAGTTCTCCAGACAACGCTGCTCCGAAAAGCTGTTGAGCACTTATGAAGCCGTGATTTCCGGCAAGGAAGAGCAGCCTATACCCATCCAGCCCAATCAGGATGCCCTGGCCTCCCTAGAAACCGTTCAAAGGGCCCTCAAGGCCGAGTGGGATCTCATTTCCGAAAAGACCAGCGCAGTGGTCAGCGCCTTTAAGGAAGAGCTGACAAACGGCAAAAAGCCTTTCAAGCCGAGACCCGAGTAATCTGAAGACGACGGCTCGACCAGCGCCTTGAATCTTTTCGGCGAATCATCTAATCTCTTGGTATGTTGAGCCCTCTGTTTATGAAAATTTTCTCCCTGCTCAAAGGCCGGCATGAGACCGTCTGTCACCATTGCGGAAAGGAGCAGACCGGTCTGATCCAAGACAGGTCCGGCATTCACGCTGTCGCGCCTGTGGACGCCCTTTGAACACTTTCACGCGCACTCATCGCCGTAACGACTCCGAGGCTTCCTGACCGACCCGGGCCCTTTCCCCTTCCGGCTCGCTCAATGAAGCAACGCCTCCTTGCAGCAGGCCGCCCCCCTTTGACCTGCAATCCGGGTATTGGTATATAATGAGGTTTTTCTATAGCTTGGAACCATAAGGAACTGCTGATCATGCCTATGGATACTTCAGATGACCAAGCGCGCCAGCGGGTGATCATCGAAGACGTCGAGCCACAGGTTGATGCCGGTCGATTCCCTGTCCGGGCCCTGGCTGGCGAAATGCTGACAGTTGAAGCCGATATCTTCTGCGACGGACACGATCTGATCGCTGCAGAGATCCTCTACCGGCGGGAGGAGGCGGAGGACTGGAGCACGGCTCCGATGACTCTGCTCCTCAATGACCGCTACCAGGGCCGCTTTCAGCTTGCTGGCCCCGGCCTGTACAGCTTTACCATTCGAGCCCGGGTGGATCATTACCGAACCTGGCTCTCCGACGTGCGCAAGAAGCTTGAGGCCGGAGAGGACGTTTCCGTTGAGCTTGAAATTGGCCGCAGGCTCATTCGCGAGGCCAGCGGGCGGGCTTCGAGCGATCAGGCCAGACAGCTCGAGGCCAAGAGCCAAGAGCTGGCCGAGGCCGCCTCCCAGGCAGAAGCCGTGCGGCGGGCCGGAGACGAAACCCTTCTGGAGCTAATGGTTCCCCATCAACGCACAGGCCTGGATACCATCTACGGCAGTGTGCTGCCCGTCCGGGCCGAACGCCCTCTGGCCGGCTGCAGCGCCTGGTACGAGCTCTTTCCACGCTCCTTCGCCCAGAAGCCAGGCGAACACGGCACCTTCCGCGACTGCGAGGCCCTTCTCCCGGACATCGCCGCCATGGGCTTCGACGTGGTCTACTTGCCGCCGATTCATCCCATTGGCCGAACCAACCGCAAGGGGCGAAACAACGCGCCCACAGCCCAAAACGGCGAGCCAGGCAGCCCCTGGGCCATCGGCGCTGCCGAAGGCGGCCACAAGGCAGTCCATCCAGAGCTCGGGACTCTGGAGGATTTCGAGCGCTTTCGCAAAAAGGCGGAGGAGCTTGGTTTAGAGATCGCCCTGGACATCGCCTTTCAATGCTCCATGGATCACCCCTACCTGCGGGAGCATCCGGAGTGGTTCCGCTGGCGGCCGGACGGTTCAGTCCAGTATGCCGAAAACCCTCCCAAAAAGTACCAGGACGTCGTGCCCTTCGACTTCGAGACGGAGGACTGGGCCGCTCTATGGCAAGAGCTCAAGTCCATCTTCGATTTCTGGATAGACCGAGGTGTGCGCATTTTCCGCGTGGACAACCCCCATACCAAGCCCTTCGTCTTCTGGGAGTGGGTCATCGGCGAGCTCAAAGGCCAGCATCCGGAGCTCATCTTCCTCTCCGAGGCCTTCACTCGGCCCAAGGTCATGTACCGGCTGGCCAAGCTCGGCTTCACCCAGTCCTACACCTACTTCACCTGGCGGAACTCCAAGCAGGAGCTGACCGAGTACTGCACCCAGCTGACCACCGCTCCGGTCAAAAACTACTTCTGGCCCAACTTCTGGCCCAACACCCCGGACATCCTCCCGGAGTACCTGCAGCATGGCGGACGTCCGGCTTTCATCATCCGGCTTATTCTGGCCGCGACCTTGTCGGCCAATTACGGCATCTATGGGCCGGCCTTCGAGCTCTGCATCGACGAGGCTGTGCCTGGCAAGGAGGAGTACCTGAACTCCGAGAAGTACGAGATCAAGTCCTGGAACCTATCCAGCCCGCAGAGCCTGCGCGAGCTGATCAGCCTGGTCAACGCCGTGCGCCGGGACAACCCCTGCCTGCAGAATATATGGAACATCCGCTTCCTGGAGACGGACAACGAGCACCTCCTGTTCTATCTTCGCTTCAGCGACGACGAAGACAACGTCATTCTGGCTGTAGTCAACCTGGATCCTTTCCAGAGCCAGTCGGGATTGCTGCGCATCCCCATCCGCGAGCTTGGCCTCGACCCGCGGCAGCCGTATCTCGTCCATGAGCTCCTGGGTGACGAGAAGCACATCTGGATGGGCGAGTGGAACCGGGTTGAGCTGAACCCTCAGGTCCTCCCGGCACATGTCTACACAATCTATCGGAGCTTCAGACGGGAGTCCGACTTCGACTATTTCATTTAGAGACTGGCGCCTCTAAATGAAAGAGATATACTTGTAAAGTACCCAGCATCCGGCAGGCAAAGCCGGTCCGGATGCTGGGTAGGAATTCACGAGGTATTCCCTGCATGAAACCTCGCTACATCAGGCTCAAAGACGACCCGGAGTGGTTCAAGGATGCCGTCATCTATCAGCTGCACATCAAGGCCTACAATGATGCTGATGGAAACGGCATCGGCGACTTTCAGGGTCTCATCAAGAAGCTCGATTACCTGCAGGAGCTGGGGATCACAGCCATCTGGCTGCTGCCCTTCTACCCCTCCCCACTGCGCGATGACGGCTATGACATCGCCGACTACTTCGACGTCCATCCGGACTACGGGACACTGAAGGACTTCCGGGAGTTCCTCAAGTCGGCCCATTACCGGGGCATGCGCGTCATTACCGAGCTGGTCCTCAATCACACCTCGGACCAGCATCGCTGGTTCAAGCTAGCCAGGCGTGCCGGAACGGACAACGAGATGCGCAGCTACTACGTCTGGAGCGACAGCCCGGATAAGTACGGCGACGCGCGAATCATCTTCAAGGACTTCGAGACGTCCAACTGGACCTGGGATCCAGTGGCCGGCGCGTATTACTGGCACCGTTTCTACTCGCACCAACCGGACCTCAACTTCGACAACCCCAGAGTGCATAAGGCCCTGCTCAAGGTTATCGACTTCTGGTTGGATATGGGAGTAGACGGCCTCCGACTGGACGCCGTGCCCTATCTCTATGAGCGGGAAGGCACCAACTGCGAGAACCTTCCGGAAACGCATCAGTTCTTAAAGAAGCTGCGCGCCCATGTCGATGCCCGTTTTGACAACCGGATGCTTCTGGCCGAAGCCAACCAGTGGCCTGAAGACGCCGTGGCCTACTTCGGGGACGATGACGAGTGCCACATGGCCTTCCACTTCCCGATCATGCCCAGGCTGTTCATGGCCCTGTGGATGGAGGACCGCTTCCCGGTCATCGACATTCTTGAGCAGACGCCCTCCCTCCCGGAGGGCTGCCAGTGGGCCATGTTCCTGCGCAACCATGACGAGCTGACCCTGGAGATGGTCACCGATGAGGAACGGGACTACATGTACCGCATCTACGCCAAGGATCCCCGGGCCAGAATCAACTTGGGCATCAGGCGCAGGCTGGCCCCTCTTTTAAACAACAACCGCCGCAAGATCGAGCTTTTGAACTTCCTGCTCTTTTCCCTGCCCGGGACGCCGATCATTTACTATGGTGACGAGATCGGCATGGGTGACAACTACTTCCTGGGCGACCGCAACGGCGTGCGCACGCCCATGCAATGGAGCCCGGACCGAAATGCCGGCTTCTCCGGAACCAACCCACAACATCTCTATCTGCCGGTCATACTCGACCCGGAGTACCACTTCGAGGTCATCAACGTGGAGAACCAGGATAAAAACCCTTCCTCGCTGCTATGGTGGATGCGCCGGATCATCGCCATGCGCAAGCGCTTCACGGCCCTCAGCCGCGGTGGCATTGAGTTCCTCTACCCAGAAAATCCCAAGGTCCTGGCCTTCATTCGCGAGCACGGCACCGAGACGGTCCTGGTGGTCATCAACCTGTCCCGCTTCGCCCAGGTTGCCGAGCTCGATCTTTCTCGATTTGCGGGATACGTTCCGGTGGAAGCCTTCAGCGGGAACCTTTTCCCGGTTATTCGGGAGTCTCCCTACATTTTCACCCTGGGCATCCACGACTACTTCTGGTTTAGTCTCATCCGTGAGGAGGACAAGACTGCTGTCATGGAACGACCAGAGCCGCCTGAGATCCGGCTGACAACCAGCTGGGAAGAGCTCATAACCGGTGACTCGAGCGATTTTCTTGAATCGAAGATCCTGCCGGTCTACCTCGAGCAGTGCCGCTGGTTCGGCTCCAAGGCCCGCTCTGTGCGCGGCTCCCAGCTCTGCGAGGACATCCCCCTGCGCATCAACGAGATCGTTCACCACCTCCTCCTAGTTGACGTCTTCTATACCGAGGGCGCTTCTGAACGGTACCTGTTGCCTGTCTCCTTCCTGCCGCAAGAGCAAGCCCTGTCCATTGTCGAGCTCCACCCTCAAAGCGTCATCGCCAAGCTGACCCTTGAGGATTCCGCCGGCATCCTCTATGACAGCGTTTACTCCGAGGAGTTTCGCAAGACGATTTTCGAGCTCATCAGCCGGGAGAGGGCGCTGCCCGGCCAGAGCGGACGCCTCCAGGGCGTTTCCGGAAAGAGCATGCAGGGAGGCTGGCCAGAGGAGATCCCTGATTCGCAGGTTCTTAAAGGGGAGCAAAGCAACACCTCCTTCCTCTACGAGAGCTCCTTTGTGCTCAAGCTCTACCGAAAGGTCGAGGAAGGCACCAACCCGGACTCGGAGATTACCGCCCACCTGACCAACAGAACGGATTTTGAGAACATACCACCCTTTGCCGGTCTCATTGAGCACCGCTGTCCGGAGTCGGAGCCTGTCACTATCGCCCAAATGCAGAGGTACATACCCAACCAGGGCGATGCCTGGGCCTTTACCATGGACAGCCTGGAGCGCTACTTCGAGCACTTGCAGGTCAACAAGCCATCCCAGGCTGACCTTGGCCGAGCGGCTGAGACATTCTACGGCCTTGATCAAAGCTCACTGCCAGATTTTCTGCACGAGGCCGTCGGCAGCTACTTCCTGGAGATGATCGACCAGCTGGGACGCATAACCGGGAGGCTCCATTTGGCTCTCGCCGATGAGGAGGACGATCCCGCCTTTGTCCCGGAAAACTTTTCCAAGCTCTACCAGCGGAGCTTGTATCAGTCCATTCGCAGCCTGGTTCGGCGCACCCTGCACAGCCTGAGGAGGAAGCTGCCGACACTTTCGGGCTCGGTGCACCAGGAGGCGCGGCAGGTATTGGAGCGAGAAGGAGCCATTCTCGATTTCCTGTCCGCCATTACAGCCCGCAAGATACAAACCCAAAAGATACGCATTCACGGCGACTATCACCTTGGACAGATCCTCTATACCGGGAACAGCTTCGTCATCCTTGACTTCGAAGGGGAGCCGGCCAGACCCCTGAGCGAAAGGCGGCTCAAACGCTCAGCCTTCAAGGATGTGGCTGGGATGATCCGGTCCTTTCACTACGCCGCCTACAGCGCCCTGGACAAGGAGGCCACGCTGCGCCCACAGGATGTCGAGCTGGCTGCAGCCTGGATCACTCCCTGGTTCCATTCGGTCAGCGGGGTCTATCTGAGCGCCTACCTGGACACTGTCGAGGGCTCGCCTATTCTTCCTCCGACACCAGAAGAGAGGACCACTCTCTTGGAGGTCTTTCTGCTGGAAAAGGCCATCTACGAGATCGGCTATGAAATGAACAATCGCCCGAGCTGGTTGGGTATTCCTGTAAAAGGCATTCTGCAGATCCTCGGCCGAGAGGCCGAAGGCCGCCGTCCCTGAGGAGAAAGGACCATGTCAGAGCCTATCCGCTACGATGTAAGCAAGCTCCAGGAGATGGACGTCTATCTGTTCAAGCAAGGCACGCACTACCGGCTCTATGAGAAGCTCGGTGCTCATCCCATGGACTCGGATACCGGTCCTGGCGTCTTTTTCGCCGTCTGGGCCCCGAATGCCCGCAACGTTTCGGTCATCGGGGAGTTCAACCAGTGGAGCCCGGACAGTCATCAACTCAAAGCGCGCCAAGACGGCTCTGGCATTTGGGAAGGCTTTATTCCCAAGCTTGCCCGCGGAGCCCTGTATAAGTTCCGCATTGTCTCCAAGTACAACGGCTACTGGGCTGACAAGACCGATCCCTTCTCTCATTGCATCGAGCACACCGATCCAATGGCCTCGATCGTCTGGGACCTGGAGTACAGCTGGAACGATGCCGGCTGGATGGAGGCGCGCCGGGACAAGAACAGCCTGGAGGCCCCCATGTCTGTTTACGAGGTTCACCTCGGCTCCTGGCAGCGGGGCGAGGACAACCGCTTCCTGACTTACCGGGAGCTGGCCGATCGGCTGGTGGAGTACGTCCGAAGCACCGGCTTCACCCACGTCGAGCTCATGCCGATCATGGAACATCCCTTCTACGGATCCTGGGGGTATCAGTGCTTGGGCTACTTTGCTCCCTCCTCAAGATACGGCAGCCCCCAGGACTTCATGCACCTGGTGGACAGCTTGCACCAGGCTGGAATCGGGGTCATCCTCGATTGGGTCCCCTCCCATTTTCCAGGCAACGAGACCGGGCTGGTCTACTTCGATGGCACGCATCTCTTCGAGCACATGGACCCACGGCAGGGCTTCCATCCCGAATGGACCAGCTACATCTTCAACTACGGACGCAACGAGGTCCGCAGCTTTCTGATCAGCAGCGCCATGTTCTGGCTGGATAGGTATCACGCCGACGGGATTCGGGTCGACGCTGTGGCCTCCATGCTCTACCTGGACTACGGACGCACCGACGGCGACTGGATACCCAACGAGTACGGCGGGCGCGAGAACCTCGAGGCCATCGACTTCCTCCGCAAGCTGAACGAGGCCGTCTACACCGAGTATCCCGATGTCCAGACCATCGCCGAGGAGTCCACCTCCTGGCCCATGGTCACCAAGCCGGGCTATACCGGGGGCCTTGGCTTCGGCCTGAAGTGGAACATGGGCTGGATGCACGACAGCCTGGAGTACTTCTCCGAAGATCCCATTCACCGCAAGTACCATCACGGCAACCTGACCTTCAGCATCTGGTACGCCTTTTCCGAGAACTTCATCCTGCCGCTGTCCCATGACGAGGTCGTCTACGGCAAGGGCTCGCTTCTGGGCAAGATGCCCGGCGACCGCTGGCAGCAGTGCGCCAACCTGCGCCTCCTCCTGGGCTACATGTACACCTATCCCGGCAAGAAGCTGATGTTCATGGGCGGCGAGTTCGGACAGCCGCAGGAGTGGTACCATGAGGAAGGCTTGCACTGGCACCTCCTGGAGCAGCCCGAGCATCAGGGCATTCAGCGCTGGCTGAGAGAGCTCAATCTGCTGTACTATCACGAGCCGGCTTTGCACGAGGGGGACTGCCAGGACTGGGGCTTCTCCTGGGTTGACTTCTCGGATCACGAGCAGAGCGTCATCAGCACCTTGCGGCGGGATCGCCATGGCTCGGCCTTCTTCCTGGTGGTCTGCAACTTTACCCCGGTGCCCAGGCTGAACTACCGGATCGGCGTGCCGCAAAGCGGCTTCTGGCGCGAGGTCCTCAACAGCGATGCCAAGGAGTACGGCGGCAGCGGGTACGGCAATCTGGGCGGGCTGAAGACCACGCCGGTACCCAGCCACGGATATTACCACTCCCTGCCCCTGACGCTGCCGCCCTTGGGGCTGGTTATCCTCAAGCAGGAATCGAGGTCGTGAAGGAAAAGAGCCCCCTGCTGATCGGAGCTGGGCCTCGCATACATATGACACAGTGGGTCCAAGGTGAAGAGAGGACCGGAATAGAGATTCATGAGCTGGATTTCCATGACCCTCGGCGCTGACTACCTCGGCAGCGGAGCCTGCCGCTTCACGGTCTGGGCCCCCTTCCGCTCCAGCCTGGAGGTCCGGCTTCTGAACGATCAGGAGCGAATCCTGCCCATGAGCCTGGACAATCGGGGGTACTGGCGGACCGAGGTCGAGGGAGTGCCTCCCGGAAGCAGGTACCTCTACAGGCTCGACGGCCAGGAGGAGCTGCCCGATCCGGCCTCAGACCATCAACCGGATGGAGTGCATGGCCCTTCGGCTGTTGTGGATCACAGCGAGCAGCCCTGGTCTGACCAGGGCTGGCAGAACCTGGCCCTCGAGGACTGCATCCTCTATGAGCTCCATGTGGGGACCTTCTCGCTTGAAGGGACCTTCGAGGCAGTCATCCCGAGATTGGACGCCCTCAAGGATCTCGGGATCAACGCCCTGAACCTCATGCCCGTGGCCCAGTTCCCCGGAGCCCGCAACTGGGGCTACGACGGTGTGGCTCCTTTTGCCGTTCAGGCCTCCTACGGTGGACCCGATGGGCTGAAACGCCTGGTCGAGGCCTGCCACCAGCGTGGACTGGCTGTCTTCCTCGATGTCGTCTACAATCATCTCGGGCCGGAAGGGAACTACTTGAGCCGTTTTGGGCCCTACTTCACGGACACCTACAAGACCCCGTGGGGACCGGCGGTCAACTTTGATGGCAGCTACAGCGACGAGGTCCGAGCCTACTTCCTGGCCAATGTCAGGCACTGGTATGAACGCTACCATCTGGACGGTCTCAGGCTCGATGCCGTCCATGCCATCTTCGATTTGAGCGCCAAACCCTTTCTCCAGGAGATGTCCGAAGCCGTGGAGGCCATGACCAAAGGCGGCAAGCCCTTCCACCTCATCGCCGAGAGCGACCTGAACGACTCGAAGGTCATCCGGCCGCGAGCCTCGCGCGGCTTCGGGCTGCAGGCCCAATGGACCGACGACTTCCACCATGCCTTGCACAGCCTGCTTACAGGAGAGCGGAGGGGTTATTACGCGGACTTCGGGAGCGTGGGCGACCTGGAGAAGAGCCTGACCCAGGCCTACGTCTATGACTGGCGCTACTCTGAGCACCGCAAGCGCAGGCACGGCAACTCCGCAGCCGACCTGCCCGCCTCCTGCTTCGTCGTCTTCAGCCAGAACCACGATCAAATCGGCAACAGAATGCTCGGCGAGCGTCTGAGCAGCCTGGTCTCCTTTGAAAAGCTCAAGCTGGCTGCGGCGGCGGTCATCCTCTCCCCGTACATCCCGTTGCTCTTCATGGGCGAGGAGTTCGGCGAGGAGCACCCTTTTCTCTACTTCACCAGCCACGGCGATCAAGACCTCGTGCAGGCTGTTCGAAAAGGCCGGGCCGAAGAGTTCAAGGCCTTTGCCTGGAGCGGTGAGCCGCCAGACCCGCAGTCAGGGGAGACCTTCCGCAGCTCGGTGCTTTCCTGGGAAAAACGCAGCCAAGGCCGGCACGGCTCACTGCTGGCCTTTTACCGGGAGCTCATCCGTCTGCGGCGCGAGAGCCCTGTTATGGCCCGGCCGAACAGGCAGGGGCTGAAGACCGAGTGCTACGAGAAGGATATGACCCTGCTCATTCACCGTGGTGATACAAACGAACGGATCCTTCTGGCTTTCAACTTTGGTGCGGCCCCTTGTAGCGTTTCCGCAGGCCAAGGGGCTCCAAGCTGGTCCAAGATCCTGGACTCGGCCGAGTCAGCCTGGGCCGGACCGGGCTCAGACATCCCGGAGAAGCTGGCCTCCCGGGAGCGCTTCACGCTTTCTCCTGCATCAGCTGTGCTTTTGCGGGCACAGAGCGGCTGAACGTGTAACAGGAACTTTTTTCATACAACCGTCATGCCTGGGTAGGCACAACCAAGCATGAAAAAATCACGTTTCGGCCGGGGCGCCGAGCGCAGGTTCCATGGCGACACA
>Ga0207797_1000261_pt1 | contig 40150 bp, 37 predicted proteins | sample PRCRCaboRojoPR_6_FD_187275 | JGI IMG/M metagenome (GOLD analysis project Ga0207797, IMG submission 187275) | Marine sediment microbial community from Cabo Rojo, Puerto Rico - PR CR 10% Liquid 1 (SPAdes) | ecosystem: Environmental > Aquatic > Marine > Coastal > Sediment | place: Cabo Rojo, Puerto... | reverse complement strand
GCCCTTCCTTTCATTCGAGCTCAGGATCCTTCAAGGATCGAATACTCAGCCGTTGGCTGTCTCTATGGTCTGTGTCGCCATGGAACCTGCGCTCGGCGCACAGGCCGAAACGTAATTTTTTCATGCTTGGTTGTGCCTACCCAGGCATGACGGTTATATGGTCTCGGCAGGCTCGAGGAGCCTCGGTCGGATGGGCCTGACCAGGAAACATTTTCAAACCATGAGAAACTGCCTCGTGATGCGTCTAGTAGAGGGCTTTGGGTTCTTCTCTTTCTTTCCCGTGAGCGCTATTGAGCGATTCTATCAGCCACAACTTCTTCAATGCGGCATCCGTGTCACAAAAGGACCAAAACGGCTTTCAAGTCAAGGGAATAATTGATCCAACCAAGATTTTATTGATAACATTTTGATGAGAATAAATAAAATGCAATTTTCCAAGTATATATAAACGAAGAAAGGGGCGAAGTTAAAAACCTCGCCCCTTTCTTCGTTTATGGAGCCGGCGATCCGACTTGAACGGACGACCTGCTGATTACGAATCAGCTGCTCTACCGACTGAGCTACGCCGGCTGACTGGTTATCGAGATGTAAACCAGCAGCCCCGGCCTGTCAATATGTGAAGCAGTTTCGCCCCGAAGCCAGAAGCTTGGCAAATTAGCATGTCCATGATACCCAGGCCATGATCAGGAATGCTCTTCACCCCTTCTGCCCCAACGCTTGATGAGTATATGTCCGCAAAGTCTTTCCAGGAGCTGGGGCTGGCGATGGCCAGCTTATACGGCCACCCTTTTCTGACTCTCCCATAAACCGTGGATGTTGCAGTAAGCCGTGGCAATCAGGATGCCGGGCTGAGTCGTCTTCATGGAGCAGGTCACTGTATGATTGATGTAGACGGGTCCGGCGTTGGCTCCTTCGACCGACTCGCCGTGGGCGGTGAACTCGAAGCTGCCGACCTCGTAAGCGAACTTTCCGCCATCCGGCTTGAAGTACAATCGAATCCAACGGATGTGGTGCTCTGTGGTGTTGGGATGGGCAACCTCCTTGCCCAGGGAAACCGTGACCTTGAAGAACTCTTCAGCACTGACTGAATCCGGGCATTCGATGACCGGCACATGCTTCTCGCTCTTCCAGTCGGCTGTTTGAAACATCTCGCCTATGCTCATGACTATGCCCTCCTTGAAAAAGGTTGTACAGTGCTTAGAGCCTTCCATCCTAGGCTGCCTCTCCCAGGATGCCCAGGGTTATGGCTCGGCTATCTTTGGGTGAACAGGGGGCGTTTGCGGCAATATCTACCCAAAATCCCACCATTCTCCGAATTCAGTCTCTAGAATAGTCTCTAAGGAGCTGTGAGCCACAAAGACTGCAACCAAAGGAGGTTCTATGGCTGGCAAGAAAGTGCTCTGCATTTCCGCTGAAGGCTTCGAGGACACCGAGCTCCTCTGTCCGGTCAATCGCTTGCTTGAAGAGGGTCATACTGTGGATATCGCCGCTCCGGGAAACAAGGAGTTCACTGGTAAGCACGGCTACTCGGTTCACCCTGACCTCTCGGTTGACGATCTGCCGCCGGACCCGGCCACGGTCTATGACCTCCTCCTCCTTCCCGGAGGCAAGGCTCCGGCTACGCTCCGAAAGATCGATTCCGTGCTCGAGGCGGCCAAGAGCTTCGATGCAGCCGGCAAACCGATCGCGGCCATCTGTCACGGTCCGCAGATCCTCATCACTGCTGGGCTGCTCCAAGGCAAGCAGGCCACGAGCTACACCAGCGTGGCCAAGGAGCTCAAGGAGGCCGGAGCTGAGTACCTCGATCAGGAGGTCGTCGTGGACGGCTCGTATATCTTTTCCCGAAACCCCAAGGATATTCCCGCCTTCAATCGCGAGATCATCGCCCAGCTCAGGGGGTAGGCGGTCCCGGAAAGGCATGATCCGCGAGAGCTGCCGGCTGTCGGAAGAGCCCGCCTCAGACAGTCGAGCTGATTGGAGGTGTGTCAGCAAGACTTTTGCCACACAATGTGGCATCCATTCCGGGGCATGCCACAGAATATTGGCCCTGCTTTCCAATGCGAAGCCCCTGCAAATCACGGGATCTCCTTTTCGGCACACCCTTTGCTTTTTTCATATCGACACTCCAGGACGGCGGTCTCTTCCCCGGGACCGCCTCATAAGACCTCAGGGTCATATCCATCAGCCAGGAAGTTCGTATGAACGCTTCCGAGACTGGAGGACGTCCATTGCTTTTGAAAGGCTCAAGGCTTCGTTCCAGGCCTTTGGCTGTGGTCTCCAATCGGCTCCCGGTGACCATCGACAGTCAAGGCAGCGCGACTATGAGCTCCGGCGGATTGGTCACCGCGCTCTCGCCGGTTTTGCGCAGACATGGCGGCCAGTGGATCGGTTGGACCGGTACCGAGACGACTGCAGAAGAGGCTTTGGCCTCCTTCTCCAAGGTCCAAGGCTATTCCCTCAAAGCCGTCGATTTGAACCCGAATGATGTTGAGGCCTTTTACTACGGCTTTTCCAATGAGGTCCTCTGGCCGCTCTTTCACGGCTTTCCCTGCCGTTGCCGATTCGAACCAGAGTTCTGGCGAGCCTATGAGCGCGTGAATGAGACGTTCGCAGCCACAATAGCCGCAGCCACCGATCCGTCTGACTTTGTTTGGGTCCAGGACTATCATCTCCTCTTGGTGGCCCAGAAGCTCCGGTCCATGGGGATAAAACGCGATTGCGGCTTCTATCTGCACATCCCCTTTCCGCACCCGGACCTCTTTTTCTGCCTGCCCTGGCGGGACCAGATCGTATCTGGCCTGGCCGACTATGACTTTCTCGGGTTCCAGACATCGCAGGATCGGGAAAACTTCTGCTCCTGCCTGCAGAGCACTTCCTCGTCGGATTCCCGGGCGCCTAAAGACCAGCCTGCTGCTTTCGAGCGCACCCACACAATGGCAGCGCCAATCAGCATCGATTTCGACGAGTTCGCCAACGAAGCTGAGTCCTGCCGCCGGGAGCCCGAAGCCTCCTGCATCGGCCCGCTGAACCAGGGATGCCGGACCCTTCTTGGAGTCGACCGGCTGGATTACACCAAGGGCATACCAGAGAGGCTTCGCGCCTATCGTCAGCTCCTGCAGGACTTCCCTGAGCATCGAAAAAAGACGACCCTCCTGCAGGTGGTCGTGCCTAGCCGGGAACGGATCGAAGCTTACCAACAGCTCAAGATCGAGATAGAACGCCTCGTCGGTGAGATCAACGGGCAGTTCGCCACGCCAGGATGGACACCCATCCGCTACCTCTACCGCAGCCTTTCCCGCCGCGAGCTGGTATCCACTTACATCCGGTCCGATCTGGCTGTGGTCACTCCGCTCCGGGATGGCATGAACCTTGTGGCCAAAGAGTATTGCGCCTGCACCAACGATTTGAACGGAGCCCTCCTGCTAAGCGAGTTCGCCGGCGCCTCGCGTCAACTTCAGGACGGAGCAATCCTGGTCAACCCTTACGACATCGAGGCTTTGGCCCAAGCCATGAACTCGGCCCTCAGGCTGAGCCGGCCGGAGCGACGCGCCAGAATGTTCGCCGCCCGGGAACGTATTCGGGCAGAGGACATCGGCTGGTGGATCGATCGATGCCTTGGTCCAGTCAGGAAAGCTGACATGCCGAGCCGCACCGAACCGAAGAGGAACCGAATGCCCGGCTCCAGCTCCAGGGAAAGGCGGGCGGGATTGAAGCCTCCTTCCAGACAGTCATCCAGGCAGTCCGTACCCAGATACAAAGCGCAAAAGTCGCTCCGAACAAAAAGCTGGCGGACCACGCAGATCGGCCGCCCGGAGTCCGTATCATGAGCCACAGGGCTGGATCGAACCCCCGACCATCGCTGAAGAGGCCTTTGGATGAACCCTTAAGCAGAGGAAGGACGATCATGCAATTCGATCGCAGAGAGCATCCGCGCTTTCACACGAGCCTCCAGGCCTTTGTCAATATGCATGACCAACACGGTTCGATCCATGTCCTCGGCCAGCTTCTGGATATCAGCTTGAGCGGCCTGGCTTTGAGCTATCTTCCGGAAATTTACGGTTCCCTGCCCAGCTCCGAGACAGACACGGCAATCAAGCTGGACATCTTTATCAGCGGCCAGTCCATGTTCCTGGAAGGCTTTTCCTCTCAGCTCGTTTATGATCTCGGATTGCCGAGCTTTTCACCCATCACCGTTGTCAGCACTCGAAAATGCGGCCTGAGCTTTGCACACCTGAACGATTTCCAGACAACTGCCCTTAGGCACTTCATCCGGCGTTCATCGTACGCCTTTGCCTGAGATGCTTGAAACCCCTTGCTGGAGATATCTTGAAAGATCAAACGCCTAAGGAGCGCCATGCATGCATCAGCTGACTGAACAGCATCTGATCAACGCTTTCGGGGGAGAGAGCCAGGCCAACATGCGTTATCGGCATTTCGCCAATCAAGCTGAAAAGGAGGGCTTCCCCAACGTTTCTCGGCTCTTCACAGCCATCGCCCACGCCGAGTACATTCACGCCGGAGATCACTACCGGGAGCTTGGTCACCTTGAGGAGGGCCGGCTAGCCTACTCCATGGCCGCCTTTGGCCCCGGCGATACCCCAAAGAACCTCGAGCTGGCCATCATGGGCGAAACCTTTGAAATCGAGGAGATGTATCCGGCTTACATCAATGTAGCTGAGATGCAAGGCGAGAAAGGGGCCCAAAGGAGCTTCGAATGGTCCTACGCCACGGAAAAAAAGCACAAGCAGCTCTTTGAAAAGGCCAGCCAAGCCGTGCAAAGCAACCGTGACGTCGAGCTCGGCCCTGTACAGGTCTGCGGCGTCTGCGGGTACACCCTGGAAGGCGAAGTCCCGGAGAAATGTCCGGTTTGCCACGCCACACGGGACAAGTTCACCACCTTTTCCTGAGCTCATACTCCGGCGCTTGATTTTTTCAGGTTGGGCTTGCGGACCTGCCCATTTTCAAAGAGCGAATGCCAGCTCATGATGCATAGGCTGTCTGATATGTTTACACCCGAACCTTGCGAATCGATCATCATCAGGAGGTAGACACACGATGGACCACACCATTCTCTGGCCGACCGAGCTTTCGGAAAGCTCGCAAAAAGCCGTCCCACAGATCGTCTCCCTAGCGGAAAAATACGGATCTTCAGTGGTTGCCCTGTATGTAGCGCCTGATCTCTGCTCCCTCTTTCCCGCCTACGGCAACTATCCCAGTGGGGAGTTCATCGAGAAGTTCCAGGACTGGGAGCTTGAAAAAGCCCGAGAAACCCTGCAACAGATTTGCTCCGGAGAGCTCCAGGCCTGTCCGAATGTCAGTCTTCGTCTGGTCCGCGGGGACCCGGCCCAGGAGATCCTCAAGGCCGCCAAGGCCGAAGGTGTGGATATGATCGTCATGAGCAGCCGCGGTCAGTCGTACGACAGCGTCGGCAAGCTCGGCAGCGGATTTGGAAGCGTGGCCAAAAAGGTGGCCGAAGAATCGCCCGTTCCAGTCATGCTGGTCAATCCCGACGAAGCGCCCTCATCGCCGTCTTAACTCCCGAGGGCACAATGCCTTGCATTGTGCCCTCAGTAAAAAATCCGCAGGCTGTTCATCCACAGCCATCTCCCGGCTTTGCCGGGTCTCCATACAAAAGGCCGCCCCCCTTTTCGGGGGCGGCCTTTTTCTTGAAAGCACCTTTCTTGTCAAGACAAGGGCGAGTGGCTACGCTACTCGCCCCTGTCTTGAAAGTACAGCTTCTCGAACTCCTGAACCAAGGACATGAGCTTCTTGACGTGGCCTGTGTCCGTGGTCTGCTTGCAGCGCATGGCGTAGTAGAGCATTTCATGGAGGAGCTGCACCTTGCGCTCATAGCTCTTCTCGCCGGGCTCAATCCGCTGGGTCATGAAGTACTGCCAGACGATATCCTGGAACTTCCTGGCGTGCTCCTCCTTGTTGTCGATCCAGCGCACCAGTTGATGCATGTTTCCGGTCTTGTGCTCATGGCCTCCTGTCTCGACCTTGCCGCTCAGCTCCTCAATAGTGCGCATGCTCTTTTCAATGGTCATGAGGTGCTCGTTGAGCATCTCAATGCGCATGGCATCGTCGTAAATGCCGCAGGGAATCTCGCAATGCGCCCAAGCCCCTGAGCTCAAACCCAGCATCAAAACCCCGCAAACAAGACCGACCAGGCAGGCTTTGCCGTTGCGCATACTTACCCTCCTATGCTCTTTGCGATCGAGCCTTGGCTTAAATCCCCGGTTGGATTGCGATAGAGGGCCGCTACTCAGGGGAAAAGTTGAGCATTGCAAAGAGATCCTCGACTTCGCTGTCGGTTTCAATACTCTCATGGCCCCGGGACGCGACTAATGAGGTGCCACTGCTCTCCTCAAAGATGATCTTGGCGATCTCCTGACTCAAGATCTCGATCTTCTCTTCCTCAGACTTCCCCTCGATTATCGACTGAATGAATCGCTTATCCCGTTTCATCCTTCGTCCTCCTGTTCCTTACAGAGTTCAGATCCACTCTTTGCGGTCCCTACCTATGCAAGAAAGCAAAGCCCGTACCGAAACAGAAACTAGAACATTTAAGATATTGTCATTACTCATTTTCTTCTTGAAAAAAAGCCTTTGTCCCTTCGATATGGACGGTCCACAACCGCCCAATTGTCACAGATGAACCACAATGAAGTGTGGCATGCCTCACTTGAAGCGTCGGGCTCTTCCAGCGGACAATTCGCATACCTCAAGAGGGTCTAAGGCATAACAACGAATCATGCCAACCCTTTGGCGGCCAGCGCATCGAGCTGCATGGTTCTTCTGGACACAGAAATACAGAGAGCTGTCAGGGTGCAACCTCTTTCATAGGGCACTCTGACTTCGACTGAAAACGAGCCAATAAGCTGCAGAGCACCGGTCTTCAGGCCATTGATGGGGACTCCTGAAACAGGTCCACCCCATCGACCACGGCACCGCATTTCCGGCACCGCCCATCCTTGAGGCCGGCCCGACGGGAGTGCTGCCCGGTTCTCTCGATGAGCATCTCACCGCAGTTGTGGCAATAGGTATTTCTGGCAATGCCACCGGGCACACTGCTGATGTAAACGTTTCTCAGCCCGGCATTCATGCCTATATCCCTGGCTGTATACAGGCTCTGCAGGGGGGTGGATGGCCGGTCCATTACCCTGGAGGTCGGCTGGAAGCTGGAAATATGCCAAGGGATACCGGGATCAAGCCGGACAAGGAAGTCGGCTATGCCCTTGAGCTCAACGGTACCATCATTGAGGCCGGGTATGAGCAAGGTGGTTACCTCCACCCAAATGCCCTTTCCCAACATGGACCGCATAGTGGTCAATACGGGCTGGAGGCTGGCAGAGCATTGGCCGGCATAAAACTCCTCGCTGAAGGACTTCAAGTCCACATTGGCCGCGTCTATAAACGCAGCTGATTGCCTTAAGGCCTCGGGAGAGATGTAGCCGTTGGTCACGAAGATGTTTTTCAGCCCAGCCCCGTGTGCTTTCCTGGAGACTTCAAGGGCATACTCCAGAAAGATCGTCGGTTCCGTATAAGTGTAGGAGATGCTGGAGCACTCAGTCCGCAAGGCTTCATCCACAATCTCCTCCGGCGATACCGCAAAGCCTTCGATCTTTTTCCGCTCCTTGGGACCATGGGCGATGTCCGCGTTCTGGCAGAAAAGGCAGTCGAAGTTGCAGCCCACAGTCCCGATGGAGTAGCTCAGACTGCCCGGCTGAAAGTGATAGAGAGGTTTCTTCTCCACAGGATCGACGTGCCTGGCTATGGGTCTGCCGTACACCAGGCTCCATAGCTGACCATGCCGGTTTTCGCGGACCCCGCATTTGCCCCGCTCATTAGGTCCGATGCGGCAGTAGTGCGCACAGAGAAAGCATTGAACCGAATGTTCTTTTATTTTGCTATAGAAGCTCGCTTCCTGCATGACGCCGGCTCCTCTTGCCGAGGCGTGGATTCCCAGTAAAAACGTCGTGAGGTCATAGGTTCCCCTGAATACGTTTCCGGAACAGGCCAATCAGCCTTCGAGAGGAGGTCTCAGCCGTGCGGTTTATCAGCTCGGCTTCGGGGGAAGATAAAAGGCGCTTATGGAGGCCTTTTTCGGGCGTGGCCAAAGCCAATCAGCGGTTTGCACGGCTGTCCCGTTCCCCTCTCCTCCTGGAACCAAAGCAATACACATACCAGGTTATCACAACAGAGGAGACAGAATAGGGGGCTGTCCGGGGATAATCCGGGAAGACCGCATCGGCAGTCATCACTTGCTTTTCCCCCTTCCATCCCTTGGCCTGATCGAGATCGCAATGGAATCATTGATGCATTCTTTGCAGCAGCCTGAAGGAGAGGCAAAGGGGCGACTGTGGCCTCTGGTGTGACATGTCACAGAAGGGAGATCCCAGGCCACTTCAATGACTGCAATGATACCGGCAGATTATCAGCCGCTCAGTTACGGCATGCCCTTTGCCAGGAAAGGATGAGGAGCTCATCCGAGGAAAGAAGGCCTCGCTTTGGGCTCAGCAGAGGAGCTGGTCGAAAGCCTGGCTCCTTTGCCCTACGAGCCGGAGCTGCCGCCAATGGCTCCCCGTGCAGCGTGAACTCAGGGAAAAGCTATTGCACCTGACCGGCAAGGAACCTTCTGGAGAGCCTGGGAAACTGGCAAGGAGGAAACCATGCATCTGCCGGACATATGCCGCCCTGCCTTGCAGAGCGCCCCTTTAACTGGCCTGTCCGATCTCGGCTCAGGCTTCGGACAGAGTCGGATGCTGATCTCCAGCTTTAAGGCCATTTTTCCACGCCTTATGATCCGAGAGCTTCAAAATCGGTATATTGTCCATATCATGCTCGATGGCTTGGAGGAACGCGAGCTTGCTCTGGAAGTTGAGGATGGAGCCGCGCGTTTTTTCGGGTTCGTGACCTCAAAGCACGGCCAGCCGATGGATCATCACGTCGTCATGCATCGGTTCAACCGGGAGGTCCGTCTGCCGAATATCGATGCACACTGCTCGCCGAGGACCCTCAGACAGAACGGGGACATCTACATTCTCTTCGACAAGAATGCTACCAAGGAGGACGAGGCATGACCCAGGAAAAGACCGTGCAGTACAAGCAGTACACCATCGGGATCACCCCTCACGATGAACGCTGCTCCAATTACGCCTTTGTCATTCGCGACAGTCAGGGCAAGGAGATCAAGCACGTTCGGATGGGCGGTGACACCGAAGATGTGGCCATGGAGAATGCTCAGAAGATGATCGACTTCGAGCTGGCCTACGAGCAGGAAAAAACCTAATGCCGTGACCAATCTCGAAGGCTGCAAAGGAAGAACCCTCCCCTGACCCCTCCCTCTGGCCCAAAGCGGCCGCAGGGAGGGGAACCAGAGACAGAGAGCAAAGGGTGGTCGAGATTCGCCTATCCTGCGAACCTATCAAGCCGCAAGTCCGTTGGGGGCACCACGGTGCATCAGCAGAAAACCGTCCCTGATGAGCCACCCACCCGAACGTGCCCAGCTTGAAAGCCTAACGGACGTCCCAGCCTCAGTTGCCGTGCTTTTGCCGCCGAGTGGCCTCAGCCTCGGCCACCACACGTTTGACCGAGAGGACGCTGTCCGGATTGAGGGAGATCGAGTCAATCCCTTGCTCCACAAGAAAGGCCGCGAACTCCGGGTAGTCGCTCGGCGCCTGACCGCAGATGCCCACCTTACAGGCCGGTGCGGACGCCTTGACCCGGCGGAGCAGATCGGCAATGAAACGCTTGACCGCCTCATTCCGTTCATCGAAGAGATGCCCGAGCTCGGAAGAGTCACGATCCACTCCCAGGACAAGCTGGGTCAGATCATTGGAGCCAATGGAAAAGCCATCGAAGCGCTTGGCGAACTCCTCGGCCAGAATGACATTTGAGGGTATCTCACACATGACATAGACCTCGAGGCCGTTCTCCCCCTGCTTCAAACCGAACTCCTCCATGGTTTCAAAGACCTTGTCGGCTTCCTTCAGCGTCCGGCAGAAAGGGATCATGAGAATCACATTTTTGAGCCCCATCTCGTCCCTGACCCTTTTGATGGCCCGGCATTCCAAAGCAAAGCCGTCGCGGTAGGCCTCGCTGTAGTACCTGGAAGCTCCCCGGAAGCCGATCATGGGGTTGTGCTCATTGGGCTCGAACTGCGCACCGCCGATCAGATTGGCGTACTCGTTGCTCTTAAAGTCACTCAGCCTGACGATGACCGGCTCTGGATGCTGGGAAGCCGCTATCTTGGCAATCCCCCTGGATAGATGCTCCACAAAGTACTCGGATTTATCCTCGAAGCGATAGGTCAGAATCTCGATCTGCTTCCTGGCCTCTTTGTCCCGCAGGCTGTCGAAGTACACCAAGGCCAGGGGGTGGATCTTAATGATGTTGTTAATGATGAACTCCATCCTGGCCAGGCCGATGCCCTGGCAAGGCAGCCGCCACCAGCGGTAGGCCGCTGTTGGGCTGCCGATGTTCATCATGATCCTGGTTTCAGTCTCCGGGATGTCTTCGAGGCTGACCTCGCTGACCTCATAGTCGAGGATGCCACGGTAAACCGCCCCTTCCTCGCCTTCGGCGCAGGACATGGTCACCTCCTGGCCGTCCTGGAGGAGCTCGGTGCCGTTTCCGGTTCCGACAATGGCCGGGATGCCCAGCTCCCGGCTGACGATAGCCGCATGGCAAGTCCGGCCGCCGTGATCGGTAATGATGCCTGCAGCCTTTTTCATAATCGGCACCCAGTCAGGATCGGTCATCTCGGTGACCAAAATGGAGCCGTCCTCGAAGGACTCGATCTCCGAGGCACTCTTGATGCGGCAAACCCGTCCAGCGGCAATGGCGTCGCCGATGCTGAGCCCGGAGAGGATCTGCTCGCCGCTGCCTTTGAGGGTATAATGCTTGAGGGTCGAGGCCTCGCGCAGGGACTGAACGGTTTCCGGTCGGGCCTGGACGAGGTAGATCTCCCCGCTCCGGCCGTCTTTAGCCCACTCCATGTCCATGGGCCGCTGGTAGTGCTCTTCGATGATCCGCCCCCAGCGGGCCAGCTGGAGAATCTCCTGATCGCTTAAAACAAAGCGCCCCTTCTCCTCGGCCGAGGTGACCACATTCTTGGTTGACTTGGTCCCGCCTTCGGCGTAGACCATCTTGCGTTCCTTGGCTCCGAGGTTTTTCTCCACAATGGGCACCAGGCTCTCATCATCGAGCAGCGGCTTGAAAACACGGTACTCGTCAGGCGTCACCGTTCCCTGGACCACATTCTCACCCAGGCCCCAGGCCGCGTTAATGATCACCGTTTCCGGAAACCCGGTCTCCGTGTCGATGGAGAACATGACTCCTGAGCCGGCCAGATCAGAGCGGACCATCTTCTGAACGCCTGCAGACAAAGCCACTTTCAGGTGATCGAACCCCTTTTCCTGGCGATAGCTGATGGCCCGGTCGGTAAACAGGGAAGCGAAGCATTTGCGGATCGACTCGAGGAGCTGATTCTCGCCGGACACGTTCAGGAAGGTCTCCTGCTGACCAGCGAAGCTGGCATCGGGAAGATCTTCAGCTGTGGCGCTGCTGCGCACGGCCACATCCACGGCCTCGGTGTTGAACTGTGTGCAGAGGTCTCTGTAAGCCTCGCGGACGGCCTGCTCAATTGCTTCCGGCCACTCGGCTTGAAGGATCTTGTTCCGGATGGAGCGCCCGACCTCGGCCAGCTTCTTTTCGCCCTTCTTCAGCTTATGCAGGAGATCGGTGAACTCCCGGTCCAAATCGTTTTTTGTAATGACCTCCCAGTAAGCTTCGGCCGTGGTGGCGAATCCATCCGGGACTCGAATGCCCTCGGACTTGAGCTCTTGAATCATTGCTCCAAGGGCAGCATTTTTACCTCCAACCTCCTGGAGGGCCTCCATATCCAGCTCATCCAGCCAACGCACGTACTTCGACGCGTTCTGCATGACCGCCTCCTCTACGGATTCACAGGAAGGACAGGCGGAAGCAACCTCCGTCCTGTCATTACATACTCCACTGATATACGTAGACTTTGTTAAAGAATATAACACTGTTGGCAGGTACAGACCAGAGGGAAGGGGAAAAAGCACCAAATCGAGTCAGCCTCATTCTCCAGGCCAATCCAGGGCGACGAAAGCTCGCTTTGGCCAGCCGCAGAGTGCCAGACCCTCAATACCACTTTGCCTTACCAGAGGCATAAAAAGCTCGTGAATATCCATCGAGGCGTGATTTTCTCTGGACCAAAGCGTTCTGCCGTCCGGAGCTTCTCAGGACGACAGAAAAATGCTTCGCGGCCTAACGCCTGCCAATGAGCATGGCCCAACGGCTTCCTTGCCTATGAACAGCCCCAAGCGGAGATGGACATCCTGAGACAGTCTCTACGCCCGGGGGAGCCTTTTCTCCACCCGGAGATAGGTACACAGCGGCGTCTTCCTTCCTTTAAGCCCCATCTTCTTCCGGATATTCTTGCGGTGAGTCTGGATGGTTTCAAAGGATGAGTGCATCATGTCGGCGATTTCTTTGCTGCTCCGTCCAGCCTGGATATACTGGCATATCTCCATCTCGGTCGGAGTCAGCTTGAGCAGATCGCGGTCGGGCTTGTAGCCATCGCCGTTACCGTCTGTCAGGGCGTTAAGCTCCTTGCACAGCACCTCCCGATAGCTCCTCCGGATCTGTGGCGAGGCTTCGCCGGACATCTTCTCCAAAGTCGGCAGCAACCGAACGGAGATACGATGGGCCAAGTCCTCCTTGAACCGGGCATGATTGTCCTCCAATGAGCACATGACCGTCTTGAGGACCTCGGTCATGCTGTCCGGCTTGATCTCCTCTTGCTTCTGCCCTTTGGAAGGATTGTCCACCTTTTGCCCGTTGCGCTGACACACGAGCATGACCTTCTGCATCTGAAGCTCAATCCTCTGCACAGCCAGCTCGGCGTTATACCATTGGCCTCCAGCGTCCTGGAGCACAAACTCACCAATCCAGTACTGCTCATCCCGCTTCAAGGCCGAGCATAGAGAATCGAAGTCGTCTCGGTAATCGGCATGCAGCAGGTCCTTGAAGTTGCAGCCCTGGAAATCGTCCTGCTTCCAGCCAAACTCGTTGCAGAAGCTGAGATTGGCCGCCATGACCAGAGCTCCATCGTCCAAAAAGAGCATGGGGCTGGGCGATGAATGAAACAGCAAGCGAGCCAGCTTGATGCCTTCATCTGACGGGGCCTGATTTCTGGACAAGCTCTTCTGAATGCTGAGTATCTCCTGGCTCATAAGGCCTCCTTTGTCTCGCCTCTGGCAGTTGTCCGGTGAAGGGCACACAGGCTTCCAAACGCACCTCTCTTCCCTTGGCAAATGCTGTGCCGAAACCGAAATGAGCCCGAAAAATCCCCTCATTCGTACCTTTATACATGCAAGCCAAGGCAAGTGGCCTGACAATCAATGTGGCATGACTCAGTGTTCGTCTCACTGGGGTGAGACATGCCACACAAGCCAGCGCGGCCAGTCTGGCCGCGCTGGCTTACAGGCTTTGATTGAGGAGAACCCCATACCTCAGCTGAGGTATGGGAAGAAGGGAAGGCATGAGGTGCGAAGGCTCGATTAAGACGCGGATGCTACCGGGGGAAGGCGGCTGATGGCAGCCCGATGGCCAGAAGGAATGCTGGGCCTGGCACCGCGGAAGATCGGGCTTCAGGCATTCCGTTCAAACCTGTCTGCCCGGCGTGACCTTACAGGGGGATATCAAACTGGTGCATCTTGCGGTACAGGGTCTTGCGGTGAATGCCGAGCAGCTCGGCCGCTTTGGCCTTGTTGCCTTTGGCTTCGTCCAGGGCCTGGGCGATATGCTGGGGCGTGATGGATCGCGGAGTCTTCGGGCGCCTTGCTTCAGAGCCCATCGCGCATGTATCGAAATCGATGAGCTCCATGGGCAGATGGTCCACGGTGATCAAGCCGCCCGGACACAAGAGGCAGCCGTGCTCCATGGCGTGCTTGAGCTCGCGCACATTGCCGGGCCAGTCGTAACGAAGGAAGATATTCATGACCTCCTCGTTGGCTCCGAGGATCTTCTTATCGAACTCCCGGCTGAAGGACCGACAGAAATGGTCGACCAGCAGGGGCAGATCCTCTTTTCTCTCCCTGAGGGGCGGCACATGAATGTTCATTACCTTGAGTCGGTAGTAGAGATCCTGCCGAAAGCTGCCCTCCTTGACCTTCTGGGCCAAATCAACATTGGTGGCCGAGATGATGCGCACATCAACCTTCACGGTTTTACTCGACCCAACGCGCTCGAACTCCTTGCTTTCGAGGACGCGGAGCAGCTTGAGCTGGATGCGGTGTGAAATCTCGCCGATCTCGTCAAGGAAGATGGTCCCGCCGTGCGCCGTCTCGAAGCGCCCGACCTTATCCTTGTGAGCTCCTGTGAAAGCCCCGCGAACATGCCCGAAAAGCTCGCTGTCCAGCAGCTCTTCGGACAAGGCCGAGCAGTTGACCTTGCACAGCGGTCCGTTGCCGCGATGCCCGGTGTAGTGCAGGGCGTCCATGACGCATTCCTTTCCGGTCCCGCTCTCCCCGGTAATGAGCACAGTGGTGTCCACGTTGGCCACATGCTTGATCAAGGAGTAGAGCCTCTGCATCGATGGGCTCTTGCCCACGATGTTCTTAAAGGAACGACGATCATGAAACTGCTCCTCGAGCTCCTCTAAGCGCGTAATATCCCTTATGATCAGCGTCGCACCGGTAATCTTGCCGGCCTGGTCCTTGAGCGGAGCCGTGGTCACCAGGTTGACCTTCCCGCCTGACTCCCGGCTGTATGGGCATTCGATTCGGCGATTGACGAACTGCTTCTGGTCTTTGATGCTTTGCTCGAGGATACGCAGACAGTACTCGCTCCCCTGCTCGCCTATCTCCATGACTGACTGCCCAAGCTCCAGCTGCGAGCCCAGCGGACAGACCTGCTCCATGGTCTGGTTGAACTTGACGATCTCATAGCGATTATTCACGGTCATCAGACCATCAGGCAAGCTGTTGAAGATGGTCTCTAGCTGGTTCCGATAGTAGTCATTCTCGGCCAGGGCCTCTTCCAGCAAGGACTGGTAGTGCTTTTTCTCCTGGATGATGTCCTGATCCTGAAAGGCCTTGGAAACAGCATCGATGAGAATGGAGAGGTTGTCCAGGGACTTGACCACATAGTTCCAGGCCCCGGACCGCATGGCTTTGATGACGTCCTCCATCTCGCCGGCTCCGGAAACGACCAGCACCGGGACCTCGCCATCCAGCTCCTGCAGATGCTCCAGGACCTCGAAACCGCCCATTCCCGGCATACGCAAGTCCAAAAGAACCAGGCCGGGCTTCTCTCTTTGAAATGTCTCAATCCCCTCTTGTCCGCTGGCCGCCAGATGAACGATATACCCCTTGTCCTCAAGGGAGGAGCCAATGAGCTTCAGGCTGAGAGGGTCGTCGTCGATATAGAGAATGGATCTGGGCGTGCTTGCTGGGCGATACTTATTCGCTTCGTTCATTGATCAGAGCATCCAAATAATAGAGGGTTTTTTCCACAGCCGGCTCGATCTCCTGGAGACATGTCGCAAGATCCCCGGTATTGCGGCTGCGGCTGGAGAGCTCGATCCGCTTGGCCAGCTCCTGGACCTGGATTGCGCAGAGCAGCGATGAGTTGCCTTTCAGGGTGTGAGCCTTATGCTCCAGGCTGTCAAAGTCGCCTTCAGCGAAAGCGTGATGCATGAGGGGCAACTGGGTCTTTACCTGGGAGGAGTATTCGTTTATGAGGCTTTCCAAGAGGGGCTGCTTTCCCGCAAAGCTCCTTCTGAGCATATCCAAGTCGAGGTAGCTCTCGGCATTCGGGTCCAACATAGTTCATCAATCCGCGGTGATTTGTGCTTCAGCCTTCTGCCGGAGCCTGGACTTTCAGGCAGCGGCTGCAGGCTCCTTTCGCGTTCCTCAGCTCCGAATGACGCTGCGGCTGGGTCCAGGTTTCTATAAAAAAAGTGCTCCAAGCTGTTGATTCTGCGCCAAGAGGGCGTGGGCGCCGAGCTTGGTGCCATATGGTGCGGGGCTTTGAACTTCCAGGAGCCCTTCCTTTCATTCGAGCTTAGGATCCTTCAGGGATGAAGTTCTGAGCCGTTGGCTGTCTCTATGGCCTGTGCCGCGATAGAACCTGCCTTCGGCGTCCCGCCCTCTTGGCCCTTTTTTCATGCTTGGTTGTGCCTCCCCAGGCATGACGGTTTGCATCAACCAAGCGAGGCTTTCGGATAGCCGTACCTTGTTGGGAAGCGCTTGAGCCATGCAGAATCACCGCCGTCACAGGCTTGCCGAAAAGTATAGTCATTTTCCACTGCTTGTAAAGCTGCGCCCACAAGGCTCGGGAGACCGGCGGCTTTGTCGATCCCGGGCGATCGTGCGGGCTAGCACGACAGCCGTTTCAGCTCCCTGGGAAATCCGGACCATAGCCCGGCCCGGACCTTCTTCTGGACGGTTCTTGACTTTCCTGGCTGCCCTCGGCACCGTGCAGAAAGCTCTGGACAGAAAATCCCTGTGGATGCAATGACCTCCTCAAGCACTCCGACCATGCCCAGACTCTTCTGGCTTACCGTTGATTGGATCGCCGTTCTGACGGTCATCGTCATCATCGGCTTGAACAACTACCTCCTTTTCCATACCCTTTCAGAGTTCTTCAGCATTCTCGTGGCCTGCGGCATTTTTGCCTTCACCCTGAACACCCGGACCCTGTATCAGAATGACTGCTTTACCATGCTCGGGCTGGCCTATCTCTGCGTGGCCGCTCTTGATCTGCTGCATCTGCTGACCTTTCCTGGTGTCGCCATCATTCCTGGCGCCGAAACGAACCTCTCAGCCCAGCTTTGGCTCAGCGCCCGGTTCCTGGAAGGCCTTGCCCTTTTGCTCGCTCCATTGTTTTTGAGGCGTTCGGTCCGATTTGAGCTGGCTGCCTTCTGCTCCATCGGCCTGACTGCGCTCCTCATCGTAACCATCCTCTGGTGGCCCGTCTTCCCTCGCTGCTATGTGCCTGGACAGGGTCTGACCGCCTTCAAGATCGGCGGCGAGGTCGTGGTCTGCCTCCTGCTGCTCCTGGCCCTGGGGCACATGTACCTCAAACGCTCCTCCCTGGATAGCCGTGTGCTCGGCCTGCTCATGGCCTCCATCCTGCTTACGGTCATGTCCGAAATCTTCTTCACCCTGTACTCGAACGCAGCCAGCGCCTTGAATATGGCCGGCCATCTCCTCAAGATCATGTCCTTCTACCTGATCTACCGAGCCATCGTCGTTACGGGGCTGCATACCCCCTATGCCCTGCTGACCCAGGATCTGCGCAACAAGGAGAGAGAGCTGCGAACCAGCGAGGAGCGTTTCCGCAAGATCGTCGAGGATCAGAGCGAGCTGATCTGCCGCTTTCGTTCCGATGGGACCCTGACCTTTGCCAATAACTCTTACTGCCGCCTCTTTCAGAGAAGCCTCTCCGAGCTCCTGGGCCGGCCCTTCTCTTCCCTGTTCACCAAGGATGACTACAAGGCCTTCATCGAGGCCTTCCAGAAGATCTCCCCGGACAATCCCGTTCAAGCCGTCACGCACAGCCTGGAGGTTGTCGACGGTGCCAGGCATTGGCTCAGCTGGACCATCCGGGGTATCTTCGACGACTCCGGCACGGTGACCGAGTACCAGATCGTCGGCCGAGACATGACCGAGCTCCAGAACGCCCTCATCGAGCTGGAGCAATCCCGCGAGTACTATCGGCTCCTGGCCGACGAAGCGCCCATCTCCATCCTGGCCTTCGACTCCCTTGGGGAGATAACCTTTGTCAACCGCTGGCATGTTAAGGTCTTTGGCGGTGAGGACCTCACTGAGTCCTACTATCTGGGGCGAAACGTCTGCCTGCTTCAGGAGATGGTCTCTGCTGCCATCGACCAGGACATCTCCCGGATTCTCCAAGGGGAGACCGTGGTCCTGAACGAGGTCTTCTTTCCCGAGCTTCCGGGTACTGGCTCCCGGTACGCCAACATCAGAGGGGTGCCGCTCTTCCTATACGGGCGGCCCAAGGGCGGCATCCTTATCAGCGAGGACATCACCAGCCATAAGGAGCTGGAGCTGGAGCTAGCCAAGACAAATCAGGCCAAGACGAGCTTCCTGGCCAACGTCAGCCACGAGATCCGTACCCCCATGAACGCCGTGCTGGGCATGATTCAGCTGACCCTGCAGCAGGGAAACCTCACGGAGCAGGACAGACAACGGCTCGAGGTGGCCAGTTCCTCGGGGGAATCGCTGCTTGCTCTGGTCGACGAGCTCTTGGATCTGGTCAGGATCGAGTCTGGAAGCATCAAGATCGAAGCCAAGACCTTCTCCCCGGTCGAGCTGCTGGACTCCGTCGTTCAGGAGATGCGCTGGTTTGCCGAAAAGAAAGGGCTCCAGCTCGAAGAGCAGCCCAGCCGGGATCTTCCGAAGCACGTGCTCGGGGACCCCTTGCGCCTGAGGCAGGTCCTGCGCAACCTGATCAGCAACGCCGTCAAGTTCACCGATCAGGGAGGCGTCACTGTAGCGGCCAAGCGAGCAAGCCCCCAGAGGGACCCTCAAGCAAAGGCAGACGGGGAGCAGGTCGTGCTGGAGTTCACAGTCCAAGATACCGGTCCGGGCATCGACCATGACCAGCAGGAAGCGATCTTTGAGGCCTTCACCCGCTTGAACCTCACGTCGCAGGACGAACGGACCAACAGCGGCGTCGGCCTCGGCCTGACCATAACCAAACGGATCATCGAGCATCTCCAGGGAAACATCCGCTTGGACAGCGCACCCGGGCGGGGCAGCGCCTTTAGTGTGACCCTGCCCTTCCAGGCGAGTGAAGCCCTGGCTGAGCCCTCTGAGGACTCCGCAGAGCCCTGGCCAGAGCTCCCTCCCCTGCGCGTGCTCCTGGTTGAGGACCAGCGCATGAACCAGATATTCACCAAGGATCTTCTGGAAACATACGGGCATACTGTGACCATAGCTGAAAACGGACACGAGGCCCTGGAGACCCTCGGCCGCGAAACCTTCGACATCGTGCTCATGGATATCCGCATGCCCGATATGGACGGCTTGGAAGCCACCCGACGCATCAGGAGCTCCGAAGCAGAGGCCGTCGATCCGACCGTTCCGGTGGTGGTCCTCTCGGCCAACGTTGTCTCCGACGGCTCGATCGACTATGACCAGGCCGGCCTGGACGGGACCATCCTCAAGCCGGTCAAGGCTCCGGAGCTGTTTACCGTCATCAAACGGGCGCTTCGGACCAGGCAGCACCGCAAGGCTGCCATCAGCTCATAGTCCCGCTGCCATAGAAACCCTCAGATCTGCACAGACGCAGACAAACCCTCATGCCTGCAGGGCCGCAAGCACATCAAGCATGAAAAAATCACATTTCGGCCGGGTCGCCGAGCGCAGGTTCCATCGCGGCAGAGGCCATAGAGACAGGCAACGGCTCAGTATTTGATCCTCGAAGTATCTTGGCCTCGGATGACAGGAAGGGCACCTCTGGCTTCAAGGCCTTTGGACCATATGGAACCAAGCGAGGCGCCCCGGCCACTTGGCGCAAAATCAACGGCTTGGAGCATTTTTTCATAGAAAACACGAAGCACCAGAGCGCTTTGACCGATCTCACACTTCAAGAGAGGAGCGATCCAACATTCTGCTAGGGGTGGAGATGCCTGACGGCATCGTAGATAAAAGACGGATAGCTCCAGACACTCCGCCGGAGCTCCTGCAGGGGAATCCGCCGCTCAATGGCCAAGCCGAACAGATTGACCACCTCCTCGGCTCGTTCACCCAGAAAATGCGCCCCGAGAATCTCCCCGCTGTCAGGATCCAGGAGAAGCTTGGCTCCGGCCGTGCCTTCGCCGATGCGCTGAAAGGCGGCCCAGTCCGAGGTGTCAGTTAGTACCCTCTGATAAGGAATGCCTTCTTGCCTGAGCTCCTCCTCAAGGGCCCCGGTTCGGCCCAGGACCGGATGAGTGAAGAGAACGCTCGGCACAGCCCGGTAATCAGCACCGCGCGGAGAGTTCCCCAGAATATGCTCGCAGAGGATCTCCGCCTCCATCAAGGCAACCGGGGTCAGCTTGGGTCCGGACACTCCCACGTCCCCCGCGGCATAGACATGCTGGTTGGACACGCTCCGCATGAACGCATCCACATCGATGCCCAGCTCAGATGCGCGCACACCGGCCCGATCCAGGCCGAGATCATCGGTATTCGGAACACGCCCGGCCCCATGGAGCACCAAGTCTGCACTGACCTCGACCCGGCCCTGAGCGGCGGTCACCAGGAATCCCTCCCCGTGAGGGCGTACCTCGTCGATCGGGGCCTGGAAATGGATGCGTGCCCCCAGATACCGGAGATGCTTGAGCAGCATGGCCACCAGATCGGAATCGAAGGCCTTCAGGCAGCGGTCGCTTCGAATCAGCATGTCCACTGAGGAGCCGGCCCTTAGGGCAAAGTTGGCGAACTCAAAGGCGATGAAGCCGCCGCCGATCACGGCGAGCCTATCAGGAAGCGAGGCCAGGTCGAAGAAGCCGGTGCTGGTCAGCAGATGCTCGGCCCCGGGAAAATCGAGCTTTCGTGGTCCGGCTCCAGTGCCGACGACAATAAAAGACCCTGTCAGCTCCATCCCGTCGGCCTCCACTGTCCGAGGTCCAATGAAGCGTCCACGGCCCTTGACGACCTCGATGCCCCGCTTGAGCAGGTCCTCCTCGACCGCCTCAGAAACCGGCTGAACGAAGGCATCTTTGAACCTCCTCAGCTCGTCCCAGTTGAGGCTCGGCCCGCCGTGCAGACCCTGGCCGCTTTGATTCGAGCAGCGGACCAACGGTTCCAGGGCGTCAAACAGGACCTTCTTTGGCTCGCAACCCCGCAAGGGGCAAGTCCCTCCAAAGGGCCCGGGCTCTACAAGGACAACGGATAGGCCTGCCTTTCTCAGCTTCCGGGCCGCCACGCCGCCGGCCACCCCGCTGCCCAGGATCACAACGTCGAACTCGCTCTGCACATGACCTCCTGCATCAGCCAAACTTGTGCCTCACCCCGTATCCGCCCGTGGGGAAACGCCATTCAATGTTGAGGTGCGGGCAGCCTATCCGGCATGAACCGCACTCCAGGCAGCCTTCATAGGCCACGCCGATCCGCCCCTCCTCAAGCTTGTAAACCCCGGCCGGGCAGAAGTACAGGCAGGGCTGGTCCCTGCACTCCTTGAGGCAGACATCCTGATTTCTGATGACCAGGTGGGGTTCCTCCTCGACATTGAATCGATCCAGGTAGAGCTTGTCTTCAAGGCTCATGCCCATTACTTGACGCTCCTCCATGCAGCCCAGATGAGACGGAGTACGCGGAACAGGGACAGCTCCTTCTTAATCCGCTTCCAAATATCTGACTGCTTCTCTTTCTTGGGGACACCATTGACCTGAAGCATCTCCCTGCCAGCATACCCACTCAGCTCAGGGAGAATGGTGAACAGCTCCTTGTGCTTTTGGAGAAAGCCGGGGAAGCGCTTATACTTCTTCATATCCTTCATGACAAAGGAGTCGGACAGGCGCCTCTGGTAGCCGGACAGGCCGGCACGGCTGAAGTCACCTCGCTGCCTGGCCTCCAGGATGGCCTTCGCTGCAAAGGAGCCCGAGACCATGGCCATGTTCGAGCCTTCACGGTGCAGGGCGTTGAAGAGCATGGCCGAGTCGCCGGTAATCAAGCAGCCATCGCAGCTCAGCTCGGGGATGTGCTTGTACCCTCCCTCAGCCAGCCAGTGGGCCATGTACTCCTTGGGCTTGCCCCCTTCGATAAGCGGAGCGATCATAGGATGGGTCTTGAAGTCCTCGATGAGCTCATAGGGCTTGAGCTTCAAGGTAGCGAAGTCCTCCAAGTTGCCGCCAATGACCAGGGAGACGGACTTCTGATTGGTATACACGGCCCCCACTCCATTCATGCCCTTGGTCATGCCGCCGAGGACCTCGATGGTCACTCCGTTGCCCTCAGTCACGTTGAATCGCTCGGAGATAACCTCCTCCGGGAGCTCGATGACCTCCTTGACAGCCAGAGCAACCTGTTCAGGATCCGGCTCAGGCCGGAACCCAGTCTGAGCTGCCAGGGGCGAGTTGATGCCGTCGGCCAGGATGACCACATCGGCCCGAAGGTCCCCATCGGGTCGATCGGTTCTGACCCCGACGACCTTGCCGTCTTTATCTCGCAAAAGGTCGGTCACTCGGGTTGCTGAGAGGACGAGGGCCCCCTTGTCAGCGGCCTGCTGGGCGAACCACCTGTCGAACTTGGCTCGGCCGACGGTAAAGACGTTGAAGCGGTGCTCATCATCAAAGGCCCTGTCCCGGAAGCCCAAGCTGTATCCCCCTTGGTCCCCCAGATACCAGATTCTGGACTCGACGATGTTCCTCTCGATGGGGCAGTCCTTTTCCGCAAAGTCAGGAATGATCCTGGCCAGGTCGTGTCCATAGAGGACTCCGCCGGAGATGTTCTTCGATCCAGGGAACTCCCCGCGTTCCAGGACGACCGTTTCGACCCCGTTGTCTGCCAGAACGCAGGCCGCCGATATGCCGGCCGGCCCTGCTCCAACGATGGCCACTTCGCATTGCTCAGTCATGAATGGCTGTCCTTTGCTTCAACTGGGTGATGAGCTCTGGAAGCACCTTTGAGTAATCTCCGACGATGCCTATGTCGGCCACCTGGAATATCGGGGCGGAAGGGTCGGAGTTGATGGCCATGATTGTCTGGGCCCCTTGGATGGCTACCCGGTGCTGGATAGCCCCGGACACGCCTACACCGACGTAGAGCTTGGGAGCAACGGTCTGGCCGGTCTGGCCGACCTGCCGCTCGTAGGGCAGCAGCCCGGCCTCAACCACCGGACGCGAGCAGGCCACGATGCCGCCCAGGAGCTCGGCCAGCTGCTCGAGGAGCGAAAAGGCGCTCGCATCGCAAGCTCCCTTGCCGGCCACCACCAGCGCGGGGTAGGTGGTTATATCCACGCCTTGCCGCGAGCTCTCATCGATGAACTCGACGAGCTCCGGAACCGGAACCCTCGGCGGAGTCCAGTCGTGGGTAATCAGCTCGCAGCTCCCGCTCTCGGACCTCTCCGGTATGGGCATGACCTTCGGCCGGACGGTGCTCATCTGGGGCCGGTGCTGCTCGCAGAAGATCGTGGCCATGATGTTCCCCCCGAAGGTGGGTCGAGTCATGAGCAGAAGCCCGGTCTCCTCTTCAATGTCCAGACCGGTGCAGTCTGCGGTCAGGCCGGTCCTGAGCAGCGTGGCCACCACCCCGGCCAGATCCCGGCCGAGAACCGTGGCGCCTATGAGCAGGATCTCCGGCTGAACGGCCTTGGCCATCTCGCTCAAGGCCCGGCCGTAGAGGGAGGAGGTGTACCGTTGCAGAGAGGGATGATCGATGCAGTGGACCTCCTGGCAGCCGAACCAGCCAGCCTCTACAGAGAGCCTGGAGACGCTCTCTCCGAGCAGGAAGCCGATAACCTTGGACTGCCTCTTGCCGGCCAGCTCAACCGCCTTGCCCATGAGCTCCCAGGACACGTCGGCAGCCTGACCGTCGGTCGTGGTTTCAATAAAGACAGCCACCGGTCCTGAGGCCGGTTCAGCCCTTTCCGCCTTCTTTTCCTTGGCGATCTTCCGCCGCTTGCCCTTCTCAAAGGCAACCGCTTCCACCGGACAGACCTCTGCGCATTTCCCGCAACCGACGCAGATCTCGGGATCGATCTCAGCCACTCCAGCCGAGGACAGCTCAATAGCTCCAACCGGGCATTCGCTGATGCAGATCTGGCAGCCAATGCACTTGTCCGAGAGGATCTCGGCGACCTCTATGCCTTTGCTGTTCTTGGGCATGCTCCCTCCTCCGATACCTCACCGGAGTCTTCGCAGAAACTCTGACCAAACGGATCACTGGGCCTCAGTCTCGGCAGGCTCAGGTGCCTCCGGCTCTTCGGTCGCCTCAGCAAACAGGATATCCAGCGATTGCCTGACAGCTTCTGAGATCCCTTCAGCTGCATCGAAGCGAGGACCCGCCTCCTTGCTGGGGGGTGCGCCGATGTGCCGGACCCAGGTCGGAGATCCCTTGATGCCCAGGGAGCCTTTTTCTGCATCAATGGCCTGGGCATCCCAGACGGGGATCTCGGCACGTTGGGAGCGCATCACAGATGGTAGGGACGCTCTGCGAGGTTTGGCAGCTTCCAGCTCGACTGTGAGCAGAGCCGGAAGGGAGCCTTTGAGGATCTCCCGGCCATTTTCCAGCTTCCGCTGCAGCTGGATGGAGCCGCTCTGCGGATCGATCCAGTCCAGCCGGGTTACGTAGGTAAACTGAGTCAAGTCGAGGCGTGTGGCCACGCCCGGCCCGGTTTGGGCCGTATCCCCGTCAATGGCCTGCTTGCCGCAGAGTACCAGGCTGACCTCATCTTCCTGATCCATCCTGCGAATGGCTTGGGCCAGGGTGTAGCTCGTGGCCAGGGTGTCAGCTCCGGCAAAGGCTCGATCAGAGAGCAAAATGGCCTGATCCGCCCCCATGGCCAAGGTCTCTCTGAGCATGGCTGCGGCTTGGGGTGGCCCCATGCAGACGGTTGTGACCCAGCCGCCATGGGCATCCCGAACTTGGAGGGCGAGCTCGACAGCCACGAGGTCGTAAGGGTTGGCGATGGCTTCGACGCCTTCACGAATCAAGGTATTGGTCTCAGGGTCGATGCCGATCTCTGCAGTATCTGGGACCTGTTTCAAGCAGCACACCACGTGCATGGCCTCAGCTCCAATCGTCATCCGGGCTTTCAGGTTCATCCAATTCGATCCTGGCCAGTATCCTGCTGTATCCGAGCTTCCTGCAGGCCCGCCAGCGTTTTTCACCATCGATGATTCGAAAGCTGCGGCCGGTGAAGAAGACGCTGATAGGCTCACTCTGGCCATGAAGGCTCAAGCTCCGGCAGAGCTCCTCGAGCACCTCCCTGATTACGATGGAGCGGAGATTGGGCTCGATGCTGTCAATCCGGATTTTCAGTACCCGTGGCATAGCTCCTCCAGTCCGCTTGAGGCTATCGCTCATGCTTTCCAAGGATACTGGAGAATCGCAGCGATGGCATAGATGATGATTGGATGAGGAATCGGGTAGGAGGCCTTGTAAGCATTGGCTCTTCGTATATGATGGTATGTTCTCGGTCCATGAAGGCCTGAAAACCTCTGGAGGCTTACCGTGCCTCCAGCCTCTGCACCCTCTGTTTTTTCCAGGCTCCTCTCCACGCACAACCGCCTGGAAAACGAGAGGAGCATCTCACAGATCCTCCGCTGTGCTTATGCCCAGTAAACCGAAAAAGAGGAAGACCCATGCCGGATGCGCGGAGCACTGAATCCACAAGCCACCAGCACCAGCAGCATGAGCAGGCCCGCCAAGGCCACGGGGCAGCTCACAACCACAACGGGCAAAGTGGACACAGGGGCCATGGTCAAAGCCATCACGCCCACATGGTCAGGGACTTCAAGCTCCGCTTCTTCGTCACCCTCGTGCTGACCGTGCCGGTCCTCATCCTCTCGCCGACCCTGCAGGCCTTGCTCGGCCTGGACATGGTCCCGGACTTCTCCGGACGATACCTCATCCTCTTTGGTCTCGGGACGGGCATCTTTTTCTATGGCGGCCTCCCCTTCCTCAAAGGGCTCCTTGACGAGCTGCGCTCAAAGCAGCCGGGGATGATGACCCTCATCGGGCTGGCCATCATCGTGGCCTATGTCTACTCGAGCCTCGTGGCTCTAGGCATCCCAGGCAAGGTCTTCTTCTGGGAGCTGGCCACACTGATCGCCATCATGCTCCTCGGCCACTGGATCGAGATGCGCTCGGTCATGAGCGCCTCGGGAGCCTTGGAGGATTTGGCCCAGCTCGTCCCTGGCCAGGCCCACCGTCTGGACTCTCTGGGAGAGCTGACCGATGTGGCTGTGAGTGATCTTCACGTCGGGGACAGGGTCCTGGTCAGACCTGGCGAGAAAATCCCGGTTGACGGGACGATCCGGGATGGCAGATCGTCGGTTAACGAGTCCCTGCTGACTGGAGAGTCCAAGCCTGTGGCCAAGGGCAAGAATGACGAGGTCATCGGCGGCGCGGTCAATGGTCAAGGATCCTTGACCGTGGAGGTGTCCAAGACAGGCGGGGACTCCTTTCTCAACCAAGTCATCAGCTTGGTCCGTGAGGCCCAGGAGAGCAAGTCCCGCTCCCAGGATCTGGCCAATACCGCCGCCAAATGGCTGACCTTCATCGCCCTTGGAGCAGGCGCTCTGACCATGGCCTCCTGGTTGACCCTCTCCTCGCAGGACTTCCTCTTCGCCATGGAACGGACAGTCACGGTCATGGTCATCACCTGCCCCCATGCCCTGGGCTTGGCCGTTCCCCTGGTCATAGCCGTGTCCACGACCTTGGCCGCTCGAAACGGCTTCCTTATCCGCCAGCGCACACCCTTCGAAGGGGCCCGCAAGATTCAAGCCGTCCTGTTCGACAAAACCGGGACCTTGACCAGAGGGGAGTTTGGCGTGACTGAGTCCAGGCTCTTCTCCGAGGCCCTGGACCAAAAGGAGCTCCTGGACCTGGCCGCCGCAGTGGAAGCCCATTCAGAGCACCCTATTGCCAGGGGAATCGCCGCCTCCGCGAGCCGATCCCTTCAAGCCGAGGGTTTTGAAGCCATCCCGGGCCGCGGGGCCCAAGCCACGGTCCAAGGGCGAACCGTCAAGGTGGTCAGCCCGGAGTACGCCCGGGAAAACGATTTGTCCTTTGACCAGGATACCGTGAACCGGCTCTCCCAGGCAGGCCGAACCGTGGTCCTGGTCATTGTCGATAACGAGGCAGCCGGGGCCCTGGCCCTCTCCGATGTCATCCGGGAAGACTCCAAGCCTGCGGTTGATCAGCTGAAGCAGCTCGGCCTCAAGGTCATGATGCTGACCGGAGACAATGCGCGCGTGGCCGCTTCTGTGGCTCAGGAGCTCGGCCTGGACGAGTACTTCGCCGAGATTCCCCCGGACCGCAAGGCGGAGAAGGTCAAGGAGCTCCAGGCACAAGGCCTCCGTGTAGCCATGACCGGGGACGGGGTCAACGATGCCCCGGCCTTGGCCACAGCCGACCTGGGCATCGCCATTGGCGCCGGAACCGATGTGGCCGCGGAAACCGCAGATGTTGTGCTGGTCCGGTCCAACCCCGAGGATGTCCTCAACCTGATCCGCCTGTCCAAAGCCACCTACAAAAAGACGGTTCAGAACCTCTTCTGGGCCACAGGCTACAACACCGTGGCCATCCCGCTGGCCGCAGGCGTGCTTGCTCCAGCTGGCATAGTGCTCAGCCCAGCGGTTGGCGCCATTCTCATGTCCCTGTCCACGGTCATTGTGGCCATCAACGCCAAGATTCTCCGGCTGGATTGAGGCGAGAGAGCCGAGCACCCTTTGCTCTGCGGTTCACCCATGACGAAATGATCTGTGATCACGTGTCGGCCAGGAACAGTGTGTTACGGGAGGGCTTGGGGGGAAGGCTCTCTGGCTCGAAGACGGGAATCCCATGCTGCCCAATCATCGAGCGACGTCCGTATCACTGCCCGGCCTCGGATTCCAGAAAGATCTTCAAAGCCACGGCGTTGTTGTAGCGCTCCTCTTTCGAGGCATAGACCAGGGTGACCCTGGCCTTGCTGGCCATTTCCAGTATCTCGCCAAGGCGATCTTCCTGCTGCCGCAGCTCCCGGAAGTAGCTGTCTTTGAAGGCATCCCACCTGTCCGGCTCGTGCCCGAACCACTTGCGAAGCTCCTTGGACGGAGCCAGCTCCTTGGGCCAGGCATCCAGCCTGGCTTCCTCCTTGGCCACGCCCCTCGGCCAGACGCGATCGACCAGAACGCGGAATCCGTCTCCGGGCTCGGCAGGCTCATAGATGCGTTTGAGCTGAATGTCCATGGCTCACCCCTCCTCGTAGTGCTCCACCAGCGAGGCGTACTTCTCATGGATCATTCTCCGGTAGAACTCCCAGAATTCATCCAGGAGCCTCTGCTGGTCCTCATCCGTCAGATACCTTAGCAGGACGGGAAAGAAGGCCTTGTCCTCCATAGTCATGGTGCCAGAGAATAGCTCTCTGAGATGAGATACGTATGGCATGGTGCCGGGCATCTTGGAATGGGCCTCACCGAGAGCTCCTCCAAGGGTCACTGAAAGCCGGAGAATGGTCCTGAATGATTCACGTTTTATGCGGCCCTCAGCTCATCATGGCAGCCGGTCTAACCGAGCAGGGCCTTGGCGAGGTGGTAACGGCCTTCAATAACCGCGGCCATGAGCAGCAGGGGAAGCACCCAGGCGACAAAGACCAGATGGGCTTGTTGCCAGCGCTCCAGGCTCGAAGAGCCTCTATCGGTCATTCTGTACCCGAAGCCACGCCAGATGCCGACTCCCCAAGCTATAACCACAGCCGGAATCTCGAAAACGCCGTGAGGCAGGAGCATGAAGAGGATTTCCGGTCCATGCACCGGAACGAGGCTGGCCCCGAACCAGCCGATGAGCAGCCCGTTGAACAAGGCGATGGCCAGAGGCAGAATTCCGAAGAAGGTGATAAAGCACATGGCCACATAGGCTGCCAGGAGATTATGCAGGAATATCGAGGTGATGAAATCCAAAGCTGTTTTGTCCGAGAACTGGCGCAAAAGCTTCTCGACCTGGTCCTGGAGAAAGCCGAGGCGGTCATGGAAGACCGCGCCCGCAAGGCAGCCGCAGGCAAAGACCGCCGTTGCCAGAAGAAGTGACTGCCTGGCTTCACCTATCGTCTGTGCAGAACGCCGGAGTACTCCCTTCAATCCTTTGCCCCTTCAGCTCTGTGAAAAACCCCGATAGCTCAGTGGACGTCCCGCTCCCAGCTGAGCCGCTCGAGCTTGGGCAAAAGCTTGTGCTGGATGATTCGATCCCAGGTGAAGTCCCGGGCCGTGCTGCGGGCCCGTTCCCTGAGGCTGTGCTCGAAGTCCCTGTGCTCGTGGAGAAAGAGCGCCGAGGCTACAGCTTCCTCGGACTTGCTCGTCTCCAGGACCACGGAGTCCTCGAAGTCATGGGCGTAATCCTCGCCGGTCATGCCCACGTAGGCCGTACCGCCCGAGGCCATGGCTTCCAGGCCGACCAAGCCGAAAGGCTCGTGAGCGCTGTTGGCCAGGACGGCATCGCTGCAGGCGAACAAAACCCTGGACAGATCGTGGCTGATGAAGGAGCCGATGTTGACGATGTCCGCAGACTGGGCGGCCAGAAGCTCCCGCAGGGAGTCGTCGAGCCCGAAGCCGTTCAGGTTGACGTCCTGAATGGAAAGCCCCATTGACTGGGCTCGATCGAAAACCTCCAGCCCGAAGGGCTCGATCCCGCCGCGAAGAAAAAAAACGATTCGATAGCCCAGGGCCTTGAGACGAGCCACAGCCTCGATGGCCGGAAGCCAGCCCTTGGCCGGATCGAAGCGGGCCATCTTGAAGAAGATGAAGTCGGCATCCAGGCCGATGGCAACCCCTTGGCGTCGAGCGGTGTCCACCGGCTCGGTCAGCTCGGGCTGAATGCCGTTATGAATGACCAGCGGCTCCACTCCGTAAGGCTTCATGAGGTGCCGCATGTACCGGCTGACCGTGGTGATGGCCGATCTCTCCCGCAGCCTGGTCCAGTCGATGCGGTCAAAGGAGTACGTATTGTTGGCGTTCCAGAGCAAAAGAGCACGATCCCTGAGGCCTTGGGCACTCAATAGATCGCTTATCCGGCAGATAGCCTCGGCGGTGTGCCACTCCTCGGCCATGATGACCACGCGTTTGCCAGCGGCCGCAGCCGGCCGAACCACATCCTCGATCACGGAGAAGGGTAAGGAATCATTGTAATCGTTCAGCTTGCCCTCCTCGCCGTCATAGACCCCCCTTGGGTGATAACGGCTGATCCACTGGCACCAGCGATGCTGCAGACAATGCCCACCACACGCTCTGCTGAGGCCTTCCAGCCCTGGATCTCCGATAAAGAAAAGATGGGTTTCATACCCTTGCAGGGCCAGGGCCTCGGTCAGCCTGCTGGCCCGCACTCCCAGGCCGCCAGCCAGTGAGTAGCTGTCCGGCCCCTCGAAAGACAGAACCACGAAAACGGTGGACTTCGGTGAAAAAACGCCCTGGCTCATAGAAGCTCCTGGTTGGCTCTGGCTGGATCGGCATAGTGCCTCAGAAAGAGCCGCAGACGATTTCGCTGAAACCTCGTGAGCCCTTCAAAGCAGAGGCCGCACTGGATACAGCTCCCCTGGCCGAGCATCGGCGGAGAGTGCCGTTGGACCGGGCGCCTGTAGATGACCCGAGCGGGGAAGTGCTCCAGGAAGACCCGGTTGCCCGGGACGAGCAGGCTCGTTCTGGAGATTGGGGCCAGGCCGGCCGGGTCGTACTCGCCAAGGGACTCAGGATGATAGATTATGGCTGCCCCTTGATGACTGATATTCAAAAGGAGACACTCGAGGCTTTCGATGCCGTCGTGCACCTGGACATAGCCCATAAGACGGCATTTCAAGCGATTCGAGCCTCGACGCTCCTGGAAAGCCAATTCCGGGGAAGCCAGGATCTGAGCATAGCCGATGAAGGAGACCATCTCAGCTGACTCTCGGCTGGTCCGCTTGGGCAGTGACGGCGGCAGGGTGATGCCCTTCGAGCAGTCTGCCCAGACGCTCCAGCGCTTGGCAGGCGTCCCGTCCGCTGGCCTCGACCGTCAGACTCGTCCCCGGACCAGCAGCCAGGAGGATGAGGTCCAGAATGCTCTTGGCGTCGGCGGTTTGTTGCTCATTGGCCAGCTGAATGCTGCAGGAAAACTTCTGAGCCTCTTCGGCAACCAGGCAGGCCAGCCGCAGATGGAGCCCCTGCCCGTTCCTGATGCTGACCTCACGGGTCATGGGCTGCTGCATGCTCTCCCTCGCTTTCTCGATGATGATTTCCTGAAATGACTCGAGGTGCCTGTTTTTGATGAACCCCAGAAAACCCCGCAGATGTTTAAGCATGAACCGTGCCGAGAGAAGTTCTCTATGGGCTTCTTGCTCCTTTCACGACAATTCAAGGGCTTATTTCCAACCTGACTCTTTGCTGTACGCTCCAGCCGGGCTGCCTGTGGCTCCCCTCCAAAACCATATTAATGTAACTTGTTTTAATAATTTTATAAAAATAAAACGAGACAATCGTGACATGTCACATCTGTCACAGAAATTCGCCACAAGGACAAGCTCTCAGCCATCTCCGAGATTTGTTGTACGGGGCAATTCGGGGATTCCTCGGGGAGCCGAGCAAAATCTCAGCCGTAATCGTGTTAGGCTCGCATTGAAGCGTCAGCCATGAAACCGCCCCGCGCTCTGATTCGAACGAAACGCCAAGGCCATCAAGGGAGGCGTGGGGGGCCTGGAAGCAGGGCGGGTAACCCTTGAAATCTAGGCTCTGTTGCCTTGGCGATTTTGAAGGGCTGTGGCTCTGGATACGTTTATCAACAAGCTCTCAAGGAACAAAGCGGTCAAGTAGCCCAGGAAACACGAGAGGAGCTTGCAGATATGCTCGACGATCTCCAGAACCAGCTGGACGATCTTGAGCAGAGCCTCCAAGGATCTTCCCTGGTCAATGACCTGGAGGCTCCCGGCATCAGGCCCGGCCCCGGCTGTAGCTAAGGGATCCCGGCCGGCTCCCGCCCCTCGGAAAGGTGGACCGATTCTCCTTTCTGCTTTCTGCCGGTCTTGCAATGATAGAGTGTTTCTCCCTGTCAGGGCCACAGGGTTGAGCGAGGTCCACGGCTCGTTTGCAGACAGGTGCCGTCGGCCAGGCCGAACGACAAAGCAAGGAGCGACCCATGAAACAGCTGTGCCTTCTTCTTGTGACCTTGGCCTGTTTCGGTCTGCCAGGGCTGGCCGCATCCGGCGAGGTAAGCGATGCCTATCTGACCGGGTACGCCCGGGCGGTCCTGGACCGGGAGCTCGGTCTTCAGGAGGCCACAATCCAGGCCGACAGCGGGACCCTGCTGATCGGTCTTTCTGAAGCAAATGTGGACAAGCGGACGGCCATCCGCTCCGCTCTCAGCGATCTGCCCGATGCTGTCCAATTGCGGATCGGACCCAAGGCAATGCTGACCGCAGCAGCCTCAGGGACAAGCCCTTCACCAGGGGAACATCCGCCGCCTGAGACCGAGATCCTGCCCGACCAGCCCTTATTCGAACCGCTCATGGCCGATCCCCGCTGGCCGCACTTCTCCGCTTCCTACCAGCGCTACCTTGACCAGGATGACCTTGAGAATGTCGGCCACACCAGCTTCGGCGAGAGCTTCGTCTTCTACCGAAACAATGGGGGCATCCGCTGGGAGTTCGGTCTGCAGGCCGGTGTCTTCGCCCTCTTCGACCTGGACGCCGACTCCTACGACTTGATCAACGCCGACTACCGGGTCTCCTTGCCGGTCTCGGCCAGGTGGCAGGCTCTGTCCGGGACCTTTCGCATCCTGCACCAGAGCTCCCACCTCGGAGACGAGTTCCTCTTGCGGGGCCGGGCTGAGGACCGCGAGAACCTGAGCTATGAGAAGGTGGACGGGCTCCTCTCCCTGGACCTGCCTTTCGGGAGCCGGCTCTATGGAGGCGGCGGCTACCTCGTTCACAAGAACCCTTCGGATCTGGAGCCTTGGTCGGCCCAGGGCGGACTGGAGTGGGTCTGCCCGACCGGATTCGCGGACGGTCTCCTTTTTCCTGTTGCAGCCGTGGACATCCAGAGCGAGGAGGAGAACGACTGGGATCTGGATGTCTCGGCCAAGGCAGGACTGCAGCTTGGACAGAGAGGCAGGGAGAACAGCAGCCGCCTCCAGCTTACGCTCGAGTATTATCAGGGCCATTCACCGAATGGCCAGTTCTACAACGAGCTCATCGAGTCCATCGGCCTCGGCCTGCACTACTACCGCTGAACACGAAGGGCATCCCGAAGCAGGATTCATTGGTGATTGATCGGGGAGCTGGGTTTGCATTCCGCTCCTGAGCGCCTATCCTGTGTGTGATGTGCCAAACACGATCGTTAAGCCTTGTAGGAGCCTCCCATGTCCAGCGAGACGACCCCGAGCAATCGGCTAGCCAAGGAAAAGAGCCCCTACCTGCTGCAGCACGCACACAACCCGGTCGACTGGTTCCCCTGGAGCCAGGAGGCCTTTGACAAGGCCGCTTTGGAAGACAAGCCGATCTTCTTGTCCGTGGGCTACGCCACCTGCCACTGGTGCCACGTCATGGCTCACGAGTCCTTTGAGGACAAGGAGGCCGCAGAGCTGATCAATCGCGTCTTTATACCCGTGAAGGTCGATCGGGAAGAACGGCCGGACGTCGACGCCGTGTACATGAAGGCCGCGCAGATCGTCTCCGGGCGCGGCGGCTGGCCATTGACCGCCTTCCTGACTCCGCAGAAGGAACCCTTCTTTCTGGCTACCTATATCCCAAAGAAGGCTCGTTTCCCCCAAAACGGGCTGATGGAGCTCATTCCAAAGATTGAAAGGCTATGGAAGGATGACCGACAAAAGGTTCGTCAATCCGCCGAGGCCATCCTTCAGGCTCTGCAGAACGCTGACGGGGATACCGGCGGACATTTCCCGGACGAGGCCCTGCTCAAGCAGGCAGCCGATGATTTTCGCCAGCGTTTCGACCAGGTCCACGGCGGATTTGGCCAGGCGCCCAAGTTCCCATCACCGCATAACCTGATCTTTCTGCTGAGGTACTCCCGGCGCACCATGGATCCGGAAATCCTTAAGATGGCCACGCAAACCCTCCGTGCCATGCGACTCGGTGGGATGTTCGACCACCTGGGCTTCGGGTTCCACCGGTACTCCACGGACAAGGAGTGGCTGGTGCCGCATTTTGAAAAGATGCTCTACGACCAGGCCCTGCTGAGCCTGGCTTATCTGGAGGCTTTCCAGACCACCGGCAACAGCTTCTATGCCGACACCGCCAGAGAAACTTTCTCTTACGTCCTTCACGATCTCCGCACCCCTGAAGGGGTCTTCTGCTCCGGGGAAGACGCCGACAGCGAAGGGGTCGAAGGCAAGTTCTATCTCTGGAGTGAGTCAGAGATCCGCAGTCTTTTGACCCAGGAGGAGGCCGAGCTGTTCATCAGAGCCTTTGGTGTCAAGAGCGCCGGCAACTTCAAGGACGAAGCCAGCGGACGGCTGACCGGCGAGAACATCTTGCATCGCTTGACCGTCTCCGATGCAGAGATGGCCGAGGCCTTGAACATGGATACTGACGAGCTTCGGGAGATCCTCCGGCTGGCGGGGCACAAGCTCCTGGAGGCCAGAAAATCCCGCATCCGTCCGCAGCTGGACGACAAGGCCTTGACCGACTGGAACGGGCTGATGATCGCCGCCTTGGCTGCTGGCGGGAAAGTCCTCGAAGACGAAAGCTACATCGAAGCTGCCGAGCAGGCCGCCGACTTTCTGCTCGATCAGCTGTTGGACGAGCGCGGCAGGCTTTTGCACAGGTACAAGGATGGAGAATCGGCAATCAGTGCTTTTCTGGATGACTACGCCTTTTTCATCTGGGGCTTGATCGAGCTCCACCGATCTACTGGCAATGAGGCACGCCTGCAGAGCGCTTCTCGGCTGGCCGGACAGATGATCGAGCATTTCTGGGATGCTGAACGCGGTGGCTTCTTCCTTTCCGCAGACGATGGCGAAACGGTCCTGCTCCGCTTGCGGGAGATCTTCGACGGTGCCCTCCCCTCAGGAAACTCGGCAGCCTTGAACGACCTCCTGGAGCTAACCTTCATGGACCAAAATGGAACGTTCAAAACCAAGGCCGATGAGCTCATCTCGGCCTTCTCCGGTCTGGTCAGCAGGCATCCCTCCGCTTTTGCCTGGTACCTGTGCGGTCTCGACACGGCCTTGGAAGGGGATACCGCCGGTCAAAATCGGAAAAGTTCGTCATGACACTATTCAAGGATAGGCTCGAGGCTGGAAGGCAGCTTGCAGAGAGGCTCAAGCAAGAAGTCCAAGCTCCGGATATCATCGTTCTCGCCCTGCCCAGAGGCGGCGTCCCGGTCGGCTATGAGGTGGCCAGAGGCCTCGGGGCCTCTCTTGATGTCTTCCTGGTCCGCAAGCTCGGCCTGCCATGGCATCCTGAGCTGGCCATGGGTGCCATAGCCTCCGGTGGGACGACGGTCATGAACGAAGGAGTCGTCCGCTCCATGGGTGTGGCCCAGGAGGATATCGATACTGTGATCCGGAAGGAGCAGGCCGAGCTGGAGCGCCGGGAGCGGCTCTACAGAGGGGATCGCCCTCATCCGCAGGTTACAGGCCGCACGGTCATTCTCGTGGATGACGGCCTGGCCACCGGCTCGAGCATGCGAGCCGCCTTGAAAGCCTTACGTCAAAGCAACCCGGGACGTTTGCTGGCGGCCGTTCCAGTCGGCCCGGCAGATGTTTGCCGACAGCTGACCAAGGAGGCGGATGAGGCTATGTGCTTGTCCACTCCGAGCCATTTTGAGGCCGTGGGGAAGTGGTACCGCAATTTCGAGCAAACCTCGGATGATGAGGTCCGCAGCTACCTCGGTCAGGCTTGGTCGACAGAACCCCGCTGATGGCATACAGCCTGCCTCACCTCGACGACGGGAGCCTTATCCCTGCACTGGTGGAGCCTCTGTCCCCCTTTCGGCTGACGGACTCGGTTCCTTCGCCTCTGGAGGGAGCCGTTCTAAAACGTCTAAGCCCGAGACGGACCTCCGTCAGCTTTCACGGTGGCTCTGTTGCTTCCCCGGACGCTGTGTGGCATAGTGCGCATGTCGCGCGGACCGGCTGCCAAAGCCACCAACCCCCTGCTTCTCGAACGTTTGAAACAGCGGGACTTACCGATTTGGCAGCAAGCCCGCCGGAACCAAAGCCATCGCTGAGGCGAGCTGATTGAAGGAACGAGTCATGCACAAGCCCCTTGTAACTTGCCTGCTAATCCTGATGCTCTTGCCGGTCTCAGCCAGGGCCGCACAGATTCTGGAGCAGTTTGAAAACCGGGTCAGCACATTCACCCTGGACAATGGCTTGACCCTCCTGGTCATCGAACGCCACCGGGCGCCGGTGGCCAGCTTTGTAACCTTCGTCGATGTCGGCGGGGTAAATGAGCCCCAGGGCCACAGCGGCATTGCCCACTTCTCCGAGCACATGGCCTTCAAAGGAACTACCAGCATCGGAACGACCGACTGGAGAGCCGAGAAAGCCCTGCTCAGCAAGGTTGATGCTGCCTATCGCAAGTGGCTGCAGGCCAAGTACCGCTCCGGGATCGACCGGGACAGGCTCGAGGAGCTGCGCAAGACCTTTGAGGACCTCAAGGAACAGGCCAAGGAGTTCGTCGTTCCAAATGCCTTTGCCAAGATCATCGAAAGGAACGGCGGGACAGACCTCAATGCGGGCACATCCAAGGACTATACCATGTACTTCTGCAGCCTCCCGGCCAATCGAGCCGAGCTGTGGTTCAGCCTGGAGTCCGATCGGCTCATGAACCCGGTCTTTCGTGAGTTCTTCACCGAAAAGGAGGTCGTCCTTGAGGAACGCCGCCAGCGGGTCGACTCCGATCCGATCGGGCGCATGGTCGAGGAGCTCCTGTCCATGGCCTATGCGGCCCACCCCTACGGCACGCCGACCATAGGCTGGCAGTCGGACATCGTCGCCACGACCCGCCAGGATATGCGAGCCTTTTACGAAGCTCACTACGTTCCCGAGAACATCACCATCGCTGTAGCCGGTGATGTCGATCCAGAGCAGATCAGGAAGCTGGCCGAAACCTACTTCGGCCCCATGGCAGACCTGGATCCCCAGCTTGAGCTTATCACCAAAGAGCCGCAGCAAGGCGGTGAGAGAAGCTTTATCCAAAAGGGGCCCAACCAGCCGGTCTTCATGGAGGCCTACCACAGCGTCGATCAACTGCACAAGGATGCCAAACCCTTGGAGCTTTTGGCCGACATCCTGGCCCGGGGCCGTATCTCGAGACTCTACAACAGCCTTGTGGACCGACAGGGTCTGGCCCAGACCGTTCAAGCCTTCAACGGCTTTCCTGGTGACAAGTACCCTGGTTTGTTCCTCATCTATGCCGTGCCGCACCAAGACGTCAGTCTGAGCAAGCTTATTGACGCCCTGCATCAGGAGCTCCGGGACATTCGGGAAAACGGGGTCACCCAGGAGGAGCTCGACAGAGCCAAGACCAGAATCCGGGCCGATCTCATCCGGAGCCTGAAGTCAAACCTGGGTCTGGCCCGGAAGCTGGCCAAAGCCGAAGCTCAGACCGGGGACTGGCGCTGGGTCTTCTCCTCACTGGATGAGTTCGCACAAGTCGATGTCCAGGACATCAAGCGGGTTGCCAGGAAGTACCTCCGGCCGGCCAATCGCACAGCCGGTCGAATGATCTACCAAGACGGCCCCGAGGGAGATCAATAATGACACGAGAGGCCCGAAGCGGGACGCGACCGATTGGAATCGTTGTTGCAGTCCTGGTCCTTGTTGTGGCCGCCGGATGCACCGGTCTCAAGAGCCTGAGCACTCCACCGAGCTATGACCAGCTCACCTTTGACAGGAGCATTTCCTGGCCGCAGACCGAGGTGGACACCTTCAGCCTGGACAACGGAGTCCGCTTTCTCCTGGTCGAGGATCGCGAGCTGCCCTTGATCCAGGTTCAGGTTACGGTCAGGTCCGGGAGCTTTCTCGTTCCCCGCGCCAAGGAGGGTTTGGCCGAGTTGACCGCAGAGGTTATGCGCAGCGGCGGGACGAAAAATCATCCTGCGCAGAAGCTGAACCGGCTCCTGGCCGACAAGGCCGCCAGCATCTCCACATCCTTCAATCTCGTCTCCGGATCGGCCACACTGAATGTCCTCAGCGAGGACTTCTCCGAGCTCCTGCCCGTCTTCGTCGATATTTTGAAACGCCCTGCCTTTCCGAAAGACAAGATCGCCCTAGGCAAGCAGCAGCTCATTACCCATATCGCCCGCCGCAATGACGATCAGAGCGACATGGCCAGGCGGGCCTATAAGGACCTCATCTATGGACAGGACTCGGTCTATGCCCGAGAGCCTGAGTTTGGGACCGTAGAGAACCTTTCCAGACAGGATCTTGTCCGCTTCCACGAACATGCTTACCAGGGGGCCAACCTGCTGGTCGGAATCGTGGGCGATTTCGACGCCGAGGCCATACGACCCTTGCTCCGCAAGGAGTTTGCCGCCTTCTCCCAAGGCAATCGACAGAGCATCGACCTTCCCGAGGTGGCTGCCGGGAACAGGACAGGCTTGCACGTCATCGGCAAGCAGGATGTCAATCAGAGCTCCATCCTCATGGGGCATCTGGGTGGTTACCGTCAGAACCCGGACTTTGCCGCCCTGCAGGTCATGAACCAGGTCTTGAGCGGCGGTTTTTCCGGCCGGCTGTTCGAAAAGGTCCGCACCGAAATGGGCCTGGCCTACTCTGTCTTCGGCCGCTACGGCTGCAATTTCTACTACCCCGGCATGTTCTTCGTTGGCGTGAAAACGAGCACCTCATCCACAGCCGAAGCCATCACGGTTATCAAGCAGGAGCTATCCAGGCTTCAGCAAGGTGTCAGCCGAGAGGAGGTCGCCAAGGCCAAGGAGCAGTTCTTCAACTCCCTGGTCTTTCGCTACGATGAACCATCCGAGATCCTAAGCCGCCGCATGCAGTACGCCTACTGGGGCATGCCTCCGGACAGCTTCAGCGAGCTAACCAGCGAGATCCGGGCGGTTACCGCCCAGGACGTGACCAGAGTGTCCAGGGAGTATCTCCGACCGGACGAGCTGAGCGTCCTGGTGGTCGGGGAGGAGCAAGCTGTTGCCGAACAGCTGGAGAAGCTGGGCCCGGTTGAAGTCCTGCCGCAGCCGTAGGCTTATTACTGAGAGCAGAAAATGCTCTGCATTTTGCTCTCAGTAATAGCTAGGCGAATGCCTGGCTCGCGCTTGAAACGAGCGGGAAGTTACTTCCCGCGCAGCTGAGAGCAGCGTGCAAAAAGTAAATTACTTTTTGCCCCCATTAGTAAGACATGAAACGGTCGTGGACGTATTGCGAAAAGGTGCGGTCGGGTGAGATCATCACAGAAAGCAGTTGCTGAGGAATATCTCCTATTATTGCCGATTGTAGATCCTATTCAAATACTCTATATACCTTTGAACTTTCGCGTGAGAAGGATCATCGGTTTGAAACATTATTCCAGTACTCACATTCTCCATGCTGCTTGTTAAGTTTTTAATTTTACCTGAAATTTCTACAAGATCTGTCTCTGTAGATAAATAGAAATATAAAATAACTTTTTCATCTATTTCGAAATTTTTAAGTACCGAGAATGTTATATCGTAGATATTAATTCGACATCCACCTATGCTTATATCTGAAATAATTCCTTGTAGCTTAACATCTTTTATACAAACATCTACAGGAAGATTACATAACAGCCTACTGTGTTCTCTAACCTCATACTTTTCAATATATGCTGGATAATTAATGAATAAGAGCGAGTCTGGCTTAAAGACATAATTGATTATATCGGACTTGAATCCATATACCGTCCCATCTGAAAACAGCTTGACGACGATCTCTCGTCCCTCCATCATCTTGCTTCGGATGCCAGGTATTGCCGGAGAACGGATAATGATGAAGTTCTCCTGAGAAAATCCGACGACCTCAGACTTTATGCTGTTTCTTTCTCCACTGAACTGTATGAACAGCTTTTCCCCAACGCTGAGGTTGATTTTTCCTTGATTCATGTCCGGCACTGTGCTGTTATCGCCTACAAAACAAAGCAATTCGGCTCTTAGACATACCTTTTACGTACAGAGCCTTTTCTATACCAAAGTAAAAAGGTCTCTGCAAGCTGCATCCCTCCTTCGCCTCAAGTCAACCTCTTCGTTCTGATTGCCGCTTCGAAGCCCTCATCCCCTCTTAGCCGCAAGGCCTCTCTTTTCAATCTCTCATGCTCCAGCGCCCCTTGCCTTAAAGACCTGCCATGGGCTAGTATGGGCAATCAAGGGCGCACACGACTCAAAGCTGACCAAGCGGGCTTGAAGAACGCCTTTCAGGGCCAGGGCATCGGCATGTTTGACCATTTTTTCATACAACCGTCATGCCTGGGTGGGCACAACCAAGCATGAAAAAATCAC
>Ga0207797_1000260_pt1 | contig 40164 bp, 31 predicted proteins | sample PRCRCaboRojoPR_6_FD_187275 | JGI IMG/M metagenome (GOLD analysis project Ga0207797, IMG submission 187275) | Marine sediment microbial community from Cabo Rojo, Puerto Rico - PR CR 10% Liquid 1 (SPAdes) | ecosystem: Environmental > Aquatic > Marine > Coastal > Sediment | place: Cabo Rojo, Puerto... | reverse complement strand
AACGTGCTCGCGCCGGCGACGTAGAGGTTCGACACGTCGTGAGCCCGGAGGTTCGGATCGACCACGCTCTCGTCGGGGTCGGTCCCCATCCGGGTGGTCCCCGACGAATGACCGGCACCGTCCATGAACCGTACCCGCTCGGTCCGACTGACGTCCGCGTCGAGAGCGCCGACGACCTCCTCGATCATCTCGAACGCCCGCTCGATGGTCCGCTCGACGTACCGCCCGGGGCTCCAAGCGACGTCGGGCACCGGATCCCCGAACTCGTCGGTGCGCCCATCGTTCAGGGTGACGCGGTTGTCCGGACGGGGGAGGGGTTCGATCTCCGCCATGATCTTGAAGCTCCGTCCGTACGCTTCGCGCATCTCCTCCAGCAGCCCGTCACCCCAGGCGATCGGTCGGTCCTGGTCGGCCAGGTTCGCGACCGAGGAGACGCCAGGCGCCGTGACCGTCCGGTTCAGGCCATCGACCGGGGCACGCTGACGTAGGACGAGGTCGACGACCCGTGGACCGGCCTCGTTCGAGAACTCCAGCTTGAACGACCCCGGCGGTGGATCGTCGGGGGTGTAGAACTGGTAGGACTCCGTCGTGCCGAACCCGATCCGGTGCTGGCCGGTCGGCTCGTCCACCTCGCCGACGACGCCGACGTAGGGGTGCTCCATGAAATACCGCCCGACGGCGTCGCTCGAGTTCGCCAGCCCGTCGGGGTGTGCCCCCGACGCGGAGAGAAGCAGGAGCCGCGGGTTCTCGACGGCGCCAGCGGCGAGGACGAAGTGCCGCGCGGTCTGGCGGTGGACCGAGCCGTCGGGCGTCCGGTAGACGGCCGCCGTGAGCCGCTCGCCGCTCGCATCGTGCTCGAGTCGGCGAACCACCGCGCGATCGATGATGCGCGCACCGGCCTCCTCGGCCCGTCGTGCGTGGACGTCCGCGCTGTACTTCGCGCCCGACGGACAGACGGGGGCACAGGTCCCGTAGCCGACACACGGGCTCCGCCCGTCGTAGGGCTCGGAGTTCCGGGCGTTCGGGACCGAGTGGGCCTCGATGCCGAGCGTCTCGCAGGCGTCGATGAACATCGAGTCGGAGTGGCTCGGCGGGAACGCCTCCATCGGATACGGCTGCTCGCGGGCGGGGAAGAACGGGTTGTCGTCGGCCCCCGCGACGCCCAGCTCGCGCTCCGCGGTCACGTAGTACGGCCGGAGGTCGTCGTATCCGATCGGCCAGTCGTTTCCGACGCCGTATCGGGTCTCCATCTCGAAATCCTTCGGGGGGAGTCGGGAGACCCGGCCGCCCCAGTGGAGCGTCGACCCGCCGACGCCCTTGGCGCGCTTCCGGTTCAGGGGGTACGGCACGTCGCCGCTCGAGGTGAACGCGTCACGCTCGTCGTCCATGTCCCACACGGAGACGCGGGGATGGCCGGGTCTGAGAAACCGCTCCATCCGTGTCGGCCGATCCTCGAAATCGAACCGTTCGCCGGCCTCGAGGACGGCCACGTCGTGGCCGGCCCGAGCCAGACGGTTGGCGACGAGCGATCCGGCGGGTCCCGCTCCGACGATGCAGACGTCGATCCCCGTGGCGGGGGCCCTGCTGGGGCCGGACATGTTACTCGTCCGAGGGGGGCTGCTGGTAGATCTCGGTCCCTCCGGGGTAGCCCTTCGGGTTCTCGGTCCCGATCAGCCCCGCCCCCTTCGGCGTGACGTAGAGCGCGTAGAGCAGTTCGTCGACGACGAAGTACCGGACCCGCTGGGCGACGGTCCCGTCGGGGGCGGCGTGCGCCCGGTCGGCGCCGGTCCGCCGGAGGACGTCGTCCCGGAGCGACTCCTCGAGCGACGCGAACGCCCGACCAGTCTCCTGCCTGCTGGTCGTCCGGATCACGTCCAGTGCCTCGGACAGACCGGCGACGTACGCCTCGTCGACCGCCTGCCGACCGAGCACGTACGTCTCGACGAACTCGGCCGTAACGTCCACCGAAGACGGATAGAGGACCTCCGCCAGCGCCAGGATCGTATCGGTGTCCGACGCCGACAGCGTCGCGTCCCTGCCCGCCAACGCCTCCTCGGCGACCGCCGCCGAGGCGACCAGACCGCTCCCCGCGAGTGCGAGCAACGCGTCCCGCCTCGTCAGCTCCATGTGTCGGGGACAGGCCGTGCGTTCATTAAGCCCTCGCCAGCGGATTTATGTCGGGCACCCCCCTCACCGTCGAAGCAGGCTCGCGATGACGGCGACCGCAACGAGACCCAGTGCCAGCTGTGCGTACGTCCCCTGCCAGCCCCAGAGGAAGAGGAGCCTCTCCAGGGCGGGGGAGAACTGACGCCCGATCTCCCCCGGAGGGACCTGCAACACCGTCCTGAACAGGAAGCTCCCGACGAACCCGCCGACGACCCAGACGAGGGCGACGAGCGCCACGCCCACCCGCATCGGCCCTGTCACGGGCCGTTCGGGATCCGTCCCGCCCCTGGGCGTTCGCCGGGAGGCCGCGCGGACGAGCGGTGCCCCGAGAACGGCCAGCGGGAGGTTCCCGATCAGCGTCCGGCCGACGGTGACGCTGAAGGCCGCCCGACCGAGCAGATCGAGGAGCCACGCGGCCGTCGCTCCAAAGAGGAGTATCCCGACCAGAGCCACGAACGCGTACCGTCCGGTCCAGACGAGCCACCCCTCGGGATCGGCCCCGTCGCGTACCCAGAGCCTGACCACGACGGTCGTCGTCGCGAACGCGGCGACGGCCCAGGTGACGGCCGTGGCCCAGGACCCAAAGAGCACGCCCACACAGAGGAGGCCCGCAGCACTCCCCCACCGGGCCGGCCGACCGGCGACGACCGCCGCGGCGACGACGGCGAAGCCGGTCACCTGGAAACCGGGCCCCCCCGTCGCGGTCACCGCCCACTGGACGAAGGTATCGGTGAGAGCGACCACCGCCACGACGGGGAGTATGACGCTCCACGGGGCGCTCCGGACCCGATCCGCGATCCACCTGCGGTATCGATTCGAACCGCTCATCCGCGGTCGGAGCGGCGCTGGCCGTCGTTCGTCCTCGCTCTCGCCGATTCGGCGTCCACCTGCACTGGCTTGTCCCCTCGATATAAAAACCGTCCGCGTTGGATCGGACAGGGTCGCACGACCGTATGAGTGTTCCGGCCGACCGGCCCGCCCGTGGGTCGACGCTACCCCGGTGACGGTGCTACGAGCCGCATATCCCGGAGGGAACACGCCGGATACAGCGAGCGGATTCCGCCCACGTGGTACGGTCGATCACCTGCACGCCCGATACGCCCAGACCGGCGTGGCGACTCCCGAGGCCACTCACCACCGGAACGAGGCCACTCGCCGTCGAGAGGGCCATCGTCCGTGGGCGCCGGACTGTCCAGGTGAAGAGATGGACGTCCATCCCGATCGGGGATCGTCCTCCGGGACATCGATAGATCCGGCCCGAGCACGAAACCAGAGCTACTGCCGAGTGCTCGACGGCGGTGCCCGAGGATCCGATCCACCCGTCATCGCTTCCGCATACGGCCAGAGGAGTATTATAGGTAGGACTTCGAACCGCAGATAGCGACAGTCGGGAGAGCAGCCAGACGGAACCGGCAGGGCGGTCGGGTGCCCGGTCGTTTAGAAAACTAGTTCAACGTCGATTCGACAACTCGTGGTAATGCCGGGACAGTGGGGGCGGCAGTTTCGACTGACGGCGACGATTCGTGGGCAACGATGGCTCGGACCGGCGGTCGATGTGGTCTCACGAGCGTTGGCGCCCGCCACCCGTGGGCTCGCTGCGGTGCATGGGGGGACGAACGATGCGTAGAGCTCTCGATCGCCGACGGGCACGGGCGATCCTGGTCGAGAACTGGCGGTGGACGCTCGCCCTCTGTCTGCTCGTCGCGCACCTCGCCGTCCTCGCGCGGGTGCTGTTGCTCCCCGGCCGTCCCCCTCTGCGCGAGGACAGCGCCATATTCGAGTACGCAGGCTGGTATCTCGCCGGCGGGGGCTCGCTGTACACGGGGCTGTGGGAGGCGAAGCTGCCGCTGCCGTACCTGACGACCACGCTCACGGCGCTGCTCTCCGGGGGGAACGTCCTGTTCCATCACCTCCTGAACGTCCTCCTCACGACGGCGGTCAGTGTACTCTCCGGCGTGCTCGTCGCTGATCTGGCGTCCGACCTGACCGAACGTCGGTCGTCGGCCTTCCTCGGGGGCATCGCCGTCCTGATCCTCCCGGGGTACTTCTACCTCCCCGCGTTCGGGTTCAAGTCGAAGTTCTTCGTCGTCTTCACCGGTCTCCTCGCGATCTGGCTGACGAGGCGGCGGTTCTACGCCCTCGGGGGCGCTGCGGCGGCGGCGAGCGTCGGCTACTACCAGCTGGCCGCCGTCTTCCCGATCCTGGTTCTGCTGCTGGCCTACCAGTACGACGGCCGTCGGGCGACGCTCCGGACGGCGTTCGGAGGGGGCGTGCTGACGCTCGCGATGATCCTGCCGATCCTGCTCGCGGGCGACGTCGACGCCATGCTCGCCGAGACGCTCGTAATCCACCTCGTCGTCACCGAGTCGACGAACAGTATCCCCTACCGGATCCTGCTCGGCGGCTACCACTTCGGCGTCGCGTTCCCGCTCGTCCTCGTGGGCGGATACGGGCTGTTGATCGCCGTCAGGGAATACCACTACCGGGAGACGTGGTGGGTCATCGCGGGGGCAGGATGGTTCGCGTTCGTCGTGTTCTTCGTGGATTACGACAACTTCCCGGACCTCATTCCCGGGCTGATGTTCCTCTCGCTCGGGTTGGCGATCCTCGCGGACAGGATCGGATCCGAACGTCGGCGATGGGTCGTCGGCGCCGTCGCGTTCGTCGTCGTCCTCAACGTGGTCGCCGTGACAGGAGTCGGGTTCCTCGGTATCTACCCGATCACCTCCGCCGAGCCGCTCGAGGAACTCGAATCCGAGACGTATCTGGTTCAGGGCGAAGAGATCGACCGGCCGAACGTCCGGTACCTCTACTGGACTCGAACCGAGCCGGAGACGTGCCACGTCAGGCTCTCCGCGACGGAGATCGGCTGGCTCGACCTGACCGACAAACCGATCATCGACACCGACTGCGGGGACCTCCAGCTCGCGCTCGGCCACCTCTGAGGACTCGCTCGTGCCCACCTCCGGATGCCGTACGACAACACGTCACCTCGACGCGCCGGTAGGTCGTCACAGCGCTGCTCGCCGTGTCGTGTCGGGGGAGGCCGGTGGAGAGCCGAGAGCCGAGAGGCCTCCAAGAGCGCGTCGAGGGCAGTGGTGATCACGGACGTCGCGTCCTCGAACTCGAATCCCCGGGACTCGAACGGCATCGTGAGGACACTCCCGTATGCGGCGCGTTCGGCCAGTCGGGATGGAGTGGCCGGTTTAGGGGAGCGTTACACCCCGAACCTGTCGAAGCCGTACTCGTCGACACCGAAGCCGTCACCCTCGCCCGTTTCGCCTTCTGGAGCACTCGGTTCGGGCGAGGGGCTGGGCGTCGCCTCCGAGGAGGCAGCGCCGGCGACGAGATACCCGACGTCCTCCTCCGCGTGTACGACCTCGTCGTCGTTGCTCTGCTCTTCCTCGACTCTGACGTCGACGCTCGACTCGGTGAGGTTCCGGTACCGTAGGCCGCTGCTGTCGGGACCCGCGACGGTCTGCATATCGGCGATGAACGCCGGTTCGGTGTACGTGCCGTCGAACTCGATGGTCGACCACTCGTGATCGATCCCGCTCTGGACGCCAACCTCGAACGCGCGCCCGTTCGCCGTCCCGGTTCCCGGTTCGATGGCGACGTATCCGATGTCCTCCTTCCCGGTAACGTCGACATCGGTCTCGAAGTCCGCTCGAATCCGCTCTTCGATCGCATGGAGTGTCCGTCGCTCACCGTCGCTGGGGGAGGCCCGGTCGAGGCCGAGTTCCTCTCGGAGGGTGCCAGCGTAGTGTATCAGGTCGAGGTACCGGAGCTTGTCCGTCCTCGCCGGCCTGAAGTGGCGGTTCAGGAACGGCTCCTCGACGTGGAGGTAATCCATGTCGGTCGACTCGTGGATCGGGTCACAGTAGATGTCCCACCAGTAGCCGTCGTCCATCCGCATCCGTCTCGGGTGCCCGTAGTAGAGGACGTCCGAGTCAGGAGAGAGGAAGGGGTTCCGAAGGACGGCGTTCCGAGCCAGCAGATACCCCCGCAAGAGCCGGTCGACGAGCCCCTTCCCCAGCGGTTCGTGGTGATGCCAGACCCCCGTGGAGAACATGACGTCCTGGAACACGTCGTAGAGGATCCACTCCCAGATCCGGATACCGTCGAGCCTGAAGGAAAACAGATCGAGATCCTCCTCGATCGTCAGGAACCGCTCGTGGATGTCCCCGTAGGGAGTGGAAACCATGCTCCGAGGGTCAGGCGAGATAATATTCAAGCTTTATTTCTTGACACGGAAATTCCGGCCGAGCTTCACGGACCGACAGAGAGCGACACGTACCGTACTCAGCAACGACAGAAGCCGTGATCCCGCGTCGGAGTGACGAACCGACCCGGTACCTGTCGGCGATCCCCGTCACCAGCGAAGGACGACGCGGAACGACGGGTCCTGCACCGTACGTGGGTATGCCGAACCGGCTTCGGTTCCCGAGTCCCGATGGACGAGTTGGCGATCAACCCGTCGGACGGTCCACATCCCGCGACCGGACGTCGGGGTCCAGTTCGACGTCCTCGCGGATCACCTGCGCGTCGATCGCATCGAGCGACGGACACGTTGGCCCCTCGGGCGGCGGCGTCTCAGCGTCCCACAGGTGTAGTTCGCGGTAGGCGTTCTCGACCGTCGGCGACGCGGGGACGTCACCCCTGTACAGGAGGAACGTGACGCGACAGCCCGTTCCGGCCCCCTCGATGTCGAAGTCGTACGGTATCCGGACGGTCTCGTTGTGCCCGAGACCGGTACTGAAGCTGCTGATCCGGCGCCGATCATCGACCCTCACGGCCCGGTCGCGGACCTCGGCACGCTGGACCTGAACAACGACGGTGTAGGTCACCCGCCGCCCCTCCCGGTTCGTGATGCCGGTCAGGATCCGCTCAGGTCCGCCGGTGTCGTTCGTCGCGAAGTAGTCGCTCATGACGGGGTCGTCGGACTCGGTCCCCGAGAGGACGTAGAACCCGGTGAATCGGGGTTCGTCCTGTCCGACCGACGGGACGGCGACGGCGGACGCGGCGGCGATCAGGAGGAAAGCGAGCGTGAGGTTGAGGAGCGCGTCGACCTTGGTCGGGGGTGACTTCACTCGACCGATCACCGGACCGAGCACGCGGAACGGGGACCGGCCGGTCTCCGGTGAGAGTAGCCGACGAACACCGGCCACGACGGCGACCAGCAGGGTGTATCCGGTCACGACGAGGACGATCGTGTCCGGGCGTATCTCGATGGAGGAGAGACTCAGGAGGATGCCGAGCAGCGGAACGACGATCATGCTGATCAGGAACGAGAGCACGAGCCGCTCCAGTCGGACCGGCCCGTCCACCGCCCACGGGGGGCGGGACCATCCGTGCGTCTCCGAGCGTCCGACCCATCCGGACAGGTCCTGGTCCGGTTCTTCGTCCTGGCTCCGAAGCACCGCCGCGAGGGTCACGTATCCAGGCAGGAGGAGGACGCTGACGAGTCCCAGAAGCGATCGGAGCGGCGTCAGCACGTCCAGGCGCGAGTAGGCGAGCGCAGCCGTCGTCACGGCGATGACGACGACCACGAACAGGTCGATGAGTACGGTCCGGTCCGACGTGTTCGCCGGACTCGCGGTATCCTCTCTCAGCTTCACGACTTCGCCCTCCGGCGACGAACGATCGTTCCGCCCGGTGCTCTACGGCGGTCGGTGGTGGCCGTGTCGACCCATGGGCCGTCCTCCCTCCGTCGGACCCCCGGGCTGCATCCCTCCGGACTCATCCGAGGAAGTACGCGAACAGCGTGAGCATCCATGCTCCGAAGCCAGTAGCGATGGTCAGGTTAAGCCACCTCCGGTTCGGGAGTCTGAGGTCGAACGCCGAGCTGAGCTCCACCACACCGAGAAAGGAGACGTACAGCAGCGAGTAGTAGACCGACACGTCGACGATATCGGTGAACCAGACCCAGAGGGTCAGCCCGGACCACACGAGAGCGAGGAGCGCGAAGAACGGGAGGGTTTCGAGGACATCGGGGAGGAGGGAGTCATCGGAATCGTCTATATGGGCCATGAAAGCGCTCGAAGCTATCCGAGATTGACGGTCTGTTCATAAAAGCGTTGTTGCCGCGATCCGACGAACCGGCCACGGTTCGACGGGGAGGCGACACCCACGGTGCCACACGCTTCCAGAGTACGGTGCCGGCTTCGACAGCGCGACACGTTCCAGGTCGCCGTCGGTCCCCGCCGGCACGGTTCTCGCACGGACCGCCCGGCACGGTTCTCGCACGGGAGACGAGATGGCGACGGTCGGGACCGACGTCACGGCGTTTCGAGATGTTCGCGACCCACGTCGGTGGAGGTAGAACCCCCGAAACCCGACGTCTCGCCGAACGGATCGAACGATCGGCGAGGCTCGGGGGGGTGTCAATCGTCGTAGAACTATCGCTCCGTAATGCTGCTCTAATTTTTCACTACTCTCGGTGGTAGAATATACTGTGACGGGAAACCACGGCTACAACACACCGGCTGAGGGGACGGAGAACTGGGACGTCCCGCTCAACGAGAACTTCGAGCGGATGGACACCGATATCGAAGTGCGAGCTCCCGAGGAGGACCTGGACCAGTACGATCCGAAGGACGGGGCGAAGTTCTTCGCGACCGACACCGGCGCGACGTTCATGGGGAACGGCACGCAGTGGCTGCGGGTCCCCTCGACTGGCCAACTCCCCCAAGTAGAAGCGCTCCGATCGGCGGATGTGAACAACGATCAGTACGTCGTGAACCACCCGGGGTCGACACTGCGCGAACGCCTCCGGAACGCGCTGTCGGCCCTCCCGGGCGGACAGGGAACGGTCTACGTGACTGCACGAGGCGACGGCCAGCCGTGGGACTGGGGCGATGACCTCGTGATCGACCCGCTCGACTACCAGGGGGTCGAGATCAAGGTCGGCCACTCGGTCCGGATCGAGTACGACGGCACCGGCGTCCCCCTCACGTTCGACTCCCACGGAGTGCACCAGAGCGACCGCCACCAGATCCGGCTCATCGGTGGCGAGTGGGTCGCGACCGGCGACGCCGACGGGTGGGTCCGGCTACGCGACATCATCCTCGCGGAGATCCATCCACATCAGGTCAACTTCGCGCGCTCCTCGAACGCCGACTGCTTCGGCATCTCCGTCGAGAACCACGACCTCTACTCGGAGGCCAACCGGCTCTGTGGCGACATCCGGGCGCCCGTCGGCATCCAGTTCATCCCGGCCAGCGAGACCGGCGGCTCGGGGACCGACTCGTTCCACGACACCGTCATCGACCACGCCCACATCAACGCGGACAACGTCGGCATCAGGCTCGCCGGCGTCTTCCAGATGTGCGAACTCCGCAAAGTGGCGCTGTTCGGGACGAGTAGCGGGGCGGACCTGATGGTGCTTGACGCCCCACGGATGGACGGAACCGTCATCTCGGCGACGAAGTGGGAGAGCCCGCCGAACCCCGGGGACATCACGGCCGTCGTCACGGAATCCAACTACGACGGCTGGTACGGCCCGACGATCATCGGTGGCTATCTCGGCTACGGCGTGACCGAGGACCACCGCGACGACGGGGCGAAGAAGGCGACCGTGATGCGGGTCATCGCGAGCGAACAGGGCCTGGCGGTCGAAGACCTCCACAGCGGGTCACGGAGCCACTTCGACAAGCGGGGGAACCTCTCGGTCGACGGCTCGGTGACCGCCGACGGCGTGGCCTTCAACGACTCGTTCAACGTCAGTATCGAGAAGCAGGACAAGGGGCCGATCAACCTCGTCAATCAGGGGACGAACGTCACGAAGCTCTTCTCCGACCGGGTGAGGTTCGGGGTGCCGACGCAGTACGACCCGATCGACGTCACCGAGCTAGGAGGCGCCAACCGGGGGATGATGGCCTACCACGACGGGAGCGGCGGACCCGAGGGTCCCGCGTTCTACGACGGCAGTTCGTGGATCAGCCTGGTCAACGGCGACAGCCTCTAATTATCAAATCACGGAACAGGCGCTCTCGATACATACGCCTCAGCACTGGTTCGCAATCGGGTGACACCGAACTCGTCGGCGAGAGAGGGGTACCCCCACGGGGTACGGGGGCGCGGTCAAGCAGTCCGATTGGTCGGGGGATGTTCGACCGTGCGGTCGGGCGTTTCGAATTCACCGACTCGCATTAGTTCGATCGCGTTCTTCACCCTAGGGATGACACCCTCCTTGCAGAGTGGGATATTTTCTCCGGGGCGGGCCGACAGTCAGGGCGGCGTAGATTCGAGAAAGCGGGTCCCGATCGTTCGAGTAAACCGGTCGACCGGAGCGTTGATCTCGTAGAACGGACAGTCACCGAGCCCGTTTCGAACGGCCGTTTCATCGGCCTGGGATAAGCTGTATCTGGCGTTCGAGTCGAGATACACGTAAGTGGCGACGAACCGATGGCGGGTCGTGGGGTTCCAGTCGTTGAGCGTCGAGATCCGTGGAATCGTCTCTGCGGGATCGAGGGAACGGACCGTGACCGTCTCGCTCGTCGGTTTGAGCAACAAGCAGACGTCCAGGGTGGCCTGGCGGGCCAGTGGAGCGATCCGAGAAGGGGGTACTGCGGCCCTGCCATCCGTCGGTGAAACCCGGGCCGGGATCTGTGACAACAAGTTGCGAATACCCGGAGAAAGCGCGGCCCTGTAGGCTCGTTTCACCAGTGGCCACACCGCCTCTATCAGCGTGCTGTTATCCTCCTCAGTCGGCTGTCGGTCGATGAACAACGGTGACTCCCGCCGGAGATGGACGGGCTCGTGGACGCCATGCACGGTTCCGTCGTGGACGACGACGCGATCCTCGGCCAATAATCGACAGTCCCACTCTCGGGCTAGCAGGCCGGCCGTGGTCGTCTTCCCCGAGCCCGGAGGACCGATAATAAGGATCGCCTCGTCCTCCGGGCGGGCGATCGCAGCGGCGTACAGCAGGAAGCCACCACGCCGCTTGATCAGGTGAGAGATGCTCCATTGAACGATGGGGTCGACCTCACTGAATCGCCTGTAGAGCGGCGTCATCGAGAAATCGATCCCGTCGTCCGAAACCCGGAGCTGCGCACGGACTCGAGGGCCGAAATCGGCTGTAAGCGTCCGTTCCTCTTCGTCCCAGGCGTACGGACCGATGCGGTCACCGGTCGGGACACCAGCGGAGTAGCGGGAGATACGGAGATCCGAGGCAGGGAGTCCGTCCACCCGGAGCGGGCTCAACCGTTCGAGTGAAAACGACGAACGCACGCGGACGAGTCCATTGAGATCGTAATAGTACTCGCTAGCCATATATACCGCTCATTACATGGATGCAGGGATAATATATTGCCGGTACCGGGTAATGCCAGCCGCTCGCGCGACCCCCGCGTCATCCGTGAGACATACGCCCGGCCGCTCGATCGACACAGGCCTCGCGCCGGACTGTCGTTCCGACTGCGCCGACGGCCGATCACCGTGGTTGTGGCGCTCGTGCCGCTCTCCTGCTATACGACCGTAGTGTCCTCGGCGGATTCACGATGCCTCCGAGTGAACCACCGATCCGTCGGAAGCCGTGCGTCAACCCTCTTCAAACGTCCCGTAGCTCCGACTGGGCTAATGATACCCGAGGCTCTCCAGCTGGTCCTCGACGCTGGTCGACACCTCGCGGCTCCCCTCGAGCGCGGACGTTGTGTACTCCGGCTCGTTCCCCCCGCCTTCGATCTCGATCCACGGAACGCCGATCAGCACGTCGGAGTAGGCCCACGGGGGATGCGCGTACACGCCCGCCTCGCCGAAGCTCTCCCCGTGGTCGGCCGTGACGACGACGTCGCCCGAGACGCCGTCGACAAGCCGCTCCACCTCCGTCAGGAGCTTCGAGAGACAGGTGTGATACGCCACGAGGACCTCCTCGAGCGACACCTCGCCGCGCCGCAACTCCTCGTATCCGTGGAGGTGGAGGTTGGGCCGCTCGGCGCCGACGAACGGGCCGTGGGGCTGGAGGTAGTGGACGACGAGGCGCTTGTCCGGGTACTCGGACGCGCGCTTGAGCGCGATGTCGGTCAGTTCCTCCGGCAGAACGGAGTCGGCCTGGGTGTCCCAGTGATGTTCGAAGACGCGTTCGAACAGATGGAAGCGCGAGTCGGTGTCGAGGGTTTCGGACGTCTTGGGATTGGCCGTGACGTAGACCACGTCCGACGTGGCCTCGACGGGCACCTCAACGAAGTTCCGCAGGAACCACGGCGCGGTGTTCGGGGCCTGCGTTCGACGCCGCTGACAGGGAGCGTCGAACGGGTTCCGTTCACGCAGTGAATCGTAGCGGCAGGCGTCCAAGACAACCAGGACGTCCCAGGAATCCTCGAGGACGGACTTCCGGGAGGGGGGGAGATGGATGTCGGCCAGTCGGATCCGCAGTTTTCCGATAGCGGCTTCTGAGACGTACTCGAGCGCCTCGGCCGGGCTCTCCAGTCCCGTCCGCAGACGTTCGAGGCCGTATCGGACTCGGCGTTTCATCTGACGTGCCCATCTCTCGGACACGTGCCTTTATTGGTTGTCATTCGGTTCGAGCCCCCTGTCAGAGCGATATCGGTGCCCCACGTTCATGAGAGCGTGCGAGAGAGGGCTTCGCGGAGCGTCCACCGGCCGAGAGACGAGCGCGGCCGAGCGGACCGGCGAGAGACGAAAGACGAGCACGGCCGAGCGGACCGGCGAGAGGCGAGAGGCGTGACGACGACGCCCGGCGGTCGGGTGATATCCGGACGCTATCGCAAGTTATTGGGCCACCCCGTCACTCTGTTCGCCAAGTCGAGTACGTAGAGCATGGCGAGGACACAGTTCCCCCGGGGCACACCCGGTCGAAGCCCGGAGACCCTGGTCGGTCGAGGCCGGACGTGCCTACGCCGGTCGATCCGGCGGGTCCGACCCTCGGCGCTGTCGAGCGAGTCGTCGCCGAACGGACGGGGGGACGGGACGGCACGTCTATCGCCGGGAGAGGACCTGGCACGCGGAGGGCCGGGCCGACCATGATCGAGCGAACGAGCGTGCGAAGGTCATGAGCATAGCGAAGTCGGGGTTCAGGCTCCTGCTCGCACAGGTGCTCAGCACGGCGCTCCTGTTCGTCGGGCTTGCGTACTTCGCCAGGAAGCTCGAGCCGGCAGTGCTGGGATCGTTCTTCCTCTTCAGGGTGCTGAACGACGGCGTGGGGCTGCTCTCGGACTTCGGGATCAGACGGAGCGTCGAGAAGCGACTGAGCGAGAACGAGCGTCCCACGCAGACCTTCGCGACGGGACTAGTCATGAAGCTGGCGCTCGTACTCTCCTTCGCCGGGCTCATCCTGCTGCTCCGTGGGCCGATCAACGGCTATCTGGGCGCACAGCTGGCGGTGCTGCTGGCGGTCTCCATCGTGTTCAAGGAGATGGGCTGGTACGGCGTTCACGTCCTGCGGGGGGAGCTCCGGGTGACCGAAACCGCCGTGGTCGAGGCCTCGCGACTCGTGGTCTGGGTCGGCATCGGCGTCGCCCTGGTCGAGCTCGGATACGGTATCAGGGGCGTCGTCTACGGGTTCATCGCGGGCTTCGTGGTGCTCGGCCTCTGGGCGTTCGTCCGTATCGAGACGGCGTTCGGTCGGCCGTCGAGGGAGTGTGTCGACTCGATCCTGTCGTTCTCGAAGTACGACTTCGTCTCGAGCACTGGGAGTTACGTGTACAACTGGATCGACGTCGGGATCATCGGCCTGTTCCTGGCACAGAGTGCAGTGGGGGTCTACGAGTACGCGTGGCAGGTCACGCTCCCGATCGCCATCGTGTTCGAGGTGACGACCAAGTCGGTCTTTCCGCAGGTCAGTCAGTGGCACGCCTCGGAGGACACCGAGGAGATCAGTCGAGTCGTCTCCCAGGCGGCCAGCGTCGGACTGTTCCTCTCGGTCCCCGCGCTGTTCGGGGCGATCCTCTTCGCCGACTCCATACTGCTCGTTCTGTTCGGCCCGGCGTACGTCGCCGGGGCGGCCGTCCTACCGATCCTGATGGGCGAGAAGATCGTCCGGTCCGTTCAGGTAGTGCTGAACACGACCCTGCGGGGGATCGACCAGCCCAGGAAGTCGGCGATCGCCACCGGTGTTACCGTACTCGTGAACCTCGGTCTGAACGTCATGCTCGTGCCGACGTACGGGATACGTGGCGCGGCGGTAGCGACCCTCGGCTCGGTCTGCTTGAACGCCGTGCTTCACTGGTACTACCTCCGGGACCACATCCCCCTCCACTTCACCGGGCGACTGACAGCCAAGATCGCGGGCGTCTCACTTCTCATGAGCGGCGTGTTGCTCCTGGCGACCCGAGTCCTCGACGTGAACAACATCGTCGGACTGTTCACGGTCGTCGGCGGGGGGGCCCTGATCTACTTCCTCCTTTCGGCGTTCGTGCCGACCCTCAGACGAAACCTCATCCAGCCGGGGGTCAGAGTCATACTCGCGAGCACCGGGCTGCGGGGCGGTTGAAACGCCTGTGACAGGCCGGACTGCCGGGAGCCGACGACCGGTCGCGGGCCAGGTCTCGGAACACTGGGAGCACGAACGCGAGCGTGGTTGGTGTCCGCGTGTCGTGCAAGCACGTTCGCATAGCGAGCGGTACACAAGGTTGAATTGGTCCCGTATCGACCGTGGACAGGTGCAAGCGCTCCGCTCTCTCTTCCAGCACTGGGACTCCCGGACCTGGTGGCAGACGAACGTCCGGGCCTTCGTTCTCAAGGAAACTGTCGGGAGGTATTTCAGGCACAACCGACCCGACGGGATACGCATAGTGGACGCGGACTGGGACGTCCTACTCATCCTCGACGCGTGTCGTTTCGATCTCTTCTCCGACGTCATCGATATCCCCGGCGACCTCCGGCGCGTGCACTCGCTCGGATCCAGTACCGAGGAGTTCCTCAGGGCGAATTTCGACGGCGAGACGCTACACGACACCGTCTACGTCACGGCGAATCCCCAGGAACGGATGCATCTCCCGGAGAACGTGTTCCACGAGACGGTCCGCGTGTGGGAGACCGACTGGGACGAGGAGGTGCAGACCGTCCGGCCGGACGCGATGTCGGACGCGGTCATCCAGGCCGGGCACGATCACCCGGACAAGCGCATCATCGGACACTTCATGCAGCCCCACTTCCCGTTCCTTGGAGAGCGGGGTAGAGAACTGCGAGCGGACGGACTACGGCTCCTGAAGGAGTCCGCTGAGGATCAGGGGGGCGATGACCTGCCGGTTGACGTCTGGCTCTCCCTCCACCGCCGGGACGTGGACGAACACGAGGTATGGGAGGCCTACAGCGAGAACCTGTCGCTCACGTGGCCGCACGTCGAGCGCGTGACCGAGAACGTCCGAGGGAAATGCGTCGTCACGTCCGACCACGGCAACCTGGTGAACGAGCGCCTGTCGCCGTTCCCGATACGGGAATCCGGCCATCCCGCGGGCCTCCACGTGCCGCAACTGATCGACGTTCCCTGGTTGGAGATAGAGGGGGAGGAACGACGGGAGCGGATCGCCGAGCCCCCGCGCCGGACTCGGCCGGAGTCCTCGGACGACGTGCAGGAGAAACTGCGACACCTCGGCTACGCGGAGTGATCGGAGCAGGAGTCACGTCGACTGCCGCCCGGAGAGCCCGTTCCCGGTGAACCGAGCAGGGAGAACGCCCCGTGGTCGAGTCCGTCCGCCATCCGTTCGACTTCGTCGAGAACGAAGACGTCGAACGACGAGAGGACACGACGTCGGGCACTGACCATCGTTCGGGAGACGGTGCATGAAACTACACAGGTTATAAATATTCACCCTCGGATGCCGATGTAAGATGGCGTTACAGGTTGGTCTCGTAGGGCTGGGCAACGCGGGACGCGACCTCCACGTACCGGTGATACGGGAGCATCCGGACCTGGAGTTACGGGCGGTCTGTGACATGGACGAGAGACGACTAGAGGAAGTCACCGCATCGTCCCCCACGACCGGGTACACCGAGGTCGAGGGGATGCTGGACACGGAACCGATCGACGTGGTCCACATCGCGACGCCGCCACAGACGCACCTCGACGTGGCCAGACACGCGTTCGAACGCGGTCTGCCCACCCTGCTCGAGAAGCCGCTGGCGACGACGGTCAGCGACGCCGAGGAGATGATGCGGCTGTCCGAGGAGCACGACGCCCTGGCGTGTGTCGTACACAACCAGCAGTTCTGGGAGCCCGTGCAGCGAGCCTTGCGGTCGGTGAACAGCGGTCGGGTGGGGGAGGTCGTCTCGGTCACCATGCTCCACGGCGACCAACAGAACCTCGCCGAGTCGAACCGGGGGGAGTGGGTCCTCGACCTCCCCGGCGGCGAACTCGGCGAGGGACTCCCCCACCAGGTGTACCTCCCGCTCGCGTTCGCCGGGTCGATAGACGAGATCGTGAACGTCTCCTGGTACGATTCGGACGCCGGATCGCCGTACGGCTTCGACGGTGTTACGGTAGAGATCGTCGACGACGAACTCGGCATCCCGATAAATATAAAAATACTGAAAAACACTGTCTCGGAGAACCTCCTCGTCGTCCACTGCCACGACGTGGAGTTCCGTGTGGATCTCGACACCCGTTCGCTGTACACCAACCGCATGAAGGAGGTGAACATCAAGACGATCGGGCTCAGCAACCTGCGGATGGTGTACGAGATCGCCAAGAACGGGCTGATCAATCTCGTCAGCACCGGCGGCAGAGCGATCGACCGGGCTCGCGACGAGGGCATCGACGAGTACGCGGTCGGCCACTACGCGCTCGTCGACGAGTTCGTCGCCGCCATCCGGACTGGCGGTCCCGCCCCGGTTCCGCTGGAGGAGGGACGGGACACCGTCGAGATCATGCAGGCGGTCGATTCGTAGTCGGGGCGTGAGAGTGGGAGACCCAGGACGTGGAAAACCGCGAATCAGTACCCCCACCCCCGTGTCCCCGGCCGACGCTCCGTCGGCACTCGGGGCGGGAGTCGAGGTCGAACGAGGCTCAAAGTAATGAGAGTGACGGGGGACGTTGGCTACGACGGACGGTCGGTGACGCTCGCGATCGTGACGATGGACCGGTTGCGCCTGACGGTCGAGACCCTCTCGCAGCTCGACCTCGACGCGTTCGGCGAGGTCCTCGTCGTCGACGACTCGACCGATGACCGGCTCCGGGACTGGTGTGAGGGCCGGCCGATATCGCACTTTCCGGGACCGGGCGAGAACCTACAAGCCGCCCGAAACGTCGCCATCGAGCGGTGTGAGACGCCGCTAATCGCCTTCGTCGACGACGACGTGCTCCTCCCCACGGACTTCGCCGCCCGGGTCGCGGACGCGTTCGACCGGAACCCCGACGCGGTGGCGATCGGCGGGCCGACGCTCTCCACCGCGGTCCAGAAGGCACGCGATCTCTGTTACCGGGAGAAGATGGCGGTGGACCGGTGGACGGGGACAGTCCACGACGACTCCTATCGGTGGATCCCCGATGTGTCCCGACGGACCGACCTGTTGAAGGGGGCGAACATGGCGTTCGATCACCACTACCTCAAGCTAATCGGCGGCTTCGACACGGGGTACGGCGGGCCCGCACAGCGAGAGGAGACCGATGTCTGCGTCCGGATCAGTGACTACGGGGAGATCGTGTACGACCCGAGCCTCCTCTGCTTTCACAAACAGTCCGGGAGCGGGTCTGCGATCGCCTCCCGCATCGAGTGGCGCTTCCGGAACCACGGCTACTTCGTGTACAAGAACTTCGGGCCGCTAGTGTTCGTACTCGGGTTCGTGACCCTGTTCCTCCGGATATGCGGGAACCCGGACAGTATCGTACAGCTGCTCTTCCGGCGGACCGTTCTGGGCCAGGAATTCAGCGCGCTTCGCTGTCTGGCGGCCTATCTCGGCGGGGGGAGACGCTACCTGAAGCTCGCCGCCGGGAGCCCCTCGTAGGGTCGACCCCTCGATCCCCCCGCCGACCTGTCACCGCGGTTCCGGCGTCGACCCCGCCGGCGACGGATCATCCGATCCCCGGCTCAGTCGGTCTATGGGCTCGCCCGCCTCTTCGAAACGTCGGTGCGGTCGGAGACGACGGTCCGGTAGATATGCTCGTGGCGCTCGGCGACCTCGGTGAACGACTGGTTCTCCGCGTACTCCCGGATCCGTGCGGAGAGTCGTGCCCGCTCGGCCTCGTCGGTCAACAGCTCCCGGATCGCCTCCGCCGCGGCCTCCGTGTCCTCGAAGTCACAGGTTCGCAGACACGCCCACTCGCGCTCGAGCTCCCTGAAGTAGGGGAGATCCGACGCGAGGACGGGGGTCCCGTACGTCGCACAGCGGTTGAATATCCCGCTCTGGTTCACCGTGTTGATGATCCCACCCTGTTCGGTGTTCCGATACGAGAGGACGACCAGATCGCTCGCGATGAACGCCGTGTGGAACCGCTCCTTGTCGAGGAATCCGGAGAGGCGGAGGTTGGGCGGGGCACGGTTCTCGATGTCCTCGAAGTACTCCTCGTAGGCGCCTTTCGCGGGGCCACCGGCGAGGAGGAACTCGTACCCCTCCATTCGGGCGGCGAGCTCAAGGAACTGGTCGCTCCCCTTACGCGGTTCGACGTAGCCCGGCGCCGTGATGAGCGTCGTCTCTGAGTCGTACCCCAACCGACGCTTCGCCTCGTCCTTGGAGATGTCGAGGTGGCGTTCGAGGTCCGCTCCGTGCGGGAGGATGGTGTAGGAGACGAGCGGGACGCTCTCGGTGAACTCGGCGGCCGTGTTGTCGGAAAGGAACACCACGTGAGCCACGTTCAGCACGATCAGCCGGTTGAGGGCGTAGAGGTAGATCCCCTTGAGCCGTTTCAGCGGCGGAACGACGAGCTCCTCGTTCAGCCCCTCGTGGATGGTGATCACGACCGGCGTTCCCCGGATCCCCGCAAGCACGTACAGGAGCGGGAAGAACACCCACGACATCGCCGCGACGGTACCGAACATTCCGTACTCGTGCTGGATGTGGATGATATCCGCGTCCCGCGAAGCGATTCGAAAGGCGCACCTCACGAACTTCCGTGGGTCGTTCGATCCCATCGGTAGGGGGACCTTCTCCACCCGTGACTCGGACATCTCGCCCGTGAGGTCCTCGACGTAGTCGCCGACCCCCGAACGACCCTCCGCCGGCCCGGTCACCGTCACGACCTCGATCATGCTACCGATCTGTTGTTCGACATGCGCACTGACTCCTCCCAGAGGACACCCGTCGTCCCCGTCGTGTAGACCTTGTTCGTCGCGCCGATCTCGCGGTACAGCCACCAGTCCGCGATGTACAGGGTTCCGGGGACGGTCGTCGAGTAGCCGACCTGGTGTTCGGTCCACTTCGTCCGGTAGGCGAGCGCGCCGTCGGCCCGGATCCCACCCGCGGAGATGTCGGTCGGTTCCGAGCGCTCCTCGCCACCGAACCGGTCGGACGCCTCCCTCGTCACCCACAGCATGGTCACATCGTCGGAGTATCGGTCGGAGTGTCGGGTCAAGGCTTCGATTTCACCCAACTCCTGCTCGGAGAACTCGACCTGCTGCTCGGGGGTGGAGTACGTCTCCCACATGTTCGCCCCGGCATGTAGCCCGTAGAGGTCGTCGCCGGCCACAAGAGGTCCGGTGACGCCGAGCATGACGACCAGCCCGAAGAGGGCGATGCGTCTCGTCGTGGTCCGTGCCACGCCGTCGCCGATCGAACCGCTCGCCCCGACGGCGACCCGCCAGAGCCCGAGCCCGGCGATGACCGAGAAGAACAGCGTCAGCGGCAGGCTCAGTCGAGCGACCGTGTTGAGAAGCGGGGTCTTCAGGACGGCAAGCGCACTGCCGAACCCGAGGAGGACGACCCCGGCCACGTTCGTGTACCGGTTGTAGCGGACGATGACCGCCACCACTCCCACTACGAACAGGGCCGTCAGCCCGATGAAGTAAAGCCCGTCGACGTAGAAGAGGCTCTCGACCGCGACTCGTGGTGTGTGGTAGGGGATGTCGACCCCGAACCCGAAGACGGTCCGCTCGCCGCCCGTGTCGCTGACGAACGGGTCGGTCACCTTGGCGGTCGTGAACTCGATGAAGTAGCCCACGATCGCGATCCGGGCGACGAGCAGGTGGGTGAGCCCCGCGGTGACCGCGAACAGCATCGGCACGAGCCGGGGGAGCGCGTCGTTGAGGCCCAACCCCCGGCCGATCCGCGTCGGTCGCAGAACCGACGGCGCGTACAGGGTGGCGACCATCCCCGCGAACAGGATCTGTGTCACGTGGTGCGTGAACGCGAGACCGACGACGACGAGCAGCGCGATCACGGACAGGGGCGCGTAGTACCGATCCGACACCGAGTTCCGGCGGATCGTCACGTAAAACAGGAAGAAGACCACCGCGGTCGCCAGCGCCTGGGGGAAGAAGTACGTCGTGTAGTTGTGAATGACGCTCAGCGTGGAGAAGACGAACACGATAGCGACGCTCTTCGGCCGGGAGAACAGCGTCCGGCAGAGGTAGTAGACCGCGATCGTTCCCGCGGTGTAGGTCAGTATCCCCACCGTGATCAGGGAGTCGTAAGCCGGCAGTCCCGTGAACGAACTCACCGCCCCGGAGAGGATATGCAGCACCGGAAAGGAGTTGTACGACGCGTAGACCTCGCCGATCGATTCGAGCTGGCCGGTCAGGTAGAGCACCTCGACTGCTCTGACGTGACCGAGCAGGTCGGTCTCGCCGAAGTAGAACCCCGTCGAGAGGTACTTCGTCACCGGGCTCACGGTGAAGAGGACGGCGAGCTGGGGGACGATCGACCTGGTCGGCCCCACCGAGAGTATCTGGACGGCGAGCACCGCGTATCCCAGTCCTAGCGCCACGACGACCGGCCACAGGCGCGCACCGGTCAGATACGTCACGACGTACGCACCGAGGGTCAGGACGACGACGAACTTCGTCGACCAGCGGGCGAATCGACCGGATTCTCGTCCCTCCAGCGGGGCGTCCTCGTCCCATCCCTCGTGTGACCGATACAGCACGGCCGCCAGCAGGAGCCCCAAGAGAACGTAGCCGCCCTTGATGGCCGTGACTTCGCCGATGAACAGGTAGGCGACAACGAGAGACGTGAGCGTGAGGAGGGCGAACGCCACGAAGAGGGAGATAGCAGGGCGGTCGCCTACCCCCATAGTGTAGCAAGTGTTGACATTCCGTTTTTATTTCTTGATTCTAAAGACGAATTTATTACGTCTTTTCCTCGCTCGATCCACGATGACGCATCATATAATTCCTGTGGCCAGGACCCCTCTGCGGGCCGAGGCAGTCGTGTCGGCACGGCCCACAGTCCATGGTATCAGTCGACACGCGATCGGATGTTGATTTCTCGAAACGATATCGAAAATCATCCCCGGTACGTCCCCGATTTGCCGACCCGCGCCGGACGACCTCGGTGAGAGCGGGACGTCGGGTTCGGCGGACCAGCCTGCCGTGAGATCGGGGCCGTCCACCCCGCCTCATGCGAGCACGGCCCGGATGTTCTGCTGGAGCCGCCGTCGGAGCGGTCCGTACGTCGATATGAGGGCCCCGTACAGCAGTGCTCCGCCGGCGACGAGCAGTACCAGCACGACCATCGAGTCCACCTGGAGCGACCGGCGGACGGTCCAGACGCCGAGGGTCATGACGGCGGCCGAGATCAGACACCAGCCCACCTCGCGGGTCGGGAACCGTAGCGGGACGCTCGCGGCGAGGTCCCGCCAGTGGAGCACTGTCCCGAGGACGAAGGAGACGGTCGTCGCGACCGCGATCCCCTCGATCCCGTAGAGCTGGATCAGCGCGAGGTTGAGTACGACGTTCGTGAGCAGCGTGAGCACGACCGTGCGCGCGGCCAGGTCCGGGCGGTTGATCCCGTGGAGACTCCGGTGGAACAGCCGGTAGAGCGCCTGGAAGATCTTCTCGCCGGCGAGGATGACGAGGACCAGCGAGGCGATCACGTACTCCGGACCGAACACGACCGCGAGGACGTCGGTGGAGAGGACGAGCAGTCCGCCGAGCGCCGGGATGACGAACACGACCGACGGGACGATCGCGTTCGAGACGAGCTTCCCGACGCGGTCGGTTCGCCCCCCGGTGTGCCACTCGCTTATCTTGGGGAGGACCGCGAGCGCGACGGCGTTGCTCAGGAGGACGATCGCCTCGGTGATACGCCACGCGACCTCGTAGGCGCCGACCGCCGCCTGTGACAGGAACAGCCCGATGATCACGACGTCGACCCAGCTATAAAAGTACCCCTGTACCTTCGAGATGACGTGGTACTTGGAGAAGTCGAACAGCGACCGCCAGGCCCGCCTCGTCGGGCGACCGATCGTCGTCTCCGACCGGTGCCAGCTCCACAGGAACATGACCGTCCAGCCCACGAAGAGGCCGTAGACCAGCCCGATCACGCCGTACCCGCGAACGACGAGCAGGGCGCCGACACCGACCCACGCGACCTGTCTGGCGGCGTCGGGAATCGCCGTCTCTCCGACCCGGAGCTCGCCGCTGAGAACCATCTGCTGGGTCTCGGCGAGTTCCCTGAGAACGAGGCCGACGAGGAGCAGGCCCGCGAGCTCCGCACCCAGATACCCGTTGACGAGGTCCGAGACGAACACCAGTACTGCCGCGATGACCGCGACCGGAACCAGCTTCACCGCGAGCGCCGTGCCGAGGATCTCGTCGCCGGGCATCCCTTCGCTGATGCGCTTTTCGACGGCCCCCGCCAGGCCGAAGTCGGTGATGATCGCCAGCATCCCCAGCAGCGCCTCGAACAGGAAGAACACGCCGATCTGGCTCGCTCCGAGTTCGCGGGCGAAGAACGTGATACCGAGGAACCCGACGACGGTGTTGAACGTCGAGGAGGAGAACACCTTCACGCTCGCCTTCTCGATGCTCATCTGGCGGGAGAGTCCGAAAAGGAGAGTGGGACGAGGCGTTCCACGAGCGACGGCGACTGTCGTCGATACGGCCCGATACGGTATTGATTCGACGTCGTCATCGCATCACCCGATCGAACAGGTCGAGGTACGTCTCCGTCACCCGCTCCCAGTCGCTGTCGAGGACACTTTCCCTCAGCGCGGCCCGGTCCGGGGGATCGGAGAGCACCGAGACGAGACAGTCCACGTAGGCGTCCACCTCGTGGGCGGGCGCGCAGCGCACGCCCGTCTCGTACTCCGGCATGAACGGGCTGGTGACGACGGGGAGTCCACAGGAGAGCGCCTCCCAGATCACGAGCGGATCTCCCTCGTAGAGGGAGGGAAACAGCAGGACCTCGGCCGCCGAGTAGGCGTCGACGATCCGCTCCTCGGGCACGTACCCCAGGTACCGGACGGAAGATGTGTCCGTGCCCTCCCGCCCGATGACGAGCAGTTGGAGGTCCTCGTCGATCGCGTCGACGACGCGAAGGGCCGTCCGCAGCCGCTTCCGGCGGGGGTCGGTCCCGATCCACAGGATGTACCGCTGGTCCGGCGGGATGTCGAGGCGCTCCGCGGCATCCGCCCGCGGGGCCGGCACGAACCGGGAGGTGTCGACACCGTTCCGGATCACGACAACCTTCTCGGGATCCGTCCCGTACTGCTGGACGAGTTCGTCGCGAACCACGGGCGAACACGCGACCGCGACGTCACACTGATGCGCCGCCACCCGTTCGGGGAACATCCGAACCCTCGACAGGACGCGTCGGAGGGGGTTGCTGTCGGAGAAGACGTTCTCGTACATTCCAGCCGCCGTCCCGTGGAACGTGACCACGTACGGCCGCTCGGGAGGGAAAAAGCGCAGGCCGAGGCAGTTGTCCCCGTGACCGTGGACGAGGTCCACGTCCCGACGAGCGAGATCCCGGGCCGCGCGCACACTGTAGACGTGTTTGCTACGGATCCGGCCGACACCGCCGGTGTACATGTTGACCTCCCCCACATCGCTCCGCGTGGTCCGGGTCTCCGGGCCACTGCAGTAGTGGACGTACTCGTAGCTGTCCGGCGAGTTGACGGCGATGTTGCGGACCACCGATTCGAGCCCGCCGGACCCGTTCGGATCCTGCCCCCCGAGGACTCCGACGGTGGTGCTCTGTTGGGAGGACAACGTACCCGTAAGAACCCGATTGGGGGTCATGATACTTCCCCTTCTTTGATACTGGAGTCTCGGGAGCCCCCGGTGTTCTGACCGGTGCCCACACGCTCGTGTGACCTGTTCGGCGGGGGCGTGGCGGCGGGTCCGTAAGGATGGTCGCTGAAGAGGCCACGGGGTGGTTGATCCGGGCCGATCGGCGGGCGTCGGGATCCGTTCCCGGTGGCTGGCACGAACGGAGAGGCCGGTCGGAATCCGGCCGATCGGAACGGCTATCAGGCCGATCACGTGCATCAGGGTAGCCGAACAGCAGACCCATAGCAGTGTGGAGACATACCACACGCTTTGTGACCGACGTGCGTCGCCGATCAGTCGTCCTCAGAGGCGATCTGAGCCCGTAGTAGGTGCTCTGGGTGACGTGGCCCGGATCGGCCCCGTGGAGGAGGACTATCTGACCGCCCTGCAAACCGTCGAAGACGAAGGCTGGCGGCGTCCAGATTCCGGCCAGTTCTGCAAGAGGGCTCTGGGGAAGGCCCCCCTCCTCGCCGGTGAACCTCGGCTGAAATGATGCCCGGAAATATCTCATTAGTCATACCAGCCACTCGGCCGAACCGTATGGGGACCTTCTGAACCGACAGCGGCTCTCGATAGGAGTCGTCGGGTACGGTACCCGGGCCTCGTCCAGAGAGATCCGTCGTCGACGCGCCGGCTAGCAGGAGTGTTATTTTATCCGAAATGTCACGATTGGGTCGCTCGACCTCCGTAGTCGGGCCGGAGGGTCCGGTGGCACTCGCCGTCCGAGGGCAGTCAATCCTGCTCTTGGCGCCGTCAAGGACTTCTCTCTGGCAAAGTCGGTTGGGTGAGCCGAAGCGGGGGGCTGTACCGGTATCTCCGGGCTGTCTTCGCCGTCGATCGGATCCGAAGGTGGCAGAGGACGGTTCCACACGGGGTCGCCTGCAACGAACGCGATTTTAATAGCCAGGGCCGCTTCGGTGCCGTCCAGACGCCCGCATCAGCATCCGAGTCCCCGACACAGGACAACGTAGCATCGATCGACCGGTCCACCACACGGTCCTAGGATGGTCCGCGGTCCCCACAAGTACGGTTCCGGTCGTGCTGCTGTCTCGGCTACCAGACGGTCCAGCCGCCGTCGAGGACGACGTTCTGGCCGGTCATCCACTTGCTGGCCTCGGAGGCGAGGTAGACGGCGATCCCCTTCATGTCGGTCTCGTCGCCCATCCGCCCGAGCGGGGTCCGGTACTCGTACTCGGGGACGAACGTCTCCGTGTAGTCCTCGACGTCCTCGAACGCCTCGTTGTAGAACCCGCCGGGGCTGATCGAGTTCACCCGGATCCCCTCGCTGGCGAGATAGGAGGCGAGCCAGCGGGTGAACTGGATCACGCCGGCCTTCGCCGCGCCGTAGGTCGGGGGGTTGTTCATATCGCTGTCGCCGTAGACGCGGTGGTCCGGTGCGACGACGCCGTAGTGGCTCGCGATGTTGATGATCGACCCGTGGTCGCTCTCGCGGATCGCGGGGAGCGCCGTCTGCGAGCAGAGGAACGTCTGGGTGACGACCTCCTCGAGCGTCCGTCGCCAGTCCTCGACGTCGATCTCCTCGAACGGATCGCCGTAGCCGTACGCCCCGTAGGCGTTGTTCACGAGGACGTCGATGCCGCCGAACCGGTCGGTCGTCTCAGAGACCATCCGCTCGACCGACGCCTCGTCGGTCACGTCGACCTCGACCGCCAGGGCCTCGTTGTGCTCGGCCGAGAGCTCCGCCGCCTTCGCCTCGCACTTCTCGTAGGTTCGCGCGGCGACGACCACGTTCGCTCCGGCCTCCGCGAGCGCGTCGCTCATCTGCGAGCCCAGCTGTCCGTAGCCGCCGGTCACGATCGCGACGCGGCCGGTGAGGTCGAACAGGTCCCAGACAGTCTCGGTCACGGGCGACCCCTCCGGTCGTTCGCCGTTCCCACGGCGCCGGTCCGACGCCGGGAGAGGACCCCGGTCCGGACCGACGCGCCCGTCGTGTGGTCACCCTCGCCGTTGCCGGGCGTCGCCGCGTCGCGATCCCCGCCCCGGCCGCGCTCCGGCGGGTCGTCCCCGCTGGGCCGCGGCGACTGCTCCGGGACGGCCGCCTCGTCGCGTCTCATCTCTACCTCGTCCTGTCCCCCTCCGGGGTTAACTGTTGGCCCACGTCGGGGTCGGCGAACCCGACCCCCACGACCGGCGACGGGAGGTGACGCGACCCGACGACGCCTCCGGCTGGGGGCCGACCGCCCGGGCGGGCCCACGGGGAGGCGCCCCACCAGTCGGGCGTCCGCCGTTCCGCCGCCCCGCACGCGATTCGATCCGGATGCCGGTCCGTAGGGTTTTGTTCCGGGGATCCGGAGTCACGTCGAGATGGCGATCGATCCCTCCGACTACGACGTCGTGGGGCTCCGCGAGCTGGCACTGAGCCGAGACCTCCGCCGGTCCGACGACGGTTCGACGACGGTCGCCGGGTCGAGTCCCCCGCTGGCGGAGTTCGCCGAGCCCGACCGTCGGTCGCAGTGGCTGGGGTCACACGAGGAACGACACAAACCCTACCTCCGGCGGGTCCCCCGACGGGACGCCCTCCGGCGGGTGCTCCGGGAGTGGCTCGAACGGCTCGTCGCCCGGATCGGTCCCGGGGGTGCGGCCGAGGCGCTCGCCCACTACGAGCGCGTCGGGTGGATCACCGAGTCGGTCGGCGTGGAGCTCCGGGCCGCTCTGCCCGAGGGGGACGGCCGCGACGACGGCACGGTCGAGGACCTGCGCCGGATCGACCACGTCCACGCCCTCTCGGTCGTCGCGCTCGCCCAACTCGGCGCCGAGGGGGAGCGACCGGCCGCGGAGCGGGCCGACGACCCCCGTTCCCGTCCCGAGCCACGTCGGGGTCCCGGTTCCGACGACGGTCGCGGCCCCGGGAACGGGTGAGCCGACCTCGCCCGGCGGCGGACGGGTCGACGGTGCTTTACGTCCCCGCCGCCGCTCTCGCGTGTGAACTCCGAGGAGATCCGTCGTCAGTGGGCCGAGCGGTCGGGGGAGTTCTCCCCGGAGTACTACGCCTACTACGGCCCGAACGGGACGAGCGAGCGGGTCCTCGGCCTCCTCGACCGCTACGTGGACCGGGACGCGCGCGTCCTCGAGCTCGGCTGCAGTTCCGGACGACACCTCGCACACCTGTACGAACACGGCTTCGAGAACCTCTCCGGGATCGACGTCAACGACGAGGCGTTCGAGGTGATGGCGGCGACGTACCCCGATCTCGCCGACGCGGGGACGTTCCACCGCGGCGCGATCGAGGACGTCGTCGTCGGCTTCGAGGACGGCCGGTTCGACGCGGTCTACTCCGTCCAGACCCTCCAGCACGTCCACCCGGACGCCGCGTGGGTGTTCGAGGAGCTCGTCCGGATCACCGACGACCTGCTCGTGACGGTCGAGAACGAGGGGGAGACAGCGACCGACGGGGAAGACTGGGACGGCAACCCTCGCGGAGGGGGAGACGGGAGCGAGAACGCGGACACGGAAACGGACACGGACGTGGGGTTCGGGAGCGACGACGGGGCGGGGTCGAACGGCCCCGAGGTGAACTACGTCAACGGCGAGATCGCCCTCTACTACCGCGACTGGAACCGCGTCTTCTCCGATCTCGGCCTCGTCGAGGTCGAGACGGGGGCCGAGGGCCGGGACACCGTGCGGGCGTTCCGGCGCGAAGGGTGACGAGCCACGCTCACACCGGACGTGCGGCGAACGTGGGGTAGCCCGAGAGCTCGCCGTGGTCGTAGTCCTCGCGGTACTCGGTGGCGACCACCTCGACGTCGACGCCGATCCCGAGCCGGTCGTATGCGCCCTCGTCTGGGACCTCGATCCGCATCAGCACCCGCGGCTCCTCGGCGAGTTCGACCGTCCCGACGGCGATCGAGGACTCGAACCCGGGGGTGTCCGGTGCTGTCTCGCGTACGGGTAGGGCGTCCCGGTGCCGTCGGCCTCGGTCGTCCCCGCATCGGCGGCGGAGGTCCCCGCCTGCCTCGAAGAGCGAATCGCCCACTACGACATGCCGGCGGAACCCCACCTGTTCGTCGGGGTGGACCGCCGTCGCGGCCTGCTCGGCGGGTTGGCCGGGACCGGCGAGTCGCGGACGCGGACGGCGGTCCGTTCGACGGGCGTCACGCACGCGACGACCTCGGTTCGCTCGTCGAGCGACAGGCCCGAACCGGGCCGGGGGCCGCCCGAACGATGCAGAGAGGCGATCCCGGTTCCCGGTCGACTCGACGGACGGGACCTCACCCGCCGTGCTCGCGGTACCAGACCCGCTCCCCGACCGGGGACTCCCCCTCCTCGATATCCAGCCGGCGCAGGAAGAGGTCCCCGACGGCGAGGGTGACGACGAGTTCGATCGTCTCGCCCTCGGCCGTCCTGACCGCGACGACGCGGTGACCGTCCCGCTCGCCGATCCGTTCGACGGTCCCGACCGACCACCGATCGACGTGGTGGGTCGGCTCCCGGGCGTGGATGCGGTCGTGGGTCATCGTCCCCGCCCCGTCTCGGCCGTCGCCGGTCGGTCGGACATCGGGAGCGGCTCGTCGATTCCGAGGAGCGCGGCGCTCCGCTCCCACAGGCGCGTCGCGGCGTCCGGGTCCCGGGCCCCCTCGCCGGGCGACGCCGGACGCCGGTTCCGGAAGTACCGGCCGGAGACGCCCGCGGTGCGCGGCGAGACGGCGAGGAACAGCAGTTCCGCGGCGCCGTCGGCCACGGACGCGACACCGGGTATCCCGTCGAGCGCCCGGACGAACCGGGGGATCGGTCCGGGGAGGAACCGGGCGAACCCGCTCCCCGGGATCGCCCCCGGGTGGACGCCGTTGGAGGTGACCTCGCGACCGGCGGCGTCGAGCCGCCGCGCGAGTTCGACCGCGAAGAGGACGTTCGCGAGCTTCGAGTGGCCGTAGGCCCACGTCCCCGAGTGGTCCCCGATCCGCGTCACCCTGTCGAGGTCCAGTCGGATCCCCCGGTGAGCCGCCGAGGCGGTCGTCACGACGCGGGCGCCCGGGCGCAGGTGCTCGAGCAGGTCCGCCGTCAGCAGGTACGGCGCGAGGTGGTTGACGTGGAAGGTGTACTCGACGCCGGCGGCGGTGAGCCGGCCTTCGCGGAACAGCCCACCGGCGTTGTTGATCAGCACGTCGAGCCCGTCGGTCACCGCCCGGACCGTCGAGGCGAGGTCGCGGACCGCCCCGACGTCGGCGAAGTCCGCCCGGACGAACCGGGAGTCGACACCCAGCGCAGAGAGCTCCTCGACGAGTGTCTCGCCCGCGGCCGCGTCCCGGCCGTGGACGACCACGTCCGCGCCGAGCCGACCCAGCGCCAGCGCGGCCTCGCGGCCGATCCCGCTCGTCGATCCGGTGACCAGCGCCCGCGTTCCCGTGCAGTCGACGTCGGCGACGCCCGCGATCTCCTCGGGTGATCCACCCATGTCGGAGACGACGGGCCACACGAACAAAACGGCGTGCAAGCCGGCCAGTCCGTCGGGGGGCGCGCCGCTCCCGCTCGGTCCGTCGCGGAACGCGTGCCGGAAGCTTCGCTGTAGTCCCCTCCGGACGGCCGGCCGAGTGTCGCGGTACCCGTGCTTTACGTACGGCTGGTCGCGTGTCGTGATCCCCGTCGTCGACGGCCGAGAACCGCGCAGGCATCGGACGTCGTCCCGGCTTCGAACCGGACGAGTGGAGGACCCGCTCGCTTCGCTCGCAGGATCGAGGGGGCAGATGGGGGAGGGGCGGATCGGCCGCTCGCGAGCTCGGTCGCTTCGAGGCGGAACCGTTCCACCCGGGTTTGAACCGGCAAGAGCCACCCCCCGAACCGGGGGTCCGGACCGTCGGAGAACGCCCACCGACGATCCCGAGCCGCTCGCCGGCCGTGACGGGAGGGATCTGCCTCGACGCCCGACGACTCGGGGTTCCACGGGGGACGCCCGGCGGGCACCGGAACCGGCAGAGCCGTCTCGGTCCGGCGTCGCGAGAAGACCGAGAACCACCACGACCCGTCCCGGAACGGATATCCAGCGACCGGAGAGTTGATGAGGAGGTGCCGGTATGTTGTATCCGAAGACGCCCCCCTATCTTACGAGATAATGAATAATCGCGGCGTCGTCTACATCGCGATAGGCGAGCAGTACCTCCGTGAGGCGACCGTTTCCGCGACGTCGGTAGCCGAATACAACCAGGAGGTCGACATATGTATCATCACGTCTGGGTCCGCGGCGGACGAGGTGCGGAGCGACGTGTTCGACAGGGTCATCGCGATAGACGACGAGGAACTACGCCGGGACATTCGGGACAAGGTCTACAACATCCGTCAAGCACCCTACGAGAAGAACCTGTATCTCGATACGGACACCATCGTCCTCGGGGACATCTCCCCCGTGTTCGAATCTCTCGGCAGATTCGATATCACTGCTGCTCATGCCCCCTACACGACGGTAACTGTAGACGGGGTTCCCGATGCGTTTCGGGAACTGAACACCGGCGTCGTTGGGTTCGTTTCGAACGAACGGACGAGCACCTTCTTCGACGACTGGACACGCATCTACGACGATCAGATAGAGAGCGGACGACCGGGCGAGCGAGTCCCGATCGAGGGGAAATCCGGTCTCGAAGACATCGGGTTCGGAAGGCTGCACGATCAGGCCTCGTTCCGCGAGGCTCTCTTCGAAGGCGACGTGAGATTCACCGCGTTACCGAGAGAGTACAATTTCCGTCACTCGGGGAGGGCGCACGGGGAGGTGAAGATCCTGCACACCAGCAATAAACGGAGGCGGGAGCGGTTGGAAGGGCTGATCAACGACAGCGTATACGGGAGGACGTACGTGAGAAACAAAGAACGGATCTACTACGACGACGGGAGGACTGTGAGAACGGAGCCGCGGATCGAACGGCTGATGTCGCGATTCGGATCTGCAGAGCGGGCCGTGGTACGGTCGGAGCTCGTGACGCGAGTGTTGAAGGCGACGAACCTGTTCGATGTAGCAAGTCGCCTATACCGTCGTGTCCGGTAGATCGACCCCCAGGGGAGGGGAAGCAACTCATCACGATACGCTCCCGGTACGGGATGCGTAGCCGGGAGACGAGCCCTCCGGCGGTCCCGACTGCCACACCGGTCGACTGCGGCTCTACACCTTTCGAGTCCGTTCAGCCACTTTCGAGTGGACACGGGGCATCGCATCCGCCGCGCCCGGGTCGCAGCAGGACCGACCGACGACACCCGGGCACGGCTCGTGTTGGTCGGCGACGTCCGCGGCCCTACGCTCGATACGGAACGAACCGCAAGAGCATGCCGCCTCCCGGATTGTGAACTTCCGGCGTTCCGCTCCACGCCGACGTTCAAATCCGTCCGACGTCGTTTCTTCGACTGCTCGCTTCGCTCGCAGTCTCAGAATATGCCGCCTCCCGGATTTGAACCGGGGACAGCCCGATCTTCAGTCGAGTGCTCTCCCAGGCTGAGCTAAGGCGGCGCACCTGGACCGACGCCGGTATGTAAAAAAAGGATTTCGAAAGCCGTCTCGCGGGTTCCGCGATGCGGGAGTGGATCTCGGCGGCCCTTCTGGAAGCAGGGAGCGACCTACTGCGGTGCGACCGTGATCTGCCGCCCGCGGTCGATGGCCTCCTCGAGCTCCTCGGCGATGGCCGAGCCCCGCGAGACCTGCACCTCCCCGCCGCGCGAGACCGTCGCGGTGAACAGGTAGTCCCCGCCGGCGCGCACCTCGACCGTCTCGCCCTCGTGACCCTCCAGCGGGACGATGACGTGCCGGGAGGTGATCTCGGGCGTGACGATGCGGCCGGCGTCCTGCCCACCACCCCCCCGACCGCCACCGCCCTCGTTCCCGCCACCCCCGCGTCCGCCGGGCTTCTCGGCGAACGTCCGGACGTCGATGTCGATCCCGAGGCGGTCCTCGATCTGGTTGATCCGGCCGCCGCCCTTCCCGATGACGTAGGAGATGTCGTCCTCCTCGACGTAGACGACGGCGAGGTCCTGCCCCTGGAGCTCGACCTGGACCCCCCCGCGGGCGACGGACTTGATCTCCCGCTCGATCTCCTGTTTGGCGATGCGGTCGACGCCGGTGTCCCGGCCGCCCCCGTCCTCCTCGCCCAGCGGGACCGTGACGACCTGCCGGTTGAACGTGTAGATCTCGTAGGCGGGTTCGCCCGTCTCGAAGTCGCTGATGACCACCACCGGCCGGGCGAGGTCCTCCTGCATCAGCCCGTGGGGTACCTTCACCTCCGTGGTGACGTCGTAGACGGTGTGGACCTGGCCGGCCTCGATGTAGACGACGGTGTCGACGACCTGTGGGATCATCCCGAGTTCGACCCGACCGACGAGCCGCTGGAGGGCGTCGATGGCCCGGGTGGCGTGGACGACGCCGATCATCCCCACGCCGGCCATCCGCATGTCCGCGAACACGCGGAAGTCGGAGGTCTTGCGGACCTCGTCGTAGATGGTGTAGTCGGGTCGGACCATCAACAGGGAGTCGGCGGTGTTCTCCATCGACCCGCCGAGTTCGGTGTACTGGGTGATGTTCGGGCCGACCTGCAGATCGCGGGGCTTCTCCATCGTCTTGACGGCGTAGTCGGCGTTCGCGAGGAACTCGGCGACGGCCTGGGCGAACGTGGACTTCCCGGCGCCGGGCGCCCCGGAGATGAGGACGCCGCGCTGGCGCTCGGCGAGGCGGTCCCGGAGCGCGTCGGCCAGCGCGTAGTCGTCGAGGTCCGTCTTCACGATGGGCCGCACGGCGGTGATCTCGAACCCGTCGGCGAACGGCGGCCGTGCGACCGCGATCCGGTAGTCCCGGAACTGGATGATGCGCATCCCGGGCTGGTCGAGTTCGACGAACCCGTCGGGCGAGCGCCGTGCGGACTCCTCGATGTCGTGGGCCCACTCCTTCAGCTGGTCCTCCGTCGAGACCTCCTCGCGGATGGTCTCGTAGTGCATGTCGCCGATGTCGCCGCGCTTGGCCATCGGTCGCACGCCCGTCTTCAGGTGGAGGCTCATCGTCGAGTCGTCGAAGAACTCCTCGATGGCGAGCGAGTCGACCTCGGCCGTCTGTGGCTCGATGTACTCGACGGCGAGCCCCTTCGCGCGGGCCACCTCCGCCTGGACGGCGTCGCTGGTGAGCAGCGTCGCGCCGTGGTCGGCGGCGACGTCGCGGATGACCGCGTCGATGTCCCCCTCGCCGGCGCCGGTCATCTCCGCCGCCGTGGGTCGGCGGCCGACGTACTCGACGGTGATCTCCCCCTCGTCGGCGAGGTCGGCGAGTGCCTGGAGCTCGGCGAGCCCGTCCCACCCCGTCTCGCGGCCCTCGTTGGCCTGTGACTCGAGCTCGCCGACGACCGCCTCCGGGACGAGGACGGTCCCGACGTCCCCGTCCCGCGCGATGTGTTCGGACACGCGGCCGTCGATGACCGCGCTCGTGTCCGGGACGATATCCATACCCCGGGTAGGTCACCCCGCCGTTTAAGACCCTTGAAAGGACCCCTGCCGAGGAAGACCCCGGGCCGGCTCACGCGGGAGCGGCTGCCGAGAGCGACGGGGACGGACACGGACATCCACCCCGGCCGCCCGGCCCAGTGAGTATAAACCCGGCCCGGTCGGGAGTCGGGGACATGGACACACGCGACCCGCACACCGACGTCGGTCCGGCGCCGCTGTCGTTCCGCGCCCCCGAGACACGCTTCGGCGGGGGCGTGAGCGAGGAGCTCCCGGCGATCCTCGACCGGCTCGGCGTCGACCGCCCGCTCGTCGTCACCGACGAGGGGATCCGCGAGGCGGGGATCGTCGACCGCGTCGTCGTCGGGCTCGCCGACCCGGTCTTCCACGACGCGACCACCGAGCCCTCGACGGCCGACTTCGCCGACCTCCCGACCGACGCGGTCGACGGCGTCGTCGGCCTCGGCGGCGGCTCCTGTCTCGACACCGCGAAGGTGGTGGCGCTGCTGCTGGCCCACGGTGGCGAGGCTGCCGAGTACCTCGGCGTCGACGGCGCCCCCGGCCCGGTCGCCCCGCTCGTGGCCGTCCCGACGACCAGCGGGACCGGGTCGCAGGCGACACAGACCGCCGTCGTGGGCCACGAGGGGGTGAAGCGAGGGATCAGCGACGAGGAGCTCCGTCCCGACGTCGCGCTCGTCGACCCGGCGCTCACCGAGGGGCTCCCCGCCGACCTGACCGCCCGGTCGGGGTTCGACGCCTTCGTCCACGCCCTCGAGTCGCTGACCGCCCGGGACTACGACGACGTCCCGCCGCGGGCGATCACCTACCAGGGGGCGAACCCGATGTCGCGGCCCTACTCCGAGCGGGCGCTACGGGCGGTCCACGGGTCGCTCGAGCGGGCCGCGAGCGAGGGGACCCCGGCCGCCCGCCGGTCGATGAGCCTCGGGGCGCATCTCGCGGGCGTGGCGTTCTCCAACGCCGGCCTGGGGATGGTCCACGCGCTCGCGAGCACCGTCGGCGGGATGACCGACCGACCCCACGGGGAGTGTCTCGCCGCCAGTGTCGAGCCGGGTCTGCGCTACAACCTCCCGGTCCGCCGGGAGGCGTACGCCGACGTCGCCCGCGACCTCGGTGTCGGCGACGGGGCGGCGGCGCTGGTCGCCGAGTGCGCCCGCCTGCGCGACGCCGTCGGCCTCCCCGCCTCGTTCCGCGAGGTCGGCCTCGGGCCCGGGGACGTCGACGCGATGGTCGAGAACACGCTCGTCCAGGAGCGCCGCCTCCCGACGAACCCCCGTGACGTCGACTCCGGGGCGCTCCGCGAGACGCTCGAGGACGCGTTCGCCCGGGAGGACTGATTCGACGACCCCGACGACCGTCCCGGAGGTTCAAGTACCGGGACGGGAGCACCGCCGTCGTGGTCTGACTCCGGCCGGGGCCGGGACGCGGGAGCGCGACGACGGCGGCTCCGGGAGCGGTCGCGTCGTCGCCTGTTCGCTCGTCCGAGGGGGAAGCGCCGAGGGATGCCCGTCGGACCGCCGGAACGGGACGGGAACCCGCGTGACGTCGTCCCCGACTCGTGCGAGCGAGGGTCGGCCCGGCCCGTCCTGTCGACGGTGTTTACTACCGCCCGGGGTGTAGCCGCGGTATGGCCGGCCACGCGGCGAACAGTCCCGCGGACAGCCCCCGCGACGCCGTCCGGTTCTACCTCCTCGACCACCGGACGCGGCTCGGCAAGGCGATCGACGTCGCGCTGCTCGGCCTCAACCTCCTGTTCGTCGGCGTGTTCGTCGCCGAGACCTACCCCGTCGCCGACCGGATCGGGGCCGAGCTGTGGACACTGGAGGTGGCCGTCGCGTTCGTGTTCCTCGCCGAGTACCTGCTGCGGCTCTACGGGGCGCGCGACCGGACGGCGGAGCTGTTCGACCCCTACACCGTGGTCGACCTCCTCGCGATCCTGCCGACGATGGCGCTGCTCGTGCTGCCGGCATCGGGCGTCGTGGCCGACGTCGGCTTCCTCCGGGTCGTTCGGGTCGTCCGGGTACTCCGGTTCTACCGGTTCACGCGAGAGCGGGAGTTCTTCTTCGGGACCGTCTCGCTCGGGACGCTCCGGGCGATGAAGCTCCTGCTGACCGTGCTGACGGTCTTCTTCGTCGCCGCGGGGCTGTTCTTCACCGCCGAACGGGGGGCCAACCCCGACGTGCGGACGTTCGGCGACGCCTTCTACTTCGTCGTCGTCGCGCTCACCACCGTCGGGTTCGGCGACATCGTCCCCGCGACGGGGGCGGGACGGCTGGTGACCGTGGCGGCCATCCTGGCCGGCATAATCCTCATCCCGTGGCAGGCGAGCCGCATCGTCAGGCAGTGGACCGGCCCGGAGCGGACCGACGTCACCTGCCCGGAGTGCGGGCTCACGGGCCACGAGGCCGACGCCTCCCACTGTCGGTCCTGCGGGGCCGTCATCTACCAGGAGTACGAGGGATCGGGGTGAGGGGGACCACCGCGGTGGTCGACGACGGCGCGGTCAGTCCCAGTGGCTCAGGTACTCGAAGTCGGCCGACCGGTCGTCGAACCGGTCGAGGCGGAGCGGGTCCGTCGGGAACGGCGCGTCCTCGCCCGTGACGAGCGATCTGACGGTCCGACCGACGACGGGCGAGAGCATCACGCCGCGGCCGTGGAGGCCGGTGACCGCCACCAGTCCCTCGGGAGCCTCGGGCGGCGCGTCGACGACCGGGAGCCCATCGGGGGAGGCGCTGTCGGCGGTCGGACAGCAGTCCTCCCGGCGGAGGCGCCCGTCGTCGACGCCGCGGAGGAGCGGCGCCACCTCCCCGAGGGCGAGGTCGCGGAACGACCCCTCGACGCCCATCGGCGTCCCCTCGGGGTCGGCGAGCAGGTGTTCGTTCCCGCCGATCAGCACGTCGCCGCGGGCGGTCGGCCGCCAGTAGATCCGGTTCCCGGCCTCCGATCCCATCGGACAGGACTCCGGGAGCGGCTCGGTCGGTTCGACGACGACCGCGTTCCACCGCATCGGCCGTACCGGGAGTTCGACGTACCCCGCGAGGAGTTCGCGGGTCCGCCACCCGGTCGCGTAGACGACGTGATCGGCGTCGACGGGGCCGTACTCGGTCTCGACGCCCGTCACCTCGCCGTCCTCGACGCGGAGGTCCGTCACGGCGTGGTCCCGGTAGACGGCCGCACCGGCCCGCTCGGCGGCCCACTTCAGCGTCATCGCGTAGTCGAGCGCGTCCAGGTAGCCGGTCCCGCCGTAGACCACCCCGCCGGCGTACCCCGAGAGGTCGCCGAACGACCCGGGGTAGCGATCGGTCAGTTCGGCGACGGTGTGAAAGCCGAGCGCGTCGCCTTCATCGGGGGACGGCGGGTCCGTCCCCTCGCGGACGAGGCCGACGGTCTCGCGCTCGACGAACGAGAACACGCCACGTCCGTCGAGGTCGCGGAACGCCTCGCGCGCGAAGGTCGACCACGACTCGGGGATCGGCTCCAGCGAGAGCGAGATCATCCCCGATGCGCGCGAGGAGGTGTCCGCGGCCACGCCGCCCGCGTCGAGGACGATCACCTCGTGGTCCGGGGCTAGCTCCCGCGCCGCGGCGAGCCCCGAGACGCCGGCGCCGACGACCACGACCCGTTCGGTGTCGGTCATGGACGGTGGCTGGCGGAGCGGGGACTAAACCGTGTGGATCCCCGTCGCGCCCGCCGGCGGATCACCACCGGTCGACGGTCGTCCGCGTCGGCGACAGATAGATGCGGCCCCGGGTCCTGACACGAGACGACACACTCCGGCCACCGGCGCCGGGCAGGAACAGCATGTCGACCGAGGACGCGGGGCCGCCGGGAGAGCGCGGCGAGTGGGAGCCGGTCGAACACCGGTTCGGCCACCTGCCGGTCCACGTCGCGCTGCTGCACACGGGGAAGGTCCTCGCGTTCGGCGGGTCGGCCAACGACGAGACGCGGCTCCACAACCCCTACCCTGCGGAGCTGTTCGACCCGCGCGAGGGGACGGTCGAGGTGGTCGACCAGGAGCTGGCGGGCGACCTCTTCTGCGTCGGGCACGCGTTCCTGCCGGACGGCCGACTGCTCGCGGCCGGCGGGACACACCGCTACGACGGGGACCTGAGCCTCGCCGGGATCATCGACCTCCCGCCGTTCAGCGGGCTCGATCACGCCTACCTCTTCGACCCCGAGCGCGAGCGGTGGACGAGGGTCGAGGACACCGACGCTGGGCGGTGGTACCCGACGCTGGTGACGCTCGGCGACGGGAGCGTCCTCGCGGCGGCGGGGCTCACCAAACGCCCGCCGTGGGTCCTCCTCCGGCGGATCGAGCGGTACACGCCCGGCGAGGGCTGGACGGTCCTGGAGGGTGCCGGCCGGTGGCTCCCGCTCTACCCCCGACTCCACCTCCTCCCCGACGGGAGCGTCTTCTACTCGGGGTCGTACAACACCCACTACACGTTCCCGTTCTCGCTGCGGAGCTTCCCGACCGCGCGGCTCGACCCCGAGAGTGGGGTATGGACCGAGTACGGCCTCCCGAACGAGGAGGAGCGCGAGGAGGGGGCGTCGGTGCTGCTCCCGCTCCGCCCCGAGGAGGACTACCGGGCCCGCGTGCTGCTCGCGGGCGGCGGGACGCCGACCGGCGAGGAACCGGTCGCGGACGCGGAGGTGATGGACTTCGGCGAGCACCGACCGCGGTGGCGATCCGTCGACCCGATGGAACACGCCCGCTACTACGCCTACGCCGTCCTCCTCCCCGACGGCACCGTGTTCGTGACCGGCGGCCGGAGCGGGCCGAAGGGCCACCTCGAGGGGCTGGACGAACTCGACGACGACGACGGCGCCGTCCCCTCGATACCGGGTGCGGTCCACGAGGCGGAACTGTTCGACCCCGAGACGGGGTCGTGGACCACGCTCGCGCCCATGACCGTCGACCGGCTCTACCACTCGAACGCCCTGCTCCTCCCCGACGGTCGGGTGATGACCGCGGGGAGCAACCCGAAGCGCCGCGTCGACGAGCTCCGCATCGAGACCTACCGCCCACCGTACCTGTTCCGCGGCCCCCGTCCCGAGGTGGCGTCGGCCCCGGGAGAACTGACGTACGGCGAGCGGTTCGACGTTCGAACCCCCGACGCGGCCGAGGTGGACGACGTCGTCCTCGTCCGGCAGTCCTCGACGACCCACTGTCTCGACACCGACCAGCGGCTCGTCGGGCTGCGGACGCTCGACCGGGCCGCCGAATCGGTGTCGGTACGGGTCCCGGAGAGCCCGAACGTGGCGCCGCCCGGCTACTACATGCTGTTCCTCCTCCGCGAGGGGGTCCCCTCGGAGGCGCCGTTCGTCCGGGTCGGACACGACGGGAGCCCGTAGCGGCCGTGGGCCGCCACGGACCCCTGGGCCCTCGCGGGGTCCCGAGCCCTCACCGACGCCCGGTCCCGCCGGTCGGAGAGTGATCCCACGGTGCTCCGGCCCGACGCCCCCGAGCGGTGGCTACGCGACCCGTGGTTCGAGAGGGAGAAACGGTATCGGTCTACTGGATGTGGCCTTCGCGACGGAGCTGCTCGGCGTCCTGGCCGGTGTAGCGCCACTCGATGTTGGCCTTCTCGTCCTGCCAGGACCACGGCTCGACGAGGACCACGTCGCCCTCGTTGATCCAGGTCCGGTACTTCATGCGACCGGGGATGCGGCCCATCCGGTTCTGGCCGTCCTCACAGCGCACGCGGACGTGGTTGCCGCCGTTGTGTTCGGTTACCACCGCGAACAGCTCGTTCTCGTTGGGCATTCGGAGGTTCCGACGCCCTGTCTCCTCGCTCATACCATGGGTAGGACCCGCCGACGGTTAAGTGATTGGAGACGCGTGCTATCGTGTGCCAACAGGCCCGAGCGGGCGTCGAACGGTTCGACCGCGGGACGTCGCGGCCGTATCGCGTCTCGGAGCGGTCCCCGGCGCTCGCGGTCGTGTGACCTCGGAAACAGGTTGTACGGCCCACGGGCCACGGGCCGGCGGTCGAGCGGTCAGTACGCGTCGTTCTCGACGAGCCGGTCGGCTATGCGCTGGGCGCCGGTCGCGGCGGCGGTGACCGGCTCGTCCGGCGCGACGACGGCCACCTCGCGGTCGAGCGCCTCCGAGAGTCGCCGTTCGACCTCGTCGGTCAGGCCGGGGATGCAGGTCATCCCGCCGGTGAGGACGACCTCGTTGTCCAGTGCGAGGTTGTACGTCTTCATGTAGTCGTTGGCGAGCCGCGGGAGGAACGTGTTCGCCAGCTCGTCGACGAGGGCGTCGACGTACTCGTCGACGGCGTCCATCACGGCGTGCTCGATGGTGAACTCGTGACTGCCGCCGCCGGGCTGCTGGATGACGTCCGTGAACGGTTGGAAGTCGACGAACGAGGCGTGCTCCTCCTTGTACTCGCGGGCGGTGGTCAGGTCGATGTTCACCCGGCCCTGGGTCTCGTCCTCGACGTAGTTGGCG
>Ga0207797_1000259_pt1 | contig 40209 bp, 46 predicted proteins | sample PRCRCaboRojoPR_6_FD_187275 | JGI IMG/M metagenome (GOLD analysis project Ga0207797, IMG submission 187275) | Marine sediment microbial community from Cabo Rojo, Puerto Rico - PR CR 10% Liquid 1 (SPAdes) | ecosystem: Environmental > Aquatic > Marine > Coastal > Sediment | place: Cabo Rojo, Puerto... | reverse complement strand
GCAGATTAGAGCCGGCTACGGTGGCAGCATGTAGGGCCGGCTGTGGTGGCAGATTAGAGCCGGCTACGGTGGCAGCATGTAGGGCCGGCTGCGGTTGCAGCATGGCCTGGCGCCGGTGCCAGAAAGCACTCTCACCGGTGGCCGACTGGGTGCCCGCCGCTGGCAAGGGCGGCTCGCATCGATGGAAGTGGGGTCCCGCCGGTGGATGCCACCGGCGAATACGCGAAAAGCGCGTCTACGGCGACCAGCCGCAGACGGCACAGGCGGTGGCGCTTACGTCGTGAAGGCCACCACACTCCGGACACTGCTTTTTGTTATAGCTTTGCTCCCATGTGGTGGTCTCGTGGCCGTTGGTTTCCAGGAAGCGGTCAACCACGCCATCGTCCGGAGTCTCTGCGCTCGCCATACACGGTGTGACATCCCATACCATGCACTTAATCCTATCGGCCAGACTGATCGATCTGATAATCCGGCCCGGGTATCCCTGGGTGAACAGAATGGCCGGCTCGCGGCGGGCCGATGGCGGCCGCCGGCTCAGATCCCGTACAGCTCGCCGAACTTCTCGTCGACGTATTCGAGGAAGTACTCGGCGGTGTAGGCCTCGCCCGTCGCGGACTCGACGAGGTCGTCGGTCTCGTACCGCTTGCCGTGGGCGTGGACGTTGTCTTCCAGCCACTGGGCCAATGCGTCGAACTCACCGTCTCGGATCTGGCCCTCCAGGTCCTCAAGGTCCGACTCGGCCTGGTCGTAGAGCTGCGCCGAGAGCACGCTGCCCATCGAGTAGGTCGGGAAGTACCCGAAGTTCCCGTGGGACCAGTGGATGTCCTGCAGGCAGCCCTCGGTGTCGGTCTCCGGGCGCACACCCAGGTACTCCTCCATCTTGTCGTTCCAGACCTGCGGGACCTCCTCGACGTCGAGGTCGCCGGCGATGAGGTCCTTCTCGATCTCGAAGCGGAGGATGATATGCATGTGGTAGGTCAGCTCGTCCGCCTCGACCCGGATCATGTTGTCGGGGTCGACCTGGTTGGCCGCCTGGTAGATCTCCCCGATGTCGATCCCGGCCAGCTGGTCGAAGTGATCGGTGAAGGTCGGCAGGAAGAAGTCCCAGAACGCACGCGAGCGCCCGACGTGGTTCTCCCAGAGCCGGGACTGGGACTCGTGGACGGTCATGTCGCGGGGCTGTCCGAGCGGGCTGCCGTAGGCGTCGTCTCGCAGGCCGAGGGTGTAGCGGGCGTGCCCGAACTCGTGGATAGTGCTGAACAGCGAGCCGAGCGGGTCTGACTCGTCGAATCGGGTGGTGACCCGGGCGTCGAACTGGGTCCCTGTCGAGAACGGGTGTGGCGCCGTATCCAGGCGGCCGCGGTCCCAGTCGTACCCGATCGCGGACAGCGCGTCCCGCGCGACGGCCTCCTGCACGTCCGCGTCAAAGGTGCCGTCGAAGGGGTCGGCCAGCGAGACGTCGCTCGCGCGGATGTCCTCTATGAGCGGGACGAGGTGGTCCCGCACGTCCGAGAGGATCTCTTCGGCCTTCTCCAGCCCGAGGTAGGGCTCGTAGTCCTCGAAGAGCACCTCGTAGGGATCGCGGTCCGGGTCGATGTGCTCGGCGTACTCGCGTTTGAGCTCGATCTGCTTCTCGAGGATGGGCGCGAAGGCATCGAAGTCGTCCTCGGCTTTTGCCTCCTTCCAGACCGGGAGGGCCTCGGAGCTGGTCTCCGAGATCTCTTCGATGAGTTCGCGGGGCACCCGGCGGTTGCGCTCGTACTCCCGACGGATCTCGCGGACGGCACCGGCCTCCGGGCCCTCGAGGGCCTCGGATTCGACGGCATCGAGTAGCTCTCCGACCTCTTCGTCGGTGAGCAGGTCGTGCTGCAGCGTCGAGACCGTCGAGAGTTGTTTCGAACGGGCGGGGGTCCCCTCCTCGGGCATCATCACCTGCTGGTCCCAGGAAAGGAGCATACTCGCACTCTGGAGGTTACTGATCTGGGCGTATCGCTCGAGGAGCTCCTCGTAGGCGGCTGATGTGTCTGCCGTTGACATATTCACGTAATCGCGCGGCGAGGGATTTCAACGCTTCCGTTCGCCTCCGGGTCCCGGTGTTCGAGGTGTCCCGCTCTCACACACGCTCAGACCAGCGGTTCCGGCCACGCGTCCGCCAGGTCGCGGTACGTGCGATATGCCCGGTCGAGGACGTCGAGGGAGACGCTCTCCGTCGCGGTGTGGGCCTCGCCCGGCTCGGCCGGCCCGCAGACCACGCAGGTGGTGCCGGCGGCTGCGAGCCAGCCGGCGTCGGTCGCGTGGGGCTTCACGACGGCCTCGGGCGTCCCACCCTGGACGCTCGCCGCCGCCTCGAGGACCAGCTCGGCGAACGCTTCGTCGTCGCACTCCATGGGCGGGAGATCTTGGTCGACGGACCAGGACACGCCCTCGATGTCCTCGACCTGGCCCAGATCCGCCCGCGAGCCCGGGACGGTCCGTTCGTCGACGGTCACCTCGCAGCGGTCCGGGACGACGTTCCATCCGCTCCCGCCCTCGATCTCGGTCACCACCAGACTTCCGGTCAGTTCCCGGTCGAAGACGGTGCGCTGTGGGGGTTCGACCTCGCGGATCACGTCGACGGCGTCCGTCGCCCGATAGATGGCGTTGGTCCCGGCCGCCGGTTCGCTGGCGTGGGCGCTCTCGCCCGTTGCGGAGATCGTGCTCCCGCGTCTGCCCTTGTGCGCGATGGCCACGTCGAGTACCCCCGGCTCCGAGTAGGACGTCGACCCCTCCCCGACGACTGCGACGTCGGGGGCGAAACCGTCATCGATGGCCGCCTGCGCACCGATCCCGCCCGATTCCTCGCCGACGAAGCTGGCGAAGACGAGTTCGGCCCCCGGCTCGGCGTCCCGCATGGCCAGCATCATGGCCGCGACGGCCCCCTTCATGTCCGCGGTCCCGCGTCCGTAGAGGCGCCCGTCCCGTTCCTCGACCCGGTATTCCTCCCCGTCGAGCTGGGACTCGTCGGGCGCGACGACGTCGTGATGGCCGACCAGGGCCAGGCTCGGCCCGCCAGTTCCGAGCCTCGCGATGACGTTTCCATGCTCGTCCCGCGAAACACTCGCCGCGGTCTCGGTTGCGAGCCAGTCCTCGATGAACTCGCCGGCCGCGGCCTCGTCCTCGTGGCTGGGAACGCGCGCCAGTGCCTCGGTGAGCCCGCGCACGGTATCAGGCGGCATGTCCGGGCCTGGGACGCCGGGGGCCATAACGCTATGTGTCGGGCTTGAACACCCTTATCAACGGGTCGGGCGTACCCCGTCGCATGGAAATCGTCCCGGATACGAGCGTGGTCATCGACGGCCGACTGTCGGAGCGCGTCGAGGCCGGCGAGTTCGCCGGGGCCACCATCGTCGTGCCAGAGGCGGTGATGGGCGAGCTGGAACACCAGGCCAACGCCGGCCGGGACACGGGGTGGGAGGGACTCGAGGAACTGCAGCGGCTCGTCGAGCTCGCGGCCGACGAATCCGTGACCGTGGAATACGTCGGGCGGCGCGCCGAGGAAAGCGACATCAGGCGTGCCGGGTCCGGCGCCATCGACGCCATCATCCGCGACATCGCCGAGGAGCGGGGCGCCCGCCTGTTCACCTCGGACATCGTCCAGGCGGAGGTGGCCCAGGCCAAGGGCATCGACGTCGAGTACGTCGAACCCAAGGGTCGGGACACGGAGCGTTTGGCCATCGAGCGGTTCTTCGACGACGAGACGATGTCGGTCCATCTGAAGGCAGGCGTGCGACCGATGGCCAAACGCGGCGACATCGGGGACATGCACTACGAGCGGATCGGCGAGGAGGCCTCCACCGAGGACCAGCTCAAGGAGTGGAGCCACGACGTCGAGGAGACGGCCCGCGCCAGCCCCGAGGGCTTCATCGAGATCGACGAACCAGGGATGAAGATCGTGCAGTTCCGGGACTACCGGGTCGCCCTGGCCAGACCGCCCTTCGCGGACGGCTGGGAGATCACCGCGGTCCGGCCGATCGTCAAGACCGAACTCGAGGAGTACGAGTACGCGGACGAACTCAAGTCCCGCCTGCTGGAACACCAGCGCGGCGTCCTCATCGCGGGCGCGCCGGGGGCCGGCAAGTCGACCTTCGCGCAGGCCGTCGCGGAGTTCCTCGTCGACAACGACAACGCGGTCAAGACCATGGAGAAGCCCCGCGACCTCCAGGTCGGCCCCGAGATCACCCAGTACACGGCCCTCGCGGGTGACATGGCCCGAACCGCGGACTCGCTGCTGATGGTCCGCCCGGATTACACCATCTACGACGAGGTCCGGAAGACCGAGGACTTCGAGGTCTTCGCGGACATGCGCCTGGCCGGCGTGGGCATGGTCGGCGTGGTCCACGCCACCCGCGGCATCGACGCCCTCCAGCGACTCGTCGGCCGCGTGGAACTCGGGATGATACCTCAGATAGTTGATACGGTGGTCTTCATTGAAGCCGGCGCGGTCGCGAACGTCTACGACGTGAAGACGGAGGTCAAGGTCCCAGAGGGCCTGATGGAGGAGGACCTCGCCCGGCCGGTGATCGTGGTGCGGGACTTCGAGACTGGCCGCCCCGCCTACGAGATCTACACGTTCAACCGCCAGGTCGTCACCATACCCCTGGAAGAGGGCGCGGCCGGGGACTCGGGGGTCGACGAACTGGCGAAAAACGAGATCGAGCGCGAGATCCAGGCCGCGACCCGTGGCCCCGTCGAGGTGGACATCCGCGGGCCGAACCTGGCCGTCGTCTACGTCAGCGGCGACGACATCTCCCACGTCATCGGGAAGGGTGGCGGCCGAATCCAGGACATCGAGGACCGGCTGGGGATAACCATCGACGTCCGCACCCTGGACGAGCGCGAGGGACAGGCTGGCGCGGGGGCAGGCGGAGGTGCGGCCGAGACAGGTGCGAGCGGTCCTGGCGCGGGCGAGATCGTCGCGCCGGAGGTCACCTCACAGCACGTCATCATCCCGATCGACGACGGCCGCGCCGGGGAGACTGTCGAGGTCCAGGCTGACGGCGAGTACCTGTTCACCGCGACGGTCGGTCGGGGCGGCGAGATCAAGGTCTCGCGCGGCAGCGCGATCGCCGAGGAACTCGAGCGCGCGATCGACCGCGAGTCGATGATCACCGTCCGGTAGCGATAGACCGGTATAGGGGTCCACGGACGCGCCATCATCCGATTATCATATCTGTTGTGCGTGGGGGTGGGGAAGAACTCGATGCGTCGGGACACGGGGACCGCGGGCGCCCCCGCGGCTCGCAATAACGAGCGGTTCAACCGACGGCCAGACTGACAGGAAGGGGTGGGTTGGACCGACGGACCGACAGAAAGGGGGGTGTTGACAATGACAGCGAGCCGGCTCGACCGGGGCCGGCTTCACTCGCCAGCGATCAGGCCGCCTCCGCGTCGGCGCTCTGTTCGGGCGCGCTCTCTTCGGCCTCGGTGTCGAGGTCGTAGAGGCTCTGTCGGGCGTCCGCGAAGTAGACACTCTTGTCGACCAGGCCACAGCCCTCGAGTCGCTCGAGGGCGTACCGGACCGTTCGGGCCGAGAGCATCGACTCCTCGACGATCCGCTTTTGCGTGAGCGGGCCGTCGTATTCCAGCACTTTGTACACCAGCTTCGCACTCGGGGGGAGGTCGTCGAGACAGGGGCGATTCTCCATACCTGCATAGAGTGGGGGTATATAAATAAGCAACATGGGCAACCAGTTTGGATTCGGGCGTCCGCGACCGTCGAATTCGGGGCTCGTGGATCGACGTAATCGCACGCAGTGAGGGCCGTGACCACGACCAGCTGATCGGACATCGAACGGGGCAAGCGGTGCATTTCTGCCAGGCGACGGGGCCTCATATCGTGGGTAATCGGGGTGACTGTCAGGAGGTCTGGCTCCGGTCACCAGTCGCCACCCGCCGCCAAGTCACCGTCGCGTCCTGTCCTCGTCCGACTGCCAGCAGCGGCTGCCGGCAGTCGCCTCGTGGACCGCCGAAACGAACGTTGCTGACCGGGGAGCAACTGCGTCGTGGACCGCCGAAACGACAGCGGCCACACCCGGAGCGACCACGGCGGCGGCTCCGGCGGAACGAACACCTTTTGGGCGCGCGGGGCACAAGCGGTGGTATGGCAACCGAGACGGAAGCGGGATTGACCGGCCACGTCCGGTCGGTGACCGTGACCACCATCACCGCCCTGGGTGGGGTGGCCGCCGGACTGCTGTCGGCGTTCCTCGCCGAGAGCGCCACCGACCAGATCGGGCTGGCGATCCTGCTCGCGGCGCTTCTGGCCAACCTCGGGCTCATGCGCGTGGTCGGCGTCGACGTCGCGAACTTCGGGGCGAAGGACCACCTCTACAACGCCTTCATGACCTTCTCGCTCTGGTACGTCACCTGGGGCGTGCTTCTCACCAGCGGCGTCTCCTTCTGACATGGCCGAGGATAGTATCGCCACCGTGGACCTGGAGCGGTGCCAGCCCGACCGGTGCAACTACGAGTGTATCAATTACTGTCCGCCCAACCGGACGGGGAAAGACTGCATCGTGCCCCGGGGCGAGCACTACGAGGAGGAGGAACCGTTTCAGGGCGAGGACGACCAGGTCTGGATCTCCGAGGAGATCTGTCTCGGCGAGACCTGTGGCATCTGCGTCGAGAAGTGCCCCTTCGACGCCATCGAGATCATCAATCTCCCGCAGGAACTCGAGGAGGAGCCCTCCCACCGATACGGCGATAACGCTTTTGCCCTCTACGGCCTGCCGATCCCCGAACGGGGGAAGGTCACGGGCATGCTCGGCCCCAACGGCATCGGGAAGTCGACCGCCGTGAAGGCCCTTTCGGGGGAGCTCACGCCCAACCTCGGCCGGACCGACGACGCGCCGGGCTGGGACGAGGTCATCGACTTCTACCGGGGGACGGAACTACAGGACTACCTGGCCGCCGTACGCGACGGCGACGTGTCGGTCTCGCGCAAACCCCAGTACGTGGACCGCATCCCGGACCGGTTCGACGGCGTCACCCGCGAGCTGCTCGAGCAGACCGACGAGCGCGGTGTCCTGGAACCGGTCGCCGAGCGGCTCTCGATCGCACCCGTCCTCGACCAGTCCATCGACGACCTCTCCGGCGGCGAACTCCAGCGCGTGGCCATCGCCGCTGCGCTCGTCCGGGACGCCGATTTCTACTTCCTCGACGAGATCACGCCCTATCTGGATATCAGCCAGCGGGTGGCCGTTGCGCGGCTCGTCCGCGAACTGGCCGAGGAGGAGGACCGCGCGATGCTGGTCGTCGAACACGACCTCGCCATCCTCGACCTCCTGGCGGACTCGCTGCACGTCGCCTACGGCGAACCCTCGGTTTTCGGCGTGGTCACGACGCCGAAGTCGGTGCGGAACGGGATCAACGAGTACCTCTCGGGCTATTTGCGGAACGAAAACATGCGCATCCGACCGGAGGCGATCGAGTTCGAGTCCCACGCCCCGCGGCCAGTCTCGAACGCCGATGTCCTCGTCGAATATCCGGCGATGGAGAAGTCCTACGGCGAGGGCGAGTTCTCGCTGTCGGTCGAGTCGGGGAGCGTCCACCGCAACGAGGTCCTGGGCATCGTCGGTCCGAACGGCATCGGGAAATCGACCTTCGCCCAGCTCCTCGCCGGCCAGCTCGAACCCGACGAGGGCGATCTGGCCCTCGATTTGGACATCTCGTACAAACCGCAGTACGTCGAGGCGGACCAGCAGTTGCCCGTCGAGTCGTTCCTGCGGCAGATCACCGACGACGTCGGCAGTTCCTACTGGCAGACCGAGATCGGGCAGCCCCTGCAGCTCGACCGCCTGATGGAACAGCTCCTGACGGACCTCTCGGGTGGCGAGCGCCAGCGCGTGGCGATCGCGGCGGCACTCTCTCGCGATGCCGACCTCTACCTGCTCGACGAGCCCTCGGCCCACCTCGACGTCGAACAGCGGGTGCTGGCGACCCGTGCAATCCGTCGCTACGCGGAGAACCACGAGACCACAGTCATGGTCATCGACCACGACATCTACATGATCGACCTCCTGGCTGACCGGCTGATGGTTTTTGACGGCGAGCCGGCCCAGCACGGCCACGCCAGCCCCGCACAGGACATGCGCTCGGGCATGAACGAGTTCCTCGCGAACCTGGATGTCACCTTCCGCCGGGACGAGCGCGTCGGCCGTCCGCGCATCAACAAGCCCGGCAGCCAGCTCGACCGAAAGCAGAAGCGCGACGGCGAATATTACTATACGGCCTGAGGGTTCGGCGCGCCGGTAGCGACGGGTGGCCGAGGGCTGTCACCCGGGCTGCAGTGATCTCGCGGCCGCCTGGTCGCTCGTCTATTCAACCGTTTCCAGTGCCCGGGAGATGACACTGAATGTCCACTGGAGTGGCTCTGGATGGACACTGGATGTACGCTCGAGTGTACATCGAGTGTCAACTGCCGACTGCCACCCGGCCGGCAGCATCGCCGACGGCGACCCGCTGCCCGCCCCACGGAGAGAACGTCCGACGACGACTCGCAGTCTGACCCAACCAGAACGTCCGACGACGACTCGCAGTCTGACCCAACCAGAACGTCCGACGGCGACCTGCTGCCCACACGACTCCACCCTGACTGTGCGGCCTGCTCGTCAGTCCTGATGCACCTTGTCCCGGATCTCTTCCGGGACGGAGGGGTCCCGTAGCGTGGTGGTGTTGCCGAGCTGCTCGTTGTTCGAGATGTCCTCGAGCAGCCGACGCATGATCTTGCCCGAGCGGGTCTTCGGGAGTTCCTCGACGAACCACACGTTCGCTGGGCGGGCGAACTTTCCGATGTCGTCCTCGATAGCCGCGACGATGTCGGCTTTCACGGTGTCGCTCGCTTCGATGCCCTCGCGGAGGGTGACATACACGTCCGGCACGGTCCCCTTCTCCGGGTCTGAGCGGCCTGCGACCGCGGCCTCCGCCACTGCCTCGACCTCGGCGACGGCGCTCTCGAGTTCCATCGTCCCGATCCGGTGGCCGGCGACGTTCATCACGTCGTCGAGGCGGCCGAGGATGCGGAAGTAGCCGTCCCGCTCGTGGACGGCCCCGTCACCGGCCTTGTACACCCAGTCCGCGGCGTCGTCGCTGTCGGTGTCGGAGAAATCGACCCAGTACTCCTCGATGAAGCGCTCGTCGTCGCCGTAGACGGTCTGGAGCATCCCGGGCCACGGCCGCTCGATGACCAGGTTGCCCGCCTGGCCCGAGGCCGGCTCGAGCGGATTGCCCTGGTCGTCGTAGATCGCGGGTTTGACCCCGGGTACCGCCAGTCCCGCGGACCCGGGTTTCATGTCCTCGATGGCCGGGAGGTTGGTGATGAGGTGGCCACCGGTCTCGGTCTGCCACCAGGTGTCGACGATGACCGTGTCCCGGTCGCCGATGAAGGTGTAATACCACAGCCAGGCCTCGGGCTGGATGGGCTCGCCGACGGTCACCATCAGCTTGAAGTCGAAGTCATAGCGCATCGGGATCTCCTCGCCCCACTTCATGAACATGCGGACCGCGGTCGGCGAGGTGTGGAAGATGTCCACGTCGTATTTCTCGGCGATCTCCCAGATGCGGCCTTTATCGGGGTGGTCCGGCGCCCCCTCGTACATCACGCTCGTGGTCCCGAGCGAGAGGGGCCCGTAGACGATGTAGGAGTGTCCCGTGATCCAGCCGATGTCGGCCGCACACCAGTAGGTGTCCTCCGGATCGATGTCGAGGACGTACTTCGAGGTCGCGGTCACGTGGGCGAGATAGCCCCCGGTGCGGTGTTGGGCCCCCTTGGGCTTCCCGGTCGTCCCGGAGGTGTACATCAGGAACAGCGGGTCCTCTGCAGCGCGTTCGACCGGGTCGACGCGAGCGCCCTTCTTCTGCTCGAGGACGTCGTCGACCAGGACGAAGGGGTCCTCGCTGCCGATCTCGACGTCCGGATGGAGTTCGTCCTCGCGGGAGAACAGCAGGACGGTCTCCACGTCGCTCTCGGCAAGTTCCAGCGCGCGGTCGGCCTTCTGTTTGTGATTGAGGAACTCGCCGCGGCGGTAGTAGCCGTCGATGGTGACCACGACGTCGGAGCCGGCGTCGTCGATTCGGTCCGCGAGCGCCTGGGCCGAGAACCCGGCGAATACCTCCGAGTGGGGCGCCCCAATCCGGGCCGCGGCGAGCATGGTGATCGGCAGCGCTGGGACCATCGGCAGATGGAGCGTGACGATGTCGTCCTCGCGGACGTCGACCTCGCGGAGGACCGCGGCCATCTCGTTCACGCGGCGGTAGAGGTCCTGGTAGGAGATGCGCTCGACGTCGCCCAGTTCGCCCTCCCACAGGAGCGCGGTGTGGTCCTTGCGTTCGGGCAGATGGCGGTCGATGGCGTTGACAGAGGCGTTGAGCGTCCCGCCGCTGAACCACTCGTAGAAGGGGGGAGTGGAATCGTCGAGTACCTGGTCCCACCTGGTCTCCCAGTCGAGCAGTTCGGCCCACTCCTCGTATGCGTCGGGCCAGTCCTCGGCGAAGCGGTCGTAGACGGTCGGGTCGGTCTCGTTCGCCTGGCCGACGAACTGGGTGGGCGGGCGGAAGTAGTCCTGTGCGTCGAGACGGGCTTCGAGGGTCCCCTCGTCGGTGTCCTCGCTCATGGTAGTCCGTCACACTATTCCACGAATGGTACCTTATTCCTTGCCCCGGGACTCGGCGGGGTGTGGGACCCAGCAGCGGCCCACGCGTGAGGCGGGAATTGTCCACTGGCCGAACGATCGCTGGGCGTCCCGGTCGCGCCACGCGACGCTGGTAGGGGTAGCCAAGCCAGTATTTCGGAATCTCGCTCAGAACAAGCGCCGCTGGCAGGAGCCACAGAGGTGCTCCTCCTTCCGGTCGACCTCCCGCACCGTCGGCGAGAAGTTCATCGCACAGCGGTTATTGTCGCAGTGCTCCAGCCCGAGGGTATGCCCGATCTCGTGGACGACCTCCTTGCGCACCCGGTCAGAGAAGACCGCCGAGGCGGGTCGCTCGGAAAAGCCCCCATCAGAGGAGGTCTGGAGGCGATAGGTCGAAACCACACAGCTCCGGCCGTCGAGATAGGCCAGCCCGAAGACGTAGTTGCGGCGTCGATAGTAGAGGTCCTCGGTGGTCAGCCCGACGGCCTTCTCGCCATTCGAGACGTCCGCGGCGAGGTCGATGAACGCCTCCGCCCGGTACTGGTCCCGGCCGCTGTCATAGGAGCCCGTGGGCAGGTCCTGGTCCTGGGCGACCGACACCGAAACGTCGTACACGGAGCGCAACGCGGTGGAGGCTTCCCGCTTGACGCTCGCGGGCACCTCCCCGATGGGGACCAGGTCGATCCGCATGAGAACAGCTTACGTCCCCCGCGCCATAAACATCCCGCAGTGGCCCACTCGTCGCCGGAACCCCTCCGCGCTCTCTTGGCCGACTACGACCGGCTCGTCGAGATCGGGATCGGTCACCGGACGGACCTGGCTGGGGCCCTCGCGGACGCTGGCGTCTCGGTCCTCGCGACCGACGTCGAATCCCGGCCGGTGCCGGCGGGCGTGCGGTTCGTGGTCGACGACGTGACCCGCCCGGCTCGCGCCCACTACGCAGACGCGGAGGCCCTCTACGCCAGGCGGCTCCCCCCAGAACTCCAGCGTCCGGTAAGGGAGCTTGCCCGCTCCGTCGACGCCGACTGCTATTTCACGACGCTCGGCAGCGATCCGGCGGTGGTCCCGGCCGAACCGCTGACGATCCGGGAAGGGACCGTCTACGTCTGCAGGCGTGGGTGACGGTGAGTGCCAGGGGCGAGGACGCTATCCCATATATGATATTGCGGGCTTGGCCGGGGCGCTCGAGCGAGCAGCCGGCCCCGGAAGCCGCACGTGAGGGTGGGCCAGGAATCCGCACCGTCGTCTGACCCGGAACCCGCAACTGACTTTTCGGAGCCCCGTGTCCGCGGACACATGCAGGTGGACGCGGTCGTTTTGGACATCGACGGGGTGCTGGTGGACGTGGCCGACTCGTATCGCCGCGCGATCGTCGACTCGGTGGACCGCGTCTACGGCGAGACCCTCCCGAAATCCGCGATTCAGTCGTTCAAAGACGCGGGCGGGTTCAACAATGATTGGCTGGTGACCGACGCCGTCGCCCTCTTCGTGCTGGCACGGCGTGCTGGAATGGCGGCCGACGTCCCGACGTTCACCGAGGAGGTGGCCCAGCTGGGCGGGGGAATCGACGGCGCGACGGCCGCTCTCCGCGAGTTCCTGCGGCCGGAGTCAGCAGCAGACGTCCTCGAACGCTGGGATTCAGATCGGCTCCGTGACGTCTTCCAGCAACGCTACCTCGGCTCGGACCTGTATCGCGAACTCGAGGGTAAGGAGCCGGCCGAGGAGCGCGTGGGCTACATCGAGGACGAACCGGTCCTGATCGAGCCGAAGACCATCCAGGCGCTCCGCGACGCGTTTGACCTCGGGATCCTGACCGGCCGTCCGGCCGCCGAAGCCGACCTCGCGCTAGATCGCATCGGGCTCGCCGTCCCCGAGGACCGGCGGTTCACGATGGACGACTGGGACGAGGGGAAACCACACCCCGCGGCCCTCATCACCCTCGCCGAGCGGTGTGACGCCTCGGGCGTCGCCTTCGCGGGCGACACGCTCGACGACGTGGAGACAGCCGTGAACGCGGCCGCCGAGGACCGGAGCCGGGACTACTATGGTATTGGTGTCCTGACCGGCGGGCTCACTGGCGAGGCGGGCCGGCGCGCCTTCGAGTCGGCCGGCGCGGCCGAGGTGATCGAGTCCGTAAACGACCTCCCGGAGGTTCTCGAGCCTCGATGACCGACGAGGGTTCGGCCGACGGAGAACCGGCGGTGGGCAGCGATCTGGCCGAGCCGGACGTCGCCGACCACGAGAAGCGGCCGTTCCACTTCGTGCGGGCGCTCCTCCTCACGATGCCGCTTGCCATCCTGGTCGGAACCGTTGTCGCGCCGCCCGATCCGTTCGCACAGTTGCTCCTGATCGGGGCCACGCTGATCGGCGGCCTCCCGATCACGATGCGACTCGTGGCTGGCCGTCGCTATGGTCCGCGACAGCTCGCCGTCTTCTTCGGGGTCATACTCGTCGTCACGCTGGCGGGGCTGCAAGCCCTCGCAGCGGTCGGGAGCGGCCCGTTGCCGAGCGTGCTAGCGAGATTCCTGGTGGTCGTCGTGGCGTTGGGCGCGGGGGACGTGGTCGTGTTTCGGGTCATGGAATCGGGAGCGAACTGACCGTCGGGTCGCTACCGATCGCGGACCACAGGGCGCTGTCGCTTGCTGGCGGGATCCTCGCGTGGAGAAGTTGGCCCGTCAGGCGCCGGCCTGGGAGAGGGCGCTCTCGAGGGTCTCGCGCTGGGTGACGCCGACGAAGCGCTCGACGACGCCCTCCTCGTTTTTCACGATCACCGTCGGAATCGAGCGGACCTGGTACTCGTTCGCCACGTCGGGCTCGGCGTCGACGTCCACGTATTCGAAGGAGACGCGGTCGCCGAACTCCTCTTCTAACTCCTCGATGATGGGGTCCTGGGTCTTGCACGGTCCACACCAGTCGGCGTGGAAATCGATCAGGGTTACGTCCGACATCGCTTGGTCTCCGGTAGCGACGCGCGTCGCATAAGGGTTTCCTCACGTCGCGGTAACCCCGACTCTCCCGAAAGGTTTAGGCCTGCGTATCCTCGATGACTCGGTATGAGCAGCGGACAGAACTCGGGCGGCCTGATGTCGAGTGCCGGCCTCGTCCGGTACTTCGACTCCGAGGGCCAGAATGCGATCAAGATCGACCCCAAGTCGGTCGTCGCGTTCGGGGCCTTCTTCGGCATCGTGATCAGACTCATTACGCTTTTCTCGTTCTGACCGGCTCCCGTTCTCTCCCGGCCGAGCACAGTCTTGCCCTGAGCAGGCACCCTTTTTACTCGCGGTCCCCAGGTTGGCCCATGGACGCCCACATCGATGGCGTACGCGTCGCCGGCACCGCCGAGGGCCCGCTCCCGGTGGTGCTCATCGGCGTCGACGGCGAGGCCGAGGACGTCCTCCCAATCTTCATCGGGTTCGACGAAGCCGTGAGCATCGCCCGCGGGCTCGACGCGAACGGGATCGGGCGCCCGCTCACCCACGATCTCACCCTCGACATCATCGAGGAACTCGGCGGCCGCGTCGAGCGCGTGGTCATCTCCGATCTCGAGGACGGCACCTTCATCGCCGACCTCCATCTCAACACGCCCCGCGAGAACGCCGTGATCGACGCGCGGCCGAGCGACTCGCTCGCGCTCGTCTCGCGCACGGATGCCCCGATCGAGGTCGAAGAGTCGGTTTTCGAATCGGGCCGGCGCGGCCGGGACGAGTTCGACGATCTCGAGGACATCCGGGAGGTCGCCGGCCTGTGAGCGAGGACATCATCGAGGAGCTGTTCGCGGTGATCGAGGACCGGAAGGCGACCCTTCCCGAAGACTCCTACACGACCTCGCTTTTCACTCACGAGAAGGGCCAGAACGCCGTCCTCGAGAAGCTGGGCGAGGAGACCACGGAACTGGTGCTGGCCGCCAAAGACGAGGACCGCGAGGAGATCGCCCACGAATCCGCGGACATCGTCTATCACCTCCTCGTCCTGCTCGCGATGCAGGACATGGACGTCGAGGACCTCAAAGCGGAGCTGCGCGAGCGGCGCGGATAACCGGCGAAGCGGAGCACTGGAGGAGTAATCAACTGGAGGCGGCGCCAGCTCCCCAGACCGGAGACCCCCGCGGGCCAGGCCCGCGGCGTCGGATAAACGGCCTTTTACGTGCCGGCGGACTACGACGGCACATGATTTTCGAGGGCCTCCAGACCACGCCGACCGCCTCGGAGCTCCTCGATACCGCGTTCTCCCGCGCCGCGCGGGCCGGCCGGGCGAAGCAAGGGGTCGAGGCCCAGCAGTCGATGCTCCAGACGGCCTCGAACGTCCTCTCGGACAACCTCGAGCACGTCGTCAACGACTGGCCGGACTTCGACGAGGTCGATCCCTTCTATTACGAACTCGCGGACGCCCTCGTGGGGGTGGACGACCTCCGCCAGCACCTCTCGGAACTGTCCTGGGCCTCCCGGAAGACCCACGAGCTGGGCCGGGAGTACATCCGGAAACTGCCCCGCGATAACCCTGACCTCGCCCGGAAGCTCCGCAAGCAGGGATTCGCCCGCATGGGCTCGGTGCTCGACGAGGTCGCCGAGGACCTGGCCGCGGTCTCCGAGGCCCGGGACGCGCTGAAGACCCTGCCGGACATCGAGCCGTCGGAACCCACGATCGTCGTGGCCGGGTATCCGAACGTGGGCAAGACGGCCTTCGTCAACGCGGTCACTCGGGCGAGTAATACCACCGCAGCCTACCCCTTCACGACGAAGGGCGTTCACGTGGGGCACGCCGAGCGGGACCACATCCGATACCAGATCGTCGACACGCCGGGGCTACTCGACCGGCCGGCCGCAGAGCGGAACGAGATCGAAGCACAGGCGACGAGTGCGCTCACGCATCTCGCCGACGCAGTGCTCTTTCTCATCGACCCCAGCGAAACCTGTGGCTACCCGCTCGAGGACCAGCAGGCCCTCCGCGAGGAGGTGGCGGCGACGTTCGACGTCCCGCTCATCCTCGTCTGCAACAAGGCAGACCTCTCGACCGACGTCGACGCGGACCAGTATATGACTGTGCCCTCGGAGGCCGAACCAGGCCCTGACAGCGAGGCACCGACGGCTGTCCTCGAGGCCGCCATCGAGGCGATCGGGTACGAACCCGACCTCCCCTACGACGAGTCGTAGCCGCTACGGTCTGGGCCACTTTGTGACGGCGTGTCGAGTCGCTGCTCAGGCGTGCTCCACGATGACGTAGCGGACTTCGACCTCGATCCGGCGGCCGGTTCGGTCCTCGATGGCCTCCACGAGGCGCTCCGGGATGCGATCCGGTTGTGCCGTCCCTGGCGGGTGGCCCACCGTCACGACGACGCCGTCGGCGCGGCGTAAGGGGATCGTCTCGTCGTACTGCATCTCGATCTCGACCAGTCGGTAGTTCTCGTAGCCCGGCTCCTGGAGGACCGACTCGACCGCGATCCTGGTGTCCTCCTCGAAATTCGCCGACTGGAACGAGGAGTAGGTGGTCGCGCCGAGGAACAGCGAGAGGACCGCGATCGCCGCGACCAGCACCGCCACCCGCTTGCCCGTCGCCAGCCGTGCCTCTTCGAGCTGGAACCACTCCTCGGGCCGGTAGCCCTCGTACCAGAGGACGACCAGCGCCGCGAGGTTGATCGACAGGACGTTCACCAGGACGAGGACCGAGGAGCCGACCACGGCGCGGGGCATCGACCACGCGATCCCGATGCCGATGACGGCGGTCGGCGGGATCAAGGCCGCGGCGATCATGACCCCCACCAGGGCCGAGGAGACGCCAGAGGACAGGCTCAGGGCGCCAGCGACGCCCGCTCCCAGGGCCACCGCCAGCGAGAGGAAGTCCGGAGAGAGCCGGCCGCTCACCTGGTCGATGGCGAGGATGTCCAGCCCTGGCGGGACGAGGTGGATCGATCGGGCGAAGATCGCGAAGGCCGCCGCGGCCGCAATCGCTAGTCCGAAGCCGACGAGCTGCAATTTCACCCCCCGAACGAAGAGGTCACGCTCGGCCGTGACCGACCCCACGCTGGTCGCCATCGCGGGGCCGATGAGCGGCGCGATCACCATCGAGCCGACGACGATGGCGGGGGAGTCGAGAAGGATCCCGGCCGTGGCGACCACGGCGCTGATGGCCGACATGACGAGGAACGTGGTCCGTCCGGGGACGAGGTCCTCGACCGTGGCTTCGAGTTCCTCGCGGGCGATCCGCGAGGCGTCCTCCGGGGACTTCTGGGCGTACTCCTCCTGGAGCCGCTCGAACCGACGGGAGACGACGGTCTGGGCGTCGAGGACGACCGTGTAGGCGTCCTCTTCCAGCCCCGCGTCCCGCAAGGCGTCAAGTACCTCCTCGACGGCCTCCGTCGGTAGCGGGAAGGAGACGACGGCGGTGACCTCGCGCCTGCTCGTCTCGTCGGTCACGACGTAATCGACGTCGAGCCCATCGAGGGTATCGAGAACCGTCTCCCGCTTCCCCGCGGGGATTGTGACCTGGACGAGCCGCACCCGCGAGGGTTCTCGGGGACGCCGTATAAGCGTTCAGGCGGGGCGGGTCCGTCGACTGGGCGGCAGGCTCCGGCCACGAATATCTTGATGCTCTGGCGTGCCCTACACGGTCTCATGTCCGTCGACACGATTCTGGTCCCCACCGACGGGAGCGAACAGGCCGAAAAGGCCGTGGAGGTCGCCGTGAACATGGCCCGGGAGTTCGACAGCGAGGTCGTCCACGCCCTCTTCGTCGTCGATTCCTCGATCTACGCCGAACCTGCCCTCTCGTTCACCGAGATACTCACTGACGAAGTCCAGGAGCGGGCGGACGAGCTTCTGGCGGATCTCAGGGCGGAGGCGGAAGCGGATGGTGTGCGCTTCGTCACCGACGTGATCCACGGCTCGCCGAAGGAAACCATCGTCCGACAGGCCGAGTCCATCGGGGCCGACCTGGTCGTGATCGGCGAGCGCGGGAACGAATACCGGTCCCGCCGGGGGCCGGTCTGTCAGTACGTGGCGAAACACGCCCCCTGTAACGTCCTGGTCGTGTGATCGTGGGGGCGGGGAAGAGGGGGAGCCCGCCACAGCGCGCAACGCAACGGGTAAAGGACCGCGACGGGTACGGTCGCGCATGTTCGAGGACCGCCCGGACCGCTCGGCGGAGGTCGTGCTCGTGGGCCGGTCGAACGTGGGCAAGTCGACGCTCATGCGCCAGCTGACCGGCCACAAGTTCGACACCGGGCGCAAGCCAGGCGTGACGCGGCGGCCGAACCATTACGATTGGGCCAGCGAGGACTTCGTGCTCACCGACCTCCCTGGCTTCGGGTTCATGTCCGGAGTTCCCGAAGAGATCCGCGAGGCCATCAAGACCGACGTCGTCCAGTATCTCGAGCGCTACGCGGCGCACATCCTGGTCGGGATCCTCGTGGTCGACGGGAAGGCCGTCGTGGACATCATCGACCGGCACTCCGGCGGGGACGAGGTGCCCCACGACGTCGAGTTCTATTACGTCCTCGAGGACCTCGGCATCACCCCGGTCATCGCCGTCAACAAGATCGACAAGGTCGACGATCGCGACGCGCGTCTGGACGAGATCGCCGACCGGTTCGGGCTGCTGCCGCCCTGGACCCAGTGGCGGGACCGGATCGCGCCCATCTCCGCGAAGCAGGGCCGGATAACCGCCCTGACGGAGGCCGTTCGGGGCCATCTCGAAGCCGCGAAGCGGGACGACCTCAAGCAGTTCTTCACGGACTGATCGGAGCCAGCTCGAGGGCAGGGTGGCCCAAGATCGGACGGCGAGCCCCCGCAGCCGAAAGCCAGGCGACGTGCCGGGGACGCAGGTGGATGGGCCTGCGGGTCGCCTGCGCGCGCAATAGGCTCAGTTTGTCTGGTCAGTGGCTGCCGATTGAAGTGCCCCGGGCCCGTAGGCTCGACTGGTGTCCCCGATGTCGAGTCACGAGGAAACCGAGACCTACCGCGTCTACCTCAGCGAGGAATCACCGCATCCGGCCATCGAGTCTCCCATCGAGGCCGGGTTGATCGATTATTACGATTCCGGCATCTGGCTCCATCTCGAGACGGGTCGAGTCTTCCTCCCCTACGAGCAGGTACAGCTAATCACCCAGGGCCACCCGGAGTCAGCAGGCGATGCCGAGGGGGACGTGGCGACTGACGAGGAGCCCGAAGAGCCTCCGGAACACGAACAGGACGAGCCCGAAACCACGGTCGAGGAACCGATCGAGCCGAAGGACGAGCCGTAGGCACTGGCTTCGCCGCTCCGACGGTCCTGCTGGCCGGGGTTGCACCGACCGATTGAACCCCTCGAGGAGCCGGTCGACCGTTGTCTGGAGACCCTCGACCGTCGCCCACTCGGTGGGCCTCAGACGACCTGATTGACCGGCGTTTCGCCGGCCCGCAACAATCGCACGTTCTCCGCGACCAGCGAGGCGATATCGCGATAATAGTCTCGGGTCATCGCGGCCACGTGCGGCGTCACGATCACGTCCTCCATGTCCCACAGCGGGGAGTCCGCCGGGAGGGGCTCCTCCTCGAAGACGTCCAGGGCGGCCCCGGCGATCTCGCCCGTCTCCAGCGCCCGAATCATCGCCGATTCGTCGATGACCGATCCCCGCGCGACGTTCACGATGTACGCGTCGTCCCGCATCGCCTCGAATGCCGCGGTGTCGATCATCCCCTCGGTCTCGTCGGTGAGCGGGACCGTGATCGCCACGAACCGGGCGTCCTCGATGGCCTCGTGCAGTCTGTCTGGGGTATAGACCTCGCGGACGTGCGAGACTCGCGTGGGTTTCCGCCGGACGCCCACGACGTCCATGTCCAGGCCGGCAGCCCGGGTGGCGATACCCTGTCCCAGCGTGCCCAGCCCCACGACGCAGATCGATTTCCCGAAGAGCGTGAACGGCTCGTCCCAGTTCGGACGGTTCCACTCCCGGTCCGGTTGCGTGCGGGTGTAGGTGTGGAGCCGCCGGGCCAGCGAGAGCAGCAGACCGATGGCCGTCTCGCCGACGCTCTCCCCGTGGATGCCCGCGCTGTTCGTAAGCACCACCGACTGCGCCTCCAGATCGGCCAGCGGGAACCGGTCGTAACCTGCCTGGATCGTCTGGATCCAGTCGACGTGCTCGAGGGAGGACTCGCGATAGGCGAGGGTCACCAGGCCGTCGACGCCCACGAAGTCCTCGTCCTCGACCACCACGACCTCCGGTCCGACGTCGCTCAGTGCCCCGGCAAGCATCTCCGGGGGGAACACGGGTGCCACGCTCTCGTGGATCCCGAGGGTCTCGATGTCCATGCAGGATGGATTCGATTACCGCCGGATTGAATATTGTGTTGGCGGACCGGGCGGATCGCTATCGGATGTGGACAGCGGGTGTTCGGGGCGTCCGACGAGAAGGCGGGGCGACTCGGGAACGGTCCCTCGTCACAAGGGGCTCGGAGGGGGTAACTGCTCGTCACGGTCGCCCCGTGGGCATCTTGACCACCGCCGGCCAAAACAGTTTCACCCGAACGCCAGCAGGGCCACGGCCCACGCCATCCCCACGTTCACTCGGGCCAGGCCGCCGCGGCCGCGTACTCCGCGGCGATCGCAGCGACGTCATCGGGGTCGAGTCGCCCGCGCTCGGTCGCGATCCCGTCGACCAGCTCTCCGGTCGTGCGCTCGAAGATGGGATTGGACACGGAAAACTGTGCAGGGCCATCGTATAGGGCGGTGGGGTCTCCCGGTTCGAGTTCGACGTCGTCGTCGGCTCGGACCTTGGCGGCCGCACAGACCACCAGGGTCTCGGTTCCCACGGCCCGGGCGGCCAGCATCGCGGCCCTCGTTCCGACTTTGTTGACGACGTCACCGCTCGGCAGCACGCTGTCGGCTCCGACCAGGACCACGTCGGCGGCTTCGACGGCGGCCGGTACGTTGGCGTCGCTGGTGAGTGTCACTTTCTCGCCGGCGTCGGCCAGCGTGGCCGCAACCTCCCGGCCTTCGCCACCGGGCTCGGAGACCGCGACGAGCACCCGGCTGGGGTCCGAATGCTCGATCGCGGCGCGGACCGTTCCGGATCGCGACAGCGTGAAGACGGCCCGTCCGTCGATCAGATCCGCCGCGACACCTGCAGCCGCCGCGTCGGCATCCGTCGCTCGCTCGATTCCGGCCACGGCGGCCCGGTAGAGAGCCGGTGGCGTGCCATCGGTGGCGGCCGCGGCCATGACCTCGTTGACGCGGTTCGCGACCACGGCCATCCCCGGGCGGGCATCTCGAAGCCGGAGGCCGAGATCGCGAAGAGCCGTCCAGTCGTCGGAGCGATCCGCCACAGGCCCCTCGGAGTCCGCCGCCGCTTCCATGCGGACCGCAGCCTCGTCCCGCAGCACCTCCAGCGCTCGTAGCGAGATGTACGCGGCCCCATGGACGGAATCGCTTTCGACAGTCGTCAGGCGGGGGCGGACTCGATCGTAGGACGTCCAGAGCTCCGGTACGGTCTCGCGGTGCAGGATCGCCGTCGGATGCACCCAGACAGCCGCCGCGGTTTCCCAGTTCGTCCGCACGGCTCTGGTGCGCGCGTCGAAGAGGAACGGGTGAACCGTCCACGCGATCGCTGCTTCCTCGTCGACCACCTCGAAGGGCTCGCCGCTGCGGACGAGAGAGACGGCGGCGTCGGTCATGCCGGTCTCCTCGCGGATCTCTCGGCGCGCGCTCGCCTCGGGGGAATCCTCTACGTGCCCGGCCACGCCGCCCCAGCGTCCTGGATAGGAGCCGACGGCGTCGCTCCGCCGCAGGAGCAGGACCTCGGCCCCCTCGCGCAAGAAGACCGTGACGACGTCCCGTTCGTGCATGTGGGCGTCTGGTCGCGCCCACGGCTTACGTATTTTTGCTCGGCTGCAACCGAGCCCGATTCGGTCTTTTCCAGACTACCACCGAGCCGACGGTGTACGTATTTCCGGTGCCGGCCCGAAGCACGGTCCATGCCACGGCTCGCGATCCTCAGCGACACGCACATCCCGACGCGCGCCGACGCGCTCCCGGCCTGGGTTCGGAGCGAGATCGAGGCGGCCGATCACGCGATCCACGCCGGCGATTTCACCGCGGCGGCGGTCCTCGAGGAGGTGGACGGGCTCGCGGACGGTGCCGTCACGGCGGTGAGCGGCAACATGGATTCCGGGGGCCTGGGCCTCCCGGAGACCCAGCGTCTAGAAATGGCTGGCCAGACCTTCGTCGTCACGCACGGAACCGGCCCGACGGCCGGCTACGAGGACCGAGTGCGAGCGATCGGACGCGAGCAGGCTGCCGCTCCGGAGCCGATCGTCGTCGCGGGGCATACCCATGCCGTGCTCGACGACCGGGACGGTATCCGCATCCTGAATCCAGGGAGCGCGACGGGAGCCGCGCCGGCGAGCGAGACGAGCATGATGCGGGCCGACGTGACCCAGGACGGCGTTTCCGTGGAGGTACTCCGCGGATAAGGGCGGGTCGGTGTGGAGCAAGAGCCTGTGGGGTGGCGTGGAGCGAAAAACGGGGGCCGCGAGGGGGCCCCGGAAGGGGGAGCGGCATCGAGCGAGAACCTGGGGCGGGACGCCAGGGGGCCTCGGAAGGGGGGAGCCCGCACTCGCCGCGGAACGGGGCACATTTAATCACCGAATGGAAACGAGGGGACATGCGCGTGTTCCCCGTCCCCGGGTTGCCGGAGTTCGCGTCGGGCGACGACATCGCCGCCGAGATCGAGTCCCGGACCACCCTCGAGGACGGGGACGTGGTCTGTGTCGCCAGTACGATCGTCTCGAAGGTCGAGGGCCGCACCTACGCTCTCTCGGATTTCGAGCCGTCCGCGCGGGCTCGCGAGATCGCCGCCCGGATCGGCGCCATCAGCGGCGAGGAGAAGGATCCGCGGTTCGCCCAGGCCGTCCTGGAGGACTCCGAAGAGCTGCTCATGGACGCTCCCTTCCTCCTCACGGTCTCGCGGTTCGGCCACATCGGCGTCAACGCGGGTATCGACCGGTCGAACACCGGCGACGCCGACCTGCTGTTGCTTCCCGAGGATCCCACCGCGTCGGCCGAACGGATCCGGGACGCCCTGGCGGCCGACGTGGCCGTGATCGTGACGGACACGTCTGGACGACCGTTCCGCACCGGCCAGCGCGGCGTCGCGATCGGCTGGGCGGGCATCCCGGCCGGACGCGACTGGCGGGGCGAGGAAGACCGGGACGGCCACGAACTCGAGGTCACCGTCGAGGCGATCGTCGACGAACTCGCCGCGGCCGCGAATCTCGAGAGCGGCGAAGGCGACGGGGGGTACCCAGTCGTCGTCGTGCGGGACTTCGAGTTCGGCGACCACGGGACGACCGAGACCCTGTTCCGCGAGCCGGACTCGGATTTCGTGCGGCAGGCGCTCCGCGAGTGGACCTTCGACGAGTCGTTACTAGAATAACTGCGCGCGCGGGCGGAACGCCGCCGGCTCGCCGTCTCTCAGCCGGTTAGTTCGGGGTCAGCCAGTCCACGATTCCGCCCAGTGCCAGGATCCCGAAGACCCCCACTGAGACTGCCAGGATCGCAGCGGCGCTGAGCAGTAACAGGGGCGACAGCGGGTCGTTTCCCGCCACGCCGACGAACAGGGAGAGCGCCTCGAGGGCGTCCTCGATGAGCCAGACCATGCCGGACGGTGCGTCCGGAACCGGCTTAAATATCTAGAGGCGGCGCTGTCGGATCTCTCGAACGCTGGTCGGAACGAGGTGCTACGTATAGAGCCTTCATGCAGCACAGTGCTAACCATGGTCGAGCGGCGGACCAGTAGCCGATAACATCGCTGTGACGAGTCCCGCTTTCCCCGTTGGCGTCGAAACACGCGTGGATTCAGGACACCCGTACAACTGACTTATCACCGGGGGCTCGGTCGGCAACGGCCTACTCGAGTGGAAGTGTGATCTCTTCGATGACGTTCTCACTCCGGTCGAACCGGAGCGCTCGGTCGGGTTGGCCATCGCCGTCGGTATCGCGAAGCTCCATGGTGAGCCTGCGAGCATCGTCGTACTCGAACCAGAGGTCGTCCTGCCCGTCGCCGTCGGTGTCGTAGGCAGTAAACACCAGGAGATCCCCGTCGTAGAACGAGGTTCGGTGGACAGTCACCTCGGGGTCCTGCTCGGTACCGGTCACGGTTTCGTCGAAGGCGACCCGAACATCGAGCTCCGGGATAGCGATGGTTTCGTCGTCGATGATGAGGGCGGGTTCAACGGTCGTCGACTCTGGACCCTCGGAGCCGCTGCACCCGGCCAGGAGGAGCAATGCCACCAGACCGAGAGTGAGGACCTGCAGCTTGTGGAGCCGGGGCGCCTTCGTTTGCGGGGCGAAGACGGACACGCTCACTCACCCCCGTCGGCTTCACAGGCGGCCTGGAGTTCCCGGGCCACCCGCTCCTTCTCTGCCTGTTCCCATTGTTCGAGTTCCTCGCCCTTGGTGACTATTTTCACGTGAATCGCCTCGACTCGCTGCCGCCGATCGCTGTTCTTCCGGTAGCTCTCCTGGAGGATATCGTCGATCACCCGTTTCTCGAGATGCTGCGTGCGGAGGATGGTGATCTCCTCGTCGGTGATATCGGCCGTGGGGAACACGGCCTTGCCCGCCTCTTTCTGCATCGAATTGAAAACGGACACGCCGTAGTCGGTGGGGCTGTCGGAGGTGAGGAGGTCGAGTGCAGCCGATATACCCAGCTCCTTCACGTGGGTTTCGACCTGTTCCGTCGTCGTAGTCGGCTTCGGTGATGTTGGCGGAGTCAGACCTTTGACCACTTTGACGCTGTGGCCGAGTCGAGAGAAGGAGTCCACAGAGGTGAAGGCCTTCTCGTAGGTCCGGCCGAGATCGTTGCCGGTCTTGATGGTGGAGTAGGTGACGTAGCTCAGCCGCCAGAAGGCCTTGAGCAGGTTCGTCTTCTGATTCTGCACGAGTTTCGCCCGGTAGTCGCGGAGTTCGAGGCGCATCTGTCGGTCGACCTCCATCTCTGCCTGGAGGGCGAAGGATTCGACCGCCAGTTCGCTGATCTCCGTGGCAAGACGGTTGTACTGCTTGGCCTCGTGGCTCCGTTCGGCCACCGGGATGCGGTCATCGAAGTCCGAATATCGCTTCCACTCGCGGTCGAACTGTTCTTGATTGATCTCACACTTCGCGTCCAAGAGCCCGCTGTCGACCACGCTGCCGGGCGCCGGGAGGGTTGTCGTTTGTTTTCCGTCCGTGGATGGGGGTGTGGCGGTCGTCGGCCCCTCGTCGTCGTGCTCCCCGCTCTCGCTCAATCGGTACTCCCACCGGACGATCGTCGTTTCATCGCGGAACCCCAAATGACGGAATCGGAGATTGACGTACTGGACCGGCTTCTGTCGCCCCTGCTCGACCAGATCGAGCTCCCGGGTTGTGAACTGAAACGTCTCCTGATCGGTGATGACCCCCGTCTCTTCGCGGATCTCGCTGTTGGAGAGATGGAGCTGTGATTCGGGGCCAACCAGTGCCCCCGTCAGCGCGAACGTGGACGAGAGGTTGGTCTTCCGGAGCTCGCCGCGGGCATCGAAGGAGGCGACCGCACCGGGAGCAACGACATCCGGCGGACGGTCCCAGTCGAACGCCCAGACCAGCCGCCCCCCACCACGCCAGCTGTCGAACACCCACTCCACCGTCATCGACGTCTCGGACAGCTCCGTGACCGTCACGTCACCGGGCATGTCATCATCCACTTCCAGGTCGCTCGTCGGCGTGACGGTCGTATTGGTGAGCATCCAGACGCGGTTGTCCCCGATTCGCTGCGATCCAGGTCCGTCGCCGAACTGAACGGAGGGAGGAGCCGTCAGAGCACCGGGTTGTGGACTGCTCTCGTCCTGAGCGACGCCCGTTACGATCCCTGGAATGGATGTGACACCGGCAGCAATCACCAGTACGGTAACAAGAAGAACAGGGAAGCGAGCGACCCATTTCTCGATGGCCCTGCTCCAGCCGACTGGAGGCGTCCCAGCCCAATCAGCCAGGTTCGTGGACCTCGTCCGCCTCTCCCGAGAGATGCCTCTCTGCAGTTTTCGCGGGTCCATACGTCTCGATGGTTGAATACATGCAAATGTATGAATTCCCTACGGGTTTTGGCTCGGAATCTTTGCTGTGAGAATTGGCAACAGTCCGCAAGAACAGGGTGGAGAGTTCACTAGTTGGACCGGAGGATAGTGATACGGGATAGCAGTTCCCTGCATTCAGCCCCCGCTGACTATTCGCCCTGCACTCAGCCCCCGCTGACTATTCGTCCTGCATTCGGCCCGTCGAAAAACGTCTCACCGATCGGGGCGTTTCACGAGCACCGCACGAGCAGCTCGACCTAGCGGGAGGACATGCCCGGAAGTCCTGGCGCAAATTGGACGCCGCTGACGGGTACGGTTATGGGGGCCCGAATCTTACGTGCTCGCGTGTCCGAGGAGACCACCCTCGACGCGTTCACCACGCCCTCGGAGGGCGACTCGCCGGTCGAGACGATCATGGTCTGGCGACGGTCCGGTGAGACGTGTCAAGCCTGTGGAGCGACGGTCGAGCGGCTGTGGCGGACTGACGGCTCGCTCGTCTGCCACGAGTGTATGTCCTGGGACCGCGGCTGAACGGGCCGAAAGACCGGGGATTTCGTGTGGTACCAACAGACATACAAGCCACTCGCCCCTACAGCGCGTCAATTACTCGTCTCCGGAGAGTGCCATGACAGACTCATCAGACACCGAAGCGGTCTCGGGTGCTGCCGGGCGGTACGACGTCGCCGCTGACGTCCGCCCGCTGTCCCTGGCCGACGCGACCGAGGTCGTCCGGGACCTCGTCGAGAACGTCGAGACGGTCATCGTGGGCAAGCGAACACCCATCGAACACGTGGTGACGACCATCCTCGGACGGGGGCATCTGCTTCTCGAAGACGTGCCGGGGGTGGGGAAGACCATGCTCGCACGCACCACCGCGGTCTCACTGGCGGGGGAGTTCAAACGCGTTCAGTTCACGCCGGACCTCTTGCCTGCGGACATCACTGGCGTGAACGTCTACAACGAGCGGAACCAGGAGTTCGAGTTCAAGGAGGGTCCGATCTTCGCGAACGTCGTCCTGGCGGACGAAATCAACCGCGCGCCGCCGAAGACCCAGAGTGCCCTGCTTGAAGCCATGGAGGAGCGTCAGGTCACGACTGACGGGGTGACCAGGATGTTGCCGGACCCGTTCGTGGTCATCGCGACCCAGAACACCGTCGAGCAGGACCGTACATACGACCTGCCAGCCGCCGAACTCGACCGGTTCATGAAGCGGGTCACCATCGGGTACCCGAATCGCGAAGAGGAAGTCCAGGTGCTCGAACGCATCGTCGGTGGGCACCCGATCGATTCCGTCGAGCCGGTCACGACCGCCGAGACGATGCGGCGGGCGAGAGCCACGGCCGCCCAGGTCGAGGTCGCCGAGCCGATCCAGGACTACGTCGCTCGACTCGCCGAGTACACCCGCGACCGCGCCGACCTCGGGGCCAGCCCACGGGCCTCGATCGACCTCCTGCGGGCGTGTCAGGGTCGGTCGGTCCTCGAGGGCCGCGATTACGTCATCCCCGACGACGTGAAAGCCGAGGCGGTCCCGGTGCTGGGCCACCGGATCCGCGCCGAAGCCGGTGACCCGGTGGGCGGCGACGAGGGCCGCGAGATGGTCCAGCGGGCTCTCGAACAGGTCCCGCCGGAATGACGGTACGACTCACCGGGACTGGCAAACTGGTCCTCGGGGTCGCGGTGGTCGGATTCGCGCTGGGCTGGGCATTCGGCGGCCGGAGTCTCAACGTGGTGGTCGTGCCGGCAGTGGTCGCCTTGCTCGCCTCCCGCCTGCTCATCGCGCGCTACGACGAGCCCAGGGTGACACGGGAGACGCCCAGACGGGGCCACATGGGCCAGACCAGACGGCACCGGTTGTCCGTCGAGGCCGACGACGCCTATCCCGTCGAGATCACCGAAGCGATGAGCGAGGGCCTCGGGGGCGATCGTACCTGGACCGCCGTCGCGGACGGGCGCGAGTTCGTCACGCCGCTCCAGCTCTCCGTCCGGGGCCGGCAACTGGTCGGCCCGACAGCGATCGTCGCGAGTGACCCCCTCGGGCTGTTCGAGCGCGAGTTCGATTATACGAAGACCGACGACGTCATGGTCTATCCGCGGATCCGCGGGCTTCGGGGCGACGAGGCCTGGTTGGGTGAGTTCCTCGGGCGGACCGACGACCGGGATCGATTCGACACCGTCCGCGAGTACCGGGCCGGGGACCCCTTGCGGGACGTCAACTGGAAGGCGAGCGCGAAGTACCCGGGCCAACTGATGGTCACCCAGTTCACCGGCGACCGGGCCGTAAAGCGGGTGCTGATCGCGGCCGAAGCCGACGAGGGGGAGGCGGACCGCGTGGCGGAGGCCGCAGCGAGCCTCGCGGTCTACCTCCTCGACGTCGGTCTCGAAGTCGGGATGCGGACTCGTACCCGGTACGAGACCCCCGCCAGGGGTTCCCTGCAGCGTCGCCGGATCCTCGAAGCGCTCGCGGTGATGGACGCGGGCCGGTTGCCCACCGAAGTCCTCCGCGAGGCCGACTTCGTGGTGAGCCGCGAGGTCGGGGGCGTCTCGGTCCGCCTCGGTAGCGAGCGACGGCCCTTCGATCACCTCGTCGAGTCTGCTGCGGAGGTGAGCGCCGGATGACTGTCCCGGGGGTGACCGTCGGATGAGTACCCGGGTCAGTAACGCCCTCTCCGGGGTCGAGATCCGCGAGCCCCTGTCCGTGTACTGGGCCCTGGGATTTCTGGGGGTGGGCACGCTCGCTGCCGCCTACCTCTCGATCCTGTATACGGTCGTGGACGTGGTCGGGGGCGTGGGCGCCTTCGGGATCATCGCGGTCGCCGCGGTCGTCCTCGGTGCCGTCTTCCGGTTCATCCGCGAGCGCACTGCGGTCCTCGTCGGGGCCGTGCTCCTGGCGGTCGGCCTGGCCATCTACCTGCTCACCCTTCCGTCGGCCCAGATCCAGTATCTGACCCCGATGCGGCTGCTCCAGGACAACATCGCGTTGCTCACGGGCTTTTCGGTCCTCCAGATGCGCAACGTCCAGAACTGGGCACTGGCAGTCACGGCGGGACCGACCTTCCTCACCGCCTATTTCGCGTTCAGAGCGGCGTACCGGCGGGCGACGATCGTGGCCGGACTCACGCTCGGGTTCTTCGTCCTCACTGGCGACAGCGGCGCGGGCGTGACGATGATCGGCGTCGTCGGTGCGGCAAGCGCGGTCGGGTTCGGAACGCTGGCTCGGCACGACGGCACGCGACACCAGGGGGAGATCCTGGCCGGGCTCCTCGGCCTGATGGTCATCAGTGCCGGGACAGTGACCGCCATCCCGGGCGGTGGGTCCCCGCTGTTGCCGGAGGGATTGGTGAGTACGAGTGGCGACCTCGTGAGTGCCGACGACCGGGTCGCTATCGGGGGTAGCCTGACACTTTCACCGACGGTGCTTTTCACCGTCGAGGCCGACCAACCGGACTACTGGCGAGTCGCCGCCTACGACCGGTTTACCGGTTCGGCCTGGTTGCGAACCGGGCCGCGGTCGGGGCCACCACCGCCGCGACCGGGTCCCACCCACGAACTGGTCCAGCACTACACCACGGAGCGGCCGCTCGACGTCTACCCGGCCGCTGCCACTCCGACCTCGGTGAGCGGCCTCGACGCGCGGATTTCCGAGTTCGGGACCCTCGAGGGTACGACCGAACTCGACAGCGGCGACAGGTACACCGTCGTGAGCGAACGGTCGAATGCCACCCTGCCCACGCTCCAGACCGCCCAGGGGCAATATCCCGAGTGGGTGACCGAGCGGTACCTCCAGATCCCGGCCAGTACCTCCGACCAGGTGACCGAACTCGCCGGCCAGGTGACAGCCAACGCAGAGACGCCCTACCAGAAGGCACGGGCGGTAGAGACCTTCCTGGAGTCCCAGAAGGGGTACTCGCTGTCCGTCCGGTCCCCGTCGGGGAACATCGTGAACCAGTTCCTGTTCGAGATGGAGTCGGGCTACTGCGTGTACTTCGCGAGTTCGATGGTCACGATGCTCCGCTCGCAGGGGGTCCCGGCGCGTTACGTCACCGGCTACACGCCCGGACAGCAGGTCGCCGAGGACCGGTACGTGGTCCGCGGACTCGATTCCCACGCGTGGGTGGAGGTCTACCTGCCAGACGTCGGGTGGGTGCGGTTCGATCCCACGCCCGCCGGACCCCGTGCCGCGGCCGAACGGGAACGGGTCACGACTGCCCGCACCGAGGGTGTCGACGGCGTCGACGTCGAGGGCTCGGAGTCGGTGAACTTCACCAGCGATTCGACCTTCGAGAGCATCGAGCGGGGCCCGACCGGCCAGCTCCGGAGCAACGGGACCTTCGCTCCACAGGCCCAGATTCCCGGGCTCGGCCAGGCGGATACGTTCAACGGGACGGTGAACATCACGGTGGCGGAGAGTGACGGCGCCGCCGGTGGCGAGGGGCCGAGGATGCCACCGCCGGAGGTCATCGGCCTGTGGCTGGTCCTCGGGGTCGGCGTGATCACCGGCGCCCGCCGGCTCAAGGCGACCAGACGGCTCTATCGGTTCTTCTGGCTCCTCAGGATGCCGTCGGGCGACCCCCGGACCTCGGTCGAGGGGGCCTTCGACCGCGTGTTGTACGTCCTAGAGCGAATCCACCGCGACCGGCAGCCAGGCGAGACGGTGCGGGAGTACGTGCTCGCGGTCACGGGTGACGACCGAGTCCACTCGCTGTTACGGCTCCGGGAACGGGCCGTCTACGCCGGCCGGGTGGACGATCGGGCCGCCGAATCCGCCCGGAATCTGGCCCGCGAGGTCCTGGCCGACAACGCCGCCGCCTACCGGTTTTTCCCGTCGACAGTGTTTAATAGGTTGCTTTCGTAGCCATTGGCGTAATGTCGGAAGTCTGCTCGACGTGCGGGTTGCCCGAGGAGCTCTGCGTCTGCGAGGACGTGGCCAAGGAGTCCCAGGAGATCACAATCCGCATCGACGAGCGCCGCTACGGAAAGGAAGTCACCGTCATCGAGGGATTCGATCCGAACGACGTCGACCTGGATTCGCTGTCATCGGACCTCAAATCGAAGATGGCCTGCGGGGGGACCGTCGACGATGGAGAAATCGAACTCCAGGGCAACCACGTCGGTCGCGTCGAGGAGTTCCTCCGCGAACGCGGGTTCAACGTCGCCTGATCGTCCGGTTCCGCAGCGTTTCTCGCCGCCGGGAGGTCACCTGCATCCATTCACCACTGAGCGGCCTCTGTCAGCAAGCCGGAGAACGGACGGAGACCACCAGTTGGCGACTATCGGGGTCGAAGAATCGGACTCACTCCGAGGTATCGACGGACTGGTGTGTCTCGATGGGGCCGTCCCAGGCCTCGAGCCCGCCGGCCAGGCTATCCACCTGCGCCTGCGCCGGGACGCCTTCGAAAGACTCGATGAGCCGGGCCGCCTGGACGCTCGCCTCGCCGTGGGGACAGACGGTCACGATACGCGTCTCCCCGGCGAAGGTCTCGATGGAGCGGGTGAGCGTCTCGAACGGCACGTTCTCGCTTTCCGGAATATGGCCGGCCTCGTAGGCGGCCGCCGACCGGACGTCGACGATCCGCACCGGCTCCCCGTCCTCGAGGAGCCGACGGAGTTCGACCGGTTCGATCTCGCCGGACATGGCCGGAGATTCGGGGCGAGAGCAAAAAGCTCAGCGAAGCCGGCGAACGGACAGCAGGTCCCGTCGGGCACGAGTGACAGCGGGCCGAACTCGGGATGAGGGCTACAGGTATCCCTCGGCAGCCGCGAGGAGCAACCCCTCGAGCGTGGCGTCGTTGGCAGGCTGTTCCCTCGCGACCGCGACTGCGTCCTCGACCGGGATTCGCTCGGTAGAGAGGAACTCGTTGCCGTCGAGCCGCCGCTCGCCCGCCTCGAGGTTCGTAGCCACGAGGAACCCGCGTTCGTGCCGGAGGACGCCGGTAGCCACGTCGAGAGTCTGGATCAGTTCCACGGATCCCGGAGCGGCACCTGTTTCCTCCGCCAGTTCCCGGGCACCGGCCGCCGCGTACCCCTCGCCGTCTTCCACGATGCCAGCCGGGAGCTCCAGGCAGGTCTCCCGGATGGTCGGTCGGTACTGCTCGACGAACAGCACGTCGCCGTCGTCGATAGCGACGATAACGACCGCGGGCGGGAGCGCGGCCCAATAGTAGCGTTTCGTGGACCCGTCCGGTTGCTCCACGAGGTCATAGCCGCCCTGGTACCAGCCGGTCTCGTACTCCGTGGCCGACTCGAGTACCGGCCACTCGTCCTCGCTCATGCCACTGCCTTCTGGCCGGTGGGTAAAGGATGATGCCATTGGCCTCACCCGCCGCCACTCCTGCTGGAGGTGACCGGTGAGCGTCGGCCTCAGTCCTGGTCGAGAAGCTCCCGGTAGAACCGGCCGAAGGCCTGCCGCTGGACTGTCGCGACCGCGGCGTCCGGTTGCTCGTGGAAGGTGACCGCCGCCACCGCCTCGGCCGCGGGAATCGGGTGCCAGGCCCGGCGGTCGACGTGCTCGTTGCCCTCAAGGTTGACCGCGAGGTCCCCGTGGCCCGCGGTCCACTGTTCGAACTCCGCTTTCGACCCGAGGTGGACCTCGAGCAGCGAGGCGAACAGGGCGTCTCGGGCGGTGGTGACCACCTCTTCGGTCACCCGGTCCCGGTACTCCTCGCGGTCGAACGCCATCGCTTTTGCCACCTCTTTGGTCACCGTCTGGGCCGCCGGCTCCATAGACTCGAAGGCGTCGACGGTGTCCGCTCGCGTCTCCGGGGCCAGGAAGCCACGCGTTTCCATGTGCGTCGAGGCGGTCGGGGGCTCCTATTCCTTTTCGGACTCGGACTCCCGAGGCGGATCGCTGGATCGGTCATCGCCGGTCGCCTGCCTCTCACTCTCACCCTCATCCTCGCCCTCACCCTTCTTCCTTGTCCTCCTCATCGCCCTGGCCCTCTTCCTCGCACTCACTCTCTTCCTCACCCTTCCTCCTTGCCCTCCTCATCGCCATGACCTTCGTTCTCCTCGGCGAGCATCCGCCGGGTCATCTCCCGGGCCTCCTCGAGTATCGCCCGGTCGCGATCGGCCAGTCGGTCCGGCTGGGCGCGTCGTCCGTGGTCCGGTCTGGTCGCCCCCGGGTCTGTCCGGCTCCGAGCACCCTGACGCGGCTGGGCCCGGTCCGCATCCGCGAGGTCGAGATCGACCGCCTCGGCCTGCTCGGCCACGATCGGTCCCAGCGTGTCTGCGTCCCGGTCTCCCCAATCGGGCGCGTGCTCGTCGAGCCAGGCTTCGTGTTCCCCGCCCCGGAGACTCGCGGTGATCGCCAGATGGTCGGCCAGGTGCGTGGCATCGACCTGCGGGTCCTCGCACACCGGGCAGGCGTATCCCATACGGGGGGCATGGGGTCGGGCGCTAAAACCGGTCACGGTCGCCCAGGGGGCGGGCGAGGACGAGGGCGTCCTCCCCGTCGGGATAGTAGTCGCTCCGGCGGCGTTTGACTTCGAACCCGTACTGGCGATAGAGGTCGATCGCCCGCTCGTTGCTCGGGCGGACCTCGAGTCGCGCGAGCCCGGCCCCGTGGGACGAGAGGACTGCCAGGGACCGTTCGAGGAGCGCGCGTCCCCTGCCGGCCCCCTGCAACTCGGGCTTGACCGCGAGGTCCTTCACGTGCCCGACCTCGGTGCCGCTTACCTCGAGGACGTCCGCGACCACGTAACCCGCGAGGTCGTCCCCGATGCCGGCGCCCGTCGGGTCCTCCATCACGAGGAACCCCGGCGAGTGCAGGAACTGCTCGAAGGAGGAGAGCCGCCAGGGCTCGGGGAACACCCGGCGCTCGATGCGGACCACGGCCATGAGGTCGGCGCGGACCGCCGGGCGGATACGATCGTTCCGCGGGGCGTCGACGGTGGTCACGGCTGGGTGGAGGGCCCGGGCGATTATGAGGCTCACGGCCGCCTCGAGGGAGGGAGTAGGGTCCCGTCCACGAGACGGCGGCGCCGAAACCCAGCAATCCCACGAACACGAGGGTGACGTGGACCAGCCATCCGTGCATACGCCGACGGGTCATGGGTGCAGCTGGTCCGGTCCCGCCGCATAAACCTTCGTGGCAGGTGTGGGAGTGACGGTCACCAACGAATGAAAAGCGTCATTTCGCGCCGTCCCGGCCCTACGAGCATGTTCAGGAGCGGCGAGTTCGTCGCCGAGCAGCTCGGGGACGTCGATCCGGTACAGGTCCAACCCAACGGCGTGGACCTCCGGGTCGACACCGTCCTCGAACAGCGGGAACCGGGCCGGATCACGACCGACGGGACCGTCATCGGGGAGCGCCAGCCACTACATCCCGAGGAGCGGCATGATCCGGTGACGGAACCGATGCCGGAGTCGGGGGACAATCCGACTCCGCAGACGCGTGCGGAATCGGCCTCGGGGCCGGCTCCCGACGCCGCCGATCGGGGGTGGGACACGGACCGGGAGACGTTCTACCTCGCTCCCGGGGGCTACATCCTGCTCTACGCCGAGACAGTCTCGATCCCGGAGGGACACGTCGGCTTCGTGCTGCCCAGATCCTCGCTCATGCGCAATTCTTGCATGCTCAATACGGCGGTCTGGGACGCGGGTTATGCGGGCCGCGGCGAGGGCCTGCTGCAGGTCCACCGCGACGTCGAACTGGAACGGGGCGCGCGAGTCGCCCAGCTGGTCCTCGCCGAAGCCGACCACCAGGGCCTCTACGACGGCTCCTACCAGGGCGAGCGGCTGGATTGATTCTCCAGCCGGAACCACTCAAGGGGTCCGAGGGCGTTTTCTCGGTATGGACCTGTCACGCGCGCGAACGATCGGACTCGTCGGGACGGCCGTTGCACTGCTGGGATACCTCATCGGCACGCAAGTAGCCTACCCCGGGCGGGCATTTTCGCTCACGCTGGGGATGGTCTCGATCGCCCTGCTCGCCGTCGGGGGTGCGGGAGGCAAATCCGGATGATCGAATCGGTCGTCTATCGCCAGGGCGGAGCCACGTCGTTCGAGGACCCGGACCGCGCCAAGGCCGCCGACGGGACGACCTGGATCCGGGTGACAGATCCCGGCTCGGCGGACATCGACCTGCTCACCGACGTCTTCGACGTCCACCAGTTGTCGATACAGGACGTGACCGAGGGCGAACGGCCGAAACTCGAGGAGTTCGACGACTACACGTTCGTGGTCGTGAAGACGGCGACGTTACGTCGCGAGGCGGCCACCTTCGCCGAGGAGCTCCGTGTCACGCCAGTCGGCGTCTTCATCGGCTCCGACTGGGTGCTCACCCTTACCCCGGAGCCGACCGACCCTGTCGACCGGGTGTGGGAGGCGGTGCAGGTGGCCGAGCGGCGTCTGCTTTCCAGGGGGCCCGATTTCACGGCCTACCGTATCCTCGACGCCATCGTGAGCGACTATTATGCGATCCTCGACGAGGTCGAGACACGCATCGAGACCGTCGAAGAGGCGGTCATCGAGTCGCCCGACGCGGCCGCCCTCGAGGAGTTGAACGGGCTCCGCCGGGACCTGCTGTCGGTGCGCCGGCTGTTCTGGCCGGCCAGGGACGCCATCGCGGTCCTCGCGAGAGGGGATCCCGACCAGGTCCAGGTGGAGACGGAGAAGTACTTCCGCGACGTGGCCGAGGACCTTGTCCACCTGGCCGAACTCGCCGACACCTACCGCGAACTGGTGGTCGGTACCCGTGAGATGTATCTCAACTCGGTGTCAGTCTCGACCAACGAGGCGATGAAGACGCTGACGGTGGTGGCGACAATCCTGCTGCCGCTTTCCTTCGTCGTCGGGCTCTTCGGGATGAACTTCGGGGCCAGTCCGTACAACATGCCGGAGCTGGGGTGGCGATACGCCTATCCCGCGGTCCTGCTGGGGTTGGCCGGGATCGCCGCGGTGATGGCCGTACACTTCCACCGGGAGGGCTGGCTCTGAATCAGGCCGATTCCCGAGGCTCGGTGACCGCGTCGAAGACCTCCTGCACCGTCTGGCGTTCGTGCTCCGGGAGCGGTGGCCGCCCCTCGAGGGCCCGCAGCTGGCCGTCGTCCCGTGCGACCCGTCGGCCCAGCAGATCGAGGAACTTGAACCGCGTCCCGGGGTCCTCCGTGAGCGCGGCCACCGAATCGATGAGGACGGCTGGCGGGCCCTGCCCGCCGGCAGCGATCGCATCGACCGCGGCGCTCCCCACATCGCCCAGCGAGGCTCCGGAGAGATCTCTGGTCTCGATGGCTGGGCCTCCATCTTCCTGAGCGGCGGTCGGTCCCTCGCCGGTCGCATCGAGGACGGTCGCCGACTCGACGGAGTGCTGGGCCCCCTCGAGTGCGTCGATCCAGTCCTCGGCCGAGATCGAGGTCGCGATACCCACGACGTGGTCGGCCCCGGTTTCCGTCACGGCCGCGATGGCGTCTGCAAGCGCTCCGGCCTCCCCAGCGTCGAGAACCAGCACTCGCGTGGCCCCCTCGTACCCCCCTGGCATTCGATTGCGGGATGGTCCCGTCTCGAACTTAAAGGATTCCATCGAGGGATGGAGGCGACCCGTCGCCGGGTACCACGACCGGCCGATTCAAGGCCACCCACCGAAAAGTACGGTCGATGACCGAGGAGGAATCCGAGGCGGAGTCCGTCCGGGAGCGGGCCCAGGCCCTTCGCGACCGATTGGCCGGGGAGATGGACGCGCCGGCAGAACAGGACGAGCAGGCCGTCCGCAGGCGGGCGACCGCCGAGGAGGCGGAGGGGCGCGAAGCAGAACCTGCGGACGGAGTCGGGGGGACGGCTGGCGGGGACGCCGACGAGTAGTCGACCCCAATTCGCCGCGTCGCCGGGCCTCGTATCAACGTATAAGGCAGCCCTCGACGAAGCGGGGCTATGCGCAGTGTCGACCGCCGTCGAGTCGTCCTGTTAGCGGTCGCGGTCGGAGTCGTCCTGGCGCCGATGGCGGTCGCTGCCGGGAGCGCCGCCGACCCGGTCTTCGTCGAGACAGACATCACCGGCGAGACGACCTGGACGCCAGCCGAGGGGCCGTATCGGATCGTGGCCGACGTGTCCGTCGCGCCGAACGCCACCCTGACTATCGAACCGGGGACGGAGGTCCAGGTGGCCGAGGGCATCTCGTTGTCGGTCAGGGGCACGTTGAACGCGACCGGAACGCCGGCGGAACCAGTCCTGTTCACCTCGCCGCGGACCGACCCCGGACCCGGGACCTGGGGTTCGATCCGGGCCGCGGGTGACGGACACGCGATCCTCTCGCTGGAACACGTCTCCCTTTATTATGCGACGACGGCGGTCGCGGTGGCGAACCCGGACACCTCGCTATCCGTTTCGTCGGTCGAGATGCGGGACCTCTCGCGTGACGGGATCCGGGTCGAACAGGCCAGCGGCGCGACCGAGCTATCGGTTGCTGACGCTACGTTCCGACGGATCGGTGGCGACGGGATCGAGGCAGTGGGGGCGGACGGCGAGCCGGTTTCGCGAGTTGCCGGCTGGCGAATCGCGGGGTCGACCTTCGATTCCCTCGCGGGTGACGGGATCGACCTGCACGGCACGGAGATGCGGTCGGTCGAGATACGCGACAATGCGTTTGCAGCCATCGGCGACACGGCCGTCAGGGCAGCCGGCGAACACACCCGGCGCGTCGGGATCGGGCAGAACGAAATCGCGGGAGCCACTCGCGGAATCGTCGTCGCGAGCGCGGACCTCCGAGACGTCGAGATCGCACAGAACCGGATCGAGCGCGGTGGGACGGGGATCCAGGTCGCCACCACCACCAACGTCGGCTCCCTCGCGATCCTCGACAATCGCGTGGCGGAGGGCGAGACCGGCGTCCGTCTGGTCCACGAGCCCGTGGATGACGGCTTCTACTCGTTCGCCGCGCGGATCGAGGGCAACACCCTATCGGACAACGCCGTCCACGGGCTGGAACTGCAGACGAAGATCTTCTCCGCGGAGACCCTGTCGGTCCGCAACAACACGCTCGCCGATAACGGCTGGTACGGCGCCCGGTTCGGGGTCGGCGAACTGCGAAACGCGACGATCGCGGACAATCGCGTCCTCGGAAACGGCGAGGGCGGACTGTCGGTCGCCGCCCGCCACGTCAGGGAGACCACCATCCGGGATACCCTCGCGCGCTCGAATCAGGGCCCAGGCATCGCTCTCGAAGCCAGCCAGCACGTCACGCGGGTCGAGATCCACGATACTCGGATTCTCGACAACGCCGGTGTCGGCCTCCTGGTCTCGAACGGGGAGGCCTCGGGAGGCAACTACACCGTCCGCGACAGCCTGCTCGCCGCGAACGCATACGGCCTCGTGCTCGACGGCCCCCAGACGGCGGTCATCGAGCGGAACGAGATCGTCTTCAACACGTACGCGGTCGGCGAGCCGGTGCGTCGATCGGGGCTGGCCCCCGGGGTGGGGGTCGTGGCGGCGAACGGTTCCGACTCCTTCCGGCTGGTGGAAAACGACGTCTACGGGAACGCGGTGGGGCTGTACACTGATACCGGCGGGACCGTGGAGGCAGACGCAAACTACTGGGGCGCGGCCAGCGGCCCCTACCACCAGTCTATCAACCCGGAAGGGGAGGGTGACGTCGTCGTTACGGACCGAGGGTGGGCGGACATCATCCACGCGGAATCGGAACGGATCGGGCAGGCCCACGAACGGCCGGTGGCCAGCCTCGAGGTCCGACCGGAGGAGATCCGGCCAGGTGAGACCGTCACCCTCTCCGGTGGGGCCTCGACTGACGCTGACGGGACCGTCGACACGTTCGCCTTCACGGTGCAGAACCGGACGGTGGCGTCCGCCTCCCCGACACGGACTGAACGCTTCCCGGCACCGGGGTCCTACCCCGTTCGACTCGTCGTCGAGGACGACCTGGGTATCGATAGTACCGCCGCCTCCGCGACGGTGACCGTGGAAGCCGCCCCCACCAGCCCGACGACCACCACGACCGGGACGGGGACACCCGGGGACGGGGCGACCACACCGGGCGGTGACGGGACGCCGTCGGACGGAATCGAGACCGAAGACCGGGGTCTGCTCGGTGCACTCCTCTCGATCGGTGGCCTCCTCGGCGCCATCGTCTATCTCTTCGCCCTGGGCTACGGGGCCATCGGGATGTATCAAACCGTCACCGAGCAGCCGCTCACGATCGACGGCCGGCGGGTCCACGGGCTTGCAGCAGGGGCGTTGCTGGTCTGGGCGCTCGCGTCCGTCATCGGGCCGCCGGCACTCTTCGGGGTGAGTGCCATCGGCCTGGCGGTGTGGATCGGGCTGACGGCGGTCGCGTTCGCGCTGGCGCGGTGGACCTGATCCCGAATCAGACTCGTTGTTCAGTTGGCGGGCCGTGCTTCGGGCTCGGCGCTCGATTTCGCGTCCTCTATCTCGTGGGCCAACTGGTCGGTGATCCGGCCGTACACGATCACGCTGAGGACGGCCGAGACGCTCCCCCAGGCCAGCCCCGCTTTGAGGCCGGCCCGACGGCCGCGGAACCGCGAGACGACGGCGTAGGCGAGAAGGAATCCGACGATCCAGTTGACGATGGCAGTACCAGTGCGAGCCATACCCCGCGTACGTGCGCCCGCGATATAATGATTGACTCGTTGACGTGATGGGGCTTGGTAGCTCGGGCCGGGGGCGTGCTAGTCCGTGGTAACGCGTCGGCTTGCTCGACGTGGTCGCGGAATCGCGTCTCCGGACCCGAAACGGCCGGTCGAACCTGGAAGCAGTTGGGGTTACCCCGTCGCCGGACTGCCGGACTGCAGCGTCCACTTCTTCTCCACCTCTCGGTTGGCGAGGACGACGACGTCTCCCGAATCGATTTCGATCCGGCTCTTGCGCAACCCGATGTCCCGCACGAGGCCGGTCGTCGACTCGGTCGTTACCGTGTCTCCCGGGTTGAAATCCGGATCGCGAAGCAGGTAGACCCCGGCTACCGCGTCGGCGATCATGTTCGAGAGCGCGTAGGAGACCCCGAGGGCGACGAAGCCGGTCGCCGTCCCCAGACTCGCGGCGATGTCCCCGAGGCCGACGACCTTCAGCAACGCCAGCCCCGCCCCGAACCAGAGAAACAGCGTGACGACGAGCACGCTGAAATCCGCGATGAGCCGCTGGTCGGCGGGGTAGACCCGACGCAGGACCCGGCGCAGATACCGGCGGAGGAGCCTGATGGCGACGTAGGCAATGGTGAGGAAGACGAGTCCCGAAATCACCCTGGGGAGCGCTTCGGCGAGGTACGCGAGCAGCGTGCTGGCGGTGTCTGCGGCGAGGGAATCGAGCGTGATTGCCATGACTTCGACCCAACACTCGCCGCGAGGTCTGGTAAGCGTGCTGTTGGGGAGCTGACACCCGCAGGGCTCGTGCCCGGAGCCTGTGGCTGAGGGCCGACCCGGGGTGTGTGCCCGGGACTTGTGCCGAGGGCCGACCCGGGGCGTGTGCCCGGGACTTGTGCCGAGGGCCGACCCGGGGCGTGTGCCCGGGACTTGTGCCGAGGG